>JAABUQ010010087.1_pt1 | contig 12494 bp, 13 predicted proteins | sample 5560001 | NCBI WGS metagenome assembly JAABUQ01 (sample SAMN10711888, study PRJNA513371) | rock metagenome | isolation source: Antarctica rocks | place: Antarctica: Victoria Land, Finger Mt nord | collected 2015-12-18 | reverse complement strand
CGCTGTCGCATGCCGCCGGACAGTTGGTAGGGAAAGTGGTCTACGACGAGGCCGGGATCGGCGATGCCGACAGCGTCGAGCAGTTCGACCGCGCGCCGGCGCGCGGCCCGTGCCGACATTGTCATATGGGTCCTGACCTGCTCGGCGATCTGGAAGCCGATACTATGCACCGGCGTCAAAGCTGTCATCGGATCCTGGAAGATGACCGCGATTCGGCCGCCCCGGAGACTCCGAAGCTTGTGCTGCGGCGCGCCGATCAACTCTTGCCCCTCGAACAGCACCGACCCAGTGACGACCGCATTGGGATCCGTGATGAGTCCGACGAGGCTCAGGAACGAGATGCTTTTTCCTGAACCCGATTCGCCGACGATGCCCACGATCTCGCGTCGCCCGATCTCGAACGAAATGCGGTCGACGACCGTGACCGATCCCGTCCGTGTCCGGAACGCGACTTGAAGGTCGCGGACTTGGAGCAGTGGCGTGTCAGTCTCCAACGCGCACCCTCGGATCGAGGTAGGCATAGCCGATATCGACCGCGGCGTTTGCGGCGACGACGAAGAACGAGGCATAGACCACTGTCGCCATGATAATCGGCAGATCGAGCGTCTGCAGGGCGTCGTAGGTGAGCTTGCCCACTCCCTGCAGCCCGAACACAACCTCGGTCAGCAGCGTGCCGCCTCCGACGAGCGCGCCGAAGTCGAGGCCGAACATGGACACGAAGACGATGAGCGAGGTTCGCAGCGCATGCTGAAGGAGGATGCGGCTTTCCGACAAACCTTTGGCCCGCGCGGTGCGGATGTAATCTTCTTCGTTAGCCTCGACGAGGCTGCCGCGCAGCACGCGCCCGTAAAGCCCGATGTACATGACCGACAGGGTAAGCCATGGGACCAGCATGGTGGCGAACCAGCCGAAAGGATCAGCGAAAAGAGACTTGTAACCCAGCGGCGGAATCCAAGAAAACAGCCAGGTGTCGTGATAGCGGCTTTGAGTGATGAGGTTCATCACCTCGCCCAGCCAAAACACCGGCATCGAGATTGCGGCCAGCGCCGCCATCGTGAGGAAACGGTCGACGACGCCTCCTTTCGTGGCGGCCGAAAACAGCCCCAGCAGAATGCTGCCGACGACCCAGAACACGGCCGCACCCAGCACGAGCGACAACGTGATGGGAGCGGCCTGCATCACCGCAGGTACAACTTTTTGGCCGCGGTTGACAAAGGAGGTGAGATCGCGCGTCACGAACAGCCGCTTCATCATGAGCGGATATTGCACGTAGACCGGTCGGTCGAAGCCAAAGTCGTGCCGGACGGCGGCAAGCGTTTCAGGCGATGCGTTCCGCCCCGCGATGCGGGCCGCTGGATCCACGCCGGGTGTGGCGAAGAAGATGAGGAAAACGATGACGCTGATGCCGAACATAACGGCGGTCATGTGCACGAGGCGGCGCGATAGAAAATTCAGCATCAGCGCCGCCCGAACCGCAGCTTGGCGCGAGGGTCGAGTGCGTCGCGAACGCCGTCGCCGAGCACGTTAAGCGCCATGACGGTGATCATGATGGCGAGGCCGGGCGCGATGGCTACCATCGGGCGGGTGTAGATCACGGTCTGCCCGTCTTGGATAATAGTGCCCCAGCTCGCGTCGGGGGCCTGAACCCCGATGGAAAGGAACGACAAGGCTGATTCGGTCAACATGTTGAGCGCTATCATCAGGGGCGCGAAGACCACGAGTGTGGTAACCACATTGGGAAGGATGTCGCGCCACAAAATGCGGTGCATCGGCGCGCCGAGACTGATCGCCGCGATTACGAATTCCGAGCGCTTCAGGGCTAGGACTTGGCCCCGAATCGGCCGGGCGACATATGGCAAGTAGACGATGCCAATAATGACGATGGGAAGCCACAGGCTGTCGGACCGGATCGTCAGCGGGCCGATCTTGAGGCCTTCGCTGATCGTGATGATCGAAAGCGAGATTGCGAGTAGATAGACCGGAAAGGCCCAGAGCAGGTCGAGCACCCCGTTGAGGATCGCATCCATCCAGCCGCCGCAGAACCCGGCCGTGACGCCGAGAAGGGTCGCGAAACCCAGGCAGATGAGGGTTGCAGCCGCGGCGATCAGCAGGGAATTGCGACCGCCATAGAGCAGTCTGGCGGCGACGTCGCGGCCCTGGCCATCAGCGCCGAGCAGGTAGGCGCCGCGCCATGTTGGGCCGATGGGGGTCAGCCCGAGTCCGAGACCTTCGGATTCGGGTTGCAGCACCGGCATCGACCGACCGTCGACCGTGATCTCGCCTCCGGCGTTGGAGGTGAAGGGATCGGTCCCTGCGACCCGGCTCGCGTAGATCGGTGCTGCGAGACACGCGAGCACGAGGGCAACTAGGACCACAAGCGCCACCGTTGCGCCGCGATCGTGGCCAAGCTTCACCGCAGCGGACAGCCAGGGGCCACGCGGCTTGAAATTGGTTACAGGCCGAACCGCCGCAACCGTGCCAGATACCTCGGTCATGAGGGCGCTCCAGCAAGGATCTCGCCGGAACGGGATGGCGCAGCGTGGCGCCCCCTGGCGTCCGGCCACAGATGCCGCCAGGGTCGCACAGCTTCGAAAGCGGAAGCGGCGCGCAGCACCGTCGCGTCGTCGAGGTGTCGCCCGATGATCTGAAGCCCAACCGGCAACCCGTCGCTCGTCAGGCCAGCCGGCAGCGAGATCGCCGGCTGGCCTGTAAGGTTGGCGATGATGGGAAACGGCGCCCAGTCGCCAGGCTTCACCTCGCGGCCGTCGATTTCCTCCGGGTCATCGATAGAGGCCGCGAAGGGTGGAACCGCCAGCGTCGGCGTGATAATGAGGTCGAAGGTCTCCATGAACGCAGCCATACGATTGCACAGGGCCTTGCGCATGGTGATTGCATTCGTGAACTCTTCAGCGATCCAGTCTCGTTCTATCACCGCCACGAGCGCGGGCGAGAGTTCGTTGTGCCGACCTCGCGCTAAATCCCGCAAGCCGGAAAGGTCGGTTTCGAGCGCTTCAAGAGCTGGCAGATGCGGACCCGGGTCGGCGAAATCAGGGGCCGCTTCCTCGACCGTGCAGCCGAGGTCTTCCGAGAACGCCAGGACGGCGGTGTCCAGCAGGCCCCTGACTCGATGATCGATCGCCGCATAACCCCAATTCGGGGAATAGGCGATACGCAGCGAGCGGACATCACCGCGGATCAGCTCGTGCCATGAACTCACCTCCCGCGGGCGGGAATGCCGGTCGCGCGGATCTGGACCGGCGATCGCGTCAAACATCAAAACCGCATCGGCCACCGTGCGCGACAACGGGCCGATATGCTCGACCGATTCGAAACTCGACGATCCCGGCAGTCTTTCATTACGGCAACCCGGATAGAGTGGCACCCGCCCCATCGAGGGTTTGAAGCCCACCACCCCGCAGCAGGATGCCGGAATGCGAATTGATCCGCCGCCGTCGCTCCCGAGGGCCACGGGTGCCATGCCGGTTGCTACCGCAACGGCTGCGCCGGCGCTGGAGCCGCCGGGCGTCACGGCGTCGTTCCAAGGATTGAGCACTGCGGGACCGAGCGGGTTGCGGCCGCTCGCCGTGTAGCCAAATTCCGAGGTCACGGTCTTGCCGATCATAAGGGCGCCGGCCGCCTTCATTCGGTCGACCGCAATGTCGTCCTGGGTAGGAACGAAGTCGCGATAAAGCGGCGAGCCCATGGCGGTCCGCACGCCATCGGTCAGGATCAGGTCCTTGACCGAGAAAGGCACGCCGGCCAACGGACCCAGAGGCGCGCGGGCTGCGAGGGCGCGATCGACGGCCCCGGCCGCGTTGAGCGCGAGGTCCGGGGTCGTGGTCGCGAAAGCGTGGAGCACGGGGTCCAGCGCTTCTATTCGTGCGAGTACAACTTCGCAAACTTCGCGGGCCGAAATCTCGCGGCGAGCGATCAGCCCCGCGATCGCGCTCGCGGGGAGTGCCCAGAGCGCATCCCCTGCCGAAGCTTCTGCCGAGAGCTTCATATCGCTACTACGCCTCGCGGTCCGCTGACGCTCACTTTACCCAAGCTTGTGAGAACATAAAAAAGTCCTGCGGGTTGAACGAGAAATTGCCGACTCTCTTGGAAACGAAGTCGACGTGCTTAGGTACAAACAGAACGGCCTCGGGCGAGAGGTCCGTGATCTGCTTATCGATCTCAGCCCACATCTTTTCGGCGGAAGCGGGGTCGGTAACGCCAGTGCTCAAAGCTTTCTTCATCATCATATCGACCCCAGGATTGCAGAACTCCGTGACGTTGATGGACGAATCCGAACCTGAGTGGAACGAGTCACAGGAGAACAGAATGTAAAGAAAGTCCGATGGCGTCGGGTAATCCTGCAGCCAGTAGGACAGAGTGATCTGGACCTTATTGTTGCTGTTCTGGATGTAGGTGAACTGAATGTCGCTCGACAGAGGTTTGATGGAAGCCTTGTAGCCGAGCTGCGTCAGGAGGCTCTGCACGTAGGTGCCGATTGCGCGCTGAGCGGCGCTATCCTCGACAATCAGCGTCACCTCTTGGCCGGCGGTACCGGACTCCTGAACAAGCTGCTTGGCTTTCTCCATGTCGGGCGCCGACCATTTAGCGCCTGGGTTCTTGGTATACGGGCAATAAGGCTGGTATCCAGAGATGCCGGGCGGAAGTATCTGACACGAGGGGGTTCCAAGATTGGCGCCGCCAAATAGATTTACCGCGATCTTGCGGTCGACACCATAGTTTAAGGCTTGACGGGCTTTAATATTATCAAAGGGCGGCAGCCGCGTGTTCATCTCAAGGTGGTAGATACCGGTCAACTGCGACAAGTGAACTTGGTCTCTGTACTTAGTTCCGATCTCAGCCAGGCGATCTGCCGGAGGCTGTTCGAACATCCAGTCGGCCTGACCATTGGCCACCTGCGTGACTTCGTCTTCTTCCGAAAGGCCGAAATCATAGTGGATTTCGTCCGGGTAGCCATCGGGCTGCGCGTCGGCGCTCCAAGGCTTGAAATGCTCGTTGCGGACCATCTTAAGTTCGGCGTTCGGATCGTAGCTCGCGATTTTGTAAGGGCCGGTGCCCGGGATCGGCTGCACGCCCGTGTCCTTGATCGGTGCGTCGGCCGGAAGGATAGAAGCATGAACGATAGCAAGTTTATCAAAAAATTCCGCATCGGCAGTTACTAGATGAAAGGTAATTGTATTGTTCGCTTCATCGCCCACCACGCCGCCAGCGAGCGTGCAGGTTTCGGCCGCCTTTAGGCACTCCGCCGCACCGACGATTCCCGAAAAGAACGTGCCCGATGTCGGACTAGATACTTTGAAGATGCGTTGGAACGAAGCGACGACGTCTTTCACGGAGACGTCACGCCCATCCGAAAATCTGATGCCCTTGCGCAAGGTGAACTTATAGGTCTTTCCTTCATCCATCGGTTGTGGGATCGCCTCGGCCAGATCGGGGACGATCGTCAGTCCTGCTTGGCCTGGCGCTTTCTTAAAAGCCAACAAGCCGTCGTAAACGGACTGGAACACCTGCCAATACTCAAGGGTGTAATTGACCTGCGGATCGAGCGTGCCTCCCGCGCCGTGCGCGATGACGCGAAGCGTCCCTCCATGGTGGCCCGACCCGGTGTCCGCAGCCGCGACCATAACCGGCGCCAGGCAGAGCGCCGCAACGGACGTCCTTGCCAACCAGAATCGAACAGGCGATCGTTTCATAGCCAACCTCTTTCCAGCGTCGTCTGACGGGCAACGAAAGCTAGAGAAGAGCAAGACACGGGCCAAATCAAGTGTTATTGGATAATCGTATCCAAATTAATGCCGCCAGCTACAGGGGCTAGGTGGTGTTCTGCAAAACGCCTGTTCCGCCGGCCGGGTAGGTCAAGAATGATGAAGGGCTACCGTTCCGGACCGGTCAGTGGGCAGGGACAAGCTCCGATCCTCAATCAAAATTGCATTATGACACGCTTTAACAACGCCCCCCATCACGTTGCCGCGACACCGCAAACGATCGTGTGCGGCTATTTCGATGCGACGACGGCGCCGGTGCTGACCGTCCCAGCCGGCACCGAAGTGATTATCGACACGGTGAACGGCCACAGACACGAGTTGCCGAACGATCCTTTTCTCGTCGTCCTTCCCGAACATCGCCCGATTCTTGACAGCGTGGCGCGCTGGCCCGGCGGCCATCTGTTGACGGGCCCGGTAGCGGTCGAAGGAGGCCGCCCCGGCGATGCTCTCGTGGTCGACATCTTGGGAGTGGCGTTCAGGCAAAATTGGGGATTCACGTCAGTCGAACCGCTGCTCGGCACCTTGCCGGAAGAATTTCCGGATTACCTGCTTCGCCATCTGACCATCGATACGGCGACGCGCACGGCCAAAATGCCTTGGGGCGGTGCCCTGCAGCTCGAGCCGTTCTTCGGCATCATGGGTGTTGCGCCCCCGCCAGCGTGGGGCCGTATCTCATCCGTGATTCCCCGCGCGCACGGTGGTAACATGGACAACAAGGTCCTCATCCCTGGAACTCGGGTCCTTTTCCCCGTGTTTAATAATGATGTGTTATTTTCGGTTGGAGACGGCCACGCCGTTCAGGGCGACGGCGAAGTCTGCGTGACCGCTCTCGAAACGTCGCTCACGGGGCATTTTCGGCTGGATGTCCAAAAGGGAATGGATCTGTCTCAGCCGCGTGCGGAAACTCCCACGCATCTCATCACGATGGGATTTGACGAGGACCTGGACCAGGCGGCCAAGCATGCGTTGCGCGACATGCTGCGGCGACTCGGGGAGTCCTACGGACTGGCGAAGGCCGACGCCTACATTCTGTGCAGTCTCGCGGCCGACCTGCGCGTCACCCAGACCGTCAACGTCGCCAAGGGCATCCATTGCATGCTGCCCAAGGCGGCATTGCCGCAAATGTGATACTTGTATCCAGAATACATCTCGAGTTGGTGCTGACACGAGTGGCGCCCGGCTCGCATGCGACTTGCGGCTCCTTAGCACGATCCTAAATGCACCGGATATCTTTTACCACCCGGCCTGAGATCGAAGGCAGCTTCGGGGTCGTGGCCAGCACGCACTGGATTGCCACTGCGGTGGGAATGGGCGTACTAGGGTCTGTTGACATTCAGCGGAGTGCGATAGCGGCCCCGGCGAGGTATATCATGGCACTGAAGCTCACATCAGTCTTGTCGTAACGCGTCGCGATCCGGCGGAATGCTTTGAGAGTACAGAAGAAGTTTTCGACGAGATGACGCCAGCGATACGCGTGGAAATCGCAGGCGATCGTTTCCTTGCGACTGGACTTGGGTGGGATCACCGCGATGACACCTCGATGGTTCAGTTCAGCCCGGAGCCAGTCGGCATCGAAAGCCTTGTCGGCCAAGAACATGTCGAAGTCGACGGTTTCGATCAGCGACTGGACGCCGACCATGTCGTGCCGCTGCCCTGGGAGTAGGACGAATCGGACCAAGTTGCCTAAAGCATCGACCAAAGCGACGATCTTTGTCGTCAGTCCGCCACGTGAGCGGCCGATGGCCTGATTCTGAGTCCCCCTTTTGCGCCGGTGCCATGCTGATGCACGCGCACGATCGTGCCATCGATTATGGCGTACTCAAAATCTGGATCGCCGGACAATTGCTGAAAAATCCGATCGAAGACGTTCTTCTTCGCCCAACGGCGGAACCGCTGGAACACGGAGTTCCAGTTGCCGTATGACTCCGGCAAATCTCTCCACGGCGAACCCGTCCTGGCGATCCAAAGAATGGCTTCCAGAAACCTTCGATTGTCCGCTCCTGAGCGCCCAGGGTCACCGATCTTGCCAGACAGCAGCGGCGAGACCCGCTCCCACTGCTCGTCGCTCAAACATGTCCGATCCAAGCTGGCCTCCGTTTTCCAGCCTTGAATCCGATCGCGAGAGGCAAGGGAATCCCCAAAGCCAGAAAATCGCCGTCCTAAACCACCTCAGGTTTTATCTACGCAGTGCGAATCGTCTAAAGTGAAAACACGGCAGGAATGTCAACACGCCCTAGAATCCGGCGGTAACGCGTTCGACGCGGCCGTCGCCACGGCCTTCACGCTTCAGGTCGTCAAGCCGCACCTGAACGGACCAGGTGGGGAAGCACCTATAATGGTGTTCGACGTCGGGCGTGATCGTCCGGAGGTGATCTGCGGCCATGGCCCGGCGCCCGCGGCCGCGACGATCCGCGCTCAGCCTCGACCTCGTTCCCGGCACGGAACTTCTTGCCCCTTGTGTGCCCGGCGCTTTCGACGGGCTCATGCTGATATTGCGTGACTATGGAACGCTCCCCTTGCGGATCGTGCTCGGGCCCGCCACCTCGTAGGCCCGCCATGGTTATCCGGTCGTAGAGCGCATAACAGCCACCATCGAAACCGTTGCGGATCTTTTTCGGACGCATTAGCCGACTTCGGCCGCCGTATATTTGCCCAATGATGAAGCGCCCCAACCCGGAGCCTTTTTCAACAATCCGGCCCTGGCCGACAGCTACGAGCGCATTCTGCAAGAAGCGGAAAGCGCTGGGGGCGACCGAGTCGCGCAGATCGAGGCGGCCCGGACCGCGTGGTCGCGCGGGTTCGTAGCCGAGGCCATCGACCGCGTATGCCGGACCTGGGAGGTGATGGATGTTTCGGGCCGTCCACATCGAGGCCTCCTCACTGGGCAGGACATGGCGCAATGGCAGGCGAGCGTCGAAGAGCCAATCTCCTACTATTACCGCGACTACCGGGTGCTAAAACCCGCGACCTGACCCAGGGGCTCGTGGCGCTCCAGCAATTCGCCCTATTGAAGGGCTTCGACCTCGACCGGCTCGCTCCGACCGATCCCGATTTAGTCCATCTCGTCGTCGAATGCGCCAAGCTGGCCTTCGCGGACCGCGATACGTTCTACGGTGACCCGCTGCACGTCCCCGTTCCCCTCGCAACGCTGCTGTCGGACAGCTACAATGCCGCGCGCCGCTCCCTCGTGCTTGAAACGGCATCGATGGAGTGGCGTCCCGGCCAAATCGAGGGTGTCGGCCGCGCTATGAATCTACGGCTCGCGGGCGACAAGCGCAGCGCCGTTTCGGCAGGCGGCGCGGGCGAGCCCACCGTAGGACGAGTTGGGATTGGCGAACCGACGATTGGGCCTCTGGGTGCGTCGCGCGGCGACACGGTTCACTACGACATCATCGACCGGCACAGGAACATGGTGTCGTCGACGCCCTCCGGCGGGTGGCTTCAATCATCGCCCGTGATCCCGGAACTCGGGTTTTGCCTCGGCACGCGCGCTCAAATGTTTGTGCTCGATCCTGAGCATCCGGCGGCGCTCGCGCCAGGCCGCCGCCCGCGCTCGACCTTGTCGCCCACGATGGCGTTGCGTGACGGCAAACCCTACCTCGTTTGGGGAACCCCAGGTGGCGACCAGCAGGACCAATGGATTCCGCAGTTCCTGCTCCGCCACATTCACGCGGGCTACAATCTTCAGGAGGCCATCGATGCACCCGCTTAAGCACACCGAGCATTTCCCATCCTCGTTCTGGCCGAGGACGGCGCGCCCGGGCATCGTAGTTGTTGGAAGGGCGTATGCCGAAGACGACCGTGGAGGAACTCGAGCGGCGCGGTCATCAGGTTGAAGTCGGCGATCTCTGGTCCGAAGGGCGGCTGACGGCGGCTTCCCGCATGGGGGTGCGGCCGCGCGCGGTCGCTAACCCGCGTGGCATGCAGGCTTATGCGGCGGGCCGATAAAGGCGCTCGCGGAAATATCTGACATCGTTCGAGCGGTAGGTTAGAAGGTCCATTTCCAGCGGCTACCATGATTTGAGTAGAATCGAGATAATTCGGATGACAAGTCGAAAAGCGAAGCCAGAGGTGGTGACATCGGCGCAGCATCAGGCCTATTGTTTCCTTCGCGATCAGATCCAAATCGGGCGTCTGACAGGGGGAGCCAGAGTCAAGCCGGAGGATGTGGCAACCGAACTCGGCATCAGCCGCATGCCGGTGCGCGAAGCCATCCGCCAGCTGGATACGGAAGGTTTGCTGACCATCCGCCCGAACAGAGGCGCCATCGTGACGATGTTTGGCCCAGAACACTTGAGCGAATTGTTCGAGATGCGGGCCGTGCTAGAAGGCCTGTGCGCTCGGCGCGCCGCGATGACCTTCGACGAAGACACGGCCGACGAACTCAATCTGTTGCTCAATCGCCTGAACCGGGCGCAGGGCGATATCGACCTGTGGATCGAGCGGCACGAAGCCTTTCACGATTTCATCTGCCAGCGCGCAAATCGACCGCATATGCAGGCTGAGGCGCGCAAGCTGCGCGCCGCGGTTGAGCCCTACCTCCGGCTGTCCCAGACCCAGGCTATCACCATGGGGGACAGTGCGCGCCAGCACAAGGAATTGGTCGACGTTCTCGGGGCCCGCGAACCCGAACGCGCCGAAACGGTGATGCGCCATCACATCGACAGCACAGCCGCGGAATTCATTCCCGCGCTCGATAAATTGATGAGCTCATAAATGAATTAGTCGCTGAAGGCGAAGCGCGCTACCCCGTGCCGGCTGACAATGCGGCCCGCCGTTGTCCCGGCGAAGTGCGCGCTCAGCAGGATCAGGTCCGTGTCGGCATAGGCCTCAATCAGCTCGCGGCGGGTTTTGGAACTCACAGCGGGGTCGAGGTCGGCCGCGCAGAACCAATCGGGTTTCGGGAGCTGGACGGGGTGATGGATCGCGTCGCCTGTTAACAGGGCCTGCCCGCCGCGGGTTTTGATCTGCAGCCCGGTGTGGCCGGGACAATGACCCGGTAGCGACACCAGCGTGAGTTCGTGGTCGATGTCGCGCTCGATTGCGTGGCCGAAATCGATGAAGGTGGCGCGGCCTCCCTCGACGATGGGAAGGACACATTCGCGAAAGGCCGTCCGGGTCGCGAAACTGCCCTCACCGGTGCGGTCGAAATCGAGCCGATGTTCGAAATCTCGCTTGTTGAACAGATACCTGGCCTTAGGAAAGGCAGGCACGAAGCGGCCGTCCCGCTCGACCACGTTCCAACCGACGTGGTCGACATGTAGGTGCGTGCAGAACACGAGATCGATGTCCCCGGGCGTGATGCCAACCCCTTCCAGGTTCGCGAGATAGTTGGTCCGCAGATCGTGGAAAGGGGATTCGGCGCCGCGATGCCGCCCGTTGCCGCAGCAGGTATCGACCAGGATAACGCGGCTCGGCGTCCGTACCACGTAGGAATGGACGCCGATGATGAGCTTTTCGGTGCCGGGCTCGATGAACGCGTCCCCGAGCCAGGGCCGTTCTTCGGCGATGCCTTCCGCCGTCGCGTTGCCGATCAACCAGTTCGGGTCGAGGGCGAGGCGGTCGAGTTCCGACACCTTTTCCACAGTGACGTTGCCGAAGACCTGTGGGCGCATGGACTCGTTCCGGGGTTTCGGCGGAATCGCCTCGTCAGAAGGAAAGCCCTTCCGATCCGGCCCCGCAGATCAGGACACAGACCTTTGCCCCCGAGGGGACCTCGACCTTGCCTTCGCGCAGGGCCGCGATGCCCGCCGCGCCGCTCAGGTCCGCGGCGATGCCGAGTTCAAACCATAGCCAGCGCGCCGCCTCGACTAGAGCCTCATCTTCGACGAGCACGAGATCATCGAGATGGCGCCGGACGAGCGAAAACACCGGCTCAACAGTTTTACCGCATCCCATTGTGGCGACCCGCGTCGTCACGGTCGGCAGCCGGACGACTTGCCCCGCGTCGAGGGAAGCTTTGAGGGTGGGCGAGCCCGAGGGCTCGATGCCGATGATTCGCAAATCGGGCCTCGCCGCTTTCAGCGCAACGCAGAGTCCGGCGACGAGACCTCCCCCGCCAATCGCTACCAGCAGAGTATCTATATCGGGCAATTGCTCCGCGATCTCGATGCCAACCGTGCCCTGTCCCGCAACGACAAGAGGATCGCCGAACGGGTGGAAGTAGGCGACGCCCATGTCCGCCGCGAACTGGAGGGCGGCAGCATTGGCGTCGTCCCACACGCACCCGGCGAGTTTCACCGCCGCTCCCCATTGCTCCAGCTTGGCGATCTTCTCGGTCGAGATGGTTTCGGGAACGAAGACCGTTGCCGCCACCCCAGCAATTTGCGCTGCCCGCGCCGTTGCCAAACCGTGATTGCCGCCCGAAGCCGTGACGATCCCGTTCGCGAGTTCCTGCTTCGGCGTGCACAGGAGCTTGTTGGTGGCGCCGCGCGCCTTAAACGAGCCGGAAGCCTGCAAATGTTCGAGCTTCAGGAACAGTCTCACGTCGGCCGGCGGCCTGCGCAGGTTCTTGGCTTCCATGACGGGCGTGAGGCGGATATAGGGCGCGATGCGCTCCCGTGCCGCTTCCACGTCGGCGCGTTCAATCATCGGCGCAAGGAGCGGGGTGTCGTTCATTTCGAGACCAAGCGGTAAAAGACGAGGTCCCAATAAGGACCGACGACGAAATCTTTGACATTTTTGCGCGAGGCTATGGCGTAAATAGGTTCGAAC
>JAABUQ010010085.1_pt1 | contig 12495 bp, 14 predicted proteins | sample 5560001 | NCBI WGS metagenome assembly JAABUQ01 (sample SAMN10711888, study PRJNA513371) | rock metagenome | isolation source: Antarctica rocks | place: Antarctica: Victoria Land, Finger Mt nord | collected 2015-12-18 | reverse complement strand
GGTTTCTTTCCCCAAAAATCACAGTTGTTCACAAAAAAAAGAAGCAAAAAAAATCTTTTACAACAATCATAAATGCAACTCTTTCTCCTTTGCTAATCTAAAGGAAATGACAGTGCGCTTTGTCATCTTCCTGCTTTTGTCGTTCCGCCTGCTTTTGTCATCCCAACGATAGGAGGGATCTTCATCAAAGCAATTAAACTTGTCCTGTTGAAATAAGATTTCTCCCTACGGTCGAAATGACAGCGCGGCTCTTGTCGTTCGCAACATCCAGCCGCTCTTTTTTATGGCATAAAAGAAGCATCTTCAAGTATTACACCCTATATTGCTTGTTCAAATTTTCAACCCTGACTATGAACAAGTTTTATACCTCTTTTGCTGCTGCCGTTGCTTTGACCATGCTGCTTACCGCTTCCATTTACGCACAAAGAAGGCGCGCATCAAATCCGAACGATACAATTGCTTCCAACTACAATCCGCAGGAATTATTCTTGCCAGGTTTTTATGCTGAAAAAGGAAATGAATTTCATTCTGCCAACGGAGCACCCGGACCAAAATACTGGCAAAATAAAGTTGATTACCAGTTGAATGCGAAGATCGATACTTCCAGCAAAACTTTATCCGCCACAGAAAATATTACTTACACCAACAACAGTCCGGATGCTTTGCCCTACTTGTGGTTGCAGCTTGATCAAAATACCTATACAAAAGAAGCACGTTCCAATTTTGTAGCCGGACGTGCCGCAGTAGAACATACGCAAGGTTACCAGTTTGAATCAGTAGAAATAGTGATAAATGGGAAAGCGCAAACCGTAAATTATATCGTCAACGATACGCGGATGCAAATCCGGCTATCCAAAGCGTTGCTGCCAAACGGCGGAAAAATCAGTGTCTTGATCAAATATCATTACACTATTCCGGGCGCATTTGGCAACCGAACCGATTATACGCAAACCAAAAACGGTAAGATTTACGAAATTGCCCAATGGTTTCCGCGGCTTTGTGTTTATGATGATTCGACTGGTTGGGACACTTTGCCTTTTCTTGGAGCTGGAGAGTTTTACTTGGAATATGGCGATATAGATTATAAAGTAAACGTTCCCTGGGACATGATCGTGGCCGGTTCCGGTGAGTTGCAAAACCCGAAAGAGGTATTGACCGCTAAGCAAATCAGCCTTCTGGAAAAAGGACGGAACAGCGATCAAACCATCATGATCCGTTCAGCAGCAGAACTGAACGACCCAGCTTCACGTCCGGTTCAAAAAGGAACGCTGACTTGGCATTTCCTCATGAAAAATACGCGTGACGTCGCTTTCGGCGCTTCCAAAGCTTATATCTGGGATGCCGCACGTGTCAATCTCCCCGAAGGAAAAAAATGTATGTCCATGTCGGTTTACCCGGTCGAAAGTGCAGGAAACGATGCCTGGGGAAGGGCGACAGAATATTTAAAAGGCTCCATTGAGTATTTTTCCAAGCAATGGTTTGTGTATCCCTGGCCGGTTGCCATCAACGAAGCCGGAACAGCAGGAGGAATGGAATATCCGGGAATTGTGTTTGACGGGATTACCGATAAAGGCAAAGAACTGTTTTGGGTAACGGCACATGAGATTGGACACAATTGGTTCCCGATGATTGTGGGCAGCAACGAACGCCGTTTTGCCTGGATGGACGAAGGTTTCAACACATTTATTGATGTTTACGCTTCGGATGTGTTTAACAAAGGGGAATTTGCACCCAAACGCGACGGTGAATATGCACCCGGCGGTGGCAATCCGGCAGATGAAATTGTGCCGATTATTCTTGATCCAAATGCGCCGGTAATTATGACGGCTGCTGATGCCATTCAAGAAAAATACCGCCATCCGATTGCTTATTTTAAACCTGCTTTTGGCTTGATCTTATTGCGCGAACAGGTTTTGGGAAAAGACCGTTTTGATTATGCTTTTCGAACTTACATCCATAACTGGGCTTACAAACATCCTCGTCCGGATGATTTTTTTCGTTCGATGGAAAACGGGGCAGGGGAGGATTTGAACTGGCTTTGGAAAGGCTGGTTTTACAACAACTGGAAATTGGATTTGGCCGTTCACGATGTGCAATACCAAAAAACAGGCGATAAAAGAAGCATCCGTATCACCATTGCAAACTTGGAAAAAATGGCGATGCCTTTTGCGGTAGAAATTACTTTAAAAGACGGAACAAAACAACGGCAAACTTTCCCGGTGGAAACCTGGCTGCAAAACAAAGCGATTACTTTTGAGCTGCCGGTTACGCAGGATGTTGTGCAAGTGCAGGTTGATCCTGACGGTGCTTTACCGGATGTGGATCGGGGGAATGATGTTTGGAAGGTGAGGTAATAAGTTTTGATGAATGCCATTGTAAGTAATCACATTAATATTTTGTAATTTTATTTTATGATCATAGAGCGTACCGATAACGAAATCATATTAAGACTTCCTTCTAATATTGACACCATTGGATTCCAAAGAATTATTAATTATTTAAAATATAAGGAAGCAACTGTTGATAGTACACCAGATGAAGATGAAGTAAATAGACTTGCGGATGAATCTAAAAAAAGGTGGTGGGCGGAAAATAAACAACGGTTCATCAAGTGAACATTGTAATTGATACGAATATTGTATTTAGTGCTTTGTTAAATGCAAATGGATTGATTGGAGAGTTACTTTTAAATTCACAAGATGAGTTTAAGTTTTATGCTCCCGAATTGTTGCAAGAAGAAATAGCAAGGTATAAAAACAAACTCCTTGCAACTTCAAAACTAAGCAGCATTCAATTTGAAGAATCTAATTATAGGGTAATGACTTTGATTAAATCAATCTCAGAAGATTTAATTAACCAAAACTCCTGGACAAAAGCAGCGGAACTAACGCATGACGTTGATGAAGATGATACACCATTTGTAGCTTTAACAATAGAACTTAACGCCGTTTTATGGACAGGAGATAAGAAACTGCTAAATGGACTTACCAATAAAGGTTTTAAATCAATTGTATCAACACAACAATTATTCAGTTTGCGAAGTGAGCTTTGAAAAACGGTAGCAAACAATGAATACGGTAAACACCCGGTTGCAAAATAAAGCCATTACTTTTGAACTGCCAATTACGCAGGATGTGTTACAAGTTTAGGTTGATCCGGATGGTGCTTTGCCTGATCCGAACCGTGGGAATAATGTTTGGAAGGTGAGGTGAGGTGAGTGAGTTTGATTTTTGGCGCGTAACCTTTGGTTGCTTGTTTTACGTTCTTTTGTCTTGATACAAAAGAACCAAAAGGTCAAGAACAACCCGATCCCTCCGGGCGTTTGTTCGGGCCTTTACGCGCTTGGGCGGATACTTGGCTTGTTCGGACTTGCGCTTTTGTAATCTTGACCCGGAGGGAGATATTTTCGTTTAAATGAAAAGCTAAAGAATAAGATTTAGTTGCCGTTTTACAAGATACCATATAAGGTTGATCCTGATGGTGCAATGTTGATATTGAGCGGGAAATAATGTTTTAAATGTGAAGCGGAGGATAAGTAAAAATAATTTAAACTTTTAAATAAAGTAAAAATGCGACAAGAACTTTTAGAAATGTATCAAAGTCATCAATCGAAATTTAAGAATATTAAAGATCAGTTTGAAAATAATAGGATTTATGGACCATACTTAATTTCACCAAGCAGTAAATATATAGAACAAAAGAACAGGCTACTAATTATTGGGCAGGAAACAAATGGCTGGTCGGAATATGTTGAAGATGTGGACAAACAGATGCAGTGCTATGAAAAATTTAATGTTGGAGAAAAGTACAAGTCAACGCCATTTTGGAATGTAATTAGAAAAGTTGAAAAGATACTTAATAATGAACATTTTTCTTGTCTTGGTGCCAATATAAATAAATTTGATGTAGACCAAAAACGCCCAAAAGGTAAATATGAAACCGCTATTGCTGAGTTAGATAATATTTTAGATAATGAGATTAAGATACTTAAACCAAAAATTTGTATTTTCTTTACATCTCACACATTTGATTACAGGTTAAAGAATATATTTCCCAGGGTAGATTTTTTAGAAACTGAAGGTTTTAATACCAAGGTATTGTGTCAACTTAAACATTCAAGCTTACCAGAATTAAGTTTTAGAACATATCATCCAAAGTTTCTAAGAATTAATAAAAAAGAAGCTAAGTTTTTGGATTTCATAAGTAGGCTTCCTATTTAAAATTCAAATTTTATAAACATCCAAATATGCAGGTAAAAGAAGTTTATTTAGCTTGTCTTGAATTTCAAGAAGAGCTTTTTCAATATCTCTACATTTAGCAGCATTTTCGTAACGATTTAATTTCACTACAAACTCTTTTTTTGCAGAATTAATTGTAAAGATTCTTCAATTTTATTAATTATCAATTTATTTTTTTCATTATAATCAGTAGTATTCATATAAGTTTTTTATTGTAAATATAAGTTTCTAATTGTGATAATAGATAGAACTGTACAATTAAGTTCTTATGAAGTATTAAACTGGAAGTTTTACAAAGCCAATGTGCAAAGGCCTGAACAAACGCCTGGAGCGATCGGGTTGTTCTTGATCTTTTGGTTCTTTTGTATCAAGACAAAGGAACGAATATCAAGCAACCGAAGATTTGCTGATAATAAATTTCTTAATTTAACGTCGATAAGAGTAACCTTACTATTAATTACATAAAAAATGTAATCATATCTTTCAAATGAATAATAATCAACGTGCGAAAAATGAAAGAGAATATGAGACATGGATGCAAACAGAAGATGGTGGAAGAATATATACATTTGAAGTTCTCGGTAAATTAGGGTGGAAAGCGAAATATTTAAAAAAAGTAAACAGCGAAGAAGTAACAATAAAGTTCTGGCAAGAAATTTATGATCAGAACAATATTTTAAAAGAAATTCACGAAAAATATCCGGTAGATAAAGGCCATCAAAAATCTCAAACATGATCACAAAAAAATATATAGCAGATCAATTACTTGCTTATCTGCAACATCAATTATCGGCAGTAGCATTAGTGGGTTGGGCAGAGAATACGCTAATGGAAGGCAACTATGAAGATGATGCACAACATACCATTAGAAACATTTTAGCCCAACTTGGTTTGGCTGATGTAAAAGCTTTTGGTTTGGAATATCAGGATTGTGAAGCTATGATGCAAAAACTTGGTTATACTTTGGAGGTTAAGGCATTATCAGTTGCATAATGTCTTGATTAATGAAATGAATATTTCTGCCTACGGTCAAAGTAACAACCAAGCTGCTTCTCCACCCAGTTGCGTAAAGGCCAGAACAAACGCCCGGAGGGATCGGGCTGTTCTTGATCTTTTGGTTCTTTTGTATCAACACAAAAGAACGTTAAAAAAATTTGAAAGAAGATCATTCCACTAAGCTTATGATGATAAAGCGCATACTTCTTTTACCACACAAAATCACCCAAAAATTTTCAGCAAAAAAATAAACCCTGATAAAAATATCCGTATCTTTGGTAAAACCAAAAATTATGAAAAAGATACTGATTGTTTTATTTGCCACTGCACTAAGTTTCAGCGCTATGGCGCAAAGCAAAATGGCTGAAGAGCAGGTGAAAATGGAAAGTTGTGTGATGATGAAAGGCGGGAAAATGATGTGCACAATGGACGGAAAAACCACGCCGATGACTAAAACCATGACCATGAAAAACGGTACCAAAGTAATGGCTGATGGTATGGTGAAAATGAAAGATGGAAAATCAATGATGCTGAAAGATGGCCAAAGCGTGATGATGAGCGGCAAGGTTGATAAAATGCCGATGAAAGAGCACATGAAAATGTAATTTCCTTCTTTTATGCAAATCAAAACCCGGGATAAAATTTCCGGGTTTTTTTGTTTCAGGATTTCTGGTAATCAAATTGTTTGCAATTTAACCTTCTAATGCTTCTTTTATCTTATAAAAATTTTAAAGCTTGTTGGCAATTGCATTTTCAATCCAAAATAAAATATGAACATCTCTGAAACTGACCTCATTCTAAATCCCGACGGTACCATCTATCACCTAAACCTACAACCAGAAGATGTAGCCGGAACCATCCTAACCGTTGGAGATCCTGACCGCGTAGGAGAAGTAAGTAAACATTTTGACCGCATCGATTTAAAAAAAGGCAAACGCGAATTTAAAACGCATACGGGTTGGATTGGGAATAAAAGGGTTACAGTAATTTCTACCGGTATTGGCACAGATAATATTGATATTGTTTTAAATGAATTGGATGCGCTTGTTAATATTGATTTTAATACAAGATTAATCAAAGAAAAATTGATCAGTTTAAATATTATCCGCATCGGAACTTCCGGTTCTTTGCATGCAGCTATTCCTTTGGATTGTATTTTGGTTGCTGATTATGGGTTGGGTTTTGATGCTTTGATGAATTATTATACGAACCACCTTGATCCAAATGATTTGGAATTGCAAAAAGCTGTGGACACATATTTTTCTGCCATAAAAACAGTGTCACCTTATTTAACTTCGGGAAGTTCAACACTAAAAGAAAAAATTGGCTTTGGTTTGCCATGTGGGATTACCGCTACCGCTCCAGGGTTTTATGCACCGCAAGGAAGGCAAGTTAGGGTAAAAAATGCCATTCCTGAATTTTTAAATTACTTGCAATCTTTCAAATATAATAATCAAAGGATCACAAACTTAGAAATGGAAACCGCCGGTATTTATGCGCTGGCAAAAGTTTTGGGACATGAAGCTTTATCTGTCAATGCAATTCTGGCCAATCGTGAAACTTTAAAGTTTAGCAAACATCCGAAGAAAACAATTGATGAAGCAATTCAATTAGTTTTGGAAAGATTATAACTATTGCTGTTTTTATCACCTGTTTTTTAAATAAAAAAAACCTGCAATTGAACAGGTTTTTTTATAAGTAATTAGTATCCGCGGCGATAATCCCGGTCATCATGGTCTCTGTAACCATGATCTCTTGAACCATGATCGCGTCTGTCAAAACGGTCGTGGTGGTGATGTCTTTCCCAGCGTTCGTGGCGGCGTCTTTCACGGTCGCGGCGATCAAATCCATGAAAAGAAGTCGCATTGGCAACATCAAAAGTAACGATAGTCAACAGTACAATTAAGGACACCCGGAGCATTTTCATAATCTTAATTTTTATAGTTAATTATGATTTTTAGAGTAGCTGGTTTGGAAGTTGGTTTAACTAAAAAATATATACTTTTTTTGATTAAACCTTTTTTCGTGATGCTGTTTTTATCGATAAAAAACTTGCAAGATTAATTTTTTATCCTTCAAAATTGTACAATTGAAAGTATAATAGTTATTGTTGCAACTAATTTTCGATAATGGCACAATTATTTTTATCAGTCAAACATGAATCAAACCCAACCTTTATTGTCCCGCTCTGTACAAACACTTTTTTTACTGTTCCTTATTTTTGGAGGTTTATATTTTTCCAGCAGCTTTTTAGTTCCTGTTGCATTGGCCGGTGTTCTGGCCATGCTTTTTTTACCGTAAACCAGATGGTTGGAGCGTAAAGGAATCAACCGCACAGTTTCATCAGTAATTTGCGTACTCGTTTTACTGATGGTAGTTGCCGGCTTTGTTTTCCTAATTACTTGGCGTGTTTCTAATCTGGAAACTAACTTAAATCAGATAGAAAACCAGGCCAATCGGTACATCAATCAACTTAAAATATTTGTAAATAAAAGTTTTGGTGTATCGCGCGAGCAGCAAAACCAAATGATCAAAAAAGAAGGAGCTTCGGGAGTGGGCAGTATGGCCGCTTATGTTGCAGGTTTGGTAACTTCTGTGCTTGGTTCTCTCACCACCGCCGTTCTTGTGCTGATTTATATCTTCCTGATTATCAATTCACGCAATCACTTTAAAAAGTTTTTTCTGAGGCTTGTTAATCCTCAGGATAAAGGCAAAACCGTAATTATTATTGAAGAAACTACAGAAATAGCACAAAAGTATATATCCGGACTGGCTAAAATGATTGTTTGTTTGTGGGTAATGTACGGTATCGGGTTTTCAATTATCGGCGTGCAAAATGCAATTTTCTTCGCTATTTTATGTGGTACGTTAGAGATCGTTCCGTTTGTTGGAAACATTACCGGAACAACATTAACTGCTTTAATGGCACTTGCACAAGGCGGCGGCGGCAGTATGGTTATTAGCGTACTGATAACTTATGGCTTAGTTCAGTTTATACAAAGTTACATTTTGCAACCACTGGTAGTTGGAAAAGATGTAGATATAAACCCTTTGTTTACCATTATGGTTTTGGTTTTAGGTGAAGCCGTGTGGGGAATTGGAGGGATGGTGCTTGCTATCCCGCTGCTTGGTATGATAAAAATTGTTTTTGATCATATTGAACCATTACAACCTTATGGTTTTTTAATCGGAGGTGAAGAAAAAGATCAAGAAGATAATACTTCTTTTACCAATAAAATTAAAGGCTGGTTTAAAAAGAAGTTTTCAAAATCTACAGAAAAAATTTAACAATTAGATTTTTACCCGATAAAAGAAGTATTGGCTTTTATTGCAATTTCAGCGAATTAGCAATCCTGAAAAAAACCGGATTGTACTTTTCAAACTTTTCCTGCGAAGCCGTACAAGTCAGTAATATTACTTTTTGGTTTCGATAATATACAAATACAATTGTGGCCACCACAATTTCACTTTGCGGATTTTTGTGCGTATTGATGTACCATTTATAGTTGCCGTTAGTTGCCGTTCCTTTTTTGGTGACCGATAAAAAACCATCCAAAGCACTGTTGGATTCTATCGACATGGCATAAGCGGCATCGAGGTTACCGTTTGAGGCATCAATAAAATTCAGGTTGATATTTTCAGGAACAGAATTGTAATTTTCTGTTTGCGGACGAATTGCAATAAATTTTAACCTTAGATTGGATTTCGTAACAGACCAATTGGCCGGAATCGTGATTTCAAAATGGTTGGACGCATCTTTATAAGTTTTTAACGATTGCGCCATGCTGTTTTTACCGGTAAAAAATAGGAATGATAGCAAACCCAGTAATCGGAAAGTAGTCATAGCTTAAATATAAAAAAGCGTTTTTGATCAAACTTGAAACAGTACCAAAATAAAGCTTCTGCAAGGATTAAACCATTATCCAAAACAATACTTTAACACAATTTAACAAGTAGGGACGAAGTGTTTTGCCCTTGGTTTAATGCGCCCCAACGCCATAAAAAAAATCTTTCAATTCCGTGGCATCATGAATCTTCATTTTTCCGCTCAAAATCAAACGCAACTGGCGGCGCTGCATGGCACCGGCATACAAGTTAATTTCTTCTTCCGTTTCGGGGACCAGTTCCGGTACTTGCTGCGGTTTGTTGTTGGCATCGATTGCTACAAAAGTATAATATGCTTCATTGCTTTTAATCGTTGTGCCGGATGGGATATTTTGTGCCGAAACCACTAACCGGACTTCCACCGAAGTATTGAAAGCACGCGTAACTTGTGCTTCAATGCTGATCACATCACCCAGTTTTACCGCATGTTTAAAAGAAACACTATCTACAGAAGCAGTCACAGCCAGGCAGTTACAATGCTTTTGGGCTGAAATAGCCGCGGCAATGTCCATCCAATGCAGCATTCGGCCGCCCATCAGATTGTTCAGCATGTTGGTATCGTTCGGCAAAATCAGTTCATTCATTATGGTGTGCGAAACACTGGCTTTCTTGGCAATCATAGAAGCAAAGATAAGGTTTTTGGTAGTCAGCTTTCAGCAATCAGCATTCAGTTTTAATTTGCAAATGTATCACTACTTACAACTTGTCTTCCTTTCTCCAGCCGCAAAACTTGATCTACCACGTCCGGGATTTCGTGCGGATAATGCGTTACATAAATTAAAGTTGTACTGCTGTTTTGGCAGATCATTTCCAGCAAATATTTAAAATGCTGCTGCTGCCGGTCGTCAAGTCCCTGGCAAGGTTCATCAAAAATCAACAAAGGTGGATTTTTGACCAATGCCCGCGCCAGTAAACACAAGCGTTGTGTACTTGCGGTTACATTTTTAAGTAGTTTTCGTGCATTTTCTTCTATTTGAAACAGCTTCATCCAGCGAAAAGCTATATCTGTTTTTGTTGGATTTGATGGCCGGAACAAGCCCAACGTATCATAAAAACCGGATTCTATTACTTGCAGGCAAGAGCTTTCTGCCGGGAAATATTGATGCAGTTCCGGCGAAACAAAACCGATCTTTTTTTTGATGTCCCAAATACTTTCGCCGCTGCCCCTTTTACGGTCGAAAAGTATGATATGATTGGCATAAGCCTGCGGGTTATCACCATTGATCAGACTGAGCAACATAGATTTTCCGGCACCGTTCGGCCCAAGCAAAGCCCATCTTTCACTCGGCAGAACCTGCCAGTTGATGTTGTTCAAAACCTGTTTCTCACCATAACGGATGTTTACATTTTTCATCGAAATTATAGTGCTAAAAGAAGCATTTGGTTTTGAATTGAGCAGCAATCTCAATTCTTTTAAATCCGCAAAAGCCTGCTGCTGTTTACTTTCCCCCGGAACGAATGCTTCTTTTAGCACTATATTTTCTATTTTTTGCTGATGCAGGATTGCAATATGAGTTATCGCATCCGGAATTTCCTGCGGGGAAGTTGCCATAACTACCGTGATGCCGCTTTTGGTAATTGCAGTGATCAAAGTATTAAATTCTGCCCTTGATTGTACATCCAAGCCAGTAAGCGGACGATCCAATAACAACAAACTTGGATGTTTCAGTAAAGCTGCCGCGATCAAAAGCCTTTTGGTTTCGCCGTTGGATAGTTTGATCAATTGTTTGTCCAGCAACGGTTCCAATTTAAGCTGGTGAACAACTTGTTCAAAAGTCCAAACCGGGTTTACAATTGTATTAGGGTTGATCTGATCAAGATAAATGCTGGCCGTTGCCGAATCTTCCGAGTCAGAAGAATTATAACGTTGCTGGTAATAAAAATCTTTGCTGTTGGATAGGTTTTTGAAATGATGTTTGGATGTAACCATCGCCATCATTTTTTGCGGGGTAAAAGAAGTATCGGCCAAATATGCCTGCTTTGCTTTTTCATAAAAACGATAAATGATTTTTCCTTGAGAAATTGAAAGGTTACCGGCAATAGTTTGCAATAAAGCACTTTTGCCCGAGCCGCTTTCGCCCACAAGTGCCCAACTTTCGCCTGCTTTAATTTCAAAACTTAGATCCTGAAACAACGTATAAGCATTTTGTCGAACCTGAATATGATCCATTGTTAATATAACTTCTGCGGGCATTCCTGATTTAATTTGCCCCAAAGTTCTTTAAAAAAAAATCTAATTGTGAATAAAGTGAAGAGACAGGGTCAATAAAATAAATAAAAAAACCAGAAGGCTGACAGCAATATATCCTTACTATCGGTATTTATGGAATCTAATGTTTAAAGGCAAATGGGATTTTTAAGGAAAATATGGTTACATGAAATTGAGTGCTCTTAAAGTTACCTTTGGCTATTTGTTGTTCTGTTTGTGCTGGTTTTTATCGACCAGAGGTCTTATCCTGATTGCGGACAAACATTTAAACCAGGAAGTGCTGGAACTGATTGTACTGTTCAGGCCTTATTGCTTTGCCTTAATCACCTGTCTGTTTATTTCTAAACTGGTCTATATCAACAATAAAACAATTAAAGAACGGGAGGATGATTATCGGGATATGTATTTGGGAAACCCAAACCCGATGTGGATATATGATCCGGTATCTTTTAAGTTTTTATCTGTAAACGATGCCGCAATTGCCTCTTATGGCTATACAAAAGAAGCGTTTTTGGCGATGACGATGCAAGATATCCGACCGGTGGAAGATCATGAAAGTGTAACAGAATCATCTTATAGGGTTACCGATACGGAATTTTCATCCGGAACTTGGCGGCACTTAAAAAAGGAAAACACATTGATTTATGTAAATATCACCTCGCATAAAATTTCCTTTAACAAAAAAAGTGCTGTCATGGTGCTTGCCGCCGATACCACAGCACAGGTACAATATGAGCATGACCTAAAGCTGATGAACCAGGTTTTGCAGGAAGAAAAGCAAAAATTGAAAGAAACAGAAAAACTGGCACGGGTATCCGGCTGGGAATATTTTGTAGAAAGCAGATCGCTGGTTTGGTCGGATGAGTTGTATGAGATTTTTGATCTTGACCTGGTAGAGAAAGTAAACTACAGTATGATTTTGCGGTCGGTACACCGGGATGATTTGCAGGCCTACAACCAGGCAATAGAAACGCTGTTGAGAAAAGGCACAGATTTGGATATCGAACATCGTTTCGTTACCAAAACAAGAGAGATCAAGTATGTGAAAGTGCTGGGGAAAATGCAGTATCAAAACGGTAAAATGTACAAAGTGCTGGGTACGATGCAGGACTTGACGGAACTGAAATTGGTTCAGTTGGAAAAAAACACTTACCTGCAACGCTTAAA
>JAABUQ010010084.1_pt1 | contig 12498 bp, 5 predicted proteins | sample 5560001 | NCBI WGS metagenome assembly JAABUQ01 (sample SAMN10711888, study PRJNA513371) | rock metagenome | isolation source: Antarctica rocks | place: Antarctica: Victoria Land, Finger Mt nord | collected 2015-12-18 | reverse complement strand
AGGACGGACAGTTCCAGACGAACCTCACGGCCGGGATGCTCGTGGTCGTCCCGATGCTCGCGCTGGGGGCCCTGTTCTTCCTGATCGGCTCCCGCCACCTGCCGGGGGACCAGGAGCGTGCCCGACGGCTCGGCGGCGGTGAGGGAGGTCGCGGCATCGTCCCGCACTGATCGAAACGCCCGCGGGGCCGGTTTCAGGTGCCCCGCGGGCGGGTGGCCCTCGGGGATCAGTTGGCCCGGGGGTTCAGGTTCGGCGAACCGGGCAGGGGGGGCAGCGAGGCGGTCGTCTCGGACGCGGGGGCGACCTTGGCGGCGGCAGCGCGAATCTTGGGGGAGTCGTCCGTCTGCGCCATCTCGCGGAGCCGGCGGCCGACTTCCGGGGCCTCGCGGCCTGACAGGGCCTCCAGGGCCTTGGAACGCACCGACTCCTCGGGGTCGTGCGACAGCAAGAGCAGCCAGACGACGGGGTCGATATCAGTGCGGGGCAGGAGCAGGGGGATGGCCGAGGCCCGCATCTCGGCTTTCGGGTGGAAGACCATCCGGCCCAGGCCGATCTGCTCGGCAGACAGCCCGCGCGCCTTCAGGACGCGCTCGGCGATCAGGGCGACGGCGGGGCTGGAGTCGTAGAGCCGGGGCAGGACGGCCTCCTCGCTCAGGAGCATGGCGCGGGAGGCGAACCCGATGAGCACCTGCTGGCGGACGGCGGGGTCGGGGTCGGCCAGGCAGGCGACGGCCGGCGCCGCCGCGTCGTTGATCGGCAGCTTGGCCAGGCAGGCCACCGCCGCGGCACGCGCTGAGGGGTCGCGGTCGGTCAGGCGTCGGATCGTGGGGGTCAGCAGCCCGATCTTCCACGCCTCCAGCGTCTTCTCCTCGGTCACACGAAGCATCCGGCCGGGGGCCCAGGTCCACAGCTTGCCGACCTCCGCCAGGGCCGAGGCACGCACGCCGGGGACCGGGTCGGCCAGGCCGCGGGTCAGCATCGCGTGCGAAGGGGCCAGCGCCCCTGCCCAGCACGCAGGAGCCGGGTCGACGGCGAACCGCTCCAGGAGCTTGCCGGCGATCGCCAGGGCCGAGGCGTGCCCCTCGGGGCCGAACGCCTCGAATCCGGTGCGCAGCCCTTCCAGCGTGCCGATCGCCTCGGTCGCTTCTTCCGGCGAGTAGCCCGCCGCCGGGCCTTCCGGCTTGACCATGACGCGCTTGTATAACTCGGCCAGCGCCCCGGCATCGCCGCGAGCCAAGGCCCCGACACCCTTCGTTTCCGACGGGGTCACCGCCGACTGCAACGGCACACTCCCGGGCCCAGCCGGGAGGCCGAACCAGGCCAGCGCGCCGCCAGCCCCGGCAATCCCCAGCACCCCGGCCGCCCACACGCCCACGCGACGCCGATCCGACATGTTGGCCTCCCTGCGTTGATCGTTCCCATCCGATCCCATCGAGGCCGGCATCATAATCCGATCGCCGTCCCCGGCAAGCCCACTTCGCAAGTGGAGGCCAGGGGCCCGATCGCGGAGGGCGGTGAAAGTCGCCCATTTCCCCCATCTTTGCGACGACCCTTGAAATCCCCACGACTACCGCCACCGGGATCAGGTTCCAGGGGTGTCCGTCCGATCCATTAGGGCAGTCGGGCCTTGACGGCTTGGAGCCAAGCCGCGTGGAGGGAGCCTGGCGGCCCATTTGGCGACGGGGGAGCGGCCGAGCATGAAGACTTCCTGGAGGCGCCTGGGTGCGGCGGCGGCCCTGATCCTGGCGGCCGTGGCGACGGCCCCCGCGGTGGTCCTGGCCGGCGCCAGGCCGGTCGACCCGGCCTTGGTGGTGCCGCTGGAGAAGATCGCTCCGGAGCATCGCGAGGGCGTGGCCGAGGTGATCCGGGACGCGAGCTTCCACCGCCAGGGGGCGCCCGACACCTTCCCCTGCAACCCCAAGCTGTATCTGGCCTTGCTCAACGAGCCGGCGCTGACGCTGGCGCTCTGGCAGGACCTCAGCGACTCGCCGGCCAGGCTCAAGCAAGTCGCACCGGGCCGGTACGAGGGGACCGACGGTTCCGGGACGACGGCGACCTGGGAATTCGTGTACCGCTCGCCGCGCCTGAACGTCATGCTCTGCGACCTGGAGCACGTCACCCCACGCGGCAACGGCCGGATTGCGGGCCGGGTCGTCCTGGTGATCCGCTCGGGCTTCTACCGCGAATCCAACGGCGAGCCCTGGGTCCAGCACAACGTCGAGGCGTTCGTGAAGGTCGACTCGCGCGGCTGGAAGGCCCTGGCCAAGACGGTGCGGCCCCTGATCGAGAAGGTGCTAGAGGATCAGGTGCAGGAAGCCGGCTGGTTCGTGTCGCTGATGGGTCGGCTGGTGGTGACGTACCCGGACTGGGCCACGGAGGTCGGCATGAAGCAGACGCAGCTCCCCTTGGAGGTTCGCGCCAACTTCCGCCAGGTCGTCCAGCAGAGCCGCAAGGCCGATGCCTCGACGGGGCGGCCTCAGATGGTCGACAACTCCGCCGATTCGGGCACACGGCGCCGCTGAGAAGGCGAAGGCATTCCTTGCTTGCTAGCGGAACAGGTTCAGGGGCAGCTTCAGGACGCTGCCGAAGAAGCCCACGGCGGCCTCGCCGACGAGGATGGCAGGGTCGGCGTTGACTTGCGGGGAGCGGATCGTTCCGGTGACACGGAACTTCAGCAAGCGGTTGTTCAGGAAGCCGCCGACCCGCTGGACCGCCTGCTCGCGGCGGCCACGCGCCTCGGAGAGGCCGGGGATCAGGCGGGCAAGGGCCTGGCCCGATTCCGGGATCAGGTGAGCGGTATTCACCAGGACTTCCAGGTTGAGTTGGGAGTTGTAGCCGATCGTCCCGGTGGCGTGCATCTGGAGCACCCGGCCTTCCAGGGTCAACTGTTCGACCGTCAGCTCGTGCTCGCCAATGGAGGCGCGGAGGTCGCCGTCCTCGAACGTCCCGCCTTGCGCGGCGCCGAGGAACCGACCCAGGGCCTTGAAAACGGGCATCTCGAAGAGCGAGGCGTCGTCGAGGTCGAGATTGATCTTCCCCTTGAGGCCGCGAGTCGACCGGGGGTCGCGGCCCGATAAGGTGAGGGTGCCGGAGAGTCTGCCGGTGGAGGGCTGCTTGGTGTCGGTCTCGACCCGAGACAGGACCTCCAGCTCGAGGGAGTTGAGATGCAGCTTCCCTTCGAAGGAGCGGTCCTCGCCGAGCCGGAACCGGGCGTTCCCCTCGACCTTCCCGCCAGCGACCCGCGCGCGGAATCGGGGCGCGTGGACCGAGCCCGTGCCGGAGCCGTGGGCCAGGGCCAGATCCGCCGGCAGGTGCAATTCGGTGATGGCCAGGCCGAAGACCTTGGCGCGCGGGATGTTGACCTCGCCGTTGGCATGAACGCCTTCGGCGTCCACCCTGCCCGCGAGGCGGAGGTCCCCTTCGCCCCGGATGCGGCGGGCGAGTGACGGCAACGTCGTCAGGGCGTCTTCCAGCTCGAACCGATCCACGGCCAGGTCGAACTCGGTGCGCTGGGCCCCTTTGGCGGAGGTATCCCCCCAGACGGTCCCGTGGGCGGTCCCCCGCAGCAGCGTGCCGCGCAGCGGGTCGATCCGCCAGGCGGACGGGGTCATCGCGAACGTGCCCTTCAAATTCCCCAGCGGCTGTTTCCCCCAGTGCAGGTCGCGCACCTCGGCCAGCGCCCTGGTGAACAGGCCCGGCCGCCCGGCGATGGTCCGGACGTTCGCGTGAATCGCCCCCTGGCCATCCAGCGGCCCCAAGGCGTTGGCCAGGCCGAGCCCTTTCCATGCCCCTCCCAGGGAAACGCCGGTCGCCTTCAACTCCCCGTTGCCCACCGCAGGCGCCTTCGCCCCGGCGGGCTCGGCCCCCAGGGGGATGTCGCCCTTGAATTTGATCTTGCCGCCGAGGCTGTCGGCCAGGATGTCGTACACAATCGCCCCGCCGTGGAGCTTCAGGGTGGCGGACACCCCCTCGGCCGGGATGCCCTGAATGGTCAGGTCGGGCGCGGAAAGGCGGAGGTTCGCCTCGACGCGGGCCGCCCCAACGGCGGGCGTGGCGGGGATGTCGATGTCGAGCTTGCCATCGGCCTTGCCCGTCAGCTTCAGCTTCTCGTCAGGCACCAGGGCGGTCATCGCGGCGGTATCGACCCCCTTGGCGTCGACCGTGGCGTGGATCGGGCCGTCTCCCTTGGCGGGCACTCGGGCGTGGGCCGAGAGCTTGCCGCCGAAGACGTGGGCCTGAACGATGTCGGCCAGGATGAAATCCCCTTCGGTCTTCCAGTGGAACGGCACGTCGCCCAGTGGGATCGAACCCGCGTGGAACCCGGCGATCCGCCCGTCGCCATCGGTGCGGACGTCGCGAGGGGAGAGCGTTCCCTTGGCGACCGCCCGGGCCGTCAGCAGGCCGTCGACGGGCGCGGGCCTGGGGGCGCCCGGGACCAGGGTCAACATGTCCGACAGGTCCCAATCGCTCACGTCGAGCCGGCCGTCGAAGGCGTAGGGGGCGACCAGGTCCGCCGCCAGATGCGCGCTGAGGGGCTTGCCGGCCAGCCGCGCGGCCAGGTCCGGCACGCTGAGGTGGCCGTCCTTCATTGAGAACGACGTGGAAAGCTTGTCGAGGGTCGACTTCTGATACGTGATCCGCTGGCTGTGGGCGTGCCCGGAGACGTCCCAGGCCCTCGGGTCGGCGGGGTTGGCGGTGTCGACCTTGGCGTCGAGGTCGAAGGTCAGCAGGCCCGACAGCGGCGTCGGCTTGGGAAGCGCCGGGGCGGCGAGTTCGCCGACGGGCAGGGCCTCGCCCTCGAAGTGGGCCGACAGCTTGCCGGGGGGGGACAACTCGGCGTGGACGTGCCCGCGGAAGCCGCCGGGGGGCAAGGGCCCTTGCGCCTCGACGGGCGCAGAGGGCTCGGGATGCTTGCCGTGGAGGCCCCCTTCAGGGAGTTCGACCAGTTGGCCGCGGAAGTCCGTCAGGTCCAGGACGCCCTTGTCCAGGTTGAGCCGGAACTGGATGTGGCCCAGGTCCACGCCGTCGATCGAGGCGCCTTCGAGCCGGGCGTCGCCGTGGAAGACGTACGCCTTCACGTCGCGGTAGTCGCCCAGCGGGATCGTCGCGTCGGCCTTCAACGAGAGCTTGCCGAGGACCGGAACGGGGAAGTGCAGCCCCATCGTGGCAGCCTTGGTCACCAGTTGCCGGAGGTCCACGTCTTCCAGCTCGATCTGGGTGGAGATCGACTTGGGGAGCCGGAAGCCCGCGCCGGCCTTCTTGGGCGGGTCGGCCGTGACCGCCGCCTTGACCTTCGGCTCGCCGGGGGCGCCGGGAGCCCGGAACGCGACCAGGGCGATCGGGAGGCGGCGGAGCGCGGCGGCCTTGTCGGGTTCGTTGTCCTGATCGCGAGCCTTATCGCCGTCCTTGTGGTTGGACTGTTCATAGTGGAGGTCGCCGCCCTCGGCCTTGAGGGACAGCCGGAGCGACTTGACCTTGAAGCCTTGCAGTTCGCCCCCTTCGATGACGGCCACGCCCGTAGTGCCGGTCATGTCCACGCCGCCATCGCCGAGGACCGCCTTGAGGTCGGCCTTGCCGGTCAGGCGGCCCGAGGTGATGCCATCCTCCCGGAGTTGCCACTTCGCGGGGGCCTCGGCGATGTCGATCTTGTCGAGCTTCATGCCGAGGTCGAAGGTGGGCGCGGCCTTCGTGAAGTCGAGGGTTCCGCCGGCCACGACCCGCCCGCCGACCGCCTGGCCCGCGACGTTTTCCACCCGGACCACGCCGCCGTCGACGACGATCTTGCCGGTCGTCCCGGTCACGGTGACGTCCAGGGGGTCGACGCGGGTGGTGGTGTCTTCCAGAACGACTTCGGTGTGGACCTTCACCGGCTCGGCCGAGGCGGTGTTGAGCGTCAGGTCGATCTTGACGCCCACCTGGCCGGTCGGCTCGATGTTCTCCCAGACGACCCCCGGGATGAACGGGATCGAGCGGACGATCTTGGGGTCGGCCCGGACGCCGCCGCAGCTCAGGTGCATGTCGCCGGTCTGGAAGCCGTGGTCGGTCGCGCCGACGACCTTCCAGTCCCCCCAGGTGGGGTCCTTGGCCTCGGCAACCAGCCGCGCTGCCTGGCTGTCGGGCTTCAGGGTGGCGACGACGTGGGAGACGACCATCGGCTCGCGCCCTTCCTGGGCGATCGTCACCATGCCGTCCTGCACCACGATCTCCGGCAGGGCCGGCGCCGCGCCCCCGCCCCCTGGTTTCAGGGGGATCTTGGTGAGAGGGTGGCCGTCCTTGTCGAGCCGGAAAACGGGCCTCGGCGAGCGGAGGATGACCTTGCCGGGCGAGGTGTGCCCGCCGAGGATGCCGCCGAGGGTGAGGTCCGTCTCGATCGCCGCGGCCTTGAACCACGGCTCCCGGGCCCCGCCTGGCCCCTCGTAAAGTTCCAGGCCGGTAATCCCCGCCGAGCCGGCGCCGAGCCACCAGCCGCCGACAACCACCTTCCCATCGTAGCGGGCCTCGATCTGGCGAGCGATGAGCCCCGGCACGACCCAGGTCCGCACAACGAGGCCGATGGCCAGCAGGATCAGAAATCCGATCCCGAGAACCTTGAAAACTTTCGGCGGAATTCGCATCGGACGACTCCATTCGTGGATGGGACGCGCATCATACGCGGGGGAGGCTCGTGTGCAAGGGCAAGTCACGCGCCGGGACCGCGTGTTTTGGGCGCATCCGGGGCCGTCAACGCGTCGCCGGGGCGCCATCCGAGGTGACTTCCCGGACCTCGCGGAACTTCAGGGCCTTGAGCTTCGGGACGACGGACTCGCGGTCGCCGACGACCAGGATCGTCCGCTCGGCGGGGTCGACGAGTTCGCCCATCACCGTGCGGATTTCCTCGGTCTTGACGGCGCGCAGGCGGTCGAGAAACGTGTCGGGGTAATCGTCGGGGAGGCCGTGGAGGGCCATCTCCTGGAGAAGGCCGGCGATCCCGGAGGGGTCCTGAAAGGTTTCCGGGTAGCTGCGCTCTTCGGAGTCGCGAGCCACGGCGATCTCTTCCTCGGTGAAGGGCCGGGCGCGGCGGAGGTCGTCCAGCTCGTTGAGGACTTCCTTCAGGGCCGCCGCGGTCGCATCGGCGCGGACGGAGGTCTGGACGCCCCAGGCGCTGCCGACCCGGCGATAGCTGAACGCCGAGCCGGCGCCGTAGGAGAAGCCGTTCTTCTCGCGGAGGTTCTGGTTGATCCGGCTGAGGAAGTCGGCGCCCAGGATCTGGTTGCCCAGCAGGGTCGCGAAGTACCGCGGGTCGTCGCGGGCCACCCAGCGCCTGCCGACGCTGATGACGCTCTGCACCGCCCCCGGCTTGTCGGCGAGGAAGGCGACGCCCGGCTCCGCCCTGGCCGTCGACCTCGGGGGGGCTTTCGGCTTCGGAGCGGCTCCTTCCCAGCGGCCGAGGGTCGTCGCCAGGGTCTTCATGAGGGCCTCGGGCTCGACATCGCCAACCACGATGAGGGTCGAGCCGGCCGGCGTGAAGTTCGCCCGATGAAAGGCGCGGACGTCGTCGACGGTCAGGGCCTTCACGGTCTCGACATAGCCCTCGGAGGGGCGGCCGTAGGGGGTGTCGCGGCCGAACAGCAGGGCGCGGAAGGCGCGTTGCGAGATCCAGCTCGGGTTGTCGGGCCCTTGCAGCAACTCGGCGAGCTGAAGCTGCCGCTCGCGGTCGATGTCGTCGGGGTCGAAGCGGGGCGAGGCCACCATCGGGGCGATCCGCTCCAGGGCCGGCGCGAGGTTGTGCGTCACGGCGGAAATCCCGAGGATCGTCATGTCCGGAGACGCGTGGACCGTGGGGGTGACGCCCAGCGCTTCCAGGGCCTCGGCCAGCTCGGTAGCGGTCTGGTCTTGCGTCCCCTTGTCCAGGAGGGTGGCCGTGAGGGTCGCGATGCCGGCTTTGTCCGCGGGTTCGTCGGCCGTCCCGGCGGTGACGAGGAGCCTGGCGGTGACGATCGGCAGGGTGTGCCAGGGGGCGACCCAGACGCGCAGGCCGTTGGGGAGCGTCTTGCGGACGACCTTCGGGGCGCGGAAGGGGCGGACCTCCGTCGGGCCGGGGAGCCTCGCCCAATCGGGGCCCTCCCTGGGCGAACGAGCCGTCGGGGCATCGGCAGGCGCGGCCTGCTCCGCCTTGGGACCAGTCACCAAGGCGGGGGTCTTCTCCTCGTCGGGCTTGGCCGGGCGGATCACCAGGGCGACGTTCCCGGGGGAAAGGTAGGCTTTCGCCACGCGGGCGACGTCCGCGGGCTTGACCTTGAAGTAGCGGGCGAAGTCCTCGCGGTAGTACGAGGGGTCGTCGTGCTGGGCGAAACCCGTGGCCAGGGTGATCGCCCGTCCCAGGGGGGGCGTCAGCGCGGCGAAGGTCGCCTTCTCGAACTTCGCCTGCGCCCTGGCCAGCTCGGCGGCGGCGGGGGGCTCGCTCCGCAGGCGGTCGATCTCGGCCCGGAACACCGGCTCGATCTCCGCGACGGTTTTGCCCTCGGCGGCCGTGGCCTGAATCGTGAAGAGGCCGGCGATCTCCTTGGTGTCGCTGTCGGCGGCGACGTCCGTGGCGAGCTTCCCGTCGAGCACCAGCGCGCGATGCAGCCGGGAGGCGTCGCCGCCGGCCAGGATCGTCGCTAACAGGTCCAGCGCCGGCGCGTCGGGGTGGTCGTCGGCGACGGTCGCCCAGGCCCAGTAGACGCGCGGAAGCTGGACCTCGTCGGCCTGCTCGACGCGGCTGGCCGCGGCCTTCGCCGGCGCCGGGGCCGGGGCAGGGGCAGGGGCCGGAGCCACGAGCTTGCGCGCCGGGCCGGCCGCCAGGGGGCCGAAATACGTCGCGATCCGCGCCTTGGCCTCCGCCGGGTCGAAGTCGCCGATCAGGCAGAGCGTGGCGTTGCCGGGGTGGTAGAAGTCCGTGAAGAACCGCTTGAGGTCGTCGGTCGAGGCGTCGTCGAGGTCTTTCATCGAGCCGATCACTGACCACGAGTACGGGTGAGCCGCCGGGAAGACCTTCGCCAGCAGGGTTTCGCCGGCCAGGCCGTAGGGGACGTTCTCATAAGACTGCCGGCGCTCGTTCTTGACGACCTCGCGCTCGGTGTCGAACTTCGCCTGGTCCAGCGCCGAGGGGAGGAACGCCAGCCGCTCGGCCTCCAGGTACAAGGCGCGCTCCAGGAAGTTGCTGGGGACGGTCTCGAAGTAGACGGTCATGTCCTCGGACGTGAAGGCGTTGGACTGGGCGCCGGCCTCCTGGAGCGGGATGTCGTAATTCGGGACGTTCTTGGTCCCCCGGAACATCATATGCTCGAAGAAGTGGGCGAACCCGGTGCGCCCGGCGCGCTCGTCCTTCGACCCGACGTGGTAGGCCATGCAGACCGTCACGCGCGGGACGGCCGGGTCGCGGTGCAAGGCGACTTTCAGGCCGTTGGGCAGCCGGTACGACTCGACTGGCAGGTCGGGGATCTTCGGTTCCGCCGCGACGGCCACGGCCAGGGGGGCGAGGAGCAAGAAGACCGCGGGGAGGCGTCGCGACATCGACATCGTTGAGATCCTTGGTCAACCCTGCCCGGCGAGGGCATGCCGAGAGCAGGCTGGGCGGTTCTGGGCGGGATGCGGTTTCCGATCAGGCTCCCTCGAAGCGGTAGCGGGCGACGACGGCCGTCACGTTGTCCGGGGCGCCACGGTCCAGGGCGAGGGACAGCAGGCGCGCGCAGGCGTCGTCGGGGCCGTCGGCCTCGCCCAGGGCGTTGGCGATCTCGAAGTCGGCGACGGGCTCGGTCAGGCCGTCGGAGCAGAGCAGCAGGACGTCGCCGTCCTGGAGCGTGATCCGGTGGATCTCGGCGTGGACGCCCTCTTGCGGGCCGCCGATGACGTTGGTCACGACATTGCGACGCGCGTGGTGCTTGGCCGCTTCGGGGGTCAGCTCGCCGCCGTCGACGAGCATCTGGACGAGGGTGTGGTCGCAGGTCAACTGGTCGAGGCCGCCGTCGCGGAAGAGGTAGGCGCGCGAGTCGCCCGCGTGGACCACGTAGAGGTCGGCGCCGACGCTGTAGGCCATCGTCAGGGTCGTGCCCATGCCGTAGAGGCCGCGCTCTCCGCGAGCGCGGGCCATCACGACGCGGTCGGCGTCTTCCAGGGCGTGCCTCAGCTCCCCGAGCAGCTCGGTCTGCTCGGGCCCCTCCAGGTCGAGGAACCATTTGAGGGTGTCCAGGACGAACGCCTCGACGGTGCGGACCGCCGTGGAGCTGGCCTCCTCCCCGGCGGCGGCCCCGCCCATGCCGTCGGCGACGATCAGAAGGAAGCCCTCCTCCTCGGAGAACCGCGTTGCCTCGGATTCCTTCAGGCTCGTCTTGCAGATGCGCATCGACTTGGCGAGCCGGGCGACCAGGAAGTGATCCTCATTATTCGCGCGCACCTTACCGGGGTGGGTCGTCGCGCCGAACTCGACTTTCACGGGGGTTTGGGCCTTGGTCCCCGCGGTGGGCGAGAAGTCGCAGGTGACCAGCGGGTCCTCGGACTTCGGTGGGGAGGGATCGCTCGGCATCGTCGCGGTCCTGTGCCGGGGGGAGCGCCTTGGCCGCGGCCGGGCGGTCGAGGCATCGCCCCAGGTTACCGGACCGGCGTGAACCTCGATAGGTCAGGCCCCGTTCAGGACGCGGAGGTCCGTCGTTCTCGATTCTGGAGTTTGGCTTCGCTTCGCTTTGCTGGGTGGCTGGGGTCGGGGGACCGACCCCGGAATCGCCGCGGATCGGCCCCACCGGCGGATTCCGGGGTCTGGGGGCAGACCCCAGCCATCCGCTCTCCTTCAAGCGAACGTCTCGGCCTTCGGCTTGGGGGCCGTCACGACGGCCTCGGGGCGACGCGGGAGGGGCGAGGGTGCACGCCGGAAGAGCCGCTTCAGGAAGTTGACCAGCATGTCGAGCAGGGCGTAGAAGACCGGGGTGACGAGCAGGGCCAGGATCAGGGACAGCATCTGGCCGCCGATGATGACCTTGGCCATGCTGGCCCTCGCCCCGGCGCCCGGCCCGCGGCCCAGGGCGATCGGCACCATCGCGGCGACCAGCATCACGGTGGTCATCAGGATCGGCCGCAGGCGGGTGTGATTGGCCTCCAGGATCGCCTCGTGACGCGGCCTGCCGGCGGCGCGAAGCGCGTTGGTGGCGTCAACCTGAAGGATGCCGTTCTTCTTCACGATGCCGATCAGCATGAACAGGCCGAACATCGCGTACAGGTCCATCGCCGTGCCGAAGAGGACCAGCGACAGCAGCCCGAACGGCACCGTCACCGGCAGCGCCGAGAGGATCGACACCGGCTGCGTCCAGCTCTCGAACTGCGCGGCCAGGATCAGGTACATGAAGGTGATCGACAGGACGATCGCGATGACGAAGTAGTACATGGTCTCGGCGAGCGTCTTGGCCTGCCCGGAAAGTGCGGCGGTATATTCCGCGGGTAGGTTGAGGCCCTCGATGATCTTCTGGGAGCGGGCGACGGCTTCGCTCAGGTCGATCTTCTCGGGGTTGCCCAGAACGGTGACGATGCGGTCGCGGTTCAGGTGCTCGATCTCCGTCGGCCCGCGCTCCTCTTTCAGGAGGGCGAGGCTGCGGAGCTTCACCGGGCCGGCGACAGGGGAGGGGATCGTCAGGTCGTAGAGCCCCTCGGTCGAGGAGCGGTCCATTTGCCGGGCGCGGAGCCAGACGTCGTACTGCTGGCCGCCGTCCTTGAAGTCCGAGACCGGCATGCCGCCGATCAGGATGCGCAGGGTGTCGGCGACGGAGCCCACGGGCAGGCCGAGGTCATTCGCCGCCTCGCGGTCCACGGCGACCTGGACCTCGGGCTTGCGCAGGGCAAGCGTGGTGTCGAGGTCGGCCATGCCCCCGCCGGCGCGCAGCTTCTCGACGAGCTGGCTGGAGTATTCGGCCAGGCGGTTGAGGTTCGGCCCGGCCATGTTGACCTGAAAGACCTGCGGCCTGCGCCCGCCCTGGAACTGCGACACGTCGTTGACGCTCGCCCGCAGGTCGGGGTAGTCCAGCAGGATCTCGCGCGCCTGCTGCTGCACGGCGAACTGGGTGAAGGAGCGCTCCTCCAGGTCGGTCATGCGGACGTAGATGGTCGCGCGGGTCACGTCCCCCTGACCCTTGACCTTCCGCCCGCCGGCATTCTCACCGATCGACGTGAACAGGTGGGCCGTCCCCGGCAGGTCCCGCAGGCGGCCCTCCAGCTCGCGGGTCAAGCCGGTGGTACGTTGCAGGGTGTATCCCTCGGGCGTCGTGACACTGACCTCGAACTCGCTCTGGTCGTCGCGGGGGATCAGGTCGAAGCCCGGCGCGAACAGCGAACCGACCTTCAACAGGGCGTACTTCAAGGGCGCGGGCCCCGGAATCTTCGAGCCGATCAGTCGGAAGGCGGGCGAGGCGACCACGAGGATCGTCACCACGACCACCACCCCCTTGTGCCGCAGAGCCAGGCCCAGGATGCGACCGTAGGAGCCGTCGATCGCGC
>JAABUQ010010083.1_pt1 | contig 12498 bp, 9 predicted proteins | sample 5560001 | NCBI WGS metagenome assembly JAABUQ01 (sample SAMN10711888, study PRJNA513371) | rock metagenome | isolation source: Antarctica rocks | place: Antarctica: Victoria Land, Finger Mt nord | collected 2015-12-18 | reverse complement strand
CCACGAACATCCTGCCGTTACGGCTCTCCGCAGTGGGCATACGCCCTACAATGGCGCGGAACCGCGACACTTGGGCGAATGATGCTAACGCATTGAAATAGAATGATAAAGCATGGCGGAGAAGGAGAGTTTATAACGTGGGTCTACCCGTGTGCCTAGCTGCTCCGCTACCCTCGAGAATTTTGCGCTATTGAGAGTATTGGCAGCGTCATCTAGTCTCTGCCCCTTCACCTCTGTCCCACACGAACCGTGGGACCGAGTGTGGGACTGGGAGGCTTGGCGATGGCTGGATTAACCGCATTGCAGGTGAAAGCCGCGAAGCCGGGCCGTCACGCGGACGGGCGGGGTCTGTATCTGTTCGTGCGCGAGGGCGGATCGCGGGCCTGGGTCGTGCGTGTGCAAGCCGATGGGAAGCGCCGAGACTTCGGCCTTGGGTCGGCCTCGACAATCTCGCTCGCCGAGGCGCGTTCAGCGGCGGCTGAACTTCGCAGAAAGTATCAGTCCGGAGACGAGCTTGCTCCCAAGCGCATCCCGGTGAAGACGCCGATGAGCGTGCCGAGCTTCGAACAGGCCGCACGCGCCTGCCATGCGGCGATGAGGGCGGGATGGCGCAACGCCAAGCACATCGATGGTTGGATCGGCTGTCTCGAAAACCACGTCTTCCCCGCGTTCGGCGCTGAACCGGTCGACCGGATTGACAGCATCCGCGTGCGCGACGTGCTCGCGCCGATCTGGCTGACGATCCCCGAGACGGCGCGGCGTGTGCTCCAGCGGATCGGCGCCGTGCTTGACTACGCCCACATTCATGGCTGGTGCCCGAGCGAGGCGGCGCTGCGATCGGTCCGCAAGGGCTTGCCGCGCCAACCGCGTCGCGATGGCCATTTCGAGGCGATGCCCTATGCCGACGTGCCCGCCTTCATCGGCGCGCTAACCGCTTTGCCGCCGACCGCGGGACGGGACGCGCTTCGCTTTACGATCCTCACCGCTGTGCGCTCGAACGAAACGCGCTTTGCGGTCTGGCCCGAGTTCGATCTCGACAAGGCGGTCTGGTCCATCCCCAGCGCGCGCATGAAGACGCGCGCATGAAGATGGGCAAAGGTCATGTGGTCCCGCTGGCTTCGTCGGTAGTCGAGCTGATGCGGCGGCGGTGGGAGTGGCGGTCGTCTGATGACGGCCTGGTGTTCTCCACGAACGGGGAGAAGCCGCTTAGCGATATGACGATGACCAAGGTGCTGCGCGACATGGGGCATCCCCGGATCACGGTGCACGGTTTCCGCTCGGCGTTCACCGACTGGACGGCGGAAGCGACCGACACGCCGAAGGAGGTCGCCGACAAGGCGCTCGCCCACCAACTGCCCGACCGGGTCGAAGCGGCGTACCGCCGAACAGACTTCTTCGACAAGCGGCGGAGTTTGATGGAGGCGTGGGCAAGTTATGCCCGATCGGACTGAACAGCTTCACAGCCAAAGTTTATCGCAAGACGCAGTCCTGCGTCTCGCCCGGCGCGGCCCAGCCCTTGGCTTTCGCGGTCTGCAGCACATCGTCCTTCAGCTCGTCGTGGATTTGCGCGCGCACGTTCTCCGGCACATAAGGAACCCGAACGGTGCCCGGTGGCGGTGCGGAGCCGGATGCCGCACGCGCCTGCGCGGCTTCGGCCTGGCTGAGCAGCGCTTAGCCCTTTTCATGGACGAGCAGTCCCTGCGCTTCAAGCGCGCGGATCAGGTTGACCACCACATTTTCGCTCGGCGCGGTCCCGGTGGACGTGACCGGCGTCGGTGCGGGCGCGTTCTGCGCGTGCGCCGCCGCGCAGAGCATGACGAGCGCCACCGCGCTGCTTAGTAGGCCAGTCTTCATCCCGATTTCCCGGCAATGCACGCCGTGATCGATAATGACGATCGCGCTACCGTGACCGCGGGAGGCCCAGGTGATCGCGTGGCCTATCTGTTATCGCCACAGTGTTACACAAAATGACAAGGCTCACAGCCGACAATTCGGGTAAACATTGCCTTTCCGTTCAGGGGTTAGAGCTAACACCTTGTTGTCGGGTCATTGCGATCCGAGCGCGCGCATCGTTGCCCGTCCACCCGCCGCCGACCGCCGCGATCAGACGGACGCTCGCGTTCAGTCGCCGCGTCTCGAGGTCGAGCGCGGCGCGCTGGGTGCGCAGTGCCGTGGTCTGCGCCGTTACGACATCCAGATAAGTGCTCGCGCCCTCCTTGTAGCGATTAAGCGAAAGCTGCTCGGCCCGTCCCGCCTGGATCGCGGCCTCGTTGAGCGCCGCTGCCTCATCGGACAGGTGTGCGAGCAGCGCGAGATTGTTCTCCACGTCCTGGAAGGCCTGGAGCACGGTGCCGCGATAATTGGCGATCGTAATGTCGCGATCGGCGCGCACGATCGCGAGTTGCGCGCGACGGCGGCCGCCGTCGAGCAAGGTCAGCACCGCGCCGGGGCCGATCGACCAAAGGCTATTACCCGCGCTCAACAAGTTGGTCCCGCCCGTATTCTGGAACCCGCCCGTGGCGCTCAACGTGATCGCGGGGAAGAATGCCGCTTTCGCCACGCCGATCTCGGCGTTCGCGGCGGCGACGCGCCGCTCGGCCGCCGCCACGTCGGGGCGGCGCTCGAGCAATGTCGAGGGTAGACCGACGGGGGTATCGGGAATGTGGAACACGGCGAGCGCGGGGCGCAGCGTGAAGGTAGACGCGGGTTCGCCGACCAGGCTCGCGATCGCGTGTTCGCTCAGAGCGCGCGTCGCCGCCACATCGTCGCGCTCGGCCTCGGCCTCCTTGAGCTGTGTGCGCGAACGCGCGATGTCGATCCCCGATGCAATGCCGCCCGCGAACCGCCGCTCCGTCAACGCGTCCGCCTCGGCATAGTCGCGCACCGTGCTGTCGAGCAGGCGCAGCGCCTGATCGTAGCCGCGCATCCTCAAGTACTCGGTGGCGAGCGTCGTCTCGAGGCTGAGCTTGATCGCGGCGACATCGTCGTCGCTCGCCTGCGCGGCCGCGCGCCCGGCAGCGACCGCGTTTCGCACGCGGCCCCAAATATCAAGTTCATAGTCAAGCGTGGTGCTGATCGTCTCGGCCGAATAAATGTCGGGCTGGTTCCTCCCGCGCAGCGGGCGGTTGTTCGATTGCCGGTTGCGCGTGAAGCTTGTGCTCGCGCCCAGACGCGGCCCCAGCCCTGCGCGCGCCTGCGCCAGATAATATTGCGCCTGATCGTAACGCGCGAGCGCGGCGGACAGTGTGGGGTTACTCGTCTCGATCCGGCCTTCCAGCCCGGTCAGCGTGGGGTCACCATATTGCACCCACCAGTCGCCGCGCACGGCGGGAAGCGCGGGCCACGCGACGCGCCACGGTCCGCCCTCCTTGAAGCTCGGCGGCGTCGCGGTCGCGGGCACTTGATAGGGGGGCGCGAATGAGCAGGCCGCCAGCGAAGTCATCGCCATCAGCGCCACCGCGCGCGCGAACCTAGCCACGGGCTGCATCGACCACGCTTACCTTCTCGCCATCGGCGAGCGAATCGGGTGGATTGTCGACCACCTGCTGATGCGGCGCGAGGCCTGAAGTTACTTCGACTGTCTGCCCCAGATCGCGGCCCACAGTGATCGCTTGCAGATGCGCGCGGCCGTCGCCATCGATCGTGGCGACCTGCGTGCCCTGATCGCGAAAAATAAGCGCGCTCGACGCGAGACGGATCGCACCCGGCTGCGCGGGCACATCAAGCGACACCTGCGCGTAGCCGCCGGGCTTGAGAGCACCATCGGTATTGTCCGCCATGAGCTGCACGAGCAACGTGCCCGTCCCGCTGATCGCGCCCGAGGTGCCCACGACGCGGGCTGGAAATCTGCGGCCTGGATATTCGGGGACGATCAAGTGTGCAGCGAGTCCCGTTTTCAGCACTGCCGTATAGCTCTGCGGCACGTTCACATAAACGCGGATCCTGTGCACATCGGCCACTTCGAACAGCGGCTGCTCCGCCGAGCCTGCTGTCACGAGCTCCCCGATATCGGCATTGCGTGCGGTGACGATGCCAGCGAACGGCGCGGTGACGACCGCGAAGTGCTTCGTCGCGAGCAGGCGACCGAGATTTGCCTGCGAGGCCTTCACGAGCGACTGCTTCACGAGATAGTCGCCGTTCTTTTCGTCCGATTCCTGCACCGAAACCGAGTTGGTCTTGAGGAGCGCACTCCAGCGCCTTGCGGTAGTGGCCGACAGCGCCTCGTTCGCGCGCGCGCTCGCGAGATCGGCGCGCGCCTGCTCGATCTGCTGGTCGAGTTCGGGGGTGTCGATCAGTCCCAGCGGAGTGCCCGCACCCACGCGCGCCCCAATATCGCGATACCAGGCCTTCAAATAGCCACTCGTGCGTGCATAGAGCTTGGCCGAATCGAACGCGGCGAGCGTGCCCGGCAGCGTAAGCGCATGGCTCGCCGCGCCCGCGTCGGCCGCGATCAGGCGCACGTCGGGAACGGCGGTGGCGTTGGACCACGCCTGCACCTGCTTGATGTCATGCGCGCGCCCCATCGCGCCCCACGCGACGACGCCGATCGCCACGAGCGCGGCAACGATGCCCGCCGTCACCAGCCCCTTGGGTCGCTGTGGCAACGCGGCGGACGCGGGATCAAACGGCTGCATGGACAAGCTCCGTAGAAAGGGCGGTGGAACACTCGCGCGGCTTCCGGTGCGCGAGGCTGAAAAGGACGGGGACGAACATCAGCGTCGCCATCGTCGCGACGATCAGCCCGCCGATGACCGCACGACCGAGCGGCGCGTTCTGCTCGCCACCCTGGCCTAGCCCGAGCGCCATCGGCGCCATGCCGATAATCATCGCGAGCGCAGTCATGATCACCGGGCGGAATCGCGTGCCACCTGCCTCGATCGCGGCCTTGAGCGCGTCGCCGCTCGCCTCGAGGCGCTCGCGCGCGAAGCTGATTACAAGGACCGAATTGGCGGTCGCTACGCCCATGCACATGATCGCGCCCGTCAACGCGGGCACCGATAGCGGCGTGTGTGTGGCGAACAGCATCCACACGATCCCGGCGAGCGCGGCGGGAAGCGCCGACACGATGATCAGCGGATCGAGCCACGACTGAAAGTTCACGACGATCAGCAGGTAGATGAGAACGATCGCCGCCATCAGTCCGAGGATGAGGCCGCTGAACGCCGTGTTCATTGTCTCGACCTGGCCACGTAGCGTCACGTTCGAGCCCTTGGGCCTGCTGGCGGCCTCAGCCTTGATGATATTATTGATCTCGGTAGCGACCCCGCCCAGATCGCGGCCCTGCGTGGTCGCGTAGACGTCGAATGCGGGCTGGATTGCATAGTGCGACACCACTGCCGCGCTCGGGCCGCGGTGGATCGTGCCGAGCCCGCCCAGGATTTCATATTCGCCCGGACGCGATCCGGTAATCGGAATGTTGTCGAGTTGAGACACCGAATCGACACGGTACTGCGGCGTCTGCGCGACGATCGGATAGGAAACGCCCGTCTTGGGGTTGAGCCAGAAGGCGGGCGCGGTCTGAAAACTCCCCGCGAGATTAACGCTAAGCGTGTTGGTCACGTCGCGCTCGGTGATGCCGACGCGGTTGGCCTGCGTGCGGTCAACGTCAAAATTGAGCTGCGGGTAGGTGTTCGACTGCTGGACGCGCACGTCGGCAATCCCAGCCACATGGCTCATTTTCTCCGCCATCCGGTGCGCATAGGCCTCGCCCGCCACTGTGTCAGGGCCGGACACCTGGAGGTCGATCGGGGCGGGCGAACCGAAATTCAGGATCTGGCTGACGATGTCTGACGGCAGGAATGCGAAGACCGAGCCCGGAAACGCTCTTGGCAGCGCCTCGCGCAGCCGCTTGGTGTATTCCGCCGTCGGCGCGTGATCGGCCGTCAGAGATACGAGAATGTCGCCGTCCTGCGGGCCCACGCCGCCTGTGTTCGAATAGGCGCGGTTGATGCCGCTGACGGGCAGGCCGATGTTGTCGACGATCGTCGTGACCTGATTGGGAGGCACGATCTGGCGGATGCGCCCCTCGATATGATCGAACAGCGCGGCGGTCTCTTCGATGCGCGTGCCGATTGGGGCGCGGACGTGAATGCTGATCTGTCCCGCGTCCACCGTCGGGAAGAAATCCCGCCCCAGCATCGGAACGAGCGCGAAGGAGGCTACAACTGCAATCGCGAAGCCCGCGAGGAACTCTGGTCGCCGAGTGAGCGCATATTCGAGTAGCGCGACATAATAGCGGCGGACGCCTTCGAAGCGCTGTTCGAAGCCGTGCTGGAAGCGCCTGAGCGGATTGCGCGTCGTTCGCCCCGACATCGCGTCGTGGTCGCGGCTCGTCTCAACGCCGTGCGCGCCCGGATTATCGCGCAGCAGATAGTTCGCCATCGTGGGAACGAGCGTGCGCGACAATACAAACGAGCCGATCATCGCGAATACCACCGCCTCAGCCAGAGGAGCGAACAGGAAGCCGCTGATGCCGGGCAGAAAGAACATCGGCACGAAGGCGATGCAGATACATAGCAGTGAGACGAACGCCGGGCCGACGATCTGGGCCGCGCCATCGAGAATCGCCTGACTCACAGGTTTGCCTAGCTCGAGATGATAGTTGATGTTCTCGATCGTGACCGTGCCGTCGTCCACCAGGATGCCGACCGCGAGCGCGAGACCGCCCAGTGTCATGATGTTCAGCGTCTGGCCGGTGGCGCTCAAGAGCGCGATCGACGCCAAAATCGCGAGCGGGATCGAGACCGCGATGATGACGGTCGATCGCCACGAGCCCAGGAACAGCAGGATCATGAGGCTGGTGAGCGTGGCCGCGATCGCGCCCTCGCGTTCAACCCCCGAGACGGCGGCTTTCACGAAGACCGATTGATCGCTCAGCGTTGCGAGCTTGAGCGACGGCGGCAGCGTTTGCTGCAGCTTGGGTAACAGCCCCTTCACCTGATCGACGATGTCGATCGTCGAGGCCGAACCGCTCTTGAGGATGGTCATCAGCACCGAGCGGCGACCGTCGACGCGCACCACGTTGCGCTGCGGCGGCGAGCCGTCGCGTACGTGCGCGACGTCGCGCATCGTGATCGTCGTGCCGTTCTCGGTGCGGATCGGCAGTTCGTTCAGTTCGTCGACCGCACTTGGCGAATCGTTCAGGCGGACATTGTATTCGACGCGACCAATCTTCGCGGTGCCGGCAGGAATCGCGAGGTTCTGCGCGGCGAGCGCCGCACCGACATCGCTAGCCGACAGATGACGTGCCTGGAGCGCGGCGGGATCGAGATCGATCTGGATCTGCCGCTCGCGCCCGCCATAGGGCGCGGGCACGGCTGATCCCTGCACCGTAGCGAGCGCGGGTCGGATCGTGTTCTGCGCGAGATCAAAGATTTTCTGCTCGGTCAGCTTCACGCTCGACAGCGCGAGCTGGAGGATGGGTACGGTCGATGCGTTGTAGTTGAGGATGAGCGGCGGTGTGATACCGGGTGGCATCTGTTTCAACACCGTCTGCGAAACCGATGTCACCTGCGCGGTCGCGGTGCGAATATCGACCCCGGGCCGGAAGAAAATCTTGACGATCCCGATGCCCGACAGGGACTGGCTCTCGATGTGCTCGATATCGCCGACCGTGGTCGGAAGCGTGCGCTCGTAATAATAGATGACGCGCCCGGCCATGTCCTCGGGCGGAAGGCCGCGATAGGTCCAAACCACCGCCACGACGGGTATCTTGATATCGGGGAAAATGTCGGTCGGCGTGGTGACGGCGACAATCCCACCGAACAGCGCGATCAGGATCGCCAGCACCACGAACGTGAGCGGACGGTTGAGCGCGAGCCTGACGATCTGGATCATTACGGTCGTGCCTCAATACAGCGGCCAAGCTGCGGGTCCGGTCCGGACTGACGTTCAAGCGCGAAGCCGAGCTGCGCGATTTTAGCCATCGCCCCGTGCAGGAACAAGCCGGTTCGGCAGTTTCGTTGCCTTTCTGTCACTGAACGGCAGATGACCATCATGAAAGCGAACGCCCGCAGATTTAACGGTGGCTGTAATAAAGCTGTCACAATCTGGGGCTATGCCGCGCTGCGACATCAGCATGGCGGGGACAAGATATGACTTTTCGACGTGAATTGCTGGCCACCCTCGCAGCGACAACCTTCCTGATTCCGGACGCGCACGCCGCGCGGTCCAAGCACCCCCGCGTGGTCCACCATGCGGCTGCCCCGGCGGATGCGGCGCTGCTCGAGGAGGTTAGAGCGCTGCGCTCCGAAGTGGAGACGTTGAAAGGTCGCCTCGACCAGCATGCAAGCGTGCAGACCGCGACGCAGCAGCAGGTGCAGACCGCGCAGGCGCAGGTTCAGGCGGTGCAGGGTCAGGTCGCGCAGACACAGACCGAGGTCGCGGCGCTGCCCACATCCGTCGAAAAACAGGTCGATCGCTCGATCGACAAGGCGCGCCACGCCGATCACCTTTACTACAAGGGCGTGACGATCACGCCGGGGGGGTTCATCGAGCTCGCGGGCATCTATCGCCAGCATTTCCAGGGCAACGACATCTCGACGAGCTTCGCCGGGATTCCGTTTCCCAATAACCGCCCGAGCCATGTGGAGGAGTTCCGCTTCTCCGCGCACCAGAGCCGCGTCTCGCTCCTGACCGAGGGCGCGGTCAACGATCGCATCAAGCTCGCCGCCTACGGGGAGCTCGACTTCCAGGGTGCCGCGCAGACCGCTAACAACAACGAAAGCAACAGCTTCAACCCGCGCCTTCGTCATATTTACCTGACCACTGATTGGCTCGTTGGCGAAGGTGCCGGGCTGCACCTGCTCGCGGGCCAGAACTGGTCGCTGGTGACGATGAACCAGAGCGGGATCACGCCCCGCAACGAGCTGACCCCGCCGCAGATCGACGGGCAATACGTCCCGGGCTTCGCATGGACACGCCAGCCGCAGGTCCGCCTGACCGCCGACTTCCTCGATCACAGTTTGTGGTTTGCGGTTTCGGCCGAAAATCCCGCCACCACCTTCGGCGGCACCGTTCCGGCCAACGTCGTCTACAACGCGCCTGCTGGCCAAGGTTTCAATTCGGCGAACACGCTGTCGCTCAACCACGTTCCCGATGTCGTCGCCAAAGTCGCCTACGAGGCCAAACCCGCCGGACACGCTGTTCACGTCGAGGGCTTCGGTCTTTACCGCAACTACAGCGCACACCTGACGACAGGCCAGAACATCAGCTCGGACAGTTTCGCTGCGGGCGGCGGCATTACCGCCCAGATTGCGCCTCATTTCCTCGACGTTCAGCTCTCCGCGATGACCGGGCGCGGCATCGGCCGCTATGGGGCTGCGCAGCTCGCCGACGTCACGTTCCGCCCCGATGGCAGCATCCGTCCGCTTTACGAGACGATCATGCTGGCGGGGGCGACGGTGCACGCGACTAAGCTGCTCGACCTTTACCTGTTTGCTGGTCAGGAGCGCGAGAGCCGCGCCGATTTCGGCTCGGTCGGAGGCGTGCTTTATGGCTATGGCAACGCGCTCGCCAACAACACTGGCTGCCTCGTCGAAGGCGGCACCTGCGCTGGCAACAGCCGCATTATCCGCCAGCTGACCGGCGGTGTTTGGGACAAGGTCTACCAGGGCCGCTTCGGCCGCGCGCAGGTGGGATTCCAGTACAGCTATACCGATCGCACTCTATTCTCTGCGGTTGGCGGCGATCCGCAAGCCAAGCAAAACATGGGCTTCGTGAGCCTACGCTACTATCCGTTCTGATCGACACCGGAACCGTTCTTCCGGGGCGGACGTCAAGGGACACACGGGCTCAGTCCGGCTAGAATGCGAGCATGGAAGACATCTCAAGACGATACGCCGTAGGCCTTTTGGGCGTGTCGTTCGGCGCGATCCCGGCCCGGGCCAAACATTCACCCGCCACGTCGAGCAGCCGATCCGACGCATCGTCTTCGAAAGACGACGGGGACGGTTGGTATCGCCTTGGGCTGGCGAGTGCACAATATCTACCAACGACGGTGCTGGTGAATGGGCGGTCCGTAGCGGCAATCGTCGACACTGGCGCGTCCCGCACCGTGATCAATCGGGCGCTAGCCGAAGAAATCGGCCTGCCCCGACTAGGCCAGGCGACCGCCAAGGCCTTCACGGGCAATGTCAGCGGTGCACTCTATAATGCCGCAACCCTCGAAGTTGGAGGGTCTATTTTCCGCGATACCATAATCGCCGACTACAGTCTTTCCGCGATCGAGGGATCCCTGATGCGGGGGCTGCCGTTCGTGGTCGGGCAGGACATTCTGTCGAAGCTACTGTTTGAAGTAGACTTTCCGCACGATCGGGCTCGCTTCGTATCCCATACTCAGTCAGAATACTTCGAACTGTTCGAGCGCGTCGAGTTATCGATCGATAAAAAAGGCCTTCCTCAGCTTGGCCTCGGATTCGGCAGTTCACCGACTGCGCCCGCCCTCATCGATCTGGGCAGCAGCGTGGTATGCTCCGTATCGCGGGCATTTGCAGACCGCGAGAAATTGACGGTTGGAAAGCGGACATCGACGACACTGACCGTAGGCGTCGAGGGCGAAGAGGTCAGCACAGTGTTTTGCGCGCCGAATGTTAGACTGGGTAATTTTCTCCTGCATGATGTTCCGATATGCATCGTCGATAACTGGAAGCCCGCGCAGCCAATTAATATAGGATGGCCTCTCTTTGCTTCGTTCGACCTACTCGTCAAAATCCGAGAGTCGGTCATTTATTTGAAGGCCAACAATGCTGTTCTAGGTCGTCCCTTTCCGAAGGACCGGTCAGGAATTGGAGCTGTTCGACTGCCCGATCGCTTGCGGGTCCGCCATGTTGCCGCGAACAGTCCGGCCGAGCACGCGGGCTTGCTCGTCGGAGATGAGATCGTCAGCCTGAACGGACGGCCAATCGATGCGAGCTACCCACCGGTTGGTGAGCGTCAAGGGTATAAGGCAGCGGGCACTCGTATCGAACTCACGCTTACCGACGGTCGAGTACTGGACGTAGTTTTGGTGGACTATTTCTGATCAACCCCGAAGCTAGGTGGGTTCGCAGCGCGCATTCAAAACAAATTCTTGCTCCAGCTGGGAACGCCGAAGTGCCTCTGGTTGCCCGGTCCAAACGACGAATCTCCGCCTTTGATTGAAAATCAGATTTCGCGCCGGTTTGATAGTGCTATCGACACCCTACTCATCAAGTCGGGATAGCCATAATGCCTCGGCAAGTCTCCATAGTTTTCATGCCGCGGATCGCGGCTGGAACCCTCGGTCTACTTCTTGGGCAGGCGTGGTCTCCTGCGGCGCGTGCCCAAGAAACGCCGGTCCAGTCCCAAGCGGCTTTGCCGGATCCGGAAGCTTTTTCGACAAGCTGGGCTTCGACCGTGGCTGCGGCGCGGGCGAGTCAGCCCGAGTGGAGCAGCCCGGTCGTGACCAGCACTGCGCTGCTCGAACAACGGGTGCGGTTCGACGTGGCTTTTCAGCATGCGGGTAACAATAGCGACACCGTCAATCTCGATGGCGGCAAAGGCATAAACCTCATCATCTCGGGTACCAAGGAAATCCAGATCGGAGTCGATCCATACATCGTGCGCCATGGACCCACGCCGAAGAATGATTTCACCGGCTTCGGCGACTGGCCGTTTCTTCGTGTCAAGCAACGCTTAGCGAGCGCCCCGAAGGGTTCCGGCGACTACGTCCTCTCGGCCTGGCTCCTGGTGCAGGCGCCGACCGGGCAGAGTACGATTACAAACCATTCCTTCACGTTCCTCCCAACCATCGGCTTCGGCAAAGGCTTCGGCCCGATTGTGATCCAGGGCACCGTAGGGGCGACAATCCCGGTCACGCACGAAACCACGACAGGGTCCCAGGTGACCACCAATTTCGCCCTTCAGTATCATACGCTGCGGTATCTCTGGCCCCAGCTGGAGGTGAACTGGACCTATTTTCCCGACGGCCAGACTCGCGCGGGCAAGAGCCAGGTGTTCCTCACGCCCGGACTGGTGGTCGGCCGGTTCCCGCTGAGTGACAGGCTGAAGCTTACGGTGGGCATCGGCCATCAGGTCGCCGTGGCACCGGCCTACAGAGCTAAACCTGTGATGCTACCAGCTTATAATCGTGCTTGGATCATCACGACGCGCGTGGGCTTCTAAACGGAGCGCTGCTCGCCCGCAATCCCAACGGGCGTGATGACGCTCTCCTCGCGAACGACTACATCGCTGTCAAGCAGACCACTGCAAGTTGGAACAGAACGCGGCATTTGCCTTAAATGCAGATCCCGCGTCCGCGGCCCATGTCGAAGCCGATGCTGGCAGCGAGGTCGCGTTTGATGTCGCCGCTGATCTCGAACCCTATCCCGAGTTGCTGCTTGCGTGCGGCGAGGATCGATTCGAGCTGCGGGTCGCGCTCCAAGCTCTTGGCCATTGCTCCCATGCTATCGCGGATGCGCTTCATGCCCATCATGTCGCCCTGCCGGTATGCGTCGCCGCGCTGCGCGTCGAGCTCCTTCC
>JAABUQ010010082.1_pt1 | contig 12505 bp, 14 predicted proteins | sample 5560001 | NCBI WGS metagenome assembly JAABUQ01 (sample SAMN10711888, study PRJNA513371) | rock metagenome | isolation source: Antarctica rocks | place: Antarctica: Victoria Land, Finger Mt nord | collected 2015-12-18 | reverse complement strand
GGAACCCATCTGGGCCAGCGGTCATCGTGCCGCGTCAAAGGCCGGACACATGACCGCCGTCGCACCGCCCGTCAAATCCAGCAGAATACCTCTTGCACTCCAGGGGCCGTCCACACATGCGCGCCACTACAGGTAGGGGGGCGAGGCTACAGCGGAATTCGTCAAGCTGCCGCGAACTGCGGATCTACCTTCGAGAATCAGCACCGTCATCGCGCCCCGACGCTCTATCTGCGGCCGATAACGATGTCCTGGTAGGAAAGCCCGTCGCGACCGCACCACGATCCTCGCCGAATGTGAGCGGACAGGCCGGCGGCATCATAAGCTGCCTCCACCGTCGCGTCGCGCAGCGCAATCGCCTGCTCCGGCGCGGACGGATCGCTCGTCATGTAGCCGGCTGCCTCGCGAAACGGGTAGCGGCTCTCCCCTCTAGCGATGCAGTTCTCCGCGAAGTCGTCCACCAGGTAGAAGGTGTGCAGCGATACGCCGCCCGGCTTCAGCACGCGCGCAGTTTCGGCAACATAGCGGCGCATGGCGTCGGGTAGCAGGTGCGTCATCACCGAGGTCGAAAGCACAATGTCGCAAGTTTGATCATTGCACGGGAAGCGGTAGTTTTCTGGCCTCTGTTTCCCGCTCGGATTGTAAAACGAGTTGTAGATGTCCGCCTTAAGAAACACAAAGTTCGGACGTCGGGGCGTTACCTTGCGGGTGCACCATTCTATGCCCTCCGGCATGATGTCAAAGCCGAGATAGCTCCCCTGCGATGAGAGGAAGAACTCTAGCGGGGCAGCCATCCGCCCCACACCACAGCCCACGTCTAGAATGCTCGACGTGCGCTGTAAATTGCACTCGTCCAACAATATTTTAAAGAATTCCAACCCCGCATCGAAGAAGTTGCCCCCCCCATACTGGATATAAAGCGATGCGGGCGGAGCGACGCCGCTTTCGGTCAGACAAGCCCGGTCAATGCGCCGGGAGACGCGAAGCATGGCTAGCTTTATGGTCTGCTTCCAGTTTAAGCGTATTTCGTTCTTGACCAAGTCCCACTCTCCGACTGGGTACGAGAGAGGACCATAGAAGGCCGGAGTGAGGCACGCTACCCGTCTAGAACGTTGTCAGCGCGACGCGCTTCCACGCTCCTACCGCTGTCTTAACGTAAATAAAACCGCTATCCCAAGCGATGTCACCGACGCTGCCCGATACGTCCGCCGAGCCGGTGGGCGTCTTTATATTGGGCAAGTTGATCCGATCACCCGTCTCATAAGCAACAAAAGTTGCGTTCCCCGTCGTTCCATTAAAGAAATAGGACGTGTGAATTTCGTTGGGCTCGCCTCGCGAAAATAACAGCCCCATTCCCGGCGCACTTCCGGTGTTGGCACCATTGCGGTGAATGGCCTGCATCCCAAACGCTTGGTTGGATCCGGCGGTCGTGCCAGTTGTAAAATTTCCTACGACGCCACCGCACGAGTTCGCATTCGCGAGAGTCGGGTCCGTGCCGAAGAACACGCCGGTCATGCTCCCGGGGAGTGCTGCAATGTGGAACGCCGCGCCAGCACGAAGACCTAACGCAGGGTTGTGGGCGGCGACCTGCGGATTGCTGTGCGCGACAGTCAGCGACAGACTGGCGACATCGCTCTGCGGCGTATTGACCAACAGGCCCGTGCTTGGGCTAAATAACTCGTCGTAGGCACTCACGATTACAGTCGGAGATTTGCCCGTTATATTGCCAGTAATGAACTTCAGATTAAGCTGGCTTCCTGAGGTCGAGTTGTTAACGTAGCAAGGCGCGCCAGCGTTATCAATCGCTCCGGTAAAATAGCCATAGTTCATGTCTACTTTGGCGTCAATTAGAATACCATTCTGACTACACCCAGCAATGAAGCCGCCCCATCCTTCGAATCCTTCGCAAACGTCGCCCGAACCATTTGAAGATGCAGCGAAATACATACCATTTATACAGCCAAGGATAGCATTGTAGTAAAAACGGTTCTCGACTTTGTTATAACCTGTCCCAAGACCGGTTGACTCAAAGTAAACAGCGTTCTTAAATGTTTGTATAATGTTACACTGCCATCGGTTGTTTACTCCAGCGGTATGATGCCAAAAGTTGCAGCCCAGACTGCCTGTAGCCGTACCTTGAATGGTGATAGTGTTCTGGGAGGAGAAATTGCCCCAAAACAGCTTGGAGTTAGCGGGCATCCCCATTGCGTTAATGTCGCCATCAAAAATGATATGCTTGCTCGATGGAAGCGTGATCTGCCCGGTGATCGTCGCCGTTGGACCTGGGATGATCCCCGTCTTGACGTTTAGTGCGGTCAAGTCTGCGATCATGGCATTGATCGCCGCCGTGTCGTCATGAACGCCATCGCATAGAGCGCCGTAGTCTTTTGCGGAGAGGCCGCGCTCAGACAGCTTCGAGTTGATGGAGCGAGTGACCGTAGCGGTTCCGCTCGCGGTGTAATTACCGGATGTGTCAGGTATAATTACGTATGGTGAAAACCAAATAAGTTTATTGGTATCATCCAAGACACGAACCGAACAAGGTCCGACTAGAAACGGCGTTGCTGGAACACCAGAATTCACGATGTATCCTCCATTGATCACAAGCGGCTGAGGAGCCGGTATTGTACCCGCCCGATCCCAATACACTGGGAGTGGATTAGTTTGGGGATCCTTATTAGCTACCCCGATGTACATCTTACCACCATTAAGTCCGCTTCCTGTCGTATTGAGAACTGGTGTAAAAGGAATGGCAAAGGCGATATTTACCATAACATACTCCCGAAAAACTGCCGCGATCTTACATACAATTCGGTAATGACTACGCAAGGCTAGGCCAACGACTCGTGCGTTATACAAGCAAATAGAACATCACGCTACACACTTAGAACGCTCTTCGCATAGGCCGGCAAACGGCTCGGGTGAAGGCCGTGTCGGCGTCGGTCGACGCCCCGGCCTGGCCGGCATGGCTGAGCACCACACCGAACTGGCGGGCCGATCGTCGGCCGAGCCGGTCGGCGCGGAGCTGCAGGCGATCGGCACGCCGCTCGGCACGTTCGATCAGGCCAGTGTAGTTGTGCTTCCGGCTCATGATGCTTCCTGCCGACAACAGAAGTTATGTGCCGGGCGCTGCCCGGCTTGCGAGTATTTATCGAGCGAGCGGCAACCGCGATTGGTCCCGGTCATGCCGCGGCCTCAATGTCGACCTGCGGGTCGTTCTTCCGCCACGCGAATGCGATCGGCACCTGGCTGCGGCGGATGCGGTCGACGACGAGCTCGGCCGGAACCGTGCGGTTCGTCCGGTAGCGCTGGTAGCCTTGGACCCGAGCCGGCAGAAACGGGCACGCGGCACCGTCGTGGGTTCGCTTCCACTCGGTGGCGACCAGCTTGCGCAGCGCGGTCACCTGGCCGCGCACGCCGCGGAACCCCGGCATCTTGTGCATGGCGTCGATTACGGTGCGCACTGCGGCGTCGTCGCGACCGTCGATCGTGGTGCGGATGCTGTCGGCAAGGGCGGTGTAGTGCTCGGCGACGACGCGCCAGGTCCACCGATTGACTCCGCCTTTGGTCGGCATCTGAATCGCCTCGAACCGATCCTGAAAGTTAAGCCGCTGGCCGGCCTTCATCGGGTCCTGCCAATTCTCGGGCCGGCCCTCGACGTCGTCGGCGCCCCGGTATGTCGTCGAGGTCCTGGCGAAAGAGATCGGGCACCGCAGTGTGGCGGTCAATTCGATCCTGCCGACGACAATAGACGGTGCCGGTGTGTTCACCGGCGGGGCGACCGCGAAAATGCGAGAGTGGGTGGAATCGTTCCGTCCGATGAAAAGAATGGGCACGGTCGACGACGTTGCCAATGCCGCCGAATATCTGGCGAGCGATCTGTCGGCGTTCGTCAGTGGCCAGCATCTTCTGCTCAGCGGCGGGGCGCATGGATAAGGCCCGCTCAGATTTAGCTTAGAGAGGCCCACCGGAACCATGGTCATCTCAATTCCCTAATCCGAACACACCATAAACATCCGGCTCACGCGGCGCGGCGGAGCCCTACGAGGGCCATTTCGCGGTAGACTGTGGCCCGGCCCAGCCCCAGCTGCCGTGCGGCCTCGGTGGGCGACATTCCGGATTCGACGAGTTTCAGTGCGGCTTCTGCTTTCTCGGGATCCAGTGGGCGTCGCCCCGGTAGTTTGCCCTTGGCGCGCGCGGCGACAATCCCGTCCTTGGTGCGCTCGGCGATCAAACGTCGCTCGAAATGCGCGATCGAGCCGAACACGTGAAAGATCAGTTCGCCAGCGGCTGATGACGTGTCGATTTTCTCTTCGAGGCTGAGTAGCGCGACACCCCGTGCCTTGAGTTCGTTAACGACGGTAAGCAGCTCGCCGAGCGAACGGCCGAGCCGGTCGAGGCGCACAACCGCGAGCGTATCACCCGCGCGCGCGTAAGCGAGCAGCTCGGTCAAGCCGGGCCGGTCCATCGACCTGCCCGAGCGCACATCGGTGAACACCCGGATCGCGTCCGCCTGCTCGAGGCGCATCGTCTGTCCGGCGACGTCCTGATCGCCCGTGCTCACGCGCGCGTAGCCCAGAATGCCGCCCAACGCCGTCTCCCAACCGCTCGGTCTGTGGACGGACGAAGTCCCGCAGCTGCGACCCTTAAAACCGTCCATCAACTGCGTCCCATAATAGTGCTCTGTCCACAATCAAGTGCGACGTTAGCGGGACGGCTTTCAGGGTTCAGCGGGATCAGCTTAACTGGGATCAGTAGGGCTTCTTCCGGGCTTGCGTCACGGCCGTTCTGAATAAAATGTATCATGTCCCAATCTCGTCTCTGAGAAAACATTCGGGCGGCCTGCTACAATAAGGTACGTTGGTGTTCCAATAAAATCCTGCTCAGGTTTGAGACGCCAAGACCAATTAGCAAAAAGTCTAAGCTCCACAGCAACGAATGGTTCACCTCGAAAGTCGTGACAAATACGAACAATGCACGTATGCTTGCTGGTAGACTGTCTTGATGTGATGCCGGTGCTTTCTCCCTATAACCACCAACTAACCAAAAAGGGTTCCTTTCAGCATTTAGTATATAACTAGGCAATAATGGGTTAAATCCATCTACTCCTAATGTCAGGGTTGCCAGGCCATGCGCTATTTTTGCAAGGACCCTTGCAAAGATAGTTACATCGAAATTGAACTCGCGGACAAAGAAGTCAGCTCCAACGGCGGATGCGTCGACGCCCTCACTTCCAAACACGGTAATCTCGAACCCTGTGACCTCGCTATTACGCATCAATCCGGGAAGATCAATCCATAGTATGGGAGCGTGTGCAGAAGAGTCTTGTAGTGGGAGTTGCTGATCCCGGGTGATTCCCGAAAAACTAGCCTTTGACGGAAGTGTAACAGGACGCTCTTTCTTGCTCTTACTCTTAAAGCCATGCTTGACTCGAAAATCCCCATAGAGAGTACGAGCGACACCGCGGTCCAACAATCGTGCATCACGCTTCCCGCATCGTCGGTCATCGAGCGGGTCGGGATCGCGAGCCGATCGCGTGCGCGCAAGCGTGCCTACGATGCGCTGCTCGCGGGCGTGTCCGATGGGAGCATTGGGAAACTCGACGGACTGCTGACGGTTGATCCCGAAGCGGGTGTCACGCCCATAGCCTGGTTGCGCGAGACCACGACCTCGCCCAGCGCCGACAACGTGCGCGGCCTGCTCGATCGGTTGACTGCAGTCCGCGGCATCGGGCTTTCGTCCTCGATCGCGGACGCCGTTCATCCGGACCGACTGCGCCAATTGGTCCGCGAGGGTCGCTCCTCTCCGACGCAGCTGCTCGCGCGCTATACGCCCGCCAGACGCCGTGCGACGCTCGCGGCAACGATCCTCGATTTGGAGGCGATGAGATCGTCCGGCTCGTGGCCTCGCTGAAGGCGGGCACCGTCCAGCCCTCGGTGATGCTGCGCAAACTCGCCGCCTACGAACGTCAGAACCAACTCGATCTCGCGTTACGCGAGATCGGTCGCGTCGAGCGGACGCTGTTCATGCTCGACTGGCTGGAAAGCGCGGAACTCCGCGGTCGCTGCCAGGCTGGCCTCAACAAGTCCGAGCAACGTCACTTCCTCACCGGCGCGACCGTCAGCGGATTATGGCCCGCCGCCCGCGCCTCCGCGTGCAGTAGGCCGGTGCGCGCGATCACCCGGTCGAACAGCTTCAGGCTCTGCGTTCCGAGCGTCCCCGCGAAGGGCGCGCGGCCGCCGACCGCATTCTCTCCCGCGACGCGGCCCTGCTTATGCGCGATCGTGCCGAGTGAAATCCACGTCGGCGCGGGCAGCAGGCGATGATGCGTCTCCACGCAATCGCCCGCCGCGAACACGTGCGGCAGGCTCGTCGCATCGATGGATCGACCGCGATCGCGCCGCGCGCACCGAGGCGCCCGCCCGCGTCCGCGAACAGGCCGGTTTCGGGCCGCACGCCGACCGCGAGCAGCACGAGATCTGCGTCATGGCTCGAACCCGCCGCGTCGACCACGCGAAGGCCGGGCTCGACGCGCTCGGCGGACGCAGTTGTGAGGACGCGCACGCCGCCGCGAACCAACGTTTCCTCGACCATGCGCCCCAGCGCGGGATCGACCGTGGGCATCATGGTATCGGTGCGGCTCAGCAACGTGACCTCGACACCGCGCCGCGTCAGCGCATCCGCCACCTCGAGGCCGATATACCCCGCGCCGACGATCACGGCCCGGCGCACCCCGCCCGCAGCAAGGCGGTCGTGGACCGCGAAGCTATCCGCCATCGTATGAAGGAGGAGAACGCCCTCCAGATCGGCGCCGGGCAGGTCGGGCCGCATTGGGATAGCGCCAGTTGCCACGATCAGCTTGTCGTAGGGCATGGACCGTAGCGCGCCTTCGGCTTCAACCGATATCGCCTTCCCCGCAACGTCGATCGCGCGAGCGACGTGGCGTCGCCGGACATCGATGCCGGGAAACTCGGTGCGATGCGCGAGGCTGCGCCAATCGGGTGTCTCGCCGCTGACGTAATAGGGTAGGCCGCAGATGCTGAAATTCGGATAATCATCCGCCAGCAGCACCGTCACCTTGGCTTGCGGGTCGATCTCTTTTGCGCGCAACGCGGCGCTGATGCCCGCGTCGCTGCCCCCGACAATGACCAGGTTCACGACAAACTTATGCGGGCTGCGCCGATCACCCGAGAGCGTGCCGACACGACGCCTTTGGTCAGGCAGCGCAGCACGTCGGCGCGCAACAGGTTTCCGCTTGCGGGTCGATCGGCTCGCAGCAGCTTTCGTTGGCGGCGACCAACGTGGGTTGAACGATGCTCGCCATCGCGGGTCCGCCGCCGTAGACGGTCGAACCGCCGCGCGTCAGAAACGCCTCCCACACCACGCCTTGCGGATCGGCGATCCAGCTTTTACTCGACTTCGCGTAGCAGCAGGTAGTCGCGCCCTCGTCGAGCACCGGGCGATCGGCCGCCTTCAGGCGCGCATAGACCTCGCCCAGCTCGGCTTCGGTATCGGCCTGGATACCGAGATGCTCGATGCCGCGCTCAGCACGACCATGCGAGATCGCGAAATTAATGCGCGGATCGTCGAGCATCCATTTGGCGTAATCGGCTTCTGCGACCGTCGGCTCGGAGCCGAACAGCGCGCTGTAGAAGCGCACCGACGTCGCGAGATCGTCGACGCCGACGTGAACATGAATCCGCTTCATGCAACGGTCCTCTCGATTTTGTAAGAAGGATGCAACGGGAAACCGTCATCACGCGGCCTGGTCGCGCGGCGAGGACGCGCCTTCAATCTGGCCGATCTCGCGCACTTTCGCCCGCAGCGAGGCGCCCTCGAGAGTGCCGAGCGGCAGGCACATCAACAGGCGCAAGCGGTTCTCGAGATAACGCAGCGCGGTCACGAAGGCGCGCTCGCGCTCGATTTCCCCGCCCTCAACCAGCGAGGGATCTTCGATACCCCAATGGCCCGTGATCGGCTGCCCGGGCCAGGCGGGACAGACCTCGCCAGCGGCATCGTCGCAGACGGTGAACACGAAATCCATCACCGGCGCTTCGGGAGCCGAGTGTTCCTCCCAACCCTTCGAGCGCAGGCCTTCTATAGGATATTCGATCCGGGTAAGCAGCCGCATCGCGTCGGTATTGACCGCTCCCTTGGGGTGGCTTCCCGCCGAGAAAGCTTGAAACCGGCCATCATTGTGTTTGTTGAGCGCGCTCTCGGCGAGGATCGAGCGCGCCGAATTGCCAGTACACAGGAATAGGACGTTGAAGACACGCTCTGGTCGATCGTTCATTACGAACCTCCCCTTAGCTAGACCACGCACGATGTCTCGCGCCCCTGCGCGAGGTCGCCGCACAACTCGGGCCCGCCCCCGCAGCAATCCTCGACCAAATAGGCGAGGAAGGCGCGCACCGCGTCGATCTGGACCGCGGAGAAGATGTTACGACTAGCGCGGCGCGATCGTACCAATCCCGCATACTCCAGCTTCGTCAGGTGGCTTGAGAGCGTAGAAGCAGGAGCACCGGTCACTTCCGCCAGAGCGCCCGCCGTCAAGCCGTTGAGCCCGGCTTCGACGAGTGCACGGAAGGCGCGGAGCCGTGTTGGTTGCGCCAAGGCGGCCAGCGCATCGATGGCGTTCGATTCTTCGACGATTGGAGAAATATAGCACTAGATGAGGGTGGCGTCTACTCCTGCCCAGTCACTCCGACAGCGCGGAGCTTCGCTTGGTCCGGCCCGCCGCACTAGCGAGATTGAGGTCACCCCGCCTCGACAGCCCAGCGTGAGCCACCTCGCGGTAAACGGTCGATCGGCCCAAGCCGAGCTGGCGCGCTGCCTCGGTCGGCGATAGCCCGGCCTCGACCAGCTTGAGCGCAGCCTTGGCCTTATCCCCATCCGAAGGACGTTGCCCCGGCAACTTGCCCTTGGCGCGCGCGACTTCGAGCGCGTAGCCATCCGAGCGGACAGTCCGAATGATGTTGGGCGAGTTGTAGCAGTTAATCGCTCTGCGGAGTCGGCCGACATGCACGTCAACAGTGCGATCCCCGATCGAGATATTACGTTTCCACACAGCGTCGAGCAACTCCTCGCGCGAAAATACCTTGACTGGCGATTGGAGAAAATGACGAAGTAGCCGGAACTCGATCGGCCTGAGCGCGACTTGATGTCCGCCGCGCATCACCCGGCGCGACGCTGTGTCCATAACGAGATCCTCATACGTCAGTATGCCATCAGATATCGCCGGGCGCATCCGCCGCAGTAAAACATTGATTCGGGCGACTAGCTCGCGCGGACTGAACGGCTTGGTCATGTAATCGTCTACGCCGGCTTCCAATCCATGGATGCGATCAGCCTCGGCGGCGCGCGCGGTCAGCATGATGATTGGTATGCCGGCAGTCTGGGGCATACTGCGTAAGCGACGACATACCTCGATGCCGGACAGGTTAGCGATCATCCAATCGAGAATAATGAGGCTTGGCTCCTTCACTTCGGCGAGCATAATTGCGTCCTCGCCGTCTGCAACGTGCAGGACCTCGAACCCCTCCGAATTGAGATTGTAGGTTACGAGCTCGACTAAGTTCGTATCGTTCTCAACAAAAAGTATGTGCGGCTTCATCGGCTTTGAACCGCCGGCTCAATCTTGGTTACAAAAGGTATTTCGTCGTGTTTGCGACGCTTGCTTAAGTATTGGTTAGTTTCCCTAAGATAGACGATTTCAGGACTACTGGCCGGTTGACTGCCAATACACCCGAGGTCATTGGCGGACATTAACCGGTTCGTTGACAACGTGATATATCGAGAGTGCTTCATTATTAAACTAGATGGATGCGCGACAGGCATTTATAGATATGGTCGATATCCTTATTCCACTTAGGAACAATCAACGCGACCTCTTGGTCGCGGCCAGCGAAGGCGTACAAAGCGCCTGGACGATCTGAGCTACGATGCGTGTCCATTTTGGAACTGATAGTCACGGGCTCGATCTGCGATTCTCGTGATTGCCTTTTAGGAATACTCGGTGACGCCGTCATGGCACGCGGAGGCTCAGGCACGCAGCTGTCCCAAGCGCTCATATCGTTTACGGGACAACTAATGCGATGACCCTGCCAAAGAAAAGCGGCCCCGGCGAGTGCCGGGGCCGCTCTTTTCGTTGGGTCGTTGCCGGAACGCTTACGCGCCCTTGACGCCCGTGCAGGCAGCGTTGGTGCCAGTCTGCTCGATGTCGAGGCCGAGCTTGCTACCGTTGGTGATGAACGTATCGGTGATCGCGGCGCTGTAAGCGCTCGAGACCGGCGCGAAGCCGTTCTTGGCCAGGATACCCTTGGTCGTGTCGTTCACGATCGGCGACGAGTAATACCAGCTGAGGAAGCTACGAACCAAAGACGCTTCGGTCGCATCCGCATAGCATTGGTAGAACAGGCCGTTGGTCGTGCCGACGAGCGGATAGCTGCCTGCCGTGGTAGGATTGGCAAGCGGGCTGTTGATGTTCGCCGCCGAGACCCAAGCGACGTTCGTGGTGTTCGCCGCGGGATCGGCACGGTTAGCACCGACAGGAGGTGTAACGACGCTCGCCGCCGTCGCAGCCGCAGACGGTGTCGAAGCAACGAACGCGCCTTTGGCATTCTGCAACGAAGCCGAGAATAGGCCGTACTGGTTTTGGTTGTTCTGGATCACATAGGGAAGCACGAAGTCTTCGCCGATGTAGCCGACGCGGCCCTGAACGACTTGAGCGCCTACCGTCGCTGGAACGGCCAGGAACGCGAGATAGTTCGCGACGCCGCCACTACCGTTGGCGAGCGTGAACTTGGTCGGCGTCTCGCCTGCGGGTGCGGCATTGGGGTTCGCCGGATCGACGACGGCGCCCTGGAGCGTGGACGGCAGCTTGGCGGGAACGTTGCCGCTAGCATCGGTGGTGTAGACCGCCGTGCCGCAAACCTTGGCGAGGTGGCGATAGACGATCGAGGTCGTGCCCGAACCGTCTGAACGGCCGACGATTTGCAGCGGAACCGAGAAGGCGGCAGGGTCACGCGGATCCTTGTTCACCGTCGTGGTGGGAAGCTGGTTCCAATTGCTGATCTGACCGGTAAAGATCGAGCAAAGCTGCGGGTTGGTGAGCTTGAGCGATCCAGGGGTAGCCGCGGTCGAGAAGCGATAGAAGGTGATCGCCGTCGCCGAGGTGCGCACCTTCTTGTAGACCGGGCTGAACGCAACCACCGGAGCGGCGACGAGCAGCGGGATCTGCACCGCGGGACCATAGGTCTTGAGCGGGTTGGGATACAGCGTCGTCACGATCGTGCCCGACGGAGCCGCGCCGGTCGGAGCCGTGCCATTCTGCTGAGCGATCTTGATGCTGATCTTGTTCGCCGAGACATAACCACCATTGACGTAGGTGTTGATGTCGCCGCCGAAGTTCGGGTCGGTCCGTGGCAGGCCCGCGTCGGCCGCCGCGAAATCGACCTTGGTCGCGTAGTACGGGTTGGCCGACTGTGGGGTCGCCGCCGTCGACGTGCCGTCGAACAGCCACGTATCCTTGTTGCCTTGGCCCATGCTGTAGAGCGGGTTATGCGAGAAATAGCCGAGGAAGCCGCGGCCCGAACCGGTCGAGATGTAGCTCACGACATTGTTGGGCTTGACCAGGCCCTTTTTGCCGCAAGTCGCGGGCGGGTTGCCGCTATAGTTGAAACTCGCAATGTTGGTCGTGGCGGACTTGCCGTTCGATCCGAGGTCGATCTTGTCGGCGAAGCAATCGGCAGCCTCACGGATGTAGGGGGCGATCAGCGAAGAACCGCCGCCGAAGATCGTCGGCACGGATTCGCCGGCGTTGCCCGAGGTGTCGGTCGAAGGAACGGTCGCGGTTACGGCATTCGCCTGCGAAGTAACGCCAGCAAGCAGAGCGCCCGCGAGCAGAAGGGTTGAACGAATAGTCATTTGTAGACTCCTGGTCCTGGTTGATGATCCGCATCGGATCGCGAAAAGGGCGGAGAGAGCGCCCGAGCGACCCACCTCGAAGGCACGCACTCGGCAACCAGGACGGTCCGCTTGCAAGCGGACCGTCCTGGTTTGGTCGGTGTGCAAACCCGCGTTGCGAGATCGAAAGCTCTATGCCAGACAAATGTAACGAGACGATGACAGCGCCCGGACAATCGAAAAGATTCTGTGGATCGATCCCGGCATCATGTTTCAAAAGTCGACGCGACCATGCATTTCTCTGACAGCGTGAATGCGGGAGGCGTTCGCGGCCTCGGAGTTCGAGGTTGTGGTTACATTGATTATCAGCCTGTTCTCCGGTGATAAGGATGATGTTGAAGTCATTCGACCGGCGCTTCGCCGGCCATTATTTGCAAGGGATCATGCCAGAGTGACGACAAGAGGCGTCCATCCCATCAATAATGCACCTGCCATAATCGCGGGCAGGCCGTTGCCGCCAGCGGTAGAACAGGCGGAAGCTCGGCCATCATCGTGTGATAGGAGGAGCATTGCCATGACGCAGTTCGTTGGCTTGGACGTTTCG
>JAABUQ010010081.1_pt1 | contig 12506 bp, 10 predicted proteins | sample 5560001 | NCBI WGS metagenome assembly JAABUQ01 (sample SAMN10711888, study PRJNA513371) | rock metagenome | isolation source: Antarctica rocks | place: Antarctica: Victoria Land, Finger Mt nord | collected 2015-12-18 | reverse complement strand
CTGCTTTCAGGGGTTTATCCTAGTCTAGGTTCGACTTGAGTGTACACGGTAGGTTCTGAAGGAGGGTTTCCCGCCATAAGGAACTAGCGTCCCTGACACTCCCCTACAGAAAAGTGCGGGGATAAGCGTCGGTTTAAGCTAAACGATCGAGCCGTTCTTGTAATATTTGGGTTTGTCTTTCGGCTTCTGTGATCGCATCCCGCGTTGCTTGAACTACTTCGGCTGGAGCTTTATTCACGAAATTGGGATTTTCAAGACGCGCCGACAAGGATTTAATTTCAGCTTCTAATTTACTTAGATCTTTTCGCAATTTAGCCCGCAGCGCTTCTAGATCCACAACACCCGCAAGTGGAATCAAGATCTGCACCGTGCCAACAACTCCAGCAATTGCCGGATCGATTTCTTGTTCGATGGCAGTGGTAATTGTCAATGACTCGACTTTACCTAAGTCCTGAATGTAGGGTTGTCCTGTAGTGAGGATTTGGCGATCGCTCAAGCTCTGGCTTTGTAAAATCGCTGTCACTTTCACTCCTGGTTTAATCTCCGCTTCGGCACGAAGATTACGCATTGTATGAATGGTGTTAATCAACAGTTCAAACTGCTGCTCTAGCTCTGAGTCAATTAATGTTGTGTCCGCTTCTGGATAAGACTGTAGCGCCAGGATTTGCCCTTCGGCTCTAGTTAGCGTTTGCCAAATTTCCTCTGTAATATGTGGCATGAAAGGATGGAGTAATTTCAGCATCCCTTCTAGTACATAGGCGAGGGTTTGTTGAGCAGCAAGCCTTGATGGGGCTGATGATTGCTGCTGGAGGCGAGATTTCACCAGCTCAATATACCAATCGCAGAAGTCACCCCAAATCAACTGATAAAGTCCCTTCGCCGCTTCCCCTAGCTTGTAGTTTTCAATATCACTGCTGGTTTGTCGTACCACCTGATGAAAACGTGAGAGCATCCAGCGATCGCTCAGTTCCAAAGCCAGATTAGATGAAGGTTTACCCAACTGCTGCGGAGTTTTGCCATCTAGGTTCATCATTACAAACCGGGCTGCGTTCCACAGTTTGTTGGCGAAATTGCGAGATGCCTCTACCGAACTAGATTCATCTGTCTTGCGGTTGTACTCTAGTCGGATATCTTGACCTGCCCCAGCCACTTCTTTCACTAAAGTGTAGCGCAAGGCATCAGTACCATATTTATCAATTAGTAACAGCGGGTCGATACCATTGCCTGCCGTCTTAGACATTTTCTTACCGTTTTCATCCAGTACTAGCCCGTGAATGTAAACATCTTTAAAGGGCATTTGCCCAGTGAAATGTCCAGCCATCATCGTCATCCGGGCTACCCAGAAGAAGATAATATCAAACCCAGTGACTAGGGTAGATGTAGGGTAGTAGCGGTTGAAATCTGTAGTATTATCAGGCCAACCCAGAGTAGAAAAAGGCCACAAACCAGAAGAAAACCAGGTATCTAACACATCAGGGTCTTGTTCTAGCTTGACATCCGCGCCAAATTGTGCTGAAGCTTTCTCTCGTGCCTCGGCTTCATTGGCAGCGACGACAAACGGTGTATTATCTCTAATCTCTCCACCTGTTTCACTTACTGCATACCAAGCAGGAATTTGGTGTCCCCACCACAACTGACGCGAGATGCACCAATCTTGTAATTTTACCAGCCAGTCTCGATAAACTTTAGTCCAGCGCGACGGTACAAACTCTGGATTTTGCTGTTCTAAAAATTCCAGCGCTCGATCGGCGAGGGGGCGAATTTTGACAAACCACTGAGTTGAAAGCAGAGGCTCTACGGGAACTTTACCGCGATCGCTGTAAGGCACTTTATGCTTATAGTCTTCTATCTTTACCAAAAAGCCATCTGCCTCTAGGCGCTGCACCACATTTTTTCGAGCCACGAATCGGTCTTGCCCTTGAAACGAGGCAGCATTTTCATTCAAGGAGCCATCTTTATTTAGGATATTGATGAACGGTAGCTGATGCCGTTTACCCATCTCAAAATCATTGTAGTCGTGAGCCGGAGTTACTTTCACACAACCCGTACCAAACTCTGGTTCCACCAACTCATCAGCAATTATTGGGATTTCCCGCCCCACGATTGGCAAAGTCAGCATTTTACCAATTAAATGCCGATAGCGCTCATCTTTAGGGTTAACCGCCACCGCCGTATCCCCTAACATCGTCTCTGGTCGAGTCGTTGCCACCTCCACATATCCAGATTTATCTGCTAGAGGATAGCGGAAGTGCCACAGATGCCCATTTATCTCTTGGGTTTCTACCTCCAATTCAGAAAGAGCCGACTGTGAGGCTGGACACCAATTCACCAAATACTTACCGCGATAAATTAGCCCTTCCTCATAAAGTCGAGTAAAAGCTTCCAGCACCGCTTCAGATAAGCCCCGATCCATCGTAAACCGTTCCCGCGACCAATCGACCGAAACACCCAAGCGTCGGAGCTGATTAACAATTGTGCCGCCAGATTCTGCCTTCCATTGCCAAGCTCTGACGAGAAATGCCTCGCGTCCACAGTCATAGCGATTTTTGCCCTCAGCCTTGAGTTGCTTTTCCAAAATTGTTTGGACAGCAATACTAGCGTGGTCTGTTCCTGGCAACCATAGGGTGTTGCGTCCTGTCATCCGGTGATAGCGAATCAGCACGTCGATCAAGGTATTCGAGAATGCATGTCCCATGTGCAAGCTACCCGTGACATTAGGCGGAGGAATCACGATGCAGTAGGGTTCGCCGTCGCGATCGGGGTGAGCTTTATAGACTTCGGTGTCTTCCCAGTATTTCTGCCACTTGGCTTCAGTAGTGAAAGGATCGTAAAGGCTGGGCAAGGTTGGCGTGGTTGCGGTCATGGAAGGGGAATAAATGAGAAGGCAATTACTTAAAATTCTGCCACAGCCTAGAGTAGCATGGGCAATGTCAGTAGCTGACTTCACCTATTTTTCATTAGTTCTTGCAATAGAAGGCTACATACCGTAGAAATAGCACAACTATCAGTTTTTGATTCCTTCATTCACACAAAGGCAACGGCAGGAGATTTTATCTACAAAAGTTTCACTGCCCATTGCACACTTGTGAATTTCTAATTCAGCATTTGGCAAGGATTCAAATAATAATCGTTGTCCGGGAAAAATCATATGCTCAAAATACAAATTAGGAATATTTGTAATCCGCGCAATTTGGATTTGACCAGTAACATTGGTATAGTAGCAGAGAATTTGGTTGGAGTATTCGCAAACCATCATGGGATTAATCCTGAATTAAAGACAACAAAAATTATTCCTAACCAATTACTTATGGCTAGCTTCACATTCTTAAGTATATTTTTCACAACAGAAATATTGTGTGAAGATCGAATGAAGGAAATGTCTTTTATAGACACCAATTAAATTCATAGACTGAGATTGAACAACACAATGAACTTATCTTTGCATCAACAATATTTTTGTTGCTTAAGTCACATTTCGTCATCTTGATATGCGATATTTGCAATAGATAAAAGCACTTTTTGCAAATAGATTCAAATTCTTTACCTCTATCACTGTTCGCGACCATGCGGTTCGAGGAAATTGGTCAAATCAGGACCGGAGGGAATGATTCCACCTGGGTTGAGCGGGAATAAATTTCCGTAGTAATCTCGCTTCACATCCTCCAAACTACAAGTACTAGCGACTCCAGGAAGCTGATAAATTTCACGCAGGTATGCTCCTAAGTTCTTATAGTCCTGAATTCGACGGCGGTTGCACTTGAACAGTCCGTAATACACTACATCGAAGCGGAATAGGGTAGTGAAGAGACGGACATCTGCAAGTGTGAGTCTATTTCCACAAAGATATCTATTTGTCTCTAGTACCGTGTCAATTTCATCTAAAACTGTAAATAGTTCATCGCATACTTGATCGTATGCCTCTTGAGTTTGAGCGAAGCCGCAACGGTATACACCATTATTCACTGAGTGGTAAATTTTCTCATTCCACAGGTCGATACTCTCTTTTAATTCCTCTGGATAGAGATTCAGCGTTGGATTCTTGGCGAACTCGTTAAACTCACAATTAAGCATCACAATTATCTCTGCGCTTTCATTGTTGACGATCGCCTGCGTCTGTTGATCCCACAGCGCCGGAACTGTAGAACGTCCGTTATATCCAGGTTCTGCCACTTGGTATAACTCTGACAACGTGCGGCATTCCGCTTGATTTTTGAGTACCCATCCCTCGGTTGGTGAAGGAGACGCGATAGATAACGATATTGCATCTTCAAGCCCCTTCAGCGCCCTGACAACCAGAGTCCGGTGTGCCCAGGGGCAACCGAGTCCGACATAGAGGCTGTAGCGCCCTGCTGCTGCTTGGTATAGTCCTTCCTCTGTTCCCACAAAGTTTCGGAACTGGCTGTTGGGGCGCAGGTACTCCCCCGACTTACTACGTGGGGCAAGTCTTGACATCATTACGTGCCAAAGAGTCGTCCAGACAAACTTCCCCAGTCCAACTATCAGCTTGGGAGGGAGCGATTTGCCCTGTTTACTCTTTGGAGCTTTTTCAGGCGGAGATGATACTACTAAAGGCGATCGCGTTGGCTGTTGGCTCAGATTTTTGTGCGACATCACATTCACGAGTTATTACTTTAGGTGCCATGACTTGGTTCTGTCACTGGTGATTCTCCTACCAATAGGCGATTTCTGTTTGAGCTTTGCCCTACTGGAGGTGAGGATGTAACTTCATCTGTACCTCCGTGTAATTCTCCTTCTGGGATGCCACGCGATCGCACAGCTTCCAAAGCCGTCTTAATCACAACCGCAATTGGTACAGCCACAATCACACCCAAAAGCCCAGCTACCTGTGCCCCAGCTAAAACCGAAATTAGTATCCAAACAGGATTTAAACCAGTAAAGCTGCCTAAAATCCGGGGGGCAACCAAATTTTCTAAAATTTGCAGGACAATTTCGCCAGCCATCAAAACCCGCAATCCCAACCAGACATCTTGCAGTGCTACCAAAAAAGTCGTCAGCACAATGCCTACAGTGCCGCCATAAGGAACTAAAGCCATAATGCCAATGGTTAAGCCAAACAGCCACCCGAAAGGCACTTTTAGCCATAAAAATGTGGGAATCAAGGCAATAGCCATGCAGGTACCATAGATCAGTTGACCGATGAAGTAATTTTGGAAGCTTAGACGTAAGGTTTGAGAAAAAGGCTGTCGAATCTGGGCAGGTAGCCACTGGATTAAACTGAGCCAGAGCTGATCTCCGTGCTGTAGAAGATAAAATGCCAAAACCATTGTCAATACAAAGTCGAGTAGGCTGGTGACAGTCACTACTGCTTGATTGAGAATTTGTCCGGCGATCGCTTGCAACTCTCCCTTTAAGCGATCGTTGATTTGAACTGCTAAGGCATCTAAGCTAATCGGTAAACCTTGATTCTCAGCCCACTCGTTCAACACCATTACCTGATGCCGTCCAGAGTCAATCAATTCTGGCAAACGGACTACCAGTTGCTGTGCTTGCGTCAGAGCAATGGGGACAAGCGTTACACCCAACGCCAGGAAAATCGATAATGCGATTAAAAATACGAGAATAGCTACCTGTTCTCGCTTTGCACCTTGGCGTTCCATCCAACTAACAGGGTAGTTTAGTAGAAACGCTAGCAGGGATGCCGCTACCAAAATGACAATAAGTGAGTGAAAATAGGCAAAAATTGATGAAATTGCCCAAGCGTTGAGTACTAACAAAGGAGCGAATAGCGCGAGTGCCAAAAAGCGTACAAGGGGCGGTAATGCTTGTAGCCAGTCAAGGATTTTGAGTTTCTGCATGTGCTAACTGCGGTGTGTTACGAACTTAAATTTTCATTTGGAGCTTATTATCTCTAAATGCATCACTCAATCTCATCCCTCTCTTTCAAGATTCTAGGAACTGATATGAAAGATATTGAACCAGTCGAACCCAGAGCGATGGCGCGATTATACCTATTTGTTTACTTAATTCCAGTCTTCGGTTTTTTTCCGGCTCTTTGGACTCTCTATCAGCAGCAAGGAAGTCGGGAACAACTCGCTGTTAGTCGCCTGTCAGTCACCTTAGCAGGCAGTTGGCTCTTGGGTTATCTTTTATTGGGTACTGCCGGAGAAATGTCCGAATTTTTTACTCTACGCCTCCTACTGCTAAATACCTTACTAACCTCTGGTTATTTTTTGGTTAGTCTTTGGTTGATAGTGCGTCTCTCTACTCACCAGTCGCCCCGTTTACCAGGGTTTAGCCGCTTCGCCGAGCAGGTGCTGGGCAAGCATTTATCTTGAGCGGGTGTGAGTAGTTTCGTTTAGTTTAATCAATGAGTGTGAGGAAGTCAGTGCCAGTTTCAAAATCGGATCAAGCTTCTCTTCCTGTAAGAGTGTACCCATCTCCAAAGAAATCTCCTCAAGTAAAATCTGGTCGTCGGCTTTGGTTTGGCATCGGTCTAATTGGTGTGGCAATCGCCTCAGCAACAGCCGGAGCAGTTCTAGCCGTTGTCAGTGCCAGTAAGCCTTTGATGCAAAGCCGATTGAACCAACAGCAAGCAGCAGTGTTTGATGGCGATCGCATCTCTGGGACGGGTCTAGAATTTTCTCAACTGACTCGTCCTGTCAATATTCTAGTCTTAGCCATGAGCGTCCTGCCAGAAGACGTGAAGAACCCTCCTCCTGAAAGCCGTAATCTCAGTTACTCACCAGAGGTGAACTCATTTGAGGGACTCTCGGATACTATGCTTCTGCTACGATTCAATCCCCTGACAAAAAAAACGGTTGTGCTTTCGATTCCTAGAGATACCCGCACGTTAGTTGAGGGGTATGGGGTAGAAAAAATTAATGCTGCCAATGTTAATGGTGGAGCGGCTCTTAGTGCCAAGACAGTTAGTAACCTCTTGGGTGGAACACAGATAGATCGTTACGTCCGCATTAATGTTATTGGCTTTGCCAAACTGGTTGACGCTTTGGGCGGTATCGACTTTTACGTTCCCAAAGACATCCATTATAAAGACGATACCCAGCATTTATACATTAACTTGAAGGCAGGTCAGCAGCATCTCAACGGCGATCAGACGATGCAAATGTTGCGCTTTCGTTACGATGCGTTGGGAGATATTGGTCGGATTCAACGGCAGCAACTGGTGATGCGAGCTTTAATGGAACAGTCGTTAAATCCCACAACTTTAGCTAAATTGCCCCAACTGCTGGCGGTTGTCCATGATTACATTGATACTAATTTGACTGTTGAGGAGCTGTTTACTGTCTTGAGTTTTGCTGCCCAAACTAATCGCTCTAATATGAAAATGCTACTCGTACCAGGTCGATTTAGTGAGCCGAAGGAATATAACACTAGTTATTGGATTCCCAGCAAAAATGCGATTGCGGCTCTGATGGCACAGCACTTCGATGCAGCACAGAAATCATCAGTAGCGACAGAACCGACATCTTTAAGGATAGCGATTCAAGACAGTACTGGTCAGGATGGGGCGGTGCAAGCTTTAGTTCGTCGTCTGGAAGCAGCCGGATATTCTCACGTCGAAGTCGCTAAACCTTGGAACGAACCTTTGAGCGTAACTCGGATTATCGCCCAGCAGGGAGATAGCAACGGTGCAGCAGCAATTAGTAGCGCTTTAGGACTGGGAGAAGTTCGGGTTGAAAGTACTGGGATATTGTCTTCAGATGTGACAATTCAGCTAGGGCAAGATTGGTTAAGGAGACCAAATTAAGCAGTTGGATTAGCGTCATGGTTTGGTCGTCAATTCTGGTAGACGATGTATCTCAGCGAAAGTTGTGTCGATGAAACTAAAAAAAATTATCCAAGTCCTGCTTCTAGTAATTGTGGGGATACTGGTAGGAGAATGTCAATCTCTACCTGGGTCGGCAACTGATACTGGTGCGATTAAAATTACTCTGTGGCAGGGAGTAAATCCACCGTCGAATCGGGCTGTCTTGCAGAAGCTTGTAGACAAATTTAATCGCGAACATACAGATATTCAAGTGGAATCGCTGTATGTGGGACAAGCAGATCAACAGATGCCAAAAATTTTGGCGGCAGTGGTGGGAGATGCCCCGCCTGATTTATTGTGGTTCAACTCAACGATTACAGGTCAACTTGTAGAACTAGATGCAATTCGACCTTTGGAGGACTGGCTAGCGAACTCCCAAGTACCAATGCAAGAGATCGATCGGACTTTGTTCAGTGCGATGGAGTATCAAGGTCATAAATGGTCAGTGCCGTTTGCAACTAATAATGTCGGAGTTTTTTATCGCCCCGATCTGTTTAAGGCGGCGGGAATTACTGAGTTGCCTAAAACTTGGGATGAGTTGCGCCAAGTAGCTCGTAGGTTGACGCGAGATACAAATGGCGATCGGCGGATAGACCAGCATGGGATATTGTTGCCTCTAGGGAAAGGAGACTTTACGGTGTTCCTCTGGCTGCCTTTTATGTGGAGTGGTGGCGGCGAGTTAGTGAGTGGTTCTAACTCTAATTCGGAAGCAAATACAACCTCATCCTACAATTTGGTCAATCAAGGAGCGATCGCTGCCCTCCAGTTCTGGCGTAATTTAATTGATGATGGTTCCGCTATTTTGTCTTTGCCAGAGCGGGGTTATGAAATTGATGCTTTCCTCCAAGGTAAAGTGGCAATGCAAATAACTGGTCCTTGGACGTTGGGACAATTCAAAACTACGGGAGTAGATTTTGGTGTGTTTCCCATTCCAGGTAATGTGCGACAGGCAACAGCGATTGGGGGCGAGAATCTGTTTGTGTTTAAAAGTACGCCAGAACGAGAACGAGCAGCATTTAAGTTTGCGGAATATGTTTTAAGCGAACAATTCCAAACCCAGTGGGCGCTGGGAACGGGCTATTTGCCAGTAAATATGAAAGCGCGTCAAAGTGCTGAATACCAGGCATTTATAGCTGAGCAACCAGCAGTAAAGGTATTTCTAGATCAGGCAAAGTACGGGCGATCGCGTCCCATTTTTCCTGGATTTAATCGACTCTCGGAAAATGTGGGCAGAGCAATTGAAGCGGTGTTGCTGGGTAAGAGTACGCCAGAGATGGCAGTTAAGGAAGCCCAGCAACGGTTAGACTTGGTTACTACTCAAGAGACAGCCAGAAGATAGAATTAACTTAATTCAGCCACTACTTGATTTTCTAACAAAGTCTGATTCGTCAACAAATCTTCAACTGTTAAGCGTAGGCAGCGCTGCCGATCTACTTGGAATAAAAGCTTAATGCGATCGCTTCCAGGATAGCCTGATGGTGTCAATTGGGCAATTGTTCTAGCACCGTCTCGATCGTTAAGCGGTTGTATTTGGGTTTGACGATCTTGCTGACGAGTCATCAAGCGATCGCCATCAAAATACACTTCCACGCTGCCTGTCTCGGTTCCCAACTCCCCGACGATCAATTCAATACTCGGTTGATTTTCCACTGAAGCACCCAGGACTAATTCTACTGGCTCACTCATAGGGTAAGCCTGCCCCGCTTTAATTATTGGATGCCAATTGTGACGATTGTGACGGCGATCCCAATAGCGGATGCCGTAACTGTGGTAGAGAAAATCTTGTAGTTCAATTCCCTGGTTGAGTTGGAGAGCGCCTTGGGCTACTGCTTCAAAAGGTCGTTCGCACCGAATTTTCGCCGAGTCAAAATACTGCTGTACCCAAGTCTGTACTGCTGGCATCTGAACTGTGCCACCAACCAACAACACAGCATCAATATCTGCAACTTCTAATCCCTGCCGCCGTGCTTGCTGCAATAGCTGGGTCATAGTATCATCCAGCAAGGTAAAAAACTGCTGCTCTCTCAGGATATTCTCTAGAGTGTCACGGTCTAGTTCCAGCTCGTAACTTTCAAATGTCTCATCATTAAAGTAGACTTCCTGCGCTTTTGTTTGGGAAGATAGCTGAATCTTTAACCGCTCCGCCAATCGGATCGTTAAGGGAGTTACTGCCAACCCTTGTGTATCTGCCAAGCGATCTACTATCCAGTGATCGATATCCGAACCACCAAGATTTTGCCCCGCTTTTGCCAACACCCGCGCTATTTTTGTCTTTTGACTCGATTTGGTTATTGCCTTCTCTCCCCATTTCAGGATAAAACCCAAAGGCTTTTTGCCTGCTTGCACACCTCCTTCTAGTCTTACCAGAGATAGATCTAACGTCCCACCCCCAAAATCAATCACCAGTAAATTTTCCTGCGCTGCCATGCCATAGCCTAAAGCGGCTGCTGTTGGCTCATCTAATATTCGTACCTGCTCTACTGGTAGGGATTGGCACATCTGTCCTAGCCAGTGACGGTAAGGTTCAAAACTGTCTACGGGTACAGTTAATACCAAAGACTGTACGCTGTCGGCTTGTAGTTGCGAAATTACTTGTTTCAGGAACCATCCCCCTACTTGGGCAAAAGAGACAATCTGCCCATCTAGCTCAGGTAAGAAAGCCTGAATATCAGTCCCAATTCCTCGTTTGAAGCTGCGGAAAAATCGCGGATCGTTGGAAAGATCCAGTCCGCGATCGCGCACAGCCTGCCCTACTACCACTTGGCTACGGGAAGCATCCTCAACATATACCAAACTAGGAATCAGGGGTGGATTTTGACTTGTTTGAACTGATAAGCCAGGTAGAGATATGGTTTCAGGCTGCTGAGTAACTGGGTTCCAGCGAGTAACGACTGTGTTACTAGTACCAAAATCAATTGCGTAGGAAGAGGTTCCAATAGGTATTGCCATCTCTAAATTTTCTCACGCAACTGTTCTTAATCAAGCGGTACTTGCTCAGAATTTGGTTGACGAGTTGCTTCTAAAATCCGGGAAAAGTAGAAGCGAGTACGAGTCATTGCCTGCCTTTGGACTGAAAAACCATTTTTTTCTAAAATTGCAACTACATCAGCTTCGCGGTGCAGATAGGCGCGAGTTGCTTTACTTGGTCCTGGAAAGAAACTACCAATTTTTTTTAGTATACTCAGAGCTAGGGTTTTAGGCGCAAAGCTGAGAATCAGACGTGACTGGGCGATCGAACTAAGGTGGGAAATCATCTGATCTGCTTTGTCTTGGGGATAGTGGAACAAGACATCTAGGCAAATAACAGTATGATATTGACCGCTTAATGTTTCTAAATCCTGTACGGCAAAAGTAGGGCGATTGGTGTCACCCAAGATTGACTCGGCTCTCTGCTGTGCTTCTCCTAACATGCTTTCAGAGATATCGCTGGCGTAGACTTTAGCGCCATTTTGTGCCAAGGGGATGCTGAGACTACCAACACCACATCCGGCATCGCAGATTGATAAAACTGCCAGATTGCCATCATCGCTCAGCCAGTTAAGTACTGTCTCCACTGTCTGCTGATGCCCAGTACGGATATCTAGTTGAACTTTGTTAACCTCGCCATCCCCATAAATGCGTCGCCAACGGTCAAATCCTGTAGTGTTGAAATATTCCCGAACGATTGTTTTATCGTCTGTTACATTCATGGAAGCGGTTATTGATAATTGTTTCCCACGGTTAAAGGTAACATTAATAGGAATTGAATTATGGATCTCAACTTAACAGGTAAAGTAGCACTGGTGAGTGGTTCAACGGCTGGCATCGGTCTGGCGATCGCTACTAGCCTTGCCCAAGAAGGTGCAACTGTCGTTGTCAACGGACGGACAGAAGAACGGGTGAAGACAGCGATCGAGCAAATTAAGCAAACAGTAGCAGATGCCAAGCTTGAAGGAGTTGTTGCCGATCTGGGAACTCAGTCAGGAGCAAGCGAACTATTTGGGCAAGTTTCAGAAGTAGATATCCTGGTTAATAATCTGGGGATTTATGGAGCCAAAGCTTTTGCAGATATCTCCGACGACGAGTGGATGAAATTTTTAGAAATAAATGTCATGAGCGGAGTCCGGCTGTCTCGACATTACTTGCCGTTAATGTTGAAAAAGAATTGGGGACGCATCATCTTCCTCTCCAGCGAATCGGGAGTAAATATTCCAGCAGAAATGATTCACTATGGCGTGACAAAAACCGCACAATTAGCGCTGGCTCGTGGTTTGGCAGAGATGACAACTGGTAGTAATGTTACCGTTAATTCAGTGCTGCCAGGTCCGACTCGCTCTGAAGGGGTAGAAGAGTTTATTCAAGGATTAGCTAAGGATCAAAGCATTTCTACCGCTCAAGTCGAGAAGGAGTTTTTTGAGAAGACTCGTCCTTCCTCATTAATTCAACGATTTGCCACCGCATCCGAAGTAGCATCCCTTGTGACATTTATTGCTAGTCCCTTGTCGTCTGCTACTAATGGTGCTGCCTTGCGAGTAGATGGCGGTGTTGTCCGCTCAATTATCTAATTTTCTAGAGAAAAATAGAGCTACTCTAGATTCCTAGTAAGGCTAGCGATCGCTGCAATTAATTCGGCTGGCTCCACGGGTTTAGACAGATGCTTCTGAAAACCGGATGAGAGAGCTTGCTGATAATTAATTTCTCCGGCATAGGCAGTGAGGGCGATCGCCGGAATTTGTCC
>JAABUQ010010080.1_pt1 | contig 12508 bp, 10 predicted proteins | sample 5560001 | NCBI WGS metagenome assembly JAABUQ01 (sample SAMN10711888, study PRJNA513371) | rock metagenome | isolation source: Antarctica rocks | place: Antarctica: Victoria Land, Finger Mt nord | collected 2015-12-18 | reverse complement strand
ATCGCCCTCGTCAACGCGTGTCGTTGCTCGCCCTTGTTCAGCCCCGCCTGGCAGCGCCGGCGAAGGTCCGGGTTCTCCAGCCAGTCCAGCATGAACAGGGTGCGCTCCACCTTGCCCACCTCCTGCAGGGCGAGATGGAGTTGGTTCTGCCGCTCGTAGGCCGCGAGCTTCTTCAGCACGGTCGAGGGCGCAACATGGCCGGAATGCACGGAGGCCACCAGGCGAAGGATGTCGCCCCAGTGCTCCCGGACCATGTCGGTCCTGACGCGCTTGCCCAGGAGGGGCGTCAGGGCCGGGTAGGTCGACGCCGCGGCGATCGACACGAGGCGTCGGTCAGGGAAGTCGCGCACTCGCGGGCAGAACCGGAAACCCAGCATGGCGCAGAGGGCGAACACGTCGTCGGTCGCGCCGCCCGTGTCGGTGTAGTGCTCGGTGATCGGCAAGGTCGAGCCGTGGTGGAGCAGGCCGTCCAGGACGTAGGGCGCCTCGTGCATCGCCGCGGAGATCACGCGCACGTGGTAGGGCCCGTGCTGGTCGGAGACGTGGGTGTAGAAGCTGAAGCCCGGATCGACACCGTACCGGGCGTTCACCTCGCCGGCCACGTCACCTCGCTTGCCAGAGCGGAAGAATTGTCCGTCGGAGCTGGACGTGGTGCCGTTGCCCCACATGGCGGCGATCGGCAGTGCATGGTGTGCGTCGATGATCCGAGCGAGGGCGGCCTTGTAGGTGTCGTCGCGAAGGTAGGCGTCGGCCGTCCACACCAGCTGGTCGCGGGTGACGCCCTGACTGGCCTCGGCCATGCGGGCCAAGCCCAGGTTGGTGGCATCGCGGCCAGCAACGCATTCTCGTTCGGGCAGGTCTCGCCCGTACGGAAGTTAGTGAAGGCGGACAGGAAGCCGGTGCCACGCGCCACCTCGTGCAGGAGCTCAGTCACCCGGATGCGCGGCATCAGTGCGGCGAGCCGATCTGCCAACGCATCCGCCTCGGGCGGGGTCGCCGTCCGGATCGGACTGATGTGCAGGCGGCCGTCACGCAGTTCCACCCCGTCCAGCCGACCCCGCTGGAGACGGTTCGAGAAGCGCCTCAGCCGCCAGTCCAGCTCGCGCTCGCGCACGTCGAGCCAAGCGTCGGCCGTCACCGGCAGGTTCAGCCCGCGGACGATCGGCTCCGCCTCCTTCGGCGACACCATGTAGCTGTCGAACCGACGATAGCCGGAGGAGCGCTCCACCCACACGTCGCCGGAGCGCAGCTTGTTGCGCAGGTGGGCCAGGACCGCGGTCTCGTACATCTTCCGGTCGACCCGGCCCTCGGCATCCGTCACGAGGTCCCGCCACTCCTTCTTGAACGGCATGGGCGCCTCGCCCGGCACCTCACGCCGTCGGTCGGCGTACATGTCGCGCATCAGGCTGATGGCCGCAATGGTCTTGTCGCCGGTCCGCGCCGACCTCAACTCGATCGTCTCCAGAAGGGCAGGAACTTGCGGAAGCTCGCGTGCCGATCGGCCGCCCGGACGAGCGGATCCGGGTCAGCGGCGGCGGCGATCTCGGTCAGCTGTTCCCGGACCTGCAGGAGCTTGGCCCAGCCGACGGCCTCGTCCAGGGCCTTCATCGGATCGCGTTTGGCCTTCGTCGCCTCGCTCAGGGCATCGATGGTGCCCCGGAACATCAGCATGAGGCGGCCGACGTCACGCGCGGAGGTCGAGAAGCTGCGAGCCTGCGCGTTCTTCCCCCGGGTGAACGCCTGCCCGATCAGCCGGTCAGCCATCCCAAGCGCGGCATCGATCAGGCGTGCTTCCAGGTCGATCAGCAGCGCCACCACGGTCGCCCCGCGGCGGGTGACCGTGTAGCGCTCAATCAGGTAGGTGGGCGACAGCCTTCCCTCGCGGGCCAGCCCGCGCAACCTATCGGGATGGACCGATGTCTCCGTGCCCAGGGGTATCCCGATCTCACGCACGACGGTCAGCTTAGCCAGGATCGCCCGCACGTTGTCGGGCTTGGGCGCGGTCGGGATGCTCCGCAGCCCGGCGAGGCGCGTCGACTCCATCGCGGGGTCGATCGCGACGAGGCCGTGAAGCTGCGCGATCTGGCGTGGGTCCAGGCCGGCGAGCAGGGCTTCATAGCTTCGCTTGCGGGCCCTCGCGCGCCCGGCGATGCCGGCGCGCTCGATCGTGGACGGGGACGGCAGGAGGATCGCAGCCCCTCGCAGCGCGCCGACGACCGCCGTGGCGATCACCTCGCCCTGGTCGGGTGGCCCATGCCGCGATCGCCGCAGCGTCGATCATGAGCACGAGATCGGCCCGCGTGGCCGAGCGCAGCCCGAGAGCCTTGGCGACGTCACCGGCATGGTCCGTCATGGTCTGTTCGCGGGCGGCGTAGCCGTCGAACTCCGACGCGGGCAGCTTCAGCTGCTCGGCGATGAAGTCGACAAAGGGCGTCAGGTCGATGCCTGGCTGAGCGAGGATCTGGCCGAGCGTCAGTCCGGGTTGGCGCACGAGGGCGAGCTGGACCGCAAAGCCGAGCCGGTTGCGGTCTTCACGCCGTCGTTCGATTAGGGCGAGGTCACCCGGCTCGAAGCTGTAGCATCGGGCCAAGGCGTCGCGTCCGACCGGGATGTCGAAAAGCCTGACGCGCTCGTCGGCGCTCAGGAGGTTACGTCGGCCCATCGTCGTCCCTCGACGTCCAGAGAAGGTCTGGACTGATCATGGACAGGCAGGCGTAAAGGGACGTAGTTTGTGGACGGGATCGAGGCCCTTCTCGCGTCGCTGGCGGCTCCGTCCAGAGAACGACCGTTTGGGAGACAGCACAGCCATGGGGACGTGCTCGGCTACGCCCGCGTGAGCACCGGCGACCAGGACGTCGCTGGCCAGACGATGCGGCTGGAACACGCCTGCGCCATTCGGGTGTTCACGGACGTGCGGTCCGGCAAATCCATGGACCGGCCTGGCCTGACCGAGCTCCTGGCCTATGCCCGAAAGGGCGACACCCTGGCGGTCGTGCGCCTTGACCGTCTGGGTCGGTCCCTCGCCGAGCTGCTGTCCGTCGTCGAGCAGCTGAAAGGTCGTGGCGTGGCCTTGCTCAGCCTCGAGGAGAAGATCGACACCTCGTCGGCCGCCGGCGAGCTGATCTTCCACGTGTTCGGTGCCATCGCGCATTTCGAACGGCGACTGATTGCCGAGCGCACCAAGGACGGGATCGCTGCAGCACGGGCCAAAGGCAAAAGGCCAGGGCGCCAGCCGGTCGATGCTGACAAGGTGCAGGCAGCAGTCAGGCTCGTGGAGTCCGGCCTGTCGCCGACAAAAGCAGCCGTCCAGCTCGGGCTTGGACGGTCGACCGTCTATCGCGAGGTCGCCGCGGCAGGGGTCAGCCGCATGACAAGCTGACGTATGTCGGCAGTTCCTGGTTCGTTCGCCCTTAGCGTTGCTCAAGGAACAATCATCGCGCTGCCCTCCCTTACCAAGAGCCTCGACGCGATCGCGTCGCGCATCGAGGCGATCGAGACGCACACGGGCGCGACGGTATCGGCCGAAGTGGCACGACGGGAGATCGCCCGCGCCTACGACGCAAGCCTGCGTCCCGCCCGGGGCGACCTGGAGCGGGCCGCGCGCGAGGTGCTCGACGCCGCGTATGCCCTGCACGGAGCGGCGGGCCATGCCCGCACGGGCGAGGAGCAGCGGGCGTGGATCATCCGCACCGCCGCGATCGGCGCCGCGGTGGGCTTGCTGGCGTTTCCGCTGGTAGTGTTTCCGATCGCCCGCATGGTGCCATTCGGGAACCTGCCGGACGGTCTTGCGGCCTCGGCGCTCGGCGAGGATAGTTGGAATGCCGGCATGGGGCTTATGAGGCGGGCCAACCCAGAGAAGTGGAATGGCTTCGTCGCGGATTACACGATGGTGCGTGCTACGGATGGCGAACTCAAAACCTGCTTCGATTCAGCGCAGAAAGCCGGGACGGAGCAGCGCTGCTCCATCACGATCAGGCCTGCTCCGACTCCCTAAGCTCGACTTTGCGCATTTTCCGATCGCCGCTGAGTCGATTTCGAGAGTTCTGGATTCCCCAAGCAGGTGACCTGCTTGGGGACTGAGGACGATCGTCTATTACACTACCAGTTTCGGCTTCCCTAATTGTGCGAACTACGAATGTGCGCCTTGGGTATCGTTCATGCAATCGCGACGCCAAGCAGTTACTATCTTCCAAGCAAGTACATCGCTTGCATTATCGTCGCCAATCCGATCTAAAATCGATCCTGACGGAAACACGATCTATGAATGACCAAAGAGCGCAAACGAAGAAGTCGGATGCCCGTTGGACATCGCGCGACATCGCTGCAGCGGCCGGTGTTTCGCAGGCAACGGTATCGAACGTCCTGAACCGACCCAACATTGTGGCCGCCAAAACACGAGAGCGGGTGCATGCTGTCATCCAGCGGATGAACTTTATCGTGCACGATTCGGCCCGGACCCTGCGGGCAGGACGGTCACGTACGCTCGGCGTTGTCGCCCTCGACTTGACGAACCCATTCTGGGGAGAGGTTACGCGTGGGGTCAGCGATGCAGCGGCAGCCCGAGGCTACACTGTGCTGCTCGGGTCATCGGGCGAAAGCCGCGAGGGAGAAGGAAACCTACTGCGGTTGTTCGAAGAGCACAGGGTCGATGGCGTTCTCGTCTCTTCCGTCGACGTCAATTCGCCCGCAATCGAATCGCTCGATCGACACGGCATTACGGTCGTTCTGCTGGACGAGCGCGACACAGCCGGCCGATACAGCTCCGTGTCGCTCGATCAGGTAGCGGGAGCACGGCTCGTTGCAGAGCACCTGCTCGATGAGGGCCATCGCCGCATCGGCTTCATCAACGTGTCACAGGACGTCTGGTGGGCCCGTGAACGCCAGCGCGGACTCCATGAAGCGGTGCTGGCACAAGGTAGGGATCCCGGAACCGTCATCACCGAGCTGACGATCGCGACGATGACCGCCCAAGCCGCAGAACCGGCACTGAGCGCCCTGCTATTTGACGCGCCCGATCTGACCGCGGTGGTGTGCGTGAACGACATGGTGGCGCTCGGTGTCCTGAAGCGATTGCGTGACCTCAAATTGGCAGTACCGCAGGACGTATCTGTTATCGGCTTCGATGACAGCTACTTCGCCAGCCTGCTTTCACCTGCTCTGACCACGATCCGTCAGCAGCCCTATAATCTCGGCAAGACCGCGGCTGGCTTGATCATGGATCACAATCCTGCTGAGCCGGTCAAAACCATCGTATACCAACCGGTGCTTGTGGTCAGGGAATCGACGCAGCGCAACCCGGACCGGTAGCCGGATACCGGCCGGGTGGATCCCTACGGATCGCCGCAAGACAGCTCCAGCACCACGGTACCGGATCGGCCACGCTCGGGACCCCGGCCAGCGCCAACTCCCGGGCGAGCATCTGTCCTTAAGCTGAGTCGGGGGTTGACAACCGCCGCACACTCGATTAGTGGTGAGTTGATACGTATAAAAAGGCTGCAAGGGCCGCCAAAACCCGGCGGGCTGCAGCCCCGGTCGAACCGGACTGGGAGGGCGGATGGACAGGCTTTGGACCTGATCACGACGGACCGTCGATCATGCGCGTGACCGCGTGACCGTGGACCAGCGCCTGCCGCGCCTTAATCGGTCGCGGGCAGGCTCACGCGCGAAATCCGAAGATTTTTCGAAGCAGGCCAGCGTTCAATGAACGCATGCTAACCTGCAGCCTGTCCGCATTCGGGTTCGCTGGTACGTATAGAATAAGGTATAGTGGAGGAAGACATGAACAGCAGGTTTGGAAACATTATCGTCACCTTACTGGCAACTTCTGGCTTAGGTTTGGCGCTTGCCCAAACTGAACGCCAGGCCTTTGCGGCAGAGGCGGGCGGATTTCAGGCGAAGAATCCCCTAACCATCGGCTACACGGCCCAGGATCTCTCAAATCCATATTGGCAGAACTACGCGGCCGGCGTGAAAGCACAGGCGACCGCGGACAAAGCTGACGTCGCAGTGACTGACGCCAAGGCGTCGCAACAGAATCAGGTCTCCGGTAGCCGCAACCTGATCAGCCAGAACATCAGCGCGCTGATCGTATCGCCTGTCGAGCCTGCGGCCCTTCCCGGGACCGTCGGTGCCGCGCACCGCGCCTCTATCCCGATCGTGATCGGCGACGTCGGTGCCGGCGGCGATTACGATGCCTTCATCCAGTCGGATAACCGCGGCGGCGGCGCGCTGGCAGCAGATTACATGGCGAAGAAGCTCGGCTCCGGCGACGTAAACATCGCTGTGATCGATCTTCACCCGGGTTCCACGGTTGGAACCGATCGGGTCGGCGGTTTCACGACCGAACTGAAGAAATTTCCGAACATTCACATCGTTTCGGAACTCAACGGCAACGACGCCATCAAGGAGGGCCACGACGCCACGGCAAATGCGCTGGCGAAGAACCCCGACATCAAGGGCATCTACGCGGCGAACGACAATGAGGCGCAGGGCGCGATCGCGGCCATTCAGGAAACTGGGAAGAATCCCAAGGACTTCATCATCATAGGCTTCGACGGCAATGCCGGGTCGGTCGCCGCGATCGGTGAGGGCACGCAGACCGCCACCGTCGCGCAGGATCCCTTCGGCCAAGGCCAGCTGACGGTCAAGGTCGCTTTGCAGTTACTGAAGGGACAGGACGTTTCCTACACCGATCCGGCAACAAAGACCATCCAACTTCCCGTTCAGCTGATCGATGCAAGTAATCTCGATCAGTTCAAGCAGGCGCGAGCAGGCCAAAAGTAGGCGTTGCCTCGGACCCCTGATCCCTACCTCGGGAAGGAGCCGGCTTGTGACACAGGCACTTGGTAGTGAAGACCGGCCCCTTACCGGCCTGCTCGTTGCGCGGGGCATTTCGAAGGACTTCTCCGGGGTACCCGCGCTCCGGGGCGTGTCGTTGCGCCTGGCCCCCGGGGAGGTCCATGCCCTCGTCGGCGAGAACGGAGCCGGCAAGAGTACGCTGATCAACATCCTGGCCGGGCTTCTGCAACCGTCGGAGGGAACACTTCTCATCGACGGGACAGAGCAGAAGTTCGCCGGCCCGCAGGCGTCCCAACACGCCGGCATCAGCGTCATCAGCCAAGAGTTCCGGCTCGTGCCGCAGTTGACTGTGGCGGAGAACATCTTTCTCGGACATGAGCCGCGGAGAGGTGGCCTGATCGACCGAAAGAAGGTCAGGCAGCTCACCCGCGACCCCCTCCGAGAACTCGGCCTTGACATCTCGCCTGACCGGCGGGTGGCCAGCCTCACGATCGGAGATCAGCAGCTCGTCGAGATCGCACGGGCACTGACACGTGAGTTTCGTGTCCTGATCATGGACGAGCCTACGGCGGCGCTGAGTGAAGTCGAGGTCGAGCGGCTTCTTTCCCTAGTAGAGAGACTGCGAGATCGCGGAACCGCGGTCCTCTACGTGTCTCACCGGCTGCCCGAGGTGTTCCGCGTATCGAACCGCATCTCGGTTTTGCGGGACGGTCATATGGTGGCCTCGTTGGCGACCACTGATTCCAGCATCGACGAAGTCGTCACGCACATGCTCGGGCGCGAGCTAGAAGCCCAGCCTCATCACCGGCCGATCTCTTTGTCAGATGGTGGAAACCGTGGGCCGGATGCGCTCAACGTCTCGGGTCTGCGCTGCAAAGGGCTGAGTTCCCCCATCGATATACGCGTGGCGCCCGGAGAGGTGATCGGCATCGCCGGACTTGTCGGCTCGGGCCGCACCGAACTGATGCGGGCGCTTTTCGGGGTGACTCCCTCGACCTGCAAGGACTTCACAGTGAACGGTCGAGCGGTTCGCCCACAGGATCCGGCGGACGCCATCGGCAAGGGCATCTTCATGCTTAGCGAGGACCGCAAGGCTGAAGGCATCATCCCGATGCTATCGGTTCTCAGCAACGTCGTCGTCGCCCAACGGAGCTGGGGTCGGTTCCTGCTGAACAGGGCGAAGGACACCAGCAGCTACGCTTCTATGAAGGAACGCATGCGCATCCGTGCCCACAACCCGCATGTGCCAATCACCAACCTGAGCGGGGGAAACCAGCAAAAGGCGCTGCTCGGGCGCGCGCTGCTTTCGAACTGCCGCGTGCTCCTACTCAACGAGCCTACCCGCGGTGTCGACGTCGGTGCCAAGATCGACATCTACAGGCTGATCCGCGATCTCGCCGCGACCGGGGTGGGGATCATCGTGAGCTCGTCCGAGGCAGCTGAATTGGTCACTGTCGTCGACCGCTGCGTCACGCTCTATGCCGGAGCCATGGTGGGCGAATTGGTAGGCGGAAGAATCACCGAAGAAGACATCGTGGCCGGCATCCTCGGTCGAGTCCAGAGGGCCCCAGAGCTCGGCGGCCATCCGGTCCCGGTTGGTGCTATCGCTGAAGGAGCTCGCGGATGAGCATTCAGCATGCAGTCCAGCTCGATGGTGCCGCAGAGCAGCGTCGTCGCGCCGAATCCGTCGCCGATCGCGCGGCGCGGCGCGAGGCACTCGTCGACCGCAGCGCGATCTTCTTGCCCTTCATGGCCATCGCGGTGCTCGCCACCATGCTCGTGCCGGGCTTCCTGTCGCTGGCCAACGTGCAGAGCGTGCTCGTCAACGCTTCCATCGTGGCGATCGTCGGTTTCGGGATGACCCTGACGATCGTCATCCGCGGTCTCGATCTTTCGGTCGGCGCCGTCGCGGCCTTGACCTCCTGCGTCGGCGCAGCCTCTATCAATGCCTTAGGCACGGCCGTCGGCGTCGCCGACACCCTGCTGCTCGGGCTGTTGGTCGGGCTCCTGAACGGTGGGCTCATCGTGGTCCTGCGGGTCCCGGCCTTCGTCGCGACTCTCGCGACCATGGGCATCGCGCGAGGGGCAGCCCTGCTGTTCACGAACGGCGAGCGCGTCCACCTCGCGTCCGAGGGTCTGCGCCTATTGGCCACTTCTAAACTCGTCGGCATCCCTCTGCCTTTCCTCATCGCGCTCGCTCTCTGTGCCGCATTCTACCTGCTGCTCGAACGTACCCCCTTCGGCCGGCACGCCTCGGCGGTCGGTGGAAACCCCGGCGCGGCTCGGGAGGCGGGCCTGAATGCGGTGTGGATCGGCATGGTGGTCTACGCCGTGTCGGGGATGGCGGCAGCGTTCGCCGGTCTCCTGCTGGTGGCGCAGCTCGGCACCGTGGATGCGACACCGATCCAGGGACTGGAATTGCAGGCTATCGCGATCGCGGTTCTCGGCGGCACCAGCATCGCCGGCGGCGTCGGGAACCTACCGGGCACCTTCATCGCCTCGCTGCTCTTAGCGATGATCAGCTCGGCCCTCAACCTCCGCAACGTACCCGGCTATTACCAGTATCTCGCACTCGGCCTCCTCCTCCTCCTCGCTCTTGGCCTGGATGCAATCCGCGGCCGAATCCGGACGGCAATCACAAGCGGAGGTGACCGATGAACTTTCCTTCCGACCCGCTCACCGCCGACAGTGATACCACCGGCGCACTGCGGCCAGCCGGCCGGCATGTCGTTTCGGCCAGGGGCTTTGTCGTGCGCTACGCACTTCAAATTTTCACCGTGCTGGCGCTGATCATCGTCGCGAGCTTCGTCCCCAACTTCCGCCAGCTGTCCAATCTGCAGGACGTGGCGCTGCAGTCATCGTTTGCCGGCCTGTCGGCTGCGGGCATGACCCTGCTCATCATTGGGGGCATGATCGACCTCTCCGTCGCCGGCATCATCGCGCTCACGGCCGTAACGCTCAGCAATCTACTTCCCCACGCGCCGCTCGCGATCGCGGTGGTGCTGTCGCTCGGGGTCGGCGCCGTGCTGGGTCTTTTCAACGGCCTTATCATCACCAAGCTGCGCTTTCCACCCTTCATCGCCAGCTACGCGATGCTCAATGTCTATCTCGCCGCGGCGTTCATCTGGACCCACGCATCCACGCTGCCGCTGACCGACGACGCGTTCCTCGGCCTCGCCGCGACCGAGATCTTCGGCGTGCCTCTGTTCTTCCTGATTATGCTATTCGGGGCCTTGGCTTGCTCGTTCCTGCTGAATCGGACGCGATTCGGCCGCAACCTGCGCGCCATCGGCAGCAGCGAAGCCGCGAGCCGGATGGCCGGGCTGGCGGTCGACCGAACGCGGACGGCCGCCTTCGCGCTGTTCGGGCTGCTCACCTCGGCGGCCGGCATCGGTCTGGCCTCCCTGCTCTCCTCGGCATCGGCCAACATGTCGATCGGCTACGAACTCAACGTCGTCGCGGTCGCGGTCGTGGGCGGTACGAGCCTGCTCGGTGGAAGCGGAACGCTGCTCGGCACGGTCACGGGCGCGGTGCTGTTCGCCGCCCTGGATAATGCCCTGAACCTCTTCAACATATCGTCATACTGGCAGTACGTGGTCGCGGGCGTCGTCCTCGCGGTGGCGCTCGTGGCCGCAAGCCGGCGTGGGGTCGCCGGCGAGCGCGGCGGGACATGATCCCCGGGCGTCGGTTCTCCCGGACGGCCTCCCAGCAGCACCGTCCTGGTGCACCGACTCCGATCTCGTGGCCGACCCGTCCGGACGCATGACTCATGCGTCTGAGTCGGACCACTGGGATCCCGACACGCCCCTCGATGGGACATGCCTGATCGACTTTGTTTTGACCTTTTGAGCTCTCGATCCGTAGGAGAACGCCGGTGGATTTTGTGAAAAGCGCCCTCGAGGCAGGATCGGGACTGTTGCGGCTGCGCCCGACATGGGTGCCCCGCATCTTCACGACGCCCGGCGGCAGGCTCCGCCTCCGCCGCCAGGACCTCTACGCCTTCGGGGCTCACCGGGGCGGCATCTGCGAGCGCTGGATCGCATCCACCACGAAGGCGCAGAGTGGTCCTGCTACGTCCATGAACGAGGGGTTGAGTGCGATCGAGCACGAGGGCGGCTCGATCCTGCTCTCCAACGCGTTCCAGGACCGGGGCGCGGACCTGATCGGGACCGAGGATTATACCGCGCAGGGGGGATGGAACGTCCTGTGCAAGCTGTTCGACAACGTCGGCAGCATCCCGCATCACGTCCACCACAATGCCGAGAAGGCAGCGCGGGTCGGGCAGCAGCCTAAGCCGGAGTCGTATTTCTTCCCTGCCCAATTCAATGCGATCGAGAACAGCTTCCCCTTCACGTGGTTCGGGTTGGAGCCGGGAACGACGAAGGCGCAGATCAGGGACTGCCTCGCCCGTTGGAACGAAGGCGACAACGGCATCCTGCGCTTCACCAAGGCCTACCGCATCGAAGCCGATACGGGCTGGCAAGTCGATCCGGGCATCCTGCACGGTCCGGGGTCCCTCGTGACCTACGAGCCCCAGCGGAACAGCGACGTCCTCTCGATGTTCCAGAGCCTCGTCGGCGAGCGGCTCATCCCTTGGGATCTCGTGGTCAAGGACGTTCCCCCCGAGCTCAGTCACGATCTCGACTACATCGTCGACCTGCTCGACTGGGACGCCAACGTCGATCCGGACTTCGCCCGCAGGAATCGCCGCGACCCGACATCCGCCGGCGACGCGACCGCCACGGCGGAACTGGGTTTCTCGGAGCGCTGGATCTCGCACGGGTCTTCCGACTTCTCGGCTAAGGAGCTCACGGTGCTGCCCGGCCGAAGCGCGCTCGTGAAGGACGCCGCGGCCTTTGGGGCGCTGGTCGTGCAGGGGCACGGCATCCTGGGCTCTCTCCCGGTCGAGGTCGCTTCCAGCATAGGCTTCGGGGCCATGACGGCCGACGAAGTCTTCGTGATTCATGCGGCCGCCACGGAAGGGGTGAAGATCACGAACAACAGTCTCGTCGAGCCGCTAGTGATTCTCAAACATTTCGGTCCCGGTCACCCCGAGGCGGCGCTGCTGGTGCGTTCGGGGGCTGGGCAGTCGTGACGGATTTCAGCGCCTTGCGGGCCGAGGCCCTGGAGGCCAATCTACGGATCTGGCGTGCGGGGCTGGTGATGTCGACATTCGGAAACGTCAGCGTGATCGACCGTGAAGCCAATGCGATCGCGATCAAGCCGAGCGGAGTCGGATATGACGCCTTGGGGGCCCTCAACATGGTGGTGTGCGACGGTGATGGGCGCGTTCTCTACGGTAATCTCCGTCCGTCCTCGGACCTCGCCTCGCACCTCATCCTCTATCGTTCGTTCCCCGCTGTCAGAAGCGTCGTGCATACGCATTCCAAGTTCGCCACCGTGTTCGCCCAGGCGAAGCGGCCGATCCCTGCGCTCGGCACCACGCACGCCGACTACTTCAGGACTACCGTGCCGGTCACGCGGGACTTGAGCGAGCGGGAGATCGCCGAGGATTACGTCGCCGCGACCGGACGTGCCATCGTAGAGGCGCATGCCGGGCGCGATCCGCTCGATACCCCGGCCGCGCTGGCCCCCAGCCACGGCCCTTTTGCCTGGGGGGTCGATGGGGCCGATGCGGCGCACAATGCCGAGATGCTGGAGTTCGCCGCCGAACTCGCGTTCCACACGCTGACCCTCGATCCGACGCGCT
>JAABUQ010010079.1_pt1 | contig 12508 bp, 13 predicted proteins | sample 5560001 | NCBI WGS metagenome assembly JAABUQ01 (sample SAMN10711888, study PRJNA513371) | rock metagenome | isolation source: Antarctica rocks | place: Antarctica: Victoria Land, Finger Mt nord | collected 2015-12-18 | reverse complement strand
ATCCAAAGGCCCGCTCCTTTGCAGTCGAGCCGTCTTTTCGACCATGCTGATACATACAGGCTTCGCTGAAGCGGCCTAAGATACGATCTCACAAGACGGCAGAACGCAGGTCGAGCATCAATCTAGCACTCTGCGTATTAAATTACCAAAACGGCCAAGATAACGCTCCAACGTTACCGGATTGCGCTCCCATCTTTCCTGAATTGTTCCGGCCCATCAAGCGTATCAGGGTGCGATCACGCGTGGCCAGCAGCGTCCCTTCACTATCTCGAAACCATTGAAGCTGCGAAACGTAGGTCGATGATCAGAAATGCTCGTGCACGAGTGCTTCGCTTGTCGCCCATAGCGCTTTGGCGTTCTTTGGATCCAGAGCGTAAGCGCGAACGCCGACGCGAGAGTTCGGATCATGGATGACCTCGGTAACGTGACAATCTTCGCAATACCGCGCTCCAACGTCGCCCGCGGGCGCAACGACGCCCGCCCATATTGCCGTTGCCGCTCCTTGAGGAACGGTCTTCCAATCGTAAGCCGCAATGGCCGCATCTCGCCCGTCACCAAGCCCTTCGATCATCTTTTGAACCGTCTCGGTCAAAACCGCGCCAGGATGGACGGCAGTCGCCCTGATCCCGTTCGTGCTGTGCCGTCGGTCGAATTCAACTGCGAAGAGAATGGTGGCCGTCTTAGACCGGCCATATGCGATGTATTCGTCATACGGCGTTCGCTCGAAATTGGGATCCTGGAGATCGACGTTGGCTCTGCGGTGGCCCGCTGAAGATACCATGACGATGCGTCCGCCGGATTTTAGAAGGCCGGCAATGCGGTTGATCAAGACGAAGTGCCCGAGGTAATTGGTTCCAAACTGCGCCTCAAAACCATCGACGGTTGTCCTCTTTGAACCAGCCATGACCCCGGCGTTGGCGATTACGAGATCAAACGGCTCTACGTCATTCAGAAGCGTATCTGCGCATGCTCGCACGCTGGGAGGGAGGCCAGGTCGAGTTCGATCAGATGCAGAGCAGCTTGAGCGTGGACCTGGGCGGTCGCGGCCCGCGCCTTTTCCAGATTTCGGGCGGTTCCAACGACCTTCGCGCCGTGCCCCGCGAATGCTCGAGCTGTCTCCACGCCCATACCGGCCGAGATGCCGGTGACCAAAATGCGTCGACCGTGCAGATCGGCGTCCGCGAGTACGTCTTCCGTCGTCGAAGTCGCTCCAAAATTTCCAGCCATCGTTGCTCCCCGGGTCCTGAGAAAGATATTGTCCGGCGCCCCGCTTGCGATTCGCAGAAACGGAGGAACCCTCCGTTTAATATACGGAGGACGCCTGCTGCAGGCAGCTATTACGTGTTGCGTGCAAAGATCAAGCAAAGGCGACAACTTGAAAGGTGGAGCAGAACACAATCCATCGCCTCGCAAGACTCGCGCTGACGCTTCGCGCAATCGGGAGGCGTTAGTGGATGCCGGCAAGGAAGTCTTCGCCAGCGCTGGTGCGAGTGCAAGCTTGGAAGAGATCGCGCGCCGGGCCAGCGTTGGCATTGGCACTCTCTACCGTCATTTCCCGACTCGAGAGGCGTTGATCGAGGGCGTTTATCGCCGTGAGCTTAAGCATCTTGCTGATTCTGCGAAGCAACTTGATGGCATGCTCGCTCCTGGCGAGGCCCTCCACAACTGGATGCGGCTTTTCGTTGCTTACGTCGCGACGAAGAAGGTTTTGGCTTCGGCGTTATGCTCGACAATTAGCGGTGCCTCGGAGCTTGCGGCATCGTCGAGACTTCGAGTTCTTGAAGCAATTACGTTTCTAGTACATCGTGCCGCCGTCAGCGGCGACATCCGTTCCGATGTTGAGCCCGGCGACCTTTTAAGAGCGTTAGCCGGCTTCACTTCTGGCGACAATGGCCCAGAGTGGGAACCCAGCGTGAATCGACTGATAGATCTCTTAATGGATGGGTTGCGAAGCCGCTCGTAACGCGTTGTTTCGATTCTTCCGCTTTGAAACAGACTATCGGGAAACATAAGGGCGCCCGCTACTGCTTCAGCAGATCATCTCGAAAAGTGACGGTATAGGACACGCCAAGCTGCGGGCAACCGTTTAGCCCGCTGCGCGTTCGAGTTCGAGTAGCTCGTCGAGGCTCTCGTCGAGCGTGCGGCGCTCTAATACCGCGAGCATCGCCGCGTCGGCCTCACCTGCGATCAATGCAAAGTACTTTTCGGCGCGCGAGCTGACGTCGCAGAGATGCGGCACGCCGGTGCGCCCGGCGAGCACCGGCTTCTCACCGACGGCGGCACGGTAGATCGCCCCCAGGGTTATCTCTCGCGCGCCCTTTCCAAGCGCAATCCCGCCGTGTTTGCCGAGCTTCGCGCGCACGAGCCCGTCGCGGGCTAGCGGTAGGAGCAGTCGGCGCGTGAGGCTCGCAGTCGAGCCCACCCCGGCCGCGAGCGCTTCCGACGAGAGCTGCCCGAAGCCGTTCCGCGACGCAGCCGCAAGCGTCAGCAACATCTGTAGAGCCGTTGAGAAGCGCACGTCAAGCACTCGAATCCGATTCCTTCACGCCCCCGTGGACCAAACTGTTCCCATTATGGTTGCATTTTAACTTAAAATGTGCCAATGATGAGTACCCTTCCAGAATTCGGAGCCCATCATGCGATACAATCTCCTAGGCACGACCGGCGGTGCCGCGTGAGCAAGCTCGTCGGCAAGCTCGCGCTCGTTACGGGCGCATCGGGAGAGATCGGCTCCGCCGTCGCTCGACGTCTCGCGCACGACGGCGCGCACGTTCTCGCGCATTACGGAACGAATCTCGGCAGCGCCGATGCCCTCGTCCGTGCGATCGTCGGGGCGGGCGGCAAAGCCGAAGCGATCGGTTCCGATCTTTCTCGGCCCGACGGCGCGGTGACGTTGATCGCGAAGATCGATAGCGCGTTCGACGGCAGTTTCGCCGGACGACTCGACGTGCTCATCAACAACGCCGGGAGATTCGCTTTCGGAGCGATTGCGGAGACGAGCGACGACGACTTCGATCGCATGTTCGCCATTAACGTGCGCGCGCCGTTTCAACTCGCTCGTGAAGCGGTGCGACGCATGTCGGCAACAGGATGGGGGCGAATCGTCAACGTCGGTTCCGTCTTCGGACAAGCTACGCCCACTGCCGGCATGAGCTTGTACTGTGGTACAAAGTTCGCCGTTGCCGGTTTCACACGCGCATGGTCACGGGACCTCGGCGCTACGGGCATCACGGTGAACGCGGTTCAGCCGGCGCTCATTCAAGCGCGGCCGGGCCCGGTGGAGGGGCCAGCTTTCGATGCAAAGGAGCGCTTCGTCAGCGTCGGCCGCTTTGGCGGCGGGGACGACGTCGCGGAGGCTATCGCGTATCTCACAAGTTCGGCCGCGAGCTATATCAACGGCGTGTGTCTAAACGTCGACGGGGGCTGGAGCGCATGAAGAACCGGCAGAATGATGTCGCCGCGAAAGAACGCAGCCGTCGACGTGGCGCCATAGACGCCGAGGCCGCTGCAGGCCCCGTCGTGAGTCTTAAGCGTGCGCCCCTCTCACTTGCCTGGTGATCTGATCGGCGACGTCGACGAGCGTATCGATGGAAACCGAAAGGTCCGCGACGGATTGCGCCGTCGCCTTAAAGTCGCGTGCTGCCGCTACAAGAACGCGCACGACGGCACTTCGATAGCGTTCCTCGGCTATGTCTTCGAGCACCTCCGAAACACGTCGTGAGCACACGTCCCAAAAGACTCCCATCGCCTCGGGCGCGGATATTGCAGCGGACTCCACAATATCGCTTGAACCGCTCGCCGCAAATGTAGCGGCGTAGCGTTCGACGATCCAGATATCGAGCACGGCGCGAAGGCGATCCCGAATCCCACTCGTTCGGGCGAGGACCAGCGCCGTCGCGGCCTCGTTCTGCTCGGTCACAGAGCGCACTAAGGCCGAAAAGACGGCCTCCTTGTCGGCGAATGCCGCGTAGAGCGTCGGACGCGAGATGCCGGCTGCTTGCGCGATGTCCTGCATCGAGGTCTTTCGATAGCCGTAGCGCTCGAACAGCGTCCGCGCCGCGTTGAGGATCACCTCAAGCCGAGGGGTGATCATGGAAGTACAGATTTACGCTTGACGTAAATGCGTAAAGTTGTTAGCATCGCTTTTACACATTACCATATTGTGTAAAAGACGACAAGAATGGAGGCCTCTCAAATCACCAGGACAGTTAGTCCCATGGAAACGGCCGCGGCGTATGTGCGCAAGCTTCCCACGTCGCCTGTTTATCGGTGGGAGCTGGGTCAAGGCGCTTTCCGGCGCCACCTTGGACGTAGTCGACCCGACGACGGAGCACCGCATAAGACTTGTGTCGATAACGGCTAGCCAAGAAATACGCGAGCCTACCCAACTCCTGAGAGCGATCGACAGCTTCTCATTAGGTGGATACTCTGCGCTCTCGCGTGACGTACTTCTAAGGCGAGATCAGCCTAAAAAACACGGAGCAAGGCATCCAATGGGCGCGCCCATTTAGGGTGAAATTGCCAGATTACGCTCCCAATTTCGGGAATTGCGCTACCAGAGACAATTTCGCGGGCAGAGCCTCAATCTAGCTAAGCGACGGGCTCAAGGCCCAACAGGATTCAGGATGTCTCGACCTGCCCCGTTTCCGGGCTGTCCGAGCCGTTCGTTACGGCTCTCTCGGATCATATCAACAGGATTCGCGGAACTATCCTCCTGCGCGCGAGCGCCAGATCGTACGTGGTTCCGCGAATCCATGGCGTTTGGCGCTTCGCGCCAAGCCGCCGTGGCGTTTGGCCTTGCCAGGCCGCGCAGGCGGTTCGGGACGGGCGCGGCGAAGCGAGCCACGTTATGGATTCGGCTCTGCGCATTGGAAAATACGAGCTGCCTTCGCGGTTGATCGTCGGAACGGGGAAGTATCCGTCGCTCGAGGTGATGCAACGCGCGCACGAAGCGAGCGGCGCGGCGATGGTCACGGTCGCGATCCGGCGGATCAATCTCGACGATCCGACGGGCAAGACGATGCTCGACTACGTCGATCGGTCGCGTTACCTTATTCTGCCGAATACCGCGGGTTGTACGACGGCAAAAGATGCGGTGCTCACGGCACGGCTCGCGCGCGAATTGCTCGGCACCGATCTCATCAAGCTCGAGGTGATCGGCGACCCGCAGACGCTCTATCCCGACACGACTGAGACGATCGCCGCCGCGCGCGAACTCGTCGCGGATGGTTTCACCGTGTTGCCTTACATCGTCGACGATCCGACGGCGTGCCAACGTCTCGAGGACGCCGGCTGCGCCGCGGTCATGCCCCTCGGCGCGCCGATCGGGAGCGGCCTCGGCATCTGCAATCCGTATTCGATCTCGATCATCAAGGAACGCGCGCGCGTTCCCGTCATCGTCGATGCGGGCGTCGGCACGGCCTCGGACGCGGCGATCGCGATGGAACTGGGCGTCGATGCGGTTTTGATGAATACCGGCATTGCGGCGGCGCGCGATCCGGTCGCGATGGCCCGCGCGATGCGCTGGGCGGTCGATGCCGGCCGGACGTCGTACCTGGCCGGCCGCATGCCCAGGCGGCTCTACGCGAACGCTTCGAGTCCGATGACCGACTTGATCGGAAGTGCGCGATGAGTCTTCCGAGCGATATTTCGGTCGCCGAACTCAAGCGCATGCGTGACGCGCAGACGGACTTCACGCTGCTGGACGTGCGGGATGACGACGAACTCGCAACCGCCGCCATCACCGGCGCGCTGCACATTCCGATGCCCGAGGTTCCGGCGCGACTGCAAGACGTGCCGAGTGACGGCGACGTCGTCGTGATGTGTCATAGTGGCGGCCGCAGCGAACGGGTCGCGACTTACCTGCGTCAGAACGGCTACGCGAGCGTTGCGAACCTCGCCGGCGGCATCGACGCCTGGTCGCAGCAGATCGATTCGAGCGTTCCGCGTTATTGATTACGCCGGGCTGGATGCGCGGACGAACCAATGAACGATCGACGCCGCTTCGTGCGCGCTGTGGGCCCAGCGGCCCGCGCTCTCGGCGGCGGAGGTTTCCGCGAGCGATTCGATGACGAACCCGCCCAAGAGCGTCCGCACGCCGGCGTCATGGAAGAACGTATGTGGGACGCCGGCTTCCGGGCCGCTCCGCGGCGCGAACGTGCGTGCCGCGATGCGTCGCCCAGCGCCATAGCGCGGGTCTGCGACCGATCCGAGCGTCGTGAAGAAGAGTCCACCCGGCACGAGCCGTTCGCGGATGGCGCGTATCGCGCCCACGATATCTGCGGCGCACCCGTGCAACAGGGCATGCGTCGATAGCACGCCCGAAAACGCGCCACCGGGCGCGGCCGGCTCGGCGTACGCGGCATGGATGACGGCGACGCGCGGGTCCGCTGCGAAACGTTCCCCAGCGTCGCGCGCGCGTCGCGCATCGTCTTCGACGATCGTGACGTCGAGGGCCGCCGCGCGCAGCGGCGCGACGTTGCGTCCGCTTCCGGCGCCCAGCAGCAGCACGCGCGCGCCGGAACGCTCCGCTGCGATGCGTTGCGCGAACTCGAGCGCGAGCGGGTGCGCCACAGGCCGCTCCGCCGTCCGTGGAAAACCGTACGGATCAAAATCATCATTCATCGTGGAGTCGACATATGCTTGAGACCGGCGCGACGCTGCCGGCAGCGACCCTTTCCGACGATACGGGAGCGAACGTTTCGACGCGAGAGCTCCTGGGCGCGCCGCTGGTCCTGTACTTCTACCCCAAAGACGATACGCCGGGCTGCACGAACGAGGCGACGCAGTTCCGCGATCTCTACGACGATTTCGTGTCGAAGAAGGCGCAGATCGTCGGTGTCAGCCGCGATTCGGTCGCATCGCACCAGAAGTTCAGGGCGAAGTACGACATCCCGTTCCGCTTGCTCGCGGACGTCGACTCGGCACTGTGCGACGCCTTCGGCGTGATCGTCGAAAAGAATATGTACGGCAAGAAGTCGCGCGGCGTTGCGCGCTCGACCTTTCTCTTCGATAAAGGGGGAAAGCTCCTACACGTGTGGCCGAAGGTCAGCGTCGACGGTCACGCTGAGGACGTCCTCTCGAAGCTGTGACCGCGATCTTTCTGCGCGTAACCGTCTGCGGGTCGAGTTGTTCGATCCCTCGGCCCGGACGCGCGTGCAGCTCGTACCTCATCGAAGGGAACGGCACGGCATTCGTTGCGGACCTGGGAAGCGGGGCCCTCGCGAACGTTCTGCGCAGCCGTTCCGCGGAATCACTGGACGCCGTCGTGATCAGCCACATGCACGCCGATCATTTTCTCGACATCGTGCCCTTGCGATACGCTCTCAAGTACGGTCCGCGCACGAACGATCGAAAGGTCGCCCTCTATTTGCCGCCCGACGGCGAAGTGATGCTGCGCCGGCTCGTGGCGGCCTTTGACGGCGACGCCGGCATCGATTTTCTGGGCGACGTCTACGACGTGCGCACCTACGACCCGGCCGCCGCCCTGCAGATCGGCGCGGCCGCGCTGCATTTTGCGCCGACGCAACACTTCATTCCGACCTTCGCCATCCGCGCGCAGATTGGTGCCGCGGCAGTTACGTACAGCAGCGACACCGCTCCCTCCGACAGCGTCGTAACGCTCGCCCGCGGTTCGCAGGCGTTTTTATGCGAAGCGACGCTCGGAATCGGTGAAGAAGATCTGGAGCCGCGCGGCCACTCGTCCGCGCGCGAAGCGGCCGGCATGGCGGCTCGTGCCGACGCGGCACGGCTGGTGCTCACCCACTATGCCGCGACGGCGACGCCGGCCGAGATAGCTCGCTCCGCAGCATCCGCCTACGGCGGACCGATCGACGTAGCCGACGACGGAGACGTGGTGCTGCTGTAGGAAGGCCTGATTTAACGCAGGGCGTCGTCGCTACGGGCCTCGCGTGCACGAGCACACGTCGGCTCTAGGCTCCTCGCCCTGCGCTAAATCAGACCTTCCCTCTAGTTTTTTAGTTTTCGGTTTTTGCTTCGCCGCGGGGGAGCGAGAATTGCACGAGCGACTTTACGGGGGCGAGGCCGCGATTGATGACCGCGTACACCGTTACGTGGAGGTTGAGCTCTTCGAGCCGCGCCTTCGCCGCCATGACTTCTCGGCCGTTGCTGACGACGTCCTCGAGGAGCAGCACCCGCTGACCTTCGACGTACGGACCCTCGACGTATTCGTCCGCGAAGGCGCCGTAGGCTTTGGGGGCTTTGCGGACGACGATCATCGGGATGTTGGCCATCTGCGACACGGCCGTAGCGAGAATGACGCCGCCGAGTTCGGTGCCCGCGATGAGGTGCGGATTGATCTCCGAGACGATGGGTGCAAAGAGCCGCGCGATGCGCCGCAGGATCGCGGGATCGGAGAAGAGGCGGAACTTGTCGATGTAGTAGTCGCTGCGCCGGCCGCCGGCCAGGAGCACCTCGCCGCGCGTCAGTGCCCGCTCCATAATGGTGTTCACGAGCCACCTGATCTCGGGTATGCGGCCGAGCCGCGAGCCTTCCGGCTCTAGATGTCCCATGTATACGCGTTCCAAGACTCCGTCACGGGGTTGGGCGTGAAGTTTTTGAAATCGGGATTGACCGCCTGGATTTGACGGGGCCACCAGACGGGGATTTGCGGTTCGTCGCGCGAGAGAAGCGTCTCGATCGTTGCGTAGGCTTTGGTGCGCGCCGGCCGGTTGTAGCTCGTAAGCGCAAGTTGTTGGGCCGCGTCCATTTGCGGATTGCAGTAAAAGGTTGTGTTATTGCCCTTGGGAGGCCGTGCGCCGCATTGGAAGAGCGAGGACTGATCGGGATCGATGCCGGCGACCCAACCGTTCCAAGACAAGTCGAACTTCCCGTTTTGCAGGATGCCACCTTGACCGACCGACGCGAATAAGAGCTGCCCGAGATAGTACTTCACGTCGGTCGCGATCCCGACTTGGTGCAGCATCGCCTGCACCTGAATGACGGCGGCCCGCCGCGTGACGTTCGTGTTGTTGGTGACCATCGTGAGCACGAGCCGGCGGCCGTTGCGCCGGAGGATGCCGTCGCGGCCCGGCGTCCAGCCGGCTTGTGCGAGCAGCGTTCTCGCCATAGCGGGATCGTGCGGATAGCGCGTCACGCCCGGATAGTGCGCCCACATGAAGGGCGGTAGGTCTTGATCGGCAACGGTCGCCGAGCCGAAGGTCAGGTCGTGAACGAGCTTCTGCGAATCGACCGCATACGCGATTGCGCGGCGCACGCGGACGTCGTCGAGCGGCGGATGTTTATTGTTCATCTCGATGCGTTCGTATTGATTGTGCGCTTTGAGCACGATGCGCAGGTCGCGGATCGTCTGGAGCTGCTGGTACTGATTGGGTGAATCCTGGAATTGCCAGTCGAGATCGTGTGTGCGAAGTTGATTGAGCTCGGTGTTCTCATCGGGAATGAACTTGATCACGATCGTCTTGAGCTTCGGCGTGCCTAAAAAATAGTGTGGATTGGCGACCAGCGTCAGATGGTCGCCACGCGCCCATTCCTTGAACGCGAACGGGCCGCTGCCGATGGGTGCCGAGTTGAACGGAACGTTATTGATGTCGTGCAACTTCCCGAGAATGTGCTCGGGCAGGATCTCATAGGGACTATCGCTCTCGCCGAAGATCGTATCGATCGCGGGCGAGAATTTCTGCTTCATATGAAAGACGACGGTGGCGGGATCGGGCGTGTCGACGGAATGCACGAGTTCGTAGCCCGTGTGCGTGATTACGTTGTTATTCGGGTTGAGGATGGCGCTCCACGTGAACTTCACGTCCTTGCTCGTGAGCGGGACGCCGTCTTGCCAGCGTGCATTCTTTCGCAGATGGTAGGTGATCGTCAAGCCGTCCCGGCTGATTCCGCCGTTTTCGAGCGTCGGCACGGCCTGCGCGAGAATCGGCACGTCGCGCTTGCCCTCGGCGTCGACCGAGACGAGTCCGTCGAACATCAGACGGTTGATCATCGACTCCGTCGTGTTTCCCGCGAGCAACGGGTTGAGCGTGTTCGGCGCAACCTGGATGCCGATGCGCAAGATGCCGGGCTTCGTCCACGGGTGGCGCGCGCCGGCCGATTCGCTGCCGGTTCCGACCTTGGTGCAGCCGGCGAGCAACACGCACGCGACGACGCGTGCGAGGCCTGTGCGTAAGCCGCTCACCTAACGGCGCGACTTCGTTTTTCGCTTCGCGACAATCTTTTTTGTTGCGCTCTTTTTCATCGGCTTCTTGGCGGCCGTCTTTTTTGCCGCCGGACGCCGGACCGCAACCGCACGCTTTGCGGCCGTCTTGCGCGCAGGCACGGCTTTTTTCGCCGTACTTTTCTTGGCGGCCGGCCGCGCGCTCGGGCGTCGGGCCGGAGCGGCCTTCTTTGCCGCGGGCTTCGCAACGCGCCGAACCCGTGCCGAGGGCTTCGCTTTCTTGGTCGCCGTCGGCGCCTTGGAAACGGAGCGCGTTCCTTTTGCCGGCGCCTCGGCGCGCTTAGGTGGGCTTTTTGCGGGCGTTTTCTTTGCGCGCTCGGTCGGTTCCGTGACGCGTGTCGCCTTCGACCGGACGGAGCGCGCGCGTGTGGCCGGCGGCGGCGCGGACGGTTGGTCGGCGCGCACCTCGGGTAGCGTCGCTGCGCCGTTGTGGGCCGGCGCGCCGGCCTGCGATGGCTCGACCGGCGACAGGGACGGCATGGCCGGCTTCGGCTTTGCGCGCGAAGGCCGTTTGCGACGGGCGCCGGCGGGCTCGGGCGATTCGGTGCGGCCGGCTGCCGCGGAAGGGACGGCCGGGGCGTCTTGGTTCGGCGCACCGGCGAGTTCGCGCTCGCCGCCGGGTGCGAGTTCGGGCGGCGCTACGGGCGTGGCCTCAACGGAGCCGCCGGCTTGCCGGAGAATCTCCTCCGTCGCCCGCAGCGCCACGCGCGCGAGGCGGCCGTTGATGGGGAACGCGATTTCGTTGATCTCGGCCTCATCGAGCAGCCCGAGGACCATATCGAATGCGCCACCTTGGTCGCGCGGGCTGTGCGCGTCGGACCCGACGGCGACCATGACCCCGCGCGCCTTGGCCTTGCGCAGCAGGCGAACGTTGACGGCCCGATACTTTTCGCGCTGAGCCTCGTCGCCCGAGAAATACTTGTAGAAATAACGTGAGTTCACTTCGATCGCCATACCACGCTCGGCGCAGGCGTCGATCAGGCGATCCTCGTAGCGCTCGAGCGCTTCGTCGGCCGGCCAGTGCCCGAACTTCGCCGGAACGTAGAAGTGCCCGACGATGTTGCCCGGCAGCTTATCGATCGCTTCGAGCAAGGTCGCGACGTACAGCTCCCACGTTTGTTCGACCCCGACGACGTCGTAGAGCTCTCTGAACTCCGGGTTGTCGAACGCCCACATCCAATTTTCGCCGTGTTGCGGGTGCGTGATCGATAGGAAGTGCACCGAACGCACCATGCCGTCGGGTCGCATCGCGTCGACGATATTTTGTGCGTCGGGCCGGCTGCGCGGGTCGTTGTCGACCTCCGCCCCGATCGAGTAGCGCATCCCGCGGCGCAGCCCTTCGGAGACCGCCGCCGCGTGGTGGAGTTCGACGCCTGCCGTCTCGGCTGCGCCGTAGAGGTCCCCGGCCTGCGCCAATTTGAGCGCGCGGCGCACGAGGTTGACCGCCGCGGGATCCTCGAAGGTGAGGTAGTTGATGTGGTCGGCGACCATGAGGAAGCGCGGCGAGCCGCGCCGGCAGGCGTGAAAAAACCACAGAAACAACATCCGGGCCGTATACGGAATCGGCCGCTCCTCGGCGTAGGGCTTGTGCTCGCCTTTCGCGTGCCCATGAATGTCGGGCAGAGCGGCGATCCGCGGATCGTCCGTCATCGGTTCGCCTCCGTGTAGCGGTGACCCGGCGCCGGCGTGGCGGGCACGCATAAGAAGCCGGACGGCATCGGTGTGGTGTTCAGCGCGAGAACCTCATTGCAAATCATAGCGGGCGAATGGGTTCATTTCTACGCCGCGCCGCTACTCGTTCGAGACCTAAGCTTCGCGAGCGAGGCTACGAGGCCATGCTTGACGTTATCGTCGTCGCATACGCCGCGCCTTCCCGCGGCTGGCCGGCTTGGAGCAAAAAAAAGCCGGCTCGCGGCCGGCGGACGTAGGGTGCTTAACGGCGCAGACTAAGTCTGCGCACCTCCAATCATCGTATGGATACTTCGTTGATTACCTTGTGAACTAACGATGATCACCTCCCTTTATCCGTCTGTTAGCCTTCACTGGTCTGTCTATGAAGGAGCCGCGGACGTGTTATGAATCGGCATATACCCCAAAGGGAGAACGACTCCTGTCTTCCGGAAGCGGGTCAGCTCTTGCGGTAGCCTTCCATTTGCAACAGCCGCGCCTTCATCTCGACTCCGTAGCCGTAATTGTGAAGTGCGCCGCTCGCATCGACCACGCGGTGACATGGGAAGAAGAGCGCGACGGGATTGCGAGCCATGGCTTGTCCGACGGCCCGCGCGGCGTGTGGATGCCCGATCTCGC
>JAABUQ010010078.1_pt1 | contig 12509 bp, 11 predicted proteins | sample 5560001 | NCBI WGS metagenome assembly JAABUQ01 (sample SAMN10711888, study PRJNA513371) | rock metagenome | isolation source: Antarctica rocks | place: Antarctica: Victoria Land, Finger Mt nord | collected 2015-12-18 | reverse complement strand
GCGGCAAGCAGGGCAGCGAACGGCATAGGACGACCTCACGAAGCTGGAAGGCCGCCTCCATACAGCTGTTGCGTCACCCCGCCGACGCTCACGCCCAGGCCGCTACGGCAGAACTGAATGGCCCTGCCGCACGGCTAATCTTCGCCTGGCTAATCTTCGCCTAGCCAACCTTTCCAGAGCCAACCTCTACAGTGCCAATCTCCACAGAGCCAACCTCACCGCAGCCAACCTGACTGGAGCCATTCTTACCGGGACCAACTCCTTCTCCGATGCGAATCTTATCGCAGCCAACCTTGCCGATGCCGATCTCTCTGGCGCTAACCTCATCCAGGCCAATCTCACCGATGCCAACCTCACTGATGCCGATCTCACCGGTGCCGATCTTACCGGTGCCAACCTCGACGGAGCCATTTTCCACAAAACTAATCTCAAAAATGCAGATTTTAGTGGGCCCTTGATACGAGGCACGACCTTCGCCGATGTCGACCTCAGCGTCTGTAAGGGTCTCGAAAGTTGCCTGCACCAAGGTCCAAGCAACGTCGAAATCCAGACATTGCGGCGCTCTGGTGCATTACCGCTCGGATTTCTTCGCGGTGTCGGTTTGCCGGATACGCTGATTGACTATCTGCCCTCGTTGTTCGGCACGCCAATCCAGTTCTATTCTTGCTTCATCAGCTATTCGGCCAAGGACGATGATTTCGCGCGCCGACTGCACGCCGACTTGCAGGATCGCAGCGTCCGGTGCTGGTTCGCGCCGGAAGACATGAAAATCGGTGCCAGGATGCTTGACACCATCGACGATGCAATCCGGTTGCGTGATAAGGTGTTGATCGTCCTTTCTGAGGCCTCAATCGCGAGTGATTGGGTGGAGGACGAAGTCACCAAAGCATTTGCCGAGGAGCGGCGTAGAGGCGGTACTGTCTTATTTCCCGTCCGGCTTGACGATGCCGTATTCACGACCACTGAGGCCTGGGCGCTCAAGCTGCGCGACAACCGCAATATCGGCGATTTCCGTCGTTGGCAGGAACACACCGTCTATCAGAAGACGCTTGAGCGGTTGCTGCGCGATCTACAAATTGGAGTCACTCCATAGAATGGGCACGATTACACGGTTCATCGAATGGGCCAGGAGCATTGGTGCCAAACGAACATTCCCATTTAATCTAGGACTGCCCGCTTCTCAAGAAATTGTTGATTTTACAAAGGCCCATCCAGACCCAAACAGATTACACTGTTAACTGCGTCAGCGATGGATCGGCTCAGGAGATGCGAAGCGGTAATCCCGGCCCGAGCCGCAAAGCGTCCTACCTGCCTATTTTGCAGATTATTACTTGTTCCCCGACCAAACGACCTGATACAGCGCGACGATTTCGGCTTTCGTCGGCACCCGCGGATTATTATTCGGACTGCCCGACCCCAAAGCCTGCTCCGCCATCACCTCTAGCCGCGCATCCCAAGCCGCCTTAGCGATGCCGAACTCGCCAGGCGTCGGCACATCAAGATCGTGGTTCAACTGCGTCAACCCGTCCGCCAGCTTCTCCGCCGCTACATCATCGGGATCGCCCGGCCCCGCAAACCCGATCCGCCGCGCCGCCTCGGCATACCGCCCCTGCGCCGTCTCCAGCCCAAATCGCGTCACCGCCGGCAGTAACATGGCGTTGGACAAGCCGTGCGGCACATGGAACGCCGCCCCGATCGGACGCGACATGCCGTGCACCAAGGCCACCGAGCTGTTGGTAAACGCGATACCAGCCTGCATCGCCCCCAGCATCATCGCCTCCCGCGCCAGACCATTGTCCGGTTCGGCATAGGCCGTCCGCAGGTTCGCGCCGATCAGCGTCATCGCCGCCAGCGCCTGGGTGTCCGAATACGGGTTCGCCCGGCGGGACACATAGGCCTCCAGCGCATGGGTTAGGCTGTCCACCCCGGTATCGGCGGTGATGCGCTTCGGCACGGTGAACGTCAGCTCGTAATCCACCACCGCCGCCAGCGGCAGCGCACCGAGGCCCGCGATCAGCATCTTCTCGCCACGCCCGGTGTCGGTGATGACGGTGAAGCGCGTCGCCTCGCTGCCGGTGCCGGCCGTGGTCGGGATGGCGATGACCGGCAGCCCGGCCGCGTCCGCCTGCACCGGCACCTTGAAGTCGCGCATGTGCGACCCGGCGCCGCTCGCCCGGCCGTGCGCCAGGATCGACATCGCCTTCGCCGTGTCGATCGGCGACCCGCCGCCAAAGCCGATCAGGCAGTCGTACAGCCCGGCCTGCAGCAGCGCAGCGCCGGCGTCGATGACGGTATCCGTCGGCTCCGGCACGGTGTCGCTGAACACCGCGCACGCGATCCCGGCCGCCTCCAGCGGGTCAAGGCAGCGGCGCACCAGGCCGGAGCGGACCATGTAGGGATCGGTGACGACCAGCGGACGCGACAGGCCGAACTTGGCCAGCACGCCCGCCACCTCCTTAACGCTGCCGCCGCCCACCAGCATCAGCCGGGGCGAGACGATGGTGGCGCTCATCCGGCCACCTGCTGGGCGGCCCGGCGGTCGGCGTAGAGCGCGAGGCGGCGCGCTGCCGCCGGGGTGGCGGCCTGCACCGCCTCCATCGCCGCCATGGCGGGCAGGTCCTCCGCGAGATGGCAGGCTGAGAGGTGGCCGGGTTCAATGGCGTGCAAGGCGGGGTCCTCGGTGCGGCAACGGTCGATGGCAAACGGGCAACGGGTGTGGAAGCGGCAGCCGGGCGGGACGTTAGCCGGGCTGGGCATGTCGCCGCCCGGGGTCTCGCTGGGAACGGCGGACCGCGCCAGCTTGCGGTGCGGGTCGGGGCGCGGGATCGCCGACAGCAGGACGCGCGTGTAGGGATGCCGCGGGTTGGCGAACACGGCGTCCTTCGGCCCGATCTCGACGATGCGGCCCAGGTACATCACCGCCACCCGGTCCGCCACATGCTTCACCACAGCCAGGTCATGCGCGATGAACAGGTAGGACAGCCCAAGCCGGACCTGCAAATCCTTCAGCAGGTTCACCACCTGCGCCTGGATCGACACGTCCAGCGCGCTGACCGGCTCGTCGCAGACCACCAAGGCCGGCTCGACGGCGAGCGCCCGGGCGATGCCGATCCGCTGCCGCTGCCCGCCGGAGAACTCATGCGGGTAGCGTCCGGCGTGGTACGACGCGAGGCCCACGAGGCCGAGCAGCTCGGCCACCCGCGCCCGCCGCGCCGCGCCGTCGCCAATGCGGTGCACGATCAGCGGCTCCTCCAGGATCTCGGCCACCGTCATGCGCGGATTGAGCGAGGCGAACGGGTCCTGGAACACGATCTGCATCCGGCGGCGCAGCTTGCGCATGGCGTCGCCGCGCAGCGTGGTGATGTCGGCGCCCTCGAACCGGACCGTGCCCGCGGTGGGGTCGATCAACCGCAGGACCAGCCGCGCCGTCGTGCTCTTGCCGCAGCCGCTCTCGCCGACCAGCGCCAGCGTCTCGCCGCGGAACAGCTCGAACGACAGGCCGTCCACCGCCCGCACTTGTCCCGTCGTGCGCGACAGCACCAGCCCGCGGCGGATGGGGTAGTGCTTGGCGAGGCCCGCGACCTCCATCAGCGCCTCCGTCACGCCGCCAAGTCCTCGACCGGCGCCCGGATGCAGGCGGCCTGATGGTCGGCGCCCAGCCCGCGCAGCGGCGGATCGACCCGGGTGCAGGCGGGGGCGGCGAACACGCAGCGCGGGTGGAACCGGCAGCCCTCCGGCAAGGCGAACGGCGCCGGGACCGAGCCTTCAATCGCCAGCAGGCGCGAGCGCGTCTCCTCGATCCGGGGAATGCTGCCCAGCAGGCCCAGCGTGTAGGGGTGCTGCGGGTCGTCGAAGATCGCCGTGCCGCTGGCGCGCTCCACGACGCGGCCGGCGTACATCACCGCGACCTCGTCCGCCATCTCCGCCACCACGCCGAGGTCGTGGGTGATCAGGATGATCGCCATGCCGGACTGCGCCTGCAGGTCGCGCAGCAAATCGAGGATCTGCGCCTGCACCGTTACGTCCAGCGCCGTCGTCGGCTCGTCGGCGATCAGCAGGTCCGGGTCGCAGGACAGCGCCATGGCGATCATCACCCGCTGACGCATGCCGCCGCTCATCTGGTGCGGGTAGTCGTCGAACCGGCGCGCTGCCCCAGGAATGCGTACCCGGTCCAGCGCCGCCACGCCCCGGGCGCGCAACGCGGCCTTGGACGCGCCGGGGTCGTGGGCGCGCATCGCCTCAGTGATCTGGTCGCCCACGGTGAACACCGGGTTGAGGCTGGTCATCGGCTCCTGGAAGATCATGCCGATGCGGTTGCCGCGTACGGCGCGCATGGCGCGGGGGGCCAAGGTCAGCAAATCCCGCCCATCGAACACGACCCGGCCCGCCGCCACCCGCCCCGGCGACGGCACCAGGCGCATGACGGACAGCGACAACATGCTCTTGCCGCAGCCGCTTTCGCCCACGATGCCGAGCGTCTTGCCGCGCGCCACGGAAAGGCTGACGCTATCCACCGCCGGCACGTCGCCGGACGGGCTGCGGAACACCGTGCGCAGCCCGTCGATCTGCAGCAGGTCAGCCACTCAGGAGCGGTAGTCGGGCCGGTCATGCTCCACGAGGCGCAGGCAGCTTTCCCACATCATCTCGTAGTGCTCGAGACCACCTTCGCGGTTGAACTGCTCCGCCGTATGCAGGCGCACCGCCTCCGGCGGCGTCACCAGCTCGGCCCCGCCCGCCAGCGCCGCGACCTGCGCCTGGCAGGCGCGCTCAAGATAGTAGATGTTGTTGAACGCTTCCGGGATGGTCCGCCCGGCGACCAGCAGCCCGTGGTTCTGCAGGATCATCGCCCGGTGCTCGCCGAGATCGGATACCAGCCGCTCCCGCTCGTCCAGGTCGAGCGCAATACCCTCGTAGCCGTGATAGGCCAGGTGCCCGTAGAACTTCAGCGCATGCTGGCTGATCGGCAGCAGGCCGTGCTTCTGCGCCGCAACCGCCATGCCGGCGGCGGTGTGGGTGTGGATGACGCAGGCCAGGTCGTGCCGGGCCATGTGGATCGCCGAATGGATGCAGAACCCGGCCGCGTTCACCCGGCGCGACTGCTGAGCGTCATCGACGATGTTGCCGTTATAGTCGATCTTCACCAGGTCCGACGCGCGCATCTCGTGGAACATCACGCCGTACTGGTTGATCAGGAAATGGTTTTCCGGCCCCGGCAGCCGCGCGCTGATATGGGTGTAGATCAGGTCGGTCATCCGGTGGTGCGCGACGAGCCGATACAGGGCTGCCAGATCGCAGCGGACCTTCCATTCCGCATCCGAGACCCCGGACAGTGATGCGGGCAGAGCGGCGATATTCATGGCGGGCCTCCTGTTGGAACGCGCCGATACTCCGCCGCGCGACCCGGCTTGGTCAAGCGACGACCAATTAAGGCTGCGGTGGTGCCGGACTGTACGGCGGTTATCACACGCAGTTGTGGATGGGCGCACACAGATCTTCCTGTCCTGACCTGGACGGCCCATGAACCACCGTGCGGCAAATCTAAAATTTTTGCAATGTATAGAAAATTGGATTTACCAAATTCAACTTTTGAGATAAATGTATGGATGAGAACATAATAGTGAGCGAGACGTAGCCGCATGCTGAGCGCGGTACAGACAATGTTCCGTGCATTTGCGATCATCTATGCGAGATATCGCAGAGTGAAAATGTCTTAACTTAATATTCACAACAAACTTTCAATAACGTTCTGTTATTTGACAATACGCAAACAGTTAAACCGCAGTGCTGTACTTTGAATGTCGTTTATGACATAAAATTTTACTTTCCTTAATCCGATAACACAATCTACTTAGTATCGCTGGAGAATTTGCATGTCTCGTTGTGTCATCAGCCAAGATAACATGCAAGCAACCGATGGTAGCATTGTAAGTCCTGACTTGGACGTTGGCTTGCTTCAGGGGGTGATCCCTTTCACGATAGAGAGCGGAGCACCGTCAGGCCTCACCTTTATCAATAGCTTCACCCCTGAATTGACTCAGCAGTATCGCAATGCGGTTCTGGCTGCCGAAGGCGACTTGCAAAGTAAGATTGCCGACACGATCACTTTCCACGTTGCGTTTGACTTCAAACCACTCAATGGCTTCTCCGGTTCCAACAGCTTCCCGGTGTTCCAGGTCAGCTATGCCGATTTCAAGGCGGCGCTCACCAAGAACGCGACGACCGCCGATGATTTCGCCGCCGTCGCTTCGCTCCCGTCCACCGATCCTAGCAATGGGGCAGGCTTCGCCGTTTCCGAGGGGCTGGCGCAAATCCTAGGCCTGGCCCCCGCAAGCAGTGATATCGACGATACGGTCACCCTGAACAGCAAGCTTCCATGGGCCTACGGCGCGGACGCCGTGGGCGTCATCGAGCACGAGTTGACCGAAGGGCTTATGGGGCGCATCGGCGGGTTGGGCTTGACGAGCGCAGGGAATTGGGGACCGCTCGACCTGTTCCGCTACTCGTCGCCGGGGGTGCGCGATTATTCAGGGGGTGCGGACGGCGAGGCCGCCTATTTTTCGGTGGATGGCGCGGCCCTGCTCGCAAAGTTCCACAACGCCTTCAACACCGGGAGATTTGACGGCCAAGACTTCGGCGACTGGGACGGCACCAAGGGCGATGCCTTCGGTCCCGGAGGGCCTGGATCGCCCGGGCAGCTCACGGCCACTGATCTGCGCCTCCTGGATATCCTGGGCTGGACCCCGACAACGTCCAGCACTCCGCCGGGGACAACCACGCCGCTGGCCGGTGCGGTTGTGTCCTATGTGGATACGACGACGAACCAACGCGGCAGCCTCGTCATGGATCCCGCCCCGACTTCCGGACCCGGCTATCTCAAAAACCAGTATATCTATGCCGGCTCCGACAACGTGGCCCTCTCGACGCAAGCGCCCAACGTGTTCATCCATTCCGGGAGCGGCAACGACGCCATCCAGGTCGCCGCTGGACGGAATGTGGTGGACGGCGGATTGGGCTCGAACTTTCTGACCGGTGGGACCGGTCAAGACACCTTCTTCACCGATGCGCGCAGGCCAGGCGTGGTCTGGAACACCGTCCGCAACTTCCATGCTGGCGACGCCGCGACCTTATGGGGCTTTGCCAACGGGGTGAGCACCTACCGTTGGGACACGGCGCTGGCCGGCGCTGCCGGATCGCAAGGCGCGACGCTGCGGGCCAACATCGTCGGGGGCGCCGGCCGAACCGGAAACGGCATCGACGCGAGCATAACCTTCGCCGGCCTGTCCCTGCAGCAAGCCCGCAGCCTTCAAGTCACCACCGGGACGCAGACCGGCGGCACTTACCTTTACATTTACAATCCCGGTGTATGACGCCGCCGGCGCGTAGCGATGTCGGCGACCGGATCAGTGGATTTCCCCGGCCCGCTGCACCGCGGTCCGCAGCTTCGCCGGGCTGAAATCGGCGCTGGCGCAGACATCGAGGATGACCTTCTCGCGCCGGGCCGAAAGGGCGATGGCGTCCGGCAACTTGCGTACGGCCTCGGCCGGGATGACGACTGCGCCATGGAAGTCCGCATGGACGACATCGTCGTGCACGACGTTCATGCCGAACACGTTCACCGGCTTGCCGAAATCCACCATGTGGACGTGGGCATGACTCGGGCCGATCCGTCCGCCGATGATCTGGAACCCCGGCGCGAACATGTCGCAGTCGCGGAACGAGCCATTGGTCACGCAGCCCGTCGCGCCGAGCGCCTTGTGCACCGTGGAGTGCACCTCGCCCCACCATGCGCCATAGCCCGGCCGGTCGTCCAAGTCCTGCAGCACCACGACGGTCGGGAACTGCGCATCGGCCACGTAGTCATACCAATCCAGGCGGCTGGCGACGGGGCCGCGGGGCGCTTCCTTCGCGCGGACCATGCCGACGCGGGCTACGCCGACCATGGGCGGCAGCTTGCGGTCCACGGCGACCATCGGCTCCAGAGTGAAGCCGAACGTCCGGCGCTCCGGTGCCACGATCTCAAGGCCGTTGCAGATCGTGGGCGTGTCCCACTGCTGCAACGCCTTGAGGTCATCGAGCGAATAGAGCGGTTCGGTTGTCATAGATTGCCTCCGCGCGTTTGCCGGGTCGCCGGGTCAACGCCGGACAATAGCTTTCTCTTGCCCCCACTTCTCGGGACAGCGGATGCGGAACGGCCCGTCTACGACGTACTCAAACGATTTTCGCTTGGGATCGTCGGCGGCAGCCCGCCAGGCCTGGATCGTGCCGCCGTAATAGGCTTCCTCGGCACGAGCCGCATGAAGATAGACACGGCCGCCGATGGCCTCCTCAGCCACCTCATCCGTCACCGGCCAGGTGCCAGTCTCATAACGGGTCGGCTCGGGGCCGACCCGCTTGTTGCGCTGTCCTTGTTTACACAGCAGGTGCAGGTCAACGACCAACTGCCGACACTCCCAACAGAATGCAGCCACCGGCGCACCCTGGAACCCATGCCCCAATCTTGCCGATGGTCAGGCCGCCGCGACGGCCCGGCGCGCCATTACGCCGATCAAGTGGGCACGATACTCCGGACTGGCATGGATGTCGCCGTTCAACCCGTCGGACGGCGTTGTAATTCCTGTGATCGCCTCAGGGGAGAAGTCCTTGGACAGCGCCTCCTCCATCGCGGTATGGCGGAACACCCCGCTTTGCCCGGCCCCGGTGATCGCCACCCGCACGCCCGCGGCGGTCTTGCCGACGAACACGCCGACCATGGCGTAGCGGGACGCCGGGTTGCGGAACTTCTCGTAGTTCGACTTCTCCGCCTGGGGGAACTCGATGGCGGTGATCAGCTCGCCCGGCTCCAGCGCCGTCGTGAACATGCCCTGGAAGAAGTCGTCCGCCGCGATGCTGCGGTGGTCGGTGTGGATCGTGGCGCCGAGTGCCAGCACCGCCGCCGGGTAGCAGGCGGACGGGTCGTTGTTGGCGAGCGACCCGCCCATCGTGCCGCGGTGCCGCACCTGGGTGTCGCCGATCAGGGACGCCATCTTGGCCAGTCCCGGGACCATCCGCTGCACGTCGGGGGAGGATTCGATCTGATGATGCGTGGTCATGGCGCCGATCGTCACCGTCTTGTCGTCCGCCTTGATGCCCGTGAGGCCCAGCTCCGACAGATCGACGATCACGCTCGGCTTGTTGAGGCGCTGCTTCAGCACTGGGATGAAGGTTTGGCCGCCAGCCAGCGCCTTGGCCTCCATGTCCGCGCCCAGCGCCTTCACGGCTTCGGGGATCGAGGACGGCTTCGTGTAGTTGAAATCATACATGCTCGGAGTCCCTACTCGGCCGCCATGCGCGGCTGGTTGGCTTGGATGATGGACCAGATTTTCTGCGGCGTCGCCGGCATGTCCAGATGCCGCACGCCATAATCGCGCAGCGCGTCCACCACGGCGTTGATGACCGAAGGCGGGCAGCCGATGGCCCCGGTCTCGCCCACGCCCTTCGACCCCAGCGGGTTGTGCGTGCACAGCGTGTTCTGCGTCGCCGTGACCATCGGCGGAAAGTCGTGCGCCCGAGGCATCTGGTAGTCCATGAAGGAGCCGGTTACCAACTGCGCCTCGCTGTCATAGACCGCGTTCTCCATCAGCGCCTGGCCGATGCCCTGGGCCAGCCCGCCTTGCACCTGCCCCTCAACGATCATCGGGTTGATCACCCGGCCCACGTCGTCCACCGCCACCATGTTCGCCACGGTGACGGTCCCGGTGTCGGCGTCGATCTCCACCTCGCAAATGTGGCAGCCGCCGGGGAATGTGAAGTTCTTGGGGTCGTAGAACGCGGTCTCGTCGAGGCCCGGTTCCAGCTCCTCGATAGGGTAGTTGTGCGGCACGTAGGCCGCCAGCGAGATTTCGGCGAGCGCCTTGCTCTTGTCGGTGCCGGCGACGGAAAAGCGACCGTCCTTGAACTCGATGTCCTCGACCGACGCTTCCATAAGATGGGCGGCGATCTTCTTGCCCTTGGCGATCACCTTGTCCATGGCCTTGACCATCGCGGAGCCGCCCACCGCCAGGCTGCGGCTCCCGTAGGTGCCCATGCCGAACGGAATCTTGGCCGTGTCGCCGTGCACGACGTCCACCTGATCGACGGGGATGCCAAGCTGATCGGAGACGAGCTGCGCAAACGTCGTCTCGTGCCCTTGCCCATGGCTGTGCGTGCCGGTGAGCACGGTGACGCTGCCGGTCGGGTGCACTCGGATGTTGGCGACCTCATACAGCCCGGCGCGCGCACCCAACTGCCCCACCAGCTTGCTCGGCGCGATGCCGCAGGCCTCGACGTAGGTCGAAATGCCGATGCCGCGCAGCTTGCCGCGGGCCGCGGCTGCCCGGCGCCGGGCCGGGAACCCGTCCCAATCCGCGGCGGCCAGCGCGGACTTCAGCGTCGCCTCGTAATCGCCGCTGTCGTAGTTCAGCGCCACCGGCGTCTGATACGGGAAGGCGTCGCGCGGGATGAAGTTGAGGCGGCGGATGGCGACCCGGTCCAGCCCCGTGTCGTGCGCGATCACGTCCACCAGCCGTTCCAGCAGGTATGCCGCCTCCGGCCGCCCGGCGCCGCGGTAGGCATCGACCGGCACGGTATGGGTGAACACCGCCTTCACCTCGGCGTAGATCGCCGGCGTCGTGTAAACGCCTGCCAGCAACGTGGCGCTCAGATAGGTCGGCACGGCCGGGGCGAAGGTGGACAGGTAGGCGCCCATGTTGCACAGCGTGTTGACGCGCAGCGCCAGGAACTTGCCCTGCGCATCCACCGCCATCGCCGCCTTGCTGTAATGATCGCGCCCGTGCGCGTCCGACATGAAGGCCTCACTGCGGTCGCAGGTCCACTTCACCGGGCGATGCAGCTTGCCGGCGGCCCAAGTGACGATGGCCTCCTCGGCATAGTGATAGATCTTCGAGCCGAAGCCGCCGCCCACGTCCGGCGCCACCACACGCAGCTTGTGCTCCGGGATGTGCAGCACGAAGGCGCCCATCAGCAGCCGGATCACGTGCGGGTTCTGGCTGGTCGTGTACAACGTGAACTCGCCCGAGGACCGGTCAAAGTCGCCGATGGCCGCCCGCGGCTCCATCGCGTTCGGCACCAGCCGGTTGTTGGTCAGGTCCAGCTCGACGACGTGCGCGGCTTGGGCAAAGGCGGCATCGACGATAGCCTTGTCGCCGATATGCCAATCGAAGCAGACGTTGCCCGGCGCGTCGTCATGCACCAGCGGCGCGCCCGGCGCCACCGCATCCCGCACCGCGGCGATGGCCGGCAGGTCTTCGTAGTCGATGGCCAGCAGCTCGGCCGCGTTCTTCGCCTGCTGCCGGGTTTCGGCAATCACCACGGCGACTGGGTCGCCGACGTGCCGCACCTTGCCGGCGGCGAGCACGGGATGCGGCGGCTCCGCCATCGGCGAGCCGTCCTTGTTGTGAATTTGCCAGCCGCAAGGCACGCCGCCCACGCCGTCCGCCTGCATGTCGGCGCCGGTATAGACGGCAACCACGCCGGGCGCCCCGGCGGCCGCCGTGGTGTCGAGGCTCAAAATCCGCGCATGCGGCCGGTCGGCCCGATGGATCACCGCATAAAGCTGGCCCGGCCGGTTGATGTCGTCGGTGTAGTTGCCGCGCCCGCTGAGAAACCGGTGGTCTTCTTTGCGGCGCACGGAAGCGCCGATGCCCTCGAAACCCATGGTGTTTCTTCCCTTTGCAGCCCCGGCTTGCCGCCGGTGGCGCGGTTATTCAGCGGCGACCGGCAACTCCTTGCCGTGCATGATCGGCCATGCGGCAGCGATGGCCTTGACGATGTTGTGATAGCCGGTGCAGCGGCACAGGTTGCCCTCAAGCCCGTGCCGGATCTGGTCCTCGGTCAAACCCTCCGGGTGCATCTGCACCAGGTCGATGGCGCTCATCACCATGCCGGGCGTGCAGAAGCCGCATTGCAAGGCGTGATGCTCGCGGAACATCGCCTGCATCGGGTGCAGCGTGCCGTCGTTCGCGGCGATGCCCTCAATCGTGGTGACGTCGGCGCCGTTCGCCTGGATCGCCAGCATAGTGCAGCTTTTGACCGATTCGCCATTTACGTGCACCACGCACGCACCGCACTGGCTCGTGTCGCAGCCGACATGCGTGCCGGTGAGGCCCATGCCTTCCCGCAGCATCTCGACCAGCAGGGTCCTGCCCTCGACCGCGGCGCTGTGGCTGCGCCCGTTCACCGTCAGCGATACCTGCGGCATCGTTTTTCTCCCAATCATGCAGATCGTGCGCCCAGCCTGCGGCCTTCGCACCTGACGTAGTGTGATCGCCTCGACCGGCTAGGGTCAAGCGGGGGCGCCGAATGAACTTTCCCTAAGCAGGCATTCGTGGCTTGTGCCACGAATGCCTGCTTAGCTTGGCTTTGGCCATTTCAGGCTGGGTAGCATGCGGCTTCGGTGAGGCTGTCGAGGAGCGCGCGTGGGATTGTTGCCATGTTCTGGGCCTGCGGGGACGTTGAGAAAGCCTGTGCGATCC
>JAABUQ010010077.1_pt1 | contig 12511 bp, 13 predicted proteins | sample 5560001 | NCBI WGS metagenome assembly JAABUQ01 (sample SAMN10711888, study PRJNA513371) | rock metagenome | isolation source: Antarctica rocks | place: Antarctica: Victoria Land, Finger Mt nord | collected 2015-12-18 | reverse complement strand
ATCATCAGTATGGCAACCAGTCTGAGCGATCTACTAGAGGTGCAATTTTTCTGTAAAGAGGCGGGTCTTGACAACTTGCCGATTGTACCATTGTTTGAGACAATCGGGGATTTGCGCTCTTGTACCACGATGTTAGAACGTGCCTTCACGCACCCAGACTACACACGTTATCTCGCGCAATGTCATAACCAGCAACAAGTGATGCTTGGCTATTCCGATAGTAGCAAAGATGGTGGCATCCTGACCTCTGGTTGGGAATTGTACAAAGCACAGGAACGTTTAGCGGTATTGGGACAACACTTCGGTATTGGCATCACGATGTTTCATGGTCGTGGCGGCGCGATTGGACGTGGCGGTGGTCCGATTTACGAAGCAATTCTTGGTCAACCACCACAAACCGTCAATGGACGCATACGCATCACGGAGCAAGGCGAGATGCTCTCATTCAAATATGGGCTACATGAGATCGCTATCCGTAACATGGAACTGGTGGTCGCGGGCGTGGTGCAATCAAGCATCCCAGAGACGCACACAACTTCGCAGACACGAACTGAAACGCCAGAAGCCTGGATACACATACTTGATGCTCTTTCGGAAAAAGCACACGCTCAATACCGCAAGTTCATTTATGAGGACCCCGATTTCGTGCATTTCTTTGAACAGGCAACACCTATCCTTGAGCTGGGCTGGCTGAATATTGGCTCCCGACCAGCACGTAGAACAACGGGTCATAGCATTGAAGAGTTACGCGCGATTCCGTGGGTCTTCTCATGGATGCAGAGCCGCTACGTTTTGCCAAGCTGGTATGGTGTTGGCACGGCGTTAGAGGCATATCTGGATGAGAAACCAACTGTGCATCTTGCACAATTGCAGCAAATGTATCATGAGTGGCCTTTTCTACGTGCCTTCCTCGACAATATGCAGATGACGCTCTCGAAAGCGGACATGCATATCGCGCAGCACTACGCCTTGCTTGTCGATGACGCGGAGTTGCGACAACACATGGCGTCAGCCATTCAGCAAGAATATGAGCGCACCGAACGAGCTATTCTGCGTATCGTTGGCAGTCATGCACTACTCGACCATACGCCAGTCTTGCAAGAATCCATTCGGCGGCGCAACCCCTACGTTGACCCATTGAGCTACTTCCAAATCATGCTGCTCCGACGCCTCCGCAATATCGGTGGTCCACTTGCCCTCGCACCCGACAACGCAGAAAAGGCTAGCACAGAGGAACAGGAACGCGCCAAATTGACGTATGCGGTTCTGTTAACCATCAACGGCATAGCAGCAGGTGTGAGAAATACGGGGTAGAAGAGGATTGATAGGATTTTTTTCTAATCATTGGAGTATATCTGCCGATACTCGTCTATATATGATAGAAACAAGTTGTGCGAGAAGGTATATACTATATACTACTTACAGTGACAAGGAAAACATCGACAGTGAAAAATAATGACCCTGTATTAAAGCGAATCAATAGGTCAGGCATACAACTGGGAATTGCACTTGCTCTTACGGCAGTTGGTTTACTCCTCACTTTTATTGCTAGGAGTATGGAACATAGCAGAAGTTTTCTGCCACTAGGCTATTACAATGTTGCGTTTAGCTTCATCATCATTAGTGCTCTGTCATCATTCGCTTTGGTTATGCTGGTACGATATTCTTACAAGAAAGCGGAACAACAGCGTGATATTGCTCTTAAAGGTGACGTTCCCGGCAATATTGCGCTTGAACAGCCCAGCACAAACACTATTGCATTGACACTACCTGTCACACTAGCGGTGCAAGCCAATTGGCGATTCTTTGTGTGCGCGGTATTACTCCCTTTTTTCTTAGGGATAATGCTTGGCTGTTTAGCACTATACTACTTCTTTTTTCGAGAAACTCTACCTTTCGCTAGCATGAATCCTAATGTACTGATTGCGGTTATTGGCGGGGTGGTTCTCTTTTTTGTGTTTACATTTGGGGTGGCACTTTTACTCGCAGTTCGACGGACAGCACACCAATATATCGAGGTGAGCGAACACGGCATAAGAAGCCGTTTTCTTACGCATGAGAGTAGCATAAGCTGGGATGAGATAAAGCTTTTTGCTCTATGGGGCGGTAAATCAAAATCAAGACGTGCATACGAGGTTGCTGATGCTAACAGTGTTGTACGTTGGACAGTAATGGCTAAGAAGCACTGGTATAACTCTTTGGTGCCAACCATTTCATTTGAGGAATACGACGGGCAGATGCAAGCGATACTCGCAATGATTGCCACAAAAACACAGTTGCCGCTTTACGACCTACGTCTGAAATGGTGGGGCGGCACCCAAAAATAATAGTCGTCATTCATACAATGCCTATACGTTTTGTATAGGCATCACTTTTGTTACTACACCTTCTCAGTAGACGTTACTGCAATATGGCCTCTAAACAGACAAGTGCAATGCGTTGTGTTGAATGGCAGAAATATTCTTTGACAAAGAACAATACTATTGAGGAGTTTTTTACCTGTGAGCGATAAAGAGCAAAATAAGATAGATGAACTAGCGTGGGGACGTAGCTATTTGATGTGTCCACCAGATTATTTTGGCGTATTTTATGAAATCAATCCGTGGATGCATACGGATGTGGCACCCGATAGAGACCTTGCACAGCAACAGTGGCATGATCTTGTAGCGAACTTGAGACAGGCGGGCGCGACAGTACATGTCATGGAAGCTGTTGACGGCTTGCCCGATCTTGTTTTTACCGCCAATGCTGGATTAGTAAATGGGAAGACATTTATCCCTAGCAGATTTACCTGTTCCGAACGTCGGCCAGAGGTGCAGTACAACAACGCATGGTTTCGCGCACACGGCTTTGAGGTGTCGGACTTTTCTGAGGATCCCAACTTGTTCTTTGAGGGTTGTGGGGACGCGTTTATTGTGCGTAACCAACTTGTCGCGGGTTATGGATTTCGCTCTGATCGTGCCTCACATGCCGTACTTGCGAAAAAATTAGGTGTCGAATATTACTCGGTTAAGCTTGTTGACCCACGACTCTACCACCTGGATATTAGCTTTTGTCCACTAGATGACCACCATGCCATTGTCGCACCCGATGTGTGGGACCGAGAGAGCTTCGCGGGACTTGAGCGACTCGTACCAGAACCACTTGTGCTTGAACTCGATGAGGCGTTGACGTTTTGCGCTAACTCAGTTGTTGTCGGCAAAACGATTATTATGCCACATTGCCCACCACGCGTGGGTCGAATCCTACAAAAATGGGGCTACGACGTATGCGTATCCCCTGTAACAGAATTTCTTAAAGCTGGCGGTGGCGCGCGTTGCCTTACCTTAGCCCTTGATGTTTCCTATCAGAAAAATCACGGATAAACTTTGGCAACAATAGAGCGTGTGACGAGAGCGCGATAATCCAGAGCGCGATTGTCACACGGTTACTAAACTTGTTCGAGAGCATGCCCTTTGATTCAACCTTGTTTACGTTTGATGTATCCGTCATAGCTTGTATCGTCCTATCTTTTATAATATTGTCTTTTATGTGTTAGTATCTCTATTTACTAAAACAAGGCGTCTCCTTGTTTTCATCCAATAGTGAACGTTTTAGTGTGCTTTTGACACTAATATATCTCACTACAAATTATAGCAGAGTAGGTGGTTACAGATACAAGGGTTATATCCAGGCGTTAACATGACAGGAACCTTGTTCCTGTCATGCCGTTCCATCAGCTACTGAAGGGGTGCAAAAATGTCTACTAGAGCACCGTCAGGATCAAGGACTTGCGTGAAGCGTTGTCCCCAAAATGCATTCCACGGAGCAGTTTCGCTCGTGTAACCTGCTCTCATCATACGTTCGTAGATCGCGTCCACCTCTGTTGGAGAGTCGCATTTGAATGCAAGGCGCATTCGTCCCCGCGCTGGCAAGTTTGCCCATTTGTCCCCACCTTGTTGCACCATCATTGCGACCGTACTCCAAGAAAGGTGATATCCATTTGAGGTGACGATTTCAACCATCGGTTCCTCGTTCTGTCCTTCAGGAATATCAAGCCCCAGCAGACGATAAAACGTCAATGATGTGTTCATGTCGTTGACTACCATGTCGATTTCAACCGGAAGGATTGCCATTTTTCTCTTCTTTCTGTCTGCACGACGCAGACAAATGCCCCTTGTTTGTAAAGCATTAAACGACTTTCACCATACTGATAGTAGAGAACAGAGTAAGCACCGGAAACTGTTTGTTTCTGCTCATTGAATAACAGAATGACGTGGTGCGCTGTGAAGGGTGGCACTTCCTCTGTTCCCACTTAGTATAAGGTATAATGTGGACGAGATCGGTCCTAATGCAGACAGAATATGAACAGGCGGAGGAAACTGTTGTACAATCCAACATTACGTTTACTGACGCTCTTAGAATTGTTGCAAGCTCGTGAACAGATGGGGGCAACCGAATTAGCCCAACGATTAGAGGTAGACCCACGTTCGGTGCGACGCTACATTACCATGCTTCAGGACATTGGCATTCCGATTGAAGCCACTCGTGGTCGCTATGGTGCCTATCGGTTACGTCCTGGTTTTAAACTGCCACCACTCATGTTTACTGAGGAAGAAGCGATAGCGGTGATGTTGGGACTGCTAACCCTACAAACGAATGGATTAGCGTTCGCAACCCCTTCTGTAGAGGGGGCGAGTGCGAAATTAACACGAGTATTGCCGACGAGACTGCGTGAAAAGGTACAAGTGCTACAACAGGTGGTAGCATTGGGTCCAGAAAGGAGGTATGTTTCCATAACGACAAGTGGAGAACGAATTCTACAGATAAGTGAAGCGGTGTATAAGCGGCAACAAGTATGGCTTTCCTATCGCTCCAAGAGAGGAGAGCAGACCGAACGACTTGTCGATCCTTATGGAATAGCGTACTGGGTTGGATGCTGGTATATGATAGGCTACTGCCATCTGCGAAAGAGTACGAGAGCCTATCGGCTTGACCGTATGATACGGGCTGAAATGCAGCAAAATCAATTTGAAGGTCCAGCTCATTTCGATAGTGTAGACTACTTAGTACATTCTTTTGGCACATCGATCCCAACCTGGGAAATAGAGATATTGCTAGAAGGAAACCTCTCGGAAATTCAAAAGAAAATACTGACAGCGTATGGAAACCTAGAAGGACAACCAAACGGATTCATCTATCGCAGCCTTATTGACGATCTCGCGGATACAGCCCGCTTCCTCGTCGATTTACGTTGTCCATTTGTCGTCTCTCGCCCTCCTGAATTGCGTACTGCGTTACATCAGTTGGCACAAGAAATTCATCAATTAGCAGAGAGTCACATGTGAAAGAGAAAAAAGAGGATATTGAGCAAGTATTTACGTCATCTATCTGGAAAGTTGAGTTGCTACATGACAGGTACTCTGCTTCTGTCATGTAGCAACTCAACTTTTTTCTTTTATCCGAACAGAGAGGACTTATCTCTATTTAAGAGGACCTGACGAACAAACAGAGGGATGAGCACAGCATGTGAACCAAGAGCAATAGCCCAAAGCACAAGCGTCGTAATGTTAGCAGGATGATAGTAGATGTGTTTGTTGTCATTCACATGAGAGGTAACTCTGTCGAGAACAGTAGCCATTATTGTATCTCCTTCGGCGTCATTGTAATGCGCATTGTATTTTTATTGAATGTGATGCACCATAATATTTAACAAGTGTCTCTATCATCACGCATTATAAGAGAGTAAGGTTTCATTATTAAAGGCATTAACAGTGAGCGAACTCCACTACACGATGTTAATTCACTGGTCCAACGAAGATCAAGCTTATCTTGTGCGTCTTCCTGATTGGGAACAAGCCGAACGCGTACTTGGACCTGTCACACATGAGGATACATATGCTGAAGCATTAGAACATGGATTAGAAGCTTTAATCGCTTCTGCACATAGACATCATGAGATAGTACCAGAGCCACAAACCTTTGTAGCCGCATAAATTTGGTATACAGCGAAGGTTGACAAACCAATAAATAACCTGTTATGCTTACTGCATCATAAAAATGATGAAGACTGACCCGCGTTGAACGAAAAAAGTACGCGTGTGGCTCTCGATAGCGATCCGAAGTTGGTGAAAGTTCGGAAGAGGTATGCACACGCGGAACGCCTTCGGAAGCGGCTGACCGAAGAAAGCTCCCGTCCCTGACGGCGGCAAGTAGGGCAGATGGGTGGTTCCCATACAGCACACAACCAGGAAAAGTGGTCTTCCCGCCTGCGTCCCTCTGTTGTGGCAAGGGTGGTTCACAAAAGATGTGAACACTCAATTGAGTTGCGAAGACAAGTAGGGTGGCACCACGGGTGTGTTCAAGGCACTATTTCTGCCTCTTGCACTCTCGTCCCTTCAATGTTCTGGAAGGGTCGGGAGTTTTTTGTTACCCGCCTCCTTCCCATGTTCATTTCGTTGAAGGAGCACAACACAATGACAACCACGAACAACACGATCAGCACAACAAACATGCCTCTTGAAATCGCGTTGCACAAAATCAGTTCTGTCGATGTCCCTCAGGGCAATGCTATCGCTATCGCCTACTCAGGTGGTCTCGACTCGACCCTCTGCGTCAAGCTCTCCGAGGAGAAGTATCACGCCAAGAGCATCACCGCGATTAGCGTCGATGTCGGACAGGGTGAGCAAGAGATTCAAGAGGGTATCCAACGGGCCGAAAAGCTGGGCATTACACCCATCATTCTCAATGCGAAACAAGAGTTTACGCAGTACTGGCTCACAAAAGCAATTCAGGCCAACTCCGACTACAACGGCTATCCCGTTTCCACCTCCATGACACGTCAACTCATCGCCAGCAAAATTGCCGCTAAAGCACTTGAGCTTGGGTGCAATGCCTTGATGGAAGGCTCAACTGGCAAAGGCAACGACCAGTATCGTATGCACAATGTCTTTAGCCTGTTCGCCCCCGGTGTCTCCGTCTTTGTCCCTGTACGTGACTTTGACCTGACACGCGGCGAAGAGCAGTTGTTGATGGAGAACTATGGTATCCCCGTTGAGGAATTGATTGCAGGTGGCGACGACAAAACGATGTGGTGCCGCTCTATCGCCAGTGGTGGTATCGGCCTCGACACAGAGTTACCTGACTCAATCTGGATGTGGTTGACGCCACCAGCCAAAGCACCAAACACACCCACAACCATCAAGCTCACCTGGCAAAATGGTCTCCCCGTTGCGTTGAATGGGCAAGAGTTACCACTTGACGAGATTATTGAGCAACTTAATGTGCTTGGCGGAGCGAATGGCATCGGCAAAATCGACATCTTCGAGGATGGCATCATGGGCCTCAAATCACGCGAAATCTATGAGGCACCTGCCGCTCACATTCTGCTTAAAGTCCATCGCGACCTGGAGAAGTATTGTCTCACCAAAGAAGAGGTCCAGCTTAAACGACAAATGGACGCGCAATGGTCACAGATGGTCTATCATGGCGAGTGGTTCCACCCGTTGAAGAACGCTATCGACGCCTTTATCGCCAGCACACAAACGGCGGTCAATGGTGAGTACACTATTGATTTGTATAAGGGCAACATCGACATCATTTCGCGTGCCTCAACAAGCGGCCTGTTTTTCCCCGATGTGCGCTCCATCAACAGTTCAAGCTTTAATCAAAAGGAGTGCGCTCCGGCAGCACACTTACGCGGCCTCCCCTACGAACTGATTGCACGGCGCAATAAAGCAGCGGGATTAGCGCAAGAAGGGATGTAACGCTCATGACCAAACTGTGGCAAAAAGGCTACCGTTTGAATGAGCAGATCGAGCGTTTCGAGGCGGCCCAGAACAGCCTCCTTGACGCTCGCCTTGTGCGCCATGACGTGTGGGGTTCACTTGCCCACATCGCTATGCTCACGCATATCGGCATTCTCACGGAAACCGAACATCAAACCCTGAAAAAAGCCTTGCAAGACATACTAGAGCTTGATGCACAGCACGAATTTGTTATCAGCCCTTCGGACGAGGATGTGCATACCAGTGTCGAAAACTCTCTAGCGGCGACAACGGGTGCGGCTGGCAAGAAAATCCACATGGCTCGCTCCCGTAACGATCAGGTCCTGGTTGACTTGCGTCTCTATGGTAAAGAGCAATTACATCAGGTTGCACTAAAACTATGCGAATTGGGCGATGCACTGCTCACATTCGCACAACAGCATGCACAGGTTCCTATGCCTGGTTATACGCATATGCAACGTGCTATGCTGTCATCGGTGGGCCTATGGGCGGCTAGTTTCGCTGAGGCATTATTGGATGATGAGCACTTGTTAACCGCAGCGTATGCGATTAACGATCAGTCACCGCTTGGCTCGGCGGCTGGTTATGGTGTGCCTATCGCGATTGACCGCCAGTATGCATCTGACCTGCTCGGCTTTGCGCATGTGCAAAACAATGTCATCTACGCCCAAAATAGTCGAGGCAAGGTCGAGGGTGCGATTGTGCAAGCACTGACACAAATCATGCTTGACTTGAGCAAGTTCGCGCAGGACGTATTGTTGTTCTCGACGGTTGAATATGGTTTTTTCCGTATCCCACAAGAACTGTGTACAGGCAGTAGTATCATGCCACAAAAGCGTAACTTAGGTGTGATGGAATTGGTTCGCGCACGTACTCAAACGATGCTCTCGCTGCAACAACAAATACTTGGCATCGTCACGGGCCTGCCAACTGGCTACAACATGGATTACCAGGAGACAAAACGCCCGTTTATGGAGGCTCTTGACCTCGTGCAAGAAAGCCTGGACATCTGCACACTTGTCATAAGCAATATCGGCGTCAATGCCGAAAAATTGATTGCTGCCTGTACCTTTGAGTTGTTCGCGGCAGATCGAGCGTACAAGCTCGCCGTTGACGCCAACATGCCCTTCCGCGACGCCTATCGTATCGTAGGTGCGGAGGTCACAGCACAGCTTGACCGTCACAACGCACTGCCCGTTGAGAGCTTAGATCAACTTGTCGAGCGTTTGAATGCGCGAAGCCATCTAGGTGGTGCTGGCAATATTGGCATAGAACAAGCTTCACATCGTATGCAGCAGGTACAAGAGCAGTGGCAACAACGAGCAACGGCGTTTGAGACAACGATAGAGCAATTAGTTGAGATGCCAACAATGCATCTTGTGAAGGAGTAGGTATGGCAACAGTTGTACTCGCCTATTCGGGTGGTTTAGACACATCGGTTGCCATCCGTTGGATTAAAGAGAAATACGACCTGGACGTTATCGCATTGACGATTGACGTGGGCAACGAACGCGACCTGCCAGCCATCGCGGAACGTGCGCGTCAAATTGGCGCGATCAAAGCAATGGTTGTTGATGGACGCGAGGATTTTGTGCGCTACTTCGTGTGGCCCGCATTACAAGCAGGAGCCATTTACGAGGGACAGTATCCATTGGCAACCGCTTTGGCACGTCCACTTATCGCGCGTCTCCTTGTAGAGGTTGCGCGGGCCGAAGGCGCAGTAGCCGTCGCGCATGGCTGTACAGGCAAAGGTAACGATCAGGTGCGCTTCGATGTTTCGATCAATACGCTTGCGCCCGACCTGAAAATTATTGCGCCAGTACGCGAATGGAGCATGACACGCGACAACGAGATCGCGTATGCGGCTGAGCATAAGATTCCCATTCAAGCCACCAGTGCCAGCCCCTACTCAGTTGACCAGAACCTGTGGGGTCGTAGTGTTGAATGTGGCATCCTGGAAGACCCGTGGGCCGAGCCGCCAGAAGATGTCTATGCGTGGACGGTTAATCCCGATAGCATTGAGCATACCGAGCCAACTTATATCGAAATCACCTTTCAGCATGGTATCCCTACCGCATTGAACGGCGAAGAGATCGAAGGCGCAACACTCGTCGAGTCTTTGAACAAAACAGCAGGGCAATATGGCATTGGACGCATTGACCATATCGAGAACCGTCTTGTCGGTATCAAATCGCGTGAAGTCTACGAAGCACCTGGGGCTGTCGTATTACATGCCGCGCACAAGGCGTTGGAGAGCCTCACTTTGAGTCGTGACCAGACGCGCTTCAAGGAAAGCGTGGTAACAGAATATTCACGCTTGATCTATAACGGTCAGTGGTACAGTGCCTTACATCAGGATTTAGCGGCATATGTACAGAGTACGCAACGCTTCGTGAGCGGTGTTGTACGCATGAAGTTCTCGTGTGGAAACTGTGCCATTGTGGGTCGCAAATCGGAATACTCGCTCTACGACCACGGTCTAGCAACCTATGATACTGGCGACCAGTTCGACCACAACGCCGCCCTCGGCTTTATAAAATTGTGGGGCCTACCACTTACAACGCAAGCACAAGCGCAACTTTTACCGTCAATCGGTGTTGAGGGGAATTTGTTGAGCGGTGGCAATAAAATAGTGAAGTCCATAAGCAAAGAATAAATGTAGGGAGCGATGTATCGCGTCCTCCTGACGGTTGATTGTTAAGAGGACGTAATACATCGATCCCTATATTTATTGGATAAACCCTATTTTATCTGGTATCATTAGCACAAAAGGATACGCTAGCTTTACCTGATAACATAGACGAAACGAAATAACAGCAGAAGTCAGAGGCTACTTTTATGGAATATAGCAGTAAAGATACTCAACATATTGTGGGTTCAGCAGAGCCACTTACTCCTGAAGAGACTCGTATACGTTTGAAAGAGTTAAAAGCGTGGGGAGTTGATTTAACGCTTGTGAGTGCTAGTCTAAGCCGTACTCCGACAGAAAGAGCAAACAGAATGATCGGTTTGCTTAAACTCACAAAGGAAATGAGACGTTCATACCTCGAAACTCAGCGTAAAAAGAGCAATGAGAGGAAGTAAAGATAGTAAGTATGAATACAGATATGGACTTTTCACAAGTGTTTAGTAGATTAGCAGAAGAACAAGTTGATTTTGTGCTTATTGGTGGCTTTGCAGCAGTTGTACTTGGTGTTCCCTATATTACTCAAGATATTGACATTTGTTACAATCCAGATAAAGTGAATATTGCTCGTATTGAGCGTGCTTTAGTACCATTACATCCGCGCCTTCGCATTGAGGGATTAACAGATGAAGAGGCACACGCTTTACCGTTTCAATTAGATCAGAGAACATTACAGCAAACAGCTATTTTAACGCTACGAACAGATGTAGCAGAACTAGACTTGATGATTACAGTTCCAGGCGTAGGAAACTATACGCAAGTGAAAGACGCATCAACAGAAATCGAAGTATTTGGCACTAGGTTACTAGTTCTCGATTTACCTGCATTGATTGCAAGCAAACAAGTAGCAGGTAGACCTAAAGACTTGTTTATACTGCCCCAAATAGAGGCAGCACTTCGACTGCGTGACCAAGAAGATTTGTAAATCAGTTCGCAACATCCTTTTGGAACAATACACGTGTAACAGTGAAGCGCACAAGCAATTCGCCTTCGACAGCGTTACGCTTACCATAGGCTTCGGCTTTGTCTTCGCCCATATATCTTCCGGCAATCCTGGTTGCCCAGCGAAGCTTCGCTACATCGTCATCAACAAACGTCACCGTTCCCTCAAGGACCGCGAACGCATAAGGTGGTCGCTCATCATCGACGCACAAAGCGATACGTGGATCACGATGCATATTTTTTCCCTTCACCGTCGAGGCTCCAGTATTGAAATACACACTGTTATCGGCATCGAGGTCAAACCAGATTGGTGCCACGTGAGGTCGTCCGTCGGCTCGTACCGTTGCTAGTTTGCCAGTTCGTGCTGCTTCTAAAAGAAACGCTCGACATTCAGGTGTAACTATGTCCATGTGTTTTCCTCTTGATGTTTGTTATTGCAAAGCTTTCTTGCGCTATCATTGTACCATCAAGTACTGAAATATGTATTTCAACCATAACAGCACTCGTCAATGAGAATAGGACCACAAAAAGAACCTATACTTTCTACAGAAGAGATAATGAAAAGAAATGCATACTGAAACGTTGTTAGCAGAATATTATTTTGAAAGATACGTTCTGGAAGTAGCTATCACAACTTTAGAAAAAGGGGGAAGTGCTTCAAAGTTGAACACCTACCAATTTCTACCTCCCGTTGATGCATGGGGCTTTCCAAAGTATCCTGGAAAAACTGTAATTCTTCCATCCCATGTAAACCTCTTTGAAGAGCTTAAAACCTTTATCCAGATGTATCGGAGTGTTCTTCTGGAAGCAGATGCATGGCTAGGCACATGGATTAATCCCTCTACGCGGCAATGTTATCTTGATATTACAACAAGCCACGAGGACTTAGACGAAGCTCGTAAAGAAGCCATAGAGCGAGGCAAGCAAGAAGGCCGTAAGGTTGTTGCCCTCTATAACTCGAAAAGGGATCAGACGGTATATCTATGAGAAGATAGTCAGCAATAACAAGCAATAAAGGCTATAATCAAGTAGACTCACATATTGCGTGAGCAATCCAGATGCATAACAAAATACAAGAGCAAAAGGTAGGCAACATAATACTATGAGTGTATTTGAC
>JAABUQ010010075.1_pt1 | contig 12514 bp, 11 predicted proteins | sample 5560001 | NCBI WGS metagenome assembly JAABUQ01 (sample SAMN10711888, study PRJNA513371) | rock metagenome | isolation source: Antarctica rocks | place: Antarctica: Victoria Land, Finger Mt nord | collected 2015-12-18 | reverse complement strand
CTGCGATATACATGACGTTCAAAGCGATGAGCCTTGGACGCTTGACGGTGCTGCGGTAAGGGTCTCAATAATCTGCGCATCTAAATCAATGCGCAACAGCGTTCCATCGGATCAAGAGGTCGCGGACGCAGCGGCTCGAGTTATGGGTCGTTCGCATAACTCACTTCCTCAAAAGCTAATCTTAAATGGCGATATATGCTTTGAGGGGTTTGCGCTCGCTGGCAACTTCAACATGCCAGGCGAGATGGCCCGTAAGATGCTTAAGAAGCGGGGAAATCCAAACAAAAAGCAAAATGCTGAAGTCATCCGCCCTTTGAGGAACGGCCGAGACATAGTGGGACGTCTCCGGGATGAATTTGTCGTCGATTTCGCTAGGATGGACCTGGATGAAGCGTGTCTTTACGAAGCTCCATTCAAGCACGTGGAGCAAAATGTAAAACCCGAACGAATGACAAACAATCGGGAAAGCCGAAGGCTCCGATGGTGGCAATTCGGCGAAACGCGCCCAGGCTTACGAAACTCTACGTCAGGCCTTTCAAGGCAGCTTTGCATTCTTAAAACATCCAAGTTCCGTCTTTTTGTTTGGATGCCACAGATATGCGCTTGTGACGGATCGGTTAATGTTATTGCAAGAGATCAGGATGTTGTTTTTGGCGCCTTACAGAACAAGTACCATGATGCATGGTCGTTGATGATGGGGGGACGATTGGAAGATCGTCCCCGATACACGCCAACGACGACATTCGAAACGTTTCCATTTGCGAACGATCTTCACCCAAGTAGGCAAAATCTTTTTGGAAAGCTAAGCAGAAAAGCGGAGAGAGTAGCAGTAGCATCAAAAAAATTGAGCGAGATGAGGGAAGAATGGCTCAATCATCCTGACTATGTCAGGGTTGAAGAGGAAGTTGTGCCTGGGCTTCCCAATAGATTTATCCCGCGCGACGCGGTTGCGGCGATCGAGCTGAGCAAACGCACCTTGACCAATCTTTACAATGACCGTCCTACGTGGCTCGACAACGCCCACCGCGAACTTGATGTGGCCGTTGCCGCCGCTTATGGCTGGCCCGAGGACATTAGCACAGAGGATGCGCTGGCGGCATTGTTGGACTTGAACCGAGAACGGGCAGCAGCACAGGGGAGGGCGTGATACAGGGCTTCTTTGCGTGGATGGCAATTGGGGCGGGTGTTCTTGCGGCGGGGCTATGGCTGAAAGGCTGCTACGCTACCGTTCTCTACAACGAGCGGGTTGACGCCGATGGATGGATAGCAGCCTCCATCACAGAAGTGGACAGCAAGGGGCGACAAACAGAGCCGTTACGATCGGCAGAGGCATCAAATTGGTGGAACGCATGGGCCGCCGGCGTCACGGCTGGCGCTGCAGCCTTCCAAGCGCTCGCCCAGCTCGCTCAACAGCAAGGATGGTAGACTCCGGAAAAATCTTAGCCGGAGAAATTTCAAACGGACCCACTACCGCAAATCGACGTGAGTGGACATTCAGTTAGTCGCTTCCCTCGGCCACCTGACGGGCCCGCCACGCGTCTCGCTCCAGGCGCAGCCAATCGAGAAACAGTCGCACCTTTCGTTGCCGTAGGTGGTTCCGGGGGCAGACGATCCATTGCGTCACCAAGCGGATCTCCGGAGAATCGCGCACTGGGTGAACCAAGGTGCCGCAAGCCGTTTCGCGTTCGGTCATCAGCGTGCTCTCGAGGGCGATACCGATGCCGTCCACCGCCGCGTCGATGGCCATGTGGCTGCGGTCGAACAGAACCCTCCGCCAGCGTCCGGAGAGCTCGGCGCCAGCTAGGGCGAACCACCGGGTCCATTGCGCCTGCGACTTGACGGAATGGATCAGTCGGCGGGCGCGCAGATCGGACGGATCGAGGCTGTGGGGGCCGGCATAGCTCGGCGCGCAGACGGGCCAGAACTGCTCTTCAGCCATTCCTTCGACGAACAGGCCGGGCCAACGGCCGTCACCGTGCCGGATCTCGACGTCGACCGACTCGCGGTCGAAATCCGTTGGTTCGTTGGTGCCGTCCAGCCTCACATCCATGTCGGGGTGGGCGTCGAGAAACGAGGCAAGCCGCGGCAGCAGCCACTTGTGCGCCAAGGTCGGTGTCGCTCGAATGTTGAGCGCCATGACCGACCGGAATCCGCGGATGTGGTTGGTGGCCTCGGCGATTCGGCCGATCTCGTCCGTGATCGAGGCGAAGTAACGCTCCCCGACTTCGGTCAGCGTGATGTGGCGCCCGATCTTCGTCATCAGCGAGGTCCCAAGCTGCACTTCGAGCAGCTGGATCTGCTGACTCACCGCAGAGGGCGTCACGCCGAGTTCGGCGGCGGCTTTGGAGATGCTGCCTGCCTTACCGGCCGCGTGGAAGACGCAGATAGCCCGGAGCGGAAGCTGCATCGCACGTCGTCCTTGGAAGTGGCGGTCTGCAACTGTTAAGATGTTCTAACGCATCGTGCAATGTATCTAAATTGCTCTTAACAGACCCGATGCCCTAGTGTGGTCGGCATAGGGACCGAGCGGGTTTGTCCGACGGTCTCTTCGGAAGTAAGCGCAGGAGATCGGGCGACAGACCCGAACTGGCTCGGGAGGATTTCAACGCGCGGTCCGTGCCGCGCACTGCTACCCTGCGACTCCCACGATCAACCCTGAGGGCTTCAGCCCAGTGGTGATCGCAGCCACCGCCAGCACAACATCATCAACATGGGACGCCGGGACCTCTGTCCCGGCCAACCCGTAGCTCGTCGTCAAGGGAGGATCTGTGATGCAAACATTCAAAGGTGGCCCGTTGGTAACTGCGTCGACCGTGGCCGTGCTGCTGGGGTGCGCCGGTGCCTGGGCAGCCGAGGGCTGCTCCGCCTATCCCACCGGAACGGCCAAGGAGATCGACAGCTCGGCCCTCGAAGGTCAGTTCGGTCCGGTCGCGAAGCCGGCGAAGGAGTTGCATTTCGCCTACGTGACCAAGACCCTGATCAACGAGTTCTGGCAGGACGTCGCGGCCGGCGTGAAGATTGAGGCCGCCAAGTACAACATCAAGGTGGACGTTCAGGCTGCCAAGGATGAATCCTCGATGGTCGAGCAGCTCAACCTCGCCCAGACCGTTGCGTCGCAGAAGCCCGATGCACTGCTCCTGTCGCCGCAGTCCGACTCCAACCTCGTGCCGGTGATCAAGGCCGCCCAGGCCGCCAATATCCCCACGATCATCATCGACGACGCGCGCACGCCCGGCGCCAGCACCTATATCGGCACCGACCAGGTGAAGATCGGGGCCAATGCCGCGACCTACCTGCATGACAGCTATCCAAAGGGCGGCAAGGTCGCCCAGATCGAGGGGGCTGCGGGCTCGCCGAACGCCCGCCTGCGCATCCAGGGCTTCAAGGATCAGCTCAAGACCTACCCGGAGTTCCAGCTCGTCGCCAGCCAGCCCGGCAACTGGGACCGCCTGACCGCCCTCAACGCGACCAGCAATATCCTCCGCCAGCATCCGGACCTCGTCGGCATCTACGCCAATAACGACGGCATGGCGCTCGGGGTCTACGAGGCGGTCAAGAACGCTGGCGATGGGGACAAGGTCGCCGTGGTGGGGACCGACGGCATCCGCGAGGCCAAGAAGTCGATCGGGTCGGGCGCCATGCGGGCCACCGTCGCCGAATTCCCCATCGAGGAGGGCCGGCTCGGGGTCACGGTGGCCCTGCGTCTGCTGGGCTGCCAGCCGATCCCGCCGTGGATCGTCTCGCCCGCCGCGGTTCTGACCAAGGACAACGTCGCGAAATACTCGGAAACGCAGGCCGACTAGGCGTCGCGCCCATGACCGCGGCGCCGATAAAGGAAGGGGCCACGAGTCGCCCCCCAATGCTCCTCATGCGGGGCGTGTTCAAGGTCTTCGGGCGCATCCGCGTTCTGAACGGCGTGGACCTGACGCTCGGCAGCGGCGAGGTCCACGCGCTCCTCGGCGAGAATGGGGCCGGCAAGTCGACCCTGATGAAGGTCATGTTCGGCATCGTGCAGCCGGAGGCCGGGACGATCGAAATTGACACGCTCGGTGCGGTCAACGTCGAGGGGCCGCGGCACGCGCTGTCCCTCGGCATTGGCCTCGTCAGCCAGGAACTCAGCCTCGTCCCGCAGCTCGACGTGGCCCAGAACATCTTCCTCGGCCAGACGCCGACGCTGGGCGTGATGCCGCGGCGGCGCCACCGCACCGCCGCGGCCGAGATCCTGCGCAAGCTCGCGCCCCATCTCAAGGTGGATACTCCGGTGGCGAAACTCGGCATGGCCGACCGGCAGCTCGTCGAGATCAGCCGCACGCTGGCCCGCGGCGGCCGCATCATCGCTTTCGACGAACCCACATCGAGCCTCACCCCGTCCGAGCGTGACGGCCTGTTCAAGGTGATCCGGGACCTCCGGAACGAGGGCAAGGCGATCATCTACATCTCGCACCGGATGGAGGAGATCCGCGCCATCGCCGACCGCTTCACCGTCCTGCGGGACGGCCAGGTCGTCGCCAGCGACGCGATGAGCGCCTACACCGACGCCCAGCTCAACGAGATGATCGCCGGGCGCGAACTCTCCCGCGCCATGGAAGGGCGGCCGGTCGCGGACCGGGCCGCCCGCGCTCCCGCGCTCGAACTCAGGAACCTCTCAACGGCCCGCCTGGACGGCATCACCCTGTCGGTCCGACCCGGCGAGATCGTCGGCCTTGCAGGCTTGGTCGGCTCGGGACGCTCGGCGATCATGCGGGCGGTGTTCGGCGTCGACCAGCGGACCGGCGGCGAAATCCGCATCGGGGGCAAGGCGGTCGACATCGCCGAGCCGGCGGACGCGATGGCAGCGGGCATCGCCCTCATCCCCGAGGACCGGCGCGGCCACGCGATCGTGCCCATGATGTCCATCGAGCAGAATTTCGGCCTCGCCAACCAGAAGCGTTTCGCCCGGTTCGGCGCTCTGCGGGGCGCCGCCCGCCGCGCGGAGATCCGGGGCTACGTCACGGAACTGCAGATCCGCCCGGCCACCATCGCCAGCCCGCTCGCCAATCTGTCGGGCGGCAACCAGCAGAAGGTGGTCATCGCGCGCTGGCTGGCGACTGGCGCCAGGGTGCTAATGTTCGACGAGCCCACACGCGGCATCGATGTGGGCGCCAAGGCGGAGATCTATGCGCTGCTCCGGCGCCTCGCCGCCGACGGCGCGGCCGTCCTGGTCGTTTCGTCGGAACTGCCTGAGCTGCTGCTGCTCTCCAACCGGATCGGCGTCGTGGTCGGCGGCCGGCTGACCCGTGTAATCGACAACGACGACTACCTCAACGAGGAAACCCTGATGCGATTCGCTAGCGCCGTCGGTGTCGCATGACGAGCGCCGCCAAGTCCAAGGAGCTGCAGGCTCCCGCCCCGAACCTTCGCGCTAGGCTCAACCGGGACGTGTTCCGGCAGGCGAGCATCCTGATTGGCTGCTTTGCCTTGTTCATCGTCTTTTCCGTGCTGACGAGCAGCTTCTACCAGCCGGCGAACCTCGTCGACATCATGTTGCAGTCGGCGATTAACGCCGTGATCGCGGTGGGCATGACGCTGGTCATCATCACGCGCGGCATCGACCTGTCGGTCGGATCGATCGTCGGGCTGTCGAGCATGGTGGCGTCCGACGTGATGAGCCACGTCCTCTATGCCGGCATCGCGGCCGGGCTCGGGGTCGGGCTGGTCTGCGGCGCCCTCAACGGCGTTCTCATCGCCAAGCTCAAGCTGCCCGACTTCATCGTGACACTCGGCACACTCAGCGTCTATCGCGGCGCGGCGCTGATCTACACCAACGGCCAGCCGATCTACGGCCTCCCGCAAGAGTTCCGGGACGCCTTCGCAGGCCAGGTGCTCGGCGTTCCCACGCCGGTGGTGCTGGCGATCGTGATCGCTGCGGCGGCGTTCTTCCTGGTCCGCTTTACCGCGCTCGGCGAGCAGATCGTGGCGGTCAGTGGCAACGAGGAGGCGGCACGCCTGTCCGGCATCAACATCGATCGGGTGAAGATCACCGTCTATACGCTGTCCGGCCTGCTCTCGAGCCTCGCGGGCTTTGTGCTGATCGCCCGCATCGGGGCGGCCGAGCCTATCGGCGGCAACGGCTTCGAGCTGCAGGCGATCGGCTCGGCGGTGATCGGCGGGGCCAGCCTGTTCGGCGGCATTGGCAATCCGCTGGGCTCGCTGATCGGCGCCTTGACCCTGGGCGGCCTGCAGAACGGGCTGACGCTGATGAACGTCCCCTCCTTCTGGCAGTATGTCGCCTCCGGCTCCGTGGTAATCCTAGCCGTCTACGTCGACAGGCTGGCGCGTCCCCGCAGATGAGCCGCGAGACGTCGGCCCTCGGCGAAACGCGCGCTGCGCTGCCACTCGTCGATGCACACCAGCACTTCCAGGACATCGCGAGTAACTTCTAACCCTAGCTTTGCGAGATGGACCGACCGCCCAAGCTCGAGGGCGACCTGGCGCCGATCCGGCGCAACTACCTTCCGGCGGACTATGCCCGGGACGTCGCCGGCTTCGAGGTGCGCAAGACCGTGCATGTGCATAACGGCTGAGACCCGGCGGACCCGTTGGGCGAGACGCGATGGCTGGAGCGGCTGGCGCGCGACACAGGACGACCGAACGCGATCGTGGCCTTCGCCGATCCGGTGCTCCGCGCGGCAGCGCAGCCGGACCTCATGGAGCAGGCTGTCTGATGAAGCGGCTTCGCGCTCCTCGGCCGCCTGGGCCTCAGCTTCGATCTCCAGATCTACTCGCCGCAGATGGACATGGCGCTCGCGCTCGCCCGCGCCTTCCCCGGCACGGCGCTGGTGCTCAACCATTTCGGCATGCCGGTCGAACGTGGCCCCGCGGGCATAGCGGGCTAGGCGAGTGCCATGACGCGGCTGGCGCAGGCGCCGAACGTCACCGTCAAGCTGTCAGGCTTCGGGTTGGGGCATCCCTGCTGGACGCCCGTCGACACGGGGCCGCTGCTGGAGCGCACGATCGCGACCTTTGGTCCCGACCGCGTCATGGTCGGCACCAACCTGCCGGTCGACCGGCTATTCGAAGGCCGGGCGGTACTGGGCACGGTCGTGGCCAACGTCGCGGGTCCTTTGGAGGCGGAACGACGGGCGGTGATGAGCAGGACTGCCGAGCGCGTCCACCGCATCTGACCCTGGACGGGGCCTGTCAGGCGAGCGCGCCGGGCTCGCCGTTGCGGCCCCGCAGCTCCAGCAGTATCGGGCTGTGGTCGAGGTCGGCCCCGCCATGCTCGACCAGGGTGCAGGAGAGCGCGTCGCCGTCGTGCAGGATCGGCAGGGTGAGGCCGAGGTCGGCCGCGCAGGCGAGCGCGGTGCCGGTGTTCTTCAGCTGGCACTTCGCCTGGCCGCCAGGAACGAAGCTGCCTTCGACCACGCGCTGGCCGTGCTGCCGCAACACGGTCGAGTCAGCAAACCCGACCAGCAGGGCTTCGCGGACCCGCGCGGGGTCTGCGCCACCTCGCTCCGCCAGCAGCAGGGCCTCGGCGACGACGCCGATGGTGGTCGCGACGATCGCCTGGTTGGCAAGCTTGGACAGTGAGCTCGCGCCCGCCGGCCCGATATTGGTCAGCCGGACGTGCGGCGCGAACAGCGGCCGCACCCTTCTGGCCGCCCAAGACGGGCGCGTCGAAGTAGGACAAGCCTTGCCGAACCGGGTCCGCAGCCTGGGCTTGCGCGGTTGCAATAGGGATCGAGCTCATCATCACCAACATCGAACCGGGGGCCATCGCCTCGAGCACACCGTCTTCGCCCAGCACCTTGTCGCAGAGGGGGCCGGAGCTCAGCATGCAGACGACCGCGTCCGCACCCTCCGCCACCTCCGCCGCGTGGTACCAAGTCGAACGCCAGCGTCCCGCAGCGCCGCGGCCTTGACCGGCGTACGGTTCCACGTGGTGACGGCAAAGCCGATCGCCGCAAGGCGACCGGCCGTAGGCAGGCCCATGATGCCGGTGCCGAGTAAGCCGATGCGTCGCGGCTCGGAGCCCATCAGGGGTGCCGCCGCGCGAAGCGGACAGGCCGCTCCGCCACGATCAGTGGCGGGAACGCCTCGCGGAACCGCGCGAGATGCGGCGTTTCCAGGTGCCGGTCGAAGGCGGCCCGGCTGTCGTAGACCTCGTAGAAGACAACTGCAGAGTCCTGGCCCTCCGGGCGGATTACGTCGAACTGCCGACAGCCTGGCTCGTCCGCCACCGAACGGCGGGCATCGTCCAGGGCGGCAGCCAGGAACGCCTCCACGAGGCCCGACTTCACCTCAAATTCGGCGATCACCACGAACGCGCTGCTGCCGTCGGTCTCGTCTGCCCCCGCCGCCATCACTCGGCCGCCACGCTCTGCGCCGGACGGAAGCGATCTTCCATCTCCTGCCGGAGGGTCACCACGTCGCGATCGTTCACGAGCTCGACGTCGTCGTAGCTGACGATCTGGTCCTTCTTGACCGGCCGCTTCAGCTTGACGTTCTGGGCGAGACCCATCGGCAAGGCCCGCAGCCGCAGGCTCTTGCTCGCCGGGATGGCGTTGGCCCAGACCGCGAAGCCGCCCTCGCCGTCGAGGATCTCGCCGGGCTGCATGTCCTTTTTGGCGGTGGCGACGGCGTCGCCCCGGAACTCCTTGGAGGAGCCGGTCGGCTCGCCGCGCAGCACCGCGGACAGCACGCTGACCGAGGTCTCAAGCCCGATGATGTGGAAGGGCCGCCACATGGAAGCGTACCAGCCGGACGGGTCGGTCAGGAGCCCGTACTGCTTGAAGCAGCCGCGGGTGTACTCGTTGTGAGCCTTGAAGGTGACGAACACGCCATAGCGGATGTTGTTGACGACCTCGCGGCCATCGGGCTCCTGGCTGGCGGCGATGTCGACCAGGCCCGAACGTTCCATGCGACCGCCGTCCGAGGCGGGCCGAAACACCTTGGCGAGGTCGTGCAGGCCGGCGGGCGGAAAGGCGAGGCCATCCTCCGGGCAATCGAGCCCCGTGCCGTTGGCCACCGCCGCCATCTCGATGGCCGCTTTGGTCCCGTCCGTAAAAGAGTTGTACATCTTGGGGTTGAAGTCGCCCTTGGCGACCTCCTCCGCGCTCCAGCCGAAGAAGCCCCAGACTGTGTCCGGGGTCGAGTAGCGGTAGCGCGGCTCGAAGTTCATGCCCTTGCCTGCCGAGGTCAGCTCGAAGCCGCAGGACCGCACCCAGTCCACGAGTTCGCAGATCAGCGCGGGCTGGTCGCCGTAGGCCATGGAATAGATGAGCCCCTTCGCCCGGGCCTTCTCGGCGAGGATGGGCCCGACCATGACGTCGGCTTCGACATTGACCATCACGACGTGCTTGCCGTGCTCGATGCAGGCCAGCGCGTGGCGGGTGCCGGCGATGGGATGGCCCGTCGCCTCGATGACGCACTCGATCTCTTCGCAGGCCAGCATGGCCTCGACGTCGTCGGTCACGAAGGTCTTGCCGCTGCGGATCGCCGCGCCGGCGCTGCGGGCGCCGTAGCGCTCCTCGGCCCAGCCGACGCGCTTCATCGATTCGCGGGCCCGCGCGACGCCGAGGTCGGCGACCGCCACCATGTGCAGCCCCTCGATCTTCTGTGCCTGCGAGAGGACCATTGAGCCGAACTTGCCGGCCCCGATCAGGCCGACCCGGACGGGGCGGCCGCCACCGGCGCGGCTCAGAAGCAGTGACGAAAGATTCATGTCTGGTGTCCTCACGGCCATCGGCCAACTTGTGATCGGCACGGAGGGCTGCCGTCGAACCTGCCGAACCGCGAGCCGGCTCTCCTGCGCACAAGCGCGGGACGGCGCTAGCTGTTGCGCTTGGCCTCAGGCTCCCTCCGACCCGCAATCTGGCGGGTGCAGCTGTGCTAAGCCACTTCTGCTTAGAAGTTACGGCTTTGATCCATTAGAGCAATTTAGAAAATCGACTTCGGTGATTAGATTGGCTAAAGCTTGAGAGGCCACCCAGAAGGGTCCGCGGTGGCAGCCCGGACGAGGGCCCGAGCGGGCGCCTGCGCATCGATGTTGCGGCATCAGTGCTTGCGCTTGCTTCTGACAGCCCTTGGTCCGGGACAGGTCGCGTTCGGCCGCGCCCTCGTTCCGCTGCGCGACGCGCGTGTCGATAGAAGTTGCTCCGACCGGCGTTGATCTCCAGGCGGCGAGTCTTTCAGCAGAGACGCTTACCGACAGGACAGCAACGATAAAGTTTGAACGAGCCAAGTGAGGAATGCTTCCGTGCAACAGCCCGATCGTCGTTTTGCGACGCGCCTCAACTCCTTCGCCTCCAAGCCTCGCGCCTATTGGGCCGAGGACCACGGGAAGCCGACCGCCTTGCAGATGGCCGAGCGGGCCTCCAAGGCGAAGGGGCTGACCGACGTCGACCTGAACTATCCCGATCACCTCGGTCCGGACGCGAGGGCCACAGGGCAGGCGATCCGTGACCTCGGCCTCCAGGTGAACGGCCTCGCGATGCGCTACTACTCGAACCCGGCCTTCAAGATCGGCGCCTTTACGAACCCCGATCCAGCCGTTCGACGCGAAGCCATCGAGCTCACTAAGCGCGGCATCGACGCCACCCGCGAGGCAGGCTCGAAGCTGATGACCATCTGGCTCGGCCAGGACGGCTTCGACTACGCGTTCCAGGCCGATTACGGCACCGTCTGGGCGCAGGAGATCGAGGGAATACGGGACGTCGCGCTGCACGACCCGGAATGCCTGATCAGCATCGAATACAAGCCGAACGAGCCGCGCTCCTATAGCCTGATGCCCGATGCGGCCACGACCTTGCTCGCGCTAAAGGAGGTCGGGCTTCCGAACCTCGGCGTGACCCTCGATTTTGCCCACGTCCTTTATGCCGACGAGCAACCGGCCTTCGCGGCCGCCCTAATCGCGAGGCACAGCCGGCTCCTCGGCGTGCACCTCAACGACGGCTATTCCAAGCGCGACGACGGCCTGATGGTCGGGGCCGTGCACTCGATCCAGACCATCGAGCTGTTGAGGGAGATCAAGAAGCACGGCTTCGACGGCCCGATCTACTTCGACACCTTCCCCGACCTCACCGGTCTCGATCCAATCCAGGAATGCGAGGCCAACATCGCGACGGTCGGCAAGATGTGGCGGATCGTCGATCGCCTCGACGCCCATAACGGGCTGACCGGCGCCCTCGAGCGGCAGGACGCGGTCTCGACCCAATCCATCGTCCAGGACGCCATGTTCGGCGCCTGATCCCAGGGACGGGCGCCCTCCATCTCCCCGCCATGCAGCAATGCGAGTGAAGCAATGACGAAAGCCCTGCCCAAGGTCGTCGTGCTCGGAAGCCTGCACTACGACATCATGATGGATGCGCCGGTCCGTCCCCGCAAAGGCGAGACGGTCGCCGGCCGGAGTTGGCGCCCCAAATGCGGCGGCAAGGGCGGTAACCAAGCCGTTGCCGCCGCGCATCGCGGAGCTTCCGCAAGCATGATCGGGGCCGTTGGTCGGGACGGTTTCGGCGAGGCCCTTCTGGCGAACCTCGACCGGGCCGGCGTCGATCGCGCCGGGGTGGCGATCCTGGAGAACGACGCATCCGGGATGAGCGTGGCGATCTTCGACGACGAAGGCGACTACGGCGCGGTAATTGTGTCCGGCTCCAATCTCGCCATCGCGGCGGAGCAGTGCGCCGAAGGCCGGCTGCGCGGCGCCGACGTGCTGGTGCTGCAGAACGAGATTCCCGAGGACATCAATGTGGCAGCTGCCAGCACGGCGCGCCGGCTTGGCCTCAAGACGATCCTCAATGCCGCGCCCGCCCGCGTCTTCACGACGGACCTGCCGACCTTCGTTGACGTCCTCGTCGTGAATGCCATCGAGGCTGAGATGCTAGGCGGCGGGCCGGTGAAGTCCACCACTGACGCCCTGCAAGCCGCCAGGAGGCTCTCGCGGCTGTTTGCGGCGGTCCTGGTCACGGCGGGTGGTGACGGGGTCGCCTACGCCGATCAGTCAGGTGCCGAGCACGTCGTCGCCGCCGTTCCGGTCGTGGTTGCGAGCACCCATGGCGCGGGCGACATGTTTGTGGGGACATTCGCGACCGAGATGGCCCGCGGCGCGACCCTGCTGGCCAGCATCGAAGCCGCCAATCGGGCGGCCGCCAAGCTGGTCTCGACGCCCGAGCCCGAGCGTTGACTCAGATCCCGTTCTCCTGAACGATTGTCGGACCGTGACACGGGCTTTCACGCAACGTGCATTGAGGCTCTGCGAACGGCCGCTGCTGGGAATCGCAAATCTAGCCTGCTGCGACCGGGTTGGGCGCTCAGCTGAAGGTCCGCTGTCCGGCAGCGCCACAGCTCTCGCCCATGGCGCGTGAAGGCCATACCATAGCGAAACCATCAATGTCGCAGGGAAGGTTCACGATGCTGCGCACCGCCTTCGCCGCCGCCCTCGGAAGCAATTAGGTTGGTTCACGGACGGGTTCGCGCCCTGTAGCGTCCTGATAGCGTCGCAGGATCAGGTCGACATAGAGGGGGTCGAGTTCGACGC
>JAABUQ010010073.1_pt1 | contig 12518 bp, 1 predicted proteins | sample 5560001 | NCBI WGS metagenome assembly JAABUQ01 (sample SAMN10711888, study PRJNA513371) | rock metagenome | isolation source: Antarctica rocks | place: Antarctica: Victoria Land, Finger Mt nord | collected 2015-12-18 | reverse complement strand
ATAAAATAATAATAAAATAATAAAATATAATAAGATTTTTATTATTATTATTTTAATTGTTTTTCTTAAATACTGAACTTTATATATAAATTATTTAAAATTATATAATATATTATTAATATAATTAAGAATAAGGAAAATAAACTTTAAAGAATTTTTATATAAAAATAATAATAAATATATTAATAGTAAATTACAAATATAGCAAAAGTATTATAATAATAAAATATATATTATTATTATACTCCAAATAAGGGTTATAAAGGAAGACTTTAAAGGAAATTATTAATATTATAAACTTAAAAATATTATTAAGAAATAGGAAGTATATAACAAAAGCGATATATATAATTTTAAAAAATCAAACCTTTATTTAAAAAAATAAAAATAAAAATAAAAATAAAAATATTGTTTTAATAACCTTATTTAATAAAGGAATTTAAATATATTAATTATTTAAAAGGAAATAATTATAAAATTTATATGTTATATAATCGTTTTATATATAAAACAGCTGCAAATTAAAAATATATATTAAAAATTCGTATCAGTTTATATGAAAATATTAAAACAAATATAAATAACAAATAAATAAATAAATAAATAAATAAATAAATAAATAAATAAATAAATAAATAAATAAATAAATAAATAAATAAATAAATAAATAAATAAATAAAAATAATAAATAGAAATATTGTTTTTTTTATTAATTATAAAAACTTTAAATTAAAAAATATTTTTTATATTAAAAATAAAATATAATATAAAAATAAAATATTTTAATATTAATATTACTTTTTTAAAAGTAATTTAAAAATATATATATAAATAAAATAATATATATTATTTAAAAAAAGTTTTATATAATTTTAAATAATTATTTAAAGAATAAAATAAAATATTAATAATTAAATAAAATAAAATTAGCTTTAAACAACTTTAAAAATATAATTTTATTTTTATTAATAATAAAGGAACAATTATAATTATTTATATAAATAATTTGTTAATACTTTTATATATATAAAATAATAAATAAATTTAAAATTTAATTTAATAAAAAATTTAAATTTAAATATTTTTATTTTTATTATTATTTAAAAATAGAAATCTTAAGAAATTGTAATAATCATATAATAATTATTATTCAAAAAAGTTATATCGTTTATATTGAATAGTAGTGCTACTGGTGCTGGTACAGCAACTATGTAGAGAGTATCAGCTACGATGCTGACTAGGGGCTAACTAAGCCTATAACCTACTTTTAACAGAGCTTTCGAGGTAGCTATAATACTAGACCTTTTACCTTCTGCTATTTATTATAATATAATCTATAAGATAATTATTAATTTAATATTCTAATAAATTATAAGCCCAGTAGCTTAGAAGGTCTCTATATAACCGAAATATACGTTAATATATACGATTTCGTATATTTCCTATAATTAAGTAAATAAAAGAAAATCAGTATAATTATTAAAGTAATTAAAAGCTTAAGATTACCCCTCGAAGAAAAATTAAAAGATATTAATAAACTTTTAATAATCTTATAATATTAATTAGCCGATTACGAAAAGTCGATCCTAAAGATCTTTATTTTATATTTCCTTCGGAATTAATAAGTTTACGCTTATTAAATTTAATATAAAGATTATAATATAGACAAGAACGTTATATTTTATTAATAATTATTATTATAAATATTACTCTTTATAATCTTATAATACGTAAGCGTCCTTTTCTTCTTTTATCTTCTGGAACCTATACTTAGTAATTTTAATTAATATAATATTATTTTAAGAAAAAAGGTATCCTATACGTCTTTAAGATTATACGTAACGAATATAAGCTAGCAAAAGAGATAATTGGTTTATAAATATCTGATAAAAGCAAAACCTTCGAGAGTATATCAGATAGCGAATCTACTACCTTATCTCTAATACCTATAATAGTAAAAGAAGCTAAACGCGTAGATATATTGATTAAATAAAAAAGAGATAATATTTTTATTATATATATTATACTTATTTATTTAAGAAACTTCGATTAGAAGCTCGTAAAAGACCTTAAGAGTATAAACAAAGTATAAAAGAAGTTGAAAGACAAATATTATAATAAATATATTAATATAAAGGCAGGACTTACTAAAAGGCTTTATATATATCGAATAAACGAAAATATTAATATAAAAGAAGCCTAGCTTAAGCTAATAAAAATTAAGAGATAACTTAAAAAGATCGATCCGGTTATAGCTAAGTTATTTAATAAAGAGGAATTATTTTAGCGACTCTTAAGGGTATTATTATCAAAATATATTATTATTAGAAATATAATTAACGGTATAGACCTATATTTAATCGAATATTATATAAGTATATTTAAAAATAAGGAAGATAAATTAAATAAGGAAATTATATTTATAGCCAAGAAGCAAAATAGAGAAAGAAAATCTAAACCCTTAACTTTTCTAAAGAATAAACTTATAATTAAGGCGAAACTTAAATAGTTTAAATATTTTTAAATAGCTTATTACCTGTACAAAATCTGTAATAATATTTATTATATCAAATACTACCCTTATCTCGAGATAACCTAAGTTATAGCTATTAAATATAAAAAGAAGACTAATAAGATTTTACCTCTTAAAATATACTTTGTTAAGGATATCTATTCCGATACCGATTCCGAGTCTAATAAGAATAATATTAAAAAAGTACTCTATAATACAGAAGATAATAATAATTACCTTATTAAAAAAAGCTATATATATAAAATTATTTATAAGATCCTTACTTCTGAATAGGTTATAGATACCGGTATATTTAAATATATAATTAATTAATTCTAATTATTTAAGGAATATTTAAAGATAATATCAAAATATATCGTTATAATTAGAAGAAAGAAACTTTACTTAAATCAGATAAATATAATAATTATATAAATATTTAAGGGATCGTTTATTATACTAGCAAAAACTCTTTATATACCGAACTTAGGAATAAATCTTTTATTAAGAAGGCGACTTATATAAGCAAGTTTTAACGGAATATTCGATAAACAAGGATTATATTTAATAAACTTAAAATCTAGAGAATATATTATTAATATAACCTTAAAAGGAAATATTTATATTATATTATATATCGCTAATAAATTAGTAGATCGAGCCTTTTAAGTTAAGGAGTAGAAGACGTTTTATTACGCCTTCCCTATAGTTAAAGATAACGAATTAATAAATTTTACTTTAAAGAATATAGACGAAGACTAGTTATTATTAAAGAGGAAACTTATTAATAAATATACCTTTTAATATAGACGATTCGCTTATTTAGGAGCTGCAAAGATTAAAGCTCTATTTATAATAATTACCTTAAATAAGAAACTGAAAATACCTAAAGATTATATATATTATATATATAAATTAATTAAGAAAAGAAACTATATACCTAAAAAGTTATCTGAATAGGATACTAAACTATTAAGATTAATATTAATTAATATAGCTAGCCAGTTCCTATTATTAATAGACGGTTATAAGTATTTCCTGTAAATTATAAAGAATTTAATAAGAAAAATATAATCTATCCCTATTAAGACAAAGGATAAGGCAATTTATATATTAAAAAGATAAAAACGAATAAAAGAGCTTTTTATTAGCAAGAAACTTAAAATAATTCGGAATAATAATATATTTAAATTAAAGTATATTATTAATAAATAAACAAATAATATTAGTATTATATTATAATATATAATTACTTATATATTAAGTTAGAATAGAATAACTAAACGTAATATACAGATAACGGAGAATAAAGTCTATATTATAATTAAGGAAACGAAACTATTAATAAAGCTTTAATATAAGGCCGCGGAAATAAATATATATTTACGAAATAGAACTGCCTATAATCCCTATAGAACCCGAGATAATTAAAAAGAAAAGATTATACCAAAGGAAGCTTATATTAATATTATTCTAAATATTAATTATATTAAGGTATAAAGAAATATTTATTATATTTATATTTATCCGAAATTGCTATTAGCAAGTATATACTAAGACAAGTTTATAGATTAAGGCAAAGAGTATATATTTATTAGATATATTAAAACTATACAATAATTATAAGTCTACGCCTTAGATTTAAATTACGTAATTAAGTCGAGTATCGTAACGGTAGACGAGTTATAGAAAGGAAGGGATCTTAATTTAAAAATTAGAAAAAACAATATAAATATATAAGATATAAGAAATAAACTAGTAAATCGTAAATCCTGTAAACGGCTATATAAGAAGCAAAGCTTAATATTTGTTCTAATAAAAAGAAGCGTTGGATATCCTAAAAAAGAATAATAATTAATAAAATCGGGAAGATTATTTATAATATTATTTCTTAAAAGATTAATTAAGCGATTAAGAAAGATTATATTAGATATATAATTAAATAATAAAATAAATATACAATTAGTATTAGAAAAGTATTAACTTAATAATATTACAATATCAGAAGAATATTAGAATAATATCGAAAAGCTAAATAATTAAAATAATATTGCTTTATCCCAGAACGAACCTAATTTTATAGAAGATTAAATTTAAACGTCTAGACTCCTTACTCTATTACTATTTGTCTATCTTATACTTATTTAACCTATATAATCGAATTTAATTATTCTAAAAATATAGAAATATTAATAGAATAAGGATAATAACTTAAATAAGCCTAAGCGATAGCGTTAAAAGATTTAGATATTAATTATAAGATTTATAAATAACTCTAATTATATAGAAATATTATTAATCGGAGTTATACTTATAGAATAAACTCTTTTTATAATTCTTAAAAGTAAATTTAGTAACAGAATTATCGTACCGGATATATACTGATAAGCAATCTCCGACCTAGAGTATAATACTTAATAGAAAAAGGCAATAGATATAGAAGTTTAAGCCTTAGAAGGAAATAATATATAAATAGAATAAGCTCTACTTAAAAATATAAATAGTATATCTTATAAGTAAGTATTTTCTGTAAAATATAATAGCAATAGAGCTATTGAGCGGTATAAGGCTAAGCTTATTACCTGCGGATTCTTATAAAAATACGGAATTAATTATAATAAAACCTTTTTATTTATAGTTAAAATAGATATATTACGACTATTCTTAATAATTATTATAAGAAAAGATTTAAAATATTATTATATCGATATTAATAACGTATTTATAGAAGCAACCCTAATAGAAAATATCTATTTGATATTACCCGAAGGTATAAATATTATAATAAAAAAGATTCTTAAGATTAATAAAAGCTTTTACGGACTTAAATAAATAAACCGGAATTAAAATAATCTTTTTATAAAAATCTTAAAAGAGGCGGGTTTCGAATAAAGTATAATAGAACCCTATATATTAACTTATCGAACTAAAAGAGTTACAGTTTTATTATATATAGACAATATTCCTATTATTATTAAAATAATAAAAAGTATTAATTAGTTTAAAAATTTAATACGGAAGTTATTCAAAATCAAAAATTTAAAAAAGATTAAAAAGATCTTTAATATACAAATTACTCAAAATAAAAAAGTAAGGACTTTAAAGATAAATTAAGAGTAGTATATTAATAATATCCTAACTAAAATAAGCTTTATCGAAGCTAAATATAAGTCAAAGGATAATATTACCCTAATATTAAATTATAATAATCTAAGACCTATATAAGACTTTAATAAGAAAGCCGATATCAAAATATACCAAAAAGCTATAAGGGAATTGCTATATAGAGTATTATAAACCAAACCAGATATTGCCTAATTAATATAAGTATTTAGCTAGTATATATTGAATCCTGAAGTATATTATATATAAACCTTAAAAATAGTTTATAAATACCTTCGAAATACTGTTAAAAAAGGGATTATTTTCTTACTTATAAATAATTTTATAAGGATATTCGCTAACTCTGATTAAATATAATATAAAAACGGACGGAAAAATATTTCTAGTAATATATATATATTCTATAAAGGATTAGTATTATAAATTAATAAGAAGTAAATATCTATTGCTACGTTAAATACGGAAGCCGAATATATATTATTTAAGTACGCTATTTAATAGTCCTAATAGTTATAAAACGTACTAATAAATATAAAATATTTTAATAAAATATTCGGAAAAGATAAGCTTATAAAAATTATAAAAAATAATTAAGGCGTAATTACCTTAATTAAGAACCTTTATCTATACGAAAGGTCCAAATATATTAATATTTTATATTATTATATTAAGGATTTGCAAACCAAAGGAATAATTATTATTATTTATATTCTTATTAAATAAATAACTATAAATAGTTTTATAAAATTTTTAACTAAAATCCTATTCGAGAGGTTCCTTAGAATACTATAAATAATTGACTAGTAAAGCTATTAATTAATAGGAGCTAAGACTCGAAAGAAGTAATAATTTAGTAAAAATTAATTAATAAAACTTTAGAATACAATTATTAAATAGGAGTATTAAATAGTAATATTATTAATATTAATATAATAATTATATAAAGAGTATTAGCTATAATACTAACTAGGGGCTAATTAAGTTTATAGCCTACTTTTAACAAAGCTCTCGAGGTAGCTACAATACTAGACCTTTTACCTTCTACTGCCTACTATAATATAACCTATAAGGTAACTACCGACCTAGTATTCTAATAGTTTAAATATTTAAATAATTAAAATTAATTATATTATTAAAAATATTATAAATAAGAATATAAAGTTAAAATAATTACTTTTTAAATATATTATTAATAAAAAGTTAAAAGTTAAAAGATAATTTTATATCTATTATTAAAGTTTTAAATTTAAATAATTAGAATAAACTAATTCGATATTAATTTTATAATATATTGTTTAAGCAAATACTTTATATAATTAATAAATAATTATTATATAATAATAAAATATTTAATAAAATATTTAATTAATACGATTGAAATTAAAATAATATTTAAATATAATAAAGGAAATATAAAAATTATAAAAATAAATTTAAATAATTAATTAATAATTAATTTAACCGAAAACTTTATAATATACTTTAAAACCAAATATATATAAATTTAATATTATAAAACAAAAAAGTTAATATAAAACAAAAATATAAAACAAAAATATAATTATAAATTAAATTTTTATTAAGAAAATAATAATAAATTTTTTAATAAAATTAATAATAATAATAAACTTAAAATATATATTTTAATTATTAAAACTAACTTAAGAAAGTAAAGAAAAAAGTATAAAATTTGATAAATTATTTATTAATAATATTTCGGAAATTATTATAAAAATTAAAAAAATAATATTAAAAAATAATTAAAACAATTTCTTTAATAATATTAAATTAAATTAAGTTTAATATATTGTAATTTTAAATTATTATTAATTAAATTATATATTAAATAATAAAAGTTTTGTTCAAAATAAATTAACTTTATTAAATATATTATTACTTATAAAGTTTAAATAATATTTATAATATATGTAAATGAGTTTATTCTTAAATAAATAAAACAATTGAAATTTCTTATAATTAATATATTTTAATTAAAATTGCTTCATCAGCAAATCCGGAAACCTTATTTTGATATATTTAACAGCAAAAATGCGGATTAGCGGATCTACTTATATTCAAATTTCTTAATATAAAATATACCAATCAGAACATAATCAGCAGCTATTTAACATTATTAAAAATAAAAAATAAAATTTGTCTAAGGCCCCGTTTAAGTAGGGCTTATATATTAAACTTATATAAATAATATAACTTTATTTAAGGCTATTTTTAGCGAAATTTTCAAATTTTCAAATTTTTTTTTAAAAACGTTAACTAACCGTAAAAATATAATTGTTTTAAAAATAAAGATTTAATTCCCGACCCTAAAAAAAAGTTTGGCAAAAAAATTTCTTGGCAAAATTTAACTAATTATATTAATTGTATTAAATATAGCTGATTAGAAAATCGACTTGCTAAAATCTATTTAAGATTTTTCCGAATTTGTTAATATTTCAAATTATATTGCCAATTATATTATATACTTCTAGTTCCAAATTAATATATATATATAATAACTTATATTTTTATAATGACTTTTGATTAGTTTACTATTTATTATTCAAAACAAATGTTAATATTTACTTTTCCAACCGGTCTTATGCCAAATAATATTCTTTTGAAACTATTGTCTAAAGCCTTTTATTATGAATTTGAAACAATTAAGACGAATAATATATTGTTATATTTATTAATAACTTATTGGATTGTAATAACTTTAAGTATAATACAAAATTGAAAAGCAAGGCAAAAGAAACGGAAGACTTTATAAATTAATATATATTAAAAAAACCAGTTGAAAATATAATAAGTAAATGCTTAATATTTTGGTGCATATTTAACGAATATACTGAATTAATTGCTGCCTGAAGTTGTTTAACTGATCTTCGAACAGGTATATCCTTGAACAACAATTTATATATCTTATGCAACATAAGTTCACGATACAAGACTTCAAAAGGCTCTGCTATCGATGATGGTATGAATAACCTTTGGTGTGAACTACACCTAGTGTGTACTACGTTTGGCGTGGTCCACTTTATGAGGGAGTGGGCATGGGAGGGTTATTGTAGTCGATGGCGGATTCGGCGGGCGTGTTGAAGTATAGCTTGTACTAGTGCTCGAGGCAAGTAGGAGTATAGGTACCTAGCTGGGCTTGGCAGTAGGCTGTTACCGTATAGAAACCGTTACAATCTTGTTACGTTAAAAACGTTTGTTCTAGCTCTAATATTGTTTATAAAAATTAATAATATTTATTTTTTTCGTTCCCAACCTTTTTATTTTCTAGCTAATTTGCGGTTTATAATTATTAAATTTAATTTTTTTAATTTAAATTATAAATATTTATTATTTATATTAATATATATAATTGAATAAAATATAATACTTTAAAAAAAATATTAAAAAAAATTTAATATTAAAATAAATAAATATTTATATTATATTTCCGTTTTAAAACTATAAAAATAAATATATAATAATTAATATACAACGTTAATATTAATAAACATTAATTTTGAACAACAGTTCCTATACGGTTTGTGAAGAAGTAACAGTATCTATACGGTTCCAAGCTTACTGCCAAGCCCCCTAAGGTAGATTCGGAGGCTGAATTCGGGTGTAGGTCGGACATAACATTGTAAGACTCGAGGTATGCCAAGAAGACAGGAATGTGCCCGGCCCGCGCCTCTGACTATTTTCAAACATGGATCATAGTCTTTTTCCGTGAAGGATCCCTTCCTCGTGTCTTGGATATTCCACGAGGTTTTGCCGAGCTCCTGTCTGCTTTGTTGCCTGCAACTCGACCTTTGGGCTTGGACCGTGGGAACGGGGCTATTTGTAAGATCACGACTGTGTTCACCGCCGCATTAGAAGTTGACGTGCTCATCCTCTCTTTCTGTTTCGATATCCGATCGCTTCTGTGTAGTATAGCATTGGCAGATTGAGGCCGTATATTTCCCCACAAATCGGTAGCTAAATCCGCTTCTAATGCACCGAAACTCTTTTGGTTAATAAATAACCGATTACTTTTACGCAGAGCAATATTGGCAAACGGAAGTAATATTATTATTATATTAGGTCCTTAATTTTAACCATGGCCACGCTTTGCGGAGATATTTGATTATCAAAAGTTGAATACTTTCCTTCCAACAGCTTTTGATATAGTACTATATCAAAATTTTGTACCAAGTTAAAAATAACCTTGTATTAGTATTTCCCCTACTATATCCAATTTGCTAATTATTTATAAAAGAGCCTTATATCTTTATATAATAATTAATTAATAATAATATATTAATTCCTTAAAAATATTTTGCGTCTAATATTTTATATATATATTATTTATAATTATAATTATAATTATTTTCCTTTTTATACTTTTAATTAATAATATTAATAACTTTTTAAAGAATAATATTTAAATTCGTTTTAAAGTTTTATTTTAATCGGATAATTAAAAAAAATTTAATTTTAATTTTTAAATTTCTTTTAATTTAAATAGGATAATAATAAATAATAAATCTAACGAAGAATATTTTAAAGTTTTTATATTATATAATAATAATAAGTTTTTCTTTAAAATAAAAGTTTTATAAATAATTACTCTTTTAAATAATTATAATTCTTTTTTAGAATTCTTTTTTAAAAATCTTATTATTAGAAATTGGAACCAACAAAATACAAAATATAATATTAAATATAATAAAGAATAATAAATTAATAGAGTAGAAACGCAAAATACGCGTTTTTTGCGTTTTGGTACAGACTTTTAATACGGTACTGTATTGTAAATAAACAGATTGGATTAAGCGTAGAATTTGTTGAAATACGCCTTTTGTTTTTGTCTGGTTGCTAATTACTTCGCAGGGTGGATTTGCCAAATCGGTTGGATTTAAAAGTTTTTAAACATAATTTGACTTGATTTCGATTAACTTTTCGGTATTATAATTTTATTTTTAGAACAATTGAATGTTGATATTTCTGTTGTTGAAATAGTATACTCCGCAAGAAAGGTTGCAAATTGTTACTTTACTTATTCCAACCGCATATTTATAAGTTTGATTTGCTTTTGTACATCTTTTATATACGATTACATATCTTCACTAGAGCAAAAAATTTCCAAAAGAATTTCGATAAAATCTATAAAAAATTACGTTAATAATAAACATAATGAATATATTTTATAAACTTCGTTAAATCGTTAATATATAAAAGAATTATTAAAATTTTAATTTATAAATTTCGTTAACAAAACGGAATTTTTTTTATCAATTATTCGATTTATTATTTTGTAAAAATCAACGTAATAATTCATTATAATTATTATTTTTTATAAAAAATATATCGATTATTGAAAAATTTATATTCTTTTTATATATAATATACTTCGTATAACATATATAAATATTATGTTTCGCGATTTATAAATTATTATTATTTTATAATAAAAAAGCGAATAATTAAAAAATTCCTTTAACTTATGTAAATCTTTTGTTTTCTTTGAATTGATTTTTCTGTAATTAATATTAAAAATTTAAAACAATTAATATATGAAAATTTGAAAATTTTTCCAAAAATTCAAACTTTATCGTATGTTTGTACGGTAATTTATAATTTATAACAGTGAAATTATATCGCTTTATTTTGAATTTACCGCTATATTAAAGAAAATTAAAAATTAAAAATAATTACATTTTATTCGATATTTATAAATAAAACAATATTTTAAAAAATATTTTAATAATTCAATTAAAAGTTTTGACAAATTATTAAAAAGTTTCTTTAATATAAATAAAATTATTTATTAATCCAGATTCGAAAAAAAGTTATAAGAAATAATTTCGAAAATAACGTAAAAACTTCAAAATCATTCGTACAATATTATAAGTTGATAATGAAATATTAATTATAATTCGCCGGTTTAATATTTTGTATATTTACAATTCAAAGTAATTTCAAAAATAATTATTAATGAAAAAAACCAAATAAATTTAACTTTAATTAAAAATTCGAATTTAAAATTTCTAAATTAAATATTTAAATTAATAAAAGTTGAAAATTTAAATTCAAAGTTACAATCAAAATATTAATAATAACGAAGTTCCTTGCAAAGCTGTCAATAACAATTTTTTATAAATTGAAAATAATATTAATAATATTTTAATTATATTAAATTAATTATTTTGGAACATATATAAAACAACTTTTTATTTTCTTTTAACAAAAATATTATATTATATAAATATTATTAAATAATTATTATAATTTTATTTGCGATTATTAATTTTTCGTAATATTAACAAATTCGGAAACCTTATTTTAATATATTTAATAATAAAAATCCGGATTAGTAAATTTATTTATATTTAAACTTTTTAATATAAAATATATTAAATTAGAATATAATTAGTAAATATTTAATATTGTTATAGAAATTTATTTATTTATTTAAAGCCCTGTTTAAATAAGGTTTGTATATTAAATTTATATAAATAATATAACTTTATCTAAAGCTATTTTTAACGAAATTTAAAATTTAAAAATTTTATTAAAAATAGCCTTAAACGAAGTTATATTGTTTATATAAATTTAATATATAAGCTTTACTTAAACGGAGACTTAAAATAAATTTTTTTTTTTTAATAATATTAAATATTTACTAATTATATTCTAATTTAATATATTTTATATTAAGAAATTTAAATATAAACAGATCTGTTAATTTAAATTTAAATTATTAAACGTATTAAAATAAAGTTTTCGAATTTGTTAATATAATATATTTATTATATTTATTATATTTATTATATTTATTATATTTATTATATTTATTATATTTATTATATTTATTATATTTATTATATTTATTATATTTATTATATTT
>JAABUQ010010071.1_pt1 | contig 12519 bp, 9 predicted proteins | sample 5560001 | NCBI WGS metagenome assembly JAABUQ01 (sample SAMN10711888, study PRJNA513371) | rock metagenome | isolation source: Antarctica rocks | place: Antarctica: Victoria Land, Finger Mt nord | collected 2015-12-18 | reverse complement strand
TCTCTTGATCAGCTTCAAGCTATCTATACCGGCAAACTTCAGAACTGGAGTCAAGTAGGAGGCCCAAACTTACCCATTACCCCGATCGCTTTCAACCCGACCAACAGCAGTACGATGAATATTTTGTTATCGAATGTGGGCGGCGTGAACAGCATGAGTTCTAAGTTGCTAGCTGTTCGCGACTGGACATCCAGTATTCGCCTAACTAGTCAAACCCCAGGAGCAATTAGCTTTGGCTCCATGTCGTCTGTTAAGGGTCAACAAACCATTCGTCCTATTGCGATCGCCAAAGTTAACTCGACTCTCTATATACAACCATATGATTCGCAAGGGCAAATTAACGCTCAGGCAGTCAGAGACGGTATTTACCCGATGACTTATCAGATATTTGTTGATATTCGCCGGGATGGAACGCCTGATGAACAGGCTGGGGTTGCTTATGCTAATTTACTGCTGTCTGAGGAAGGTCAGAAATTGGTCGAGCAAGCTGGATTCGTAACTTTGCATTGAGCAGCAATTTTTCTCAAGCTGTCAGCGCTGAAATTTGATTTGTCTTCTTCTTTAGACATTTGTTTGCACAACTATTTAATTAAGGACACACACTCTTGAAAAGTACAGTCCGTCAACGGCTCTTACTTATCGGTTTTGGCATTATCATTAGCTTGTTTGCGGGAATTACTCAAGTTCAAGAAGTTCAAGCAGCAATACCAGTTCAACCAATAGTAACTGAACCTACTGTATCTTTAGTAAAAGAGCCCCCTGTATCTGATGTTTCACAGCAATTAATTGGCACTTGGGAAATCGTTTCCTACGAGACTCGAAATTCTCAAGGAGAGATGATGACTGCTCCCCCGTGGCATTATGATCGCGGAACACTGATTTACGACCAAACAGGACGCATGGCTGTGCAGCTAGTTAGTAATGTGCGACCAACTTTCTCGGGCGATCTTGTGCAAGCAGTTGACAGAGCTACCCCAGAGGAGTTAAAAACTGCTGTTTTGGGTTACTTAGCATACTTTGGCACCTACACAATTGATGAAAAAGAGCATACGATAACTCATCACGTAGAAAGAAGCACCAATAACTATGCTGGAACTGCTCAGGCAAGAAGTTTTGAAATTAAAGGTAATCAGTTGATTTTGACGAAATTAGCTAGTTTGACCCAAGGAGCAAAGCAAAGCCAACTGAGTAGCCGGATTGTTTGGGAGCGTACCAAGTAATATTTATGAATGAAAATAAAGATATACTACTAAAAATCGAACTAGTTCAGTTAACAGAAATTGAAAGCCTTCTAGAAGAAGAAATTGTTCTGCAAAATGAACTGGCAAAAACTGAATCTTCTCATCTAGCGAAAATCGCGAGTTTGTTAGACGAGGAAAAGAAGCAAAAGATCAAACAGAATTGCTACCAAGATGTCTGCAAATATTGTGAAACCGAAAGATTTCCTTGCGCGATCGCACTAGTTGAAAGCCTAGCGCGGCATTTACCTGATGATTTAGAAGTGCGTCAGTGGCAAGCAAGTATTTATCAACGTTTGGGACGCAAATTAGTAGAGGATAACCAGATAGAAAAAGCTAGAGTTTACTTGAAGAAAGCTTTGAAAACAGACCCTCATAATCGGTCACTCTGGTCTGAGGTTGAACGAGATTTCCGCCAATTAGAGATAATTGTAACTTCTTTTGTAGCCTGAAAAAATGGACATTCTTGGCACTTCTCAGAATTTACGCCCTTTAAGTCTGCTAAACGAATCTAACCGTTGCGATAGTGTTCACCTACAAGTTTTCAGCAACTCAGTCACTTGGTTAATTTATCTGGAGGAGGGCAAAATAATTTATGCCTCGCATTCAGTAGAGCCATTTGATCGGCTCGATTGTCAATTGCGCCGCCTCTTTAATGACAAACCTACCGCATTTATTAAGGAAGTTCGAGCACATCTGACACGTTTAATGAATGAGGCTCAGTCTAAAAATCAGCTTTTACCTGATTATGAGGCGATCCTTTGGTTAGTTAGGCAGCAGTATTTGACTTCTACGCAGGCTTCTGTTCTGATAGAAGAGTTAGTTAAAGAAGTTATTGAATCATTTTTGCTAATAAAAAAGGGAACTTACAGATTAGGCAATAAACTTGATATAACACCTGTTTTTTGTAGACTTGAAGTGCAGCCAATTGTAGACCACTGTCAAAAGCAATTACAAAGATGGCAGGCTTTAGAGCCACACATTTGGTCCCCCTACCAGCGTCCTTATTTTCTGATCCAAAATAGAGTTAAAGAAGATCTGCCCCCAGAAGTAAAACAGAAATTAAGGGCAATACTAAAAGGTTTCAGCTTCTACCATCTTGCTGTTTTATTAGACAAAGATAAACTCCATCTGGCTGAAAGCCTACATTCATACATTAAGGATGGAACTGTATTACTGCATGACCCGGCACAACCATTCAACCAATTGCCGAAGACGTTTGTCCATTTATCCAACCATCCTGGTTCTTTAGAAGATGCCTCTCCTACGTTAGGAAAGAAAGGTTCAGCAGGGGGAGCAGTTTTCAATTCACACACACCAGTGGAGAGCGTTACGCCTACTAGAAAGGTGATCTTTGGAGGAACTCATCCTGCAGATGCTTCAACTGCTAAGGGGACTCATAAAATTGTTTGTGTCGACGATAGTCCAACAATATTACATCAAATTAATTACTTCCTCAATGATGATAATTTTTCAGTTTTTCCAATTAACGATCCAGTTAAAGCGTTAATGCAAATCATCCGAGTTAAACCGGATTTGATTTTACTTGACATTGGAATGCCAAATTTGGATGGGTATGAACTATGTCGGCTTCTACGGAATCACTCACGCTTTAAGAGTACACCCATTATAATGGTGACGGGGAGTACTGGTATTTTAGATCGAGTAAGAGCCAAGTTTGTTGGTTCTTCGGGATATTTAACAAAGCCTTTTGATAAAGCAAATTTATTGAAAACCATGTTTAAACATTTAGCTTGATGGAGTATTGTTGATGCTAGAAATTAAAGCTACGGAAGACAAAGAACACGAAATTCGGCTGCAATTTCTAGAGGAAGCAACTGAGTATCTGAACACAATTGAATTGGTATTGAATGGATCAGCCGGTTTTCGCTTGGATGAAAAAGGAATAGATACCGTAACTAGAGCGGCTCATTCAATTAAAGGTGGCGCAGCAATGGTGGGGCTCTCAACTTTAAACGATATGTCTCTCCGGCTGGAAGATTTTTTCAAAGTCTTCAGAACGCAGCCACAGCGCCCTGTAGAGCCTGAGCTAGAAGGTTTGCTGCTAGCAATAGTTGATCGCATGCGCGAAATAGTCAGCTTAAATTTCGAGGGAGCAGATGCAGATAAGCAATGGTTAGATCGCTTCGTCAATCCAGGTTTCCACAATTTGCAGAAGTTTTCTAGCAGCACCACTACATCTGAAGCTCCAGTGGCACTACCGGAAAACGAGCAAGACATAGTAAAGCTCATTTTTCAAACCGAAGTAGAAGAATGTCTGCAACATTTGGAATCTGTTCTGGCAGACCAAAAGAAGTCCTCTTTCTTACTTGAGGAAAGCATGGCTGCAGCTCAGGCATTGGGCGGCTTGGGTGAAATGCTAAACCTTACTGAATTTAGCAGTCTTTGTGAGTCAATTACTCAACAGTTAGAAGCAAACCCAACGCAGGTTGAAGAGATTGCTCGTCTAGCCCTGCAAGAATGGCGGCGATCGCAAGCGGCGCTACTGGTAGGTCAACCAGATGCTCAGCCCTCACCAACCACCGAGCATAACGCTATAACAAGCCCTAATGATATCCAATTCGACACAATCAACCTTTATGATCCGTCAGAACCTAACCGTACTTACCTCACATCACTTGAACACAAGTTAGGCTGTGAAGGCATAGTATGTATTCCCAGTGAGCAGCTTCAGCAGATCAATCTTGTGTTTGGAAAATTAACTGAGCAGCACCAACGCAACGCTGAACAGCTCCAACTCAACGCTGCATATTTGGAGCAGTTAGGCAGTTTGTTGGAAAAGCTGAATCATGATACTCATTCACAACTCACCCACAGCCACAAAGTTCCCCTTGGATTCAGTAATGGAGTAGGGGATTTAGAGCTAGAGGAAAAACCCTCAGCGATCGCTGCGATCGCAAGCCAGAAAAACACAATCCTAATAGTCGATGATTCTAAAACCGTGCGTCAGTCTCTATCACTGACTTTAGAAAAAGCCGGGTACAGAGTTGAATCTGCTGAAGACGGGCTAGATGCGCTCAAACAGCTTTTATCTGGATTGCAAGTTGGAGCGATTATTTGCGATCTTGACATGCCTCATCTTGATGGTTATGGCCTGTTGACTCGGCTTAAGTCAGACCCTACTCTCAAGCATTTTCCCATAGCAATGCTAACTTCTCACGTTGAAAATGAGCGTCGCCAAAAGGCGATGTTGTTAGGCGCAGCTGCCTATTTTACCAAGCCTTACAACGCTCAGGAATTACTCAGAACTCTGAAGGAATTGATTAAATGAAATTCCCTACTGCCGTCGATACAGAATCAGGTAAGAAAACAAGCGAAGCCTTCATATCTCCCTCAGACAAATCCTCTCAGACTGATTTGTCTCAGCTTCGCTTGCAGGCAGATGTTCCCAGTGCTTTTGGAGTCGCACTGAGTCCAGATCTTACTGGCGTCCTGTTTGCATTTTTAGGGCTGGGGACAGGACTATACCTGCTCCTCTGTCAATTAATGCCAGCCTGGGAAAACGCTCAGAAGCTGCAAGCAGACTTGGCGCAGAAGCAGACGCAAGTCCAACAAAAGCAAGCAATCTTAAATCAGATTGGCAAAGTAAATGCTGAACTAGCAAATGCGAAACAGCAACAAGCAGAGGTCTTGACCTTGTTCGCTAATAAGAAAAACTTAGACACGTTCCTACTGGATCTTAATCAACTGGTTGACGCTGCTAATGCTAAACTGAGCCGGAGTGACTCTAGGGCCAAACTCAAACGATTTGTGTCAGTGAATCAAGCAGATGAAGTGATCTCGGATAGTTCGCTGGGACCAGCGGTCAATGGTAAGCTCAAACGTCGAGTGTTCAATATTGCATTGGAAGGGACGTTTGACCAAACCGAGTCAATTTTACGCAATATCGAGCGTCTGCAGCCCTTGTTAATTGTTAAACCCGCATTTCTCACAAACAGAGCTTGAGAAGCTAGAACCCTTGCCCTGTCAAAGTCAAGCGGAGTCAGGGTTTTAACAGTGTGTTGTTTTTTTCGCCTCGTTTTGATCCGGGTCAATCCTTGACTGCATAAGGCTTTGAGCGATTATGAGCGCAAAGTTTGTGAGAAATGCGGGTTAAAGACTATCAATCGACATTGGCAACTGTACCTCCTGATTCGAACGGCAAGGTAAATCGTGGTCCTGCTAACATCAGTACGTCTTTTCAGTTGCAGGCGATCATGCCCGTTAGCTCAGCGGAAACAGTGTTGGCAACTGGCAGCAGTAATCAAAACAGAAAGTAATCGTAATGTCAATTCTTGCTCTAACTAAAGCCTCAACCAAACCGCTAACCCAGCAAGTGTTCGCACATCGCCAGCTAATTCCGCCACGCTCTGACGTATTGTGGCGAATTGAGCGCGGTGTTGTACGCACCTCAACTTGGAACGAAGAAGGCTCAAGGATCATCTTAGGGTACTGGGGACCAGGGGATATTGTAGGTCAGCCGCTATCAAGGCTCAACCCCTACCAAATTGAGTGCTTAACGAGTGTAGAGATGAGTATCTTGCCGTCTGAACTGTGGAAGCAAGCGTTGGCTGCGATATTATTGCACGTACAGCAGACTGAAGAACTGCTCAACATCATCCATCGAAAACCGGTTTCTCTGCGATTGTGGCAATTCCTAGTCTGGCTGAGTCAGAAGTTTGGTCGTGACGTTGACCAGGGCAGGCTGATTGACTTGCGGCTGACTCATCAGGAGTTGGCGGAAGCGAGCGGCGTAACGCGGGTATCGGTGACGCGCAAGCTTCAGCAATTTGAGTCGAAGGGAATGCTGCGGCGACATTCTCGGCGTTTTGTTATTACAGGCTTGGGAATACAGGATGCTGGCTGAAATACTTCTAGTTGTCACGGTTTCCACTGCTGCTGCGGCATTTGAGCTACCCCAATTTTCAAATATTCTACCAGCGCTCAGTTAGAGCAGATTTGGGAAAATAGTCAAATAACTTGATTCAGGCCGTTTCTGGCTCCCTTTCCACCACTACTAGCAAATCACCTGGCTGCACGCCAAAGAACTTGCAACATCTATAGAGAGTAGAAGTATTCATCTGATAGTAAGGGTTTTCGTACAACTGCCTAGCTGTTGCCATCCCAATGTCAGTTGCTCTGGCAAACCTTGAATAAGTTAACCCTCGCAATCGCATTAGTTCCCCTACTTGATGCCTAAACATTGTTTCTTCTAAACCTAGAACATTTTTAGCATAGCATCTTGACTTTGTTCTAGAATTAGAACATTATTGTTCTATAATTAGAGCAACATAGTAGGACAAAGCTCCAAGGCTTTGTGTGCAAAAAGGCATCAGCAGTAACTAAACATGAACAGTAAGGAGAACAAGGGAGAGGACCCAACTACACTTGTACAGAAAGACCCTAGAGCACTGAACCCACACCCATGGAATTATGCTATCTATGGCGAAGGCGAAGATATCTCAGATCTGATTGAATTGATTCAAGCTTCTGGGTGGGTTAAGCCCCTGGTTGCCACCTCAAAAGGCACCATTATCAGTGGTCACCGGCGCTGGAAGGCTGCATTGGCCTTGGGCTGGGAGAGTGTCCTCGTAGAAGTTAGGGAGTTTCCCGATGAGATAGCTGAATTACAGGCATTATTGCTAGAAAATGCTAATCGTTTCAAAACTGTGGAACAAAGAGTTCGGGAAGCTGATGCGTGGAAAAGTGTAGAGAAGGCAGTGGCGCATGGGCGACAAGTAGCTACTCAAAACAATTACGCAGGTAGAGCAGTGCGTGAAAATTTTCCCCAACTGCTCTTAGGAAAAGGTAGGGCTAGCGATCATCTAGCCAAGATAGTTGGATTAGGCTCAGGCCGTACCTATCAGAAGGCGGCGAAGGTCGTTACTCGTAGTGATGAGGAAGCAAACCTTAGCCACCAGGAAGTAGCCCAATTACTGCGGAAAACGCTAAACGAGCAAAGCGTAGACGCAGCGCATGCACTAATTAAGAGATCACCTGAAGAACTCCAGGCGATTGCTAACCTCATTAACAGCGGCAAAGCAAAATCGACACGAACAGCAGTAAAAATGATTAACCAGAATCATGATATAGATTTCAGTAACACAAACTGTAGCGCCCCATATCAACCAAGCCTCGCAGGTTTTTCAGTAGGAGACTGGGTTGAAATTAACGAGAGTGCCAATGAGTACAACAAAACCTACATTGGACAAAAGGGGCGAATCGAGCAGGTTTTGGCAATGGAGAACCAAGTCTCAGTCAGTCTTGAAAATATGGCTGATAAACTGAGGTTTGAACCACGCGAGTTGTGCTTGTTGGTGAGAGCCGCGCCGCAAGATCCAATCCACGCCGAGGACATTGTCTTCATATGCATAGATCGCCAGGAAGCTACCTCACCCCAGGACAGGAAGTGGAATGGATTTTGGGGAAAGGTAACGCAAATTGGCGAAATGGGTAGCTTGAGTGTTGACGTGGGCAAGGAATCCCTACGACTATTCCTGCGCGATCTGAAGCCCGTTGATTCGCCCACCTCTGAACTGCGACAGGTAGTAGAGCGGGTACTGCGGTTGCGCAGATTTGAGCTAGATGAAGTTGAAGAAGCAATTTTGGATGTCCTGCAGCGGCGCGAGTGGTTTAAGCCCCGCCAGCTAGATCACCTGGATTTCATCGAAAAATTTTATGTCTATGCAGAACCGTACAGAACTGAGAATCGACAGATAGCCCAGTTACAAGTGCGCTGAGGCTTCTGCAACTAGTCAAATTCCCTACTTAAATACTCAAAGCCGGGACAACGCCAGAGAAGCGCCATCCCAGCAACGTGTAAAAGCTCTTAGCCGTGCTTTACTCATTGCTAATCATAGCAATGTCTAGCATTGTTGTGCTCACGCATGTCTGGCGTTTGTCTCGGCTCCAATCACCACGGAGAACTGAAGAACTGAGATGACCCTAGAACCAAAAAATCAACATCCTAACGAAATTACGGTAGACATGGCTCAGCGTCGGGCTATTTTCTGCCAGGTTGATGACCCAAGAGTAATTATCAGATGTGCAACACATTCCACCTCGGCAATCAGGGAGGTGCTGTGATGACTTTTACAGATGCACAAAACGGGACTGTGATTGACTTCCGTCCCCCCTACGACCGCATAGCAGATCTAGAGAACACATATCTGGAAGAGTCTGTGTTAGCCGGGATTATCGATGATGCCAGTGCTAGCAGCGATACAGCGTTGGGAATAAGTTACGTTGCCGGTCTGCTGCCTTCACCTGCTGCCTTCAGGCATCGGAGCCACCGGCTAATTTACGCTTGCATGCTTGCTCTCCACGAATCAGGGCTAAAGCCCAATCTACAAGCAGTAGCCTTACGGCTGGCTAGGGATGGCTTATTGGCAGAAGTGGGTGGACGGAATAAGCTGGCACAATTGCTAGATCGAGATGCCTTTGCAACGCTGCACCTCAAGCAGAATGCTGAGTTGCTCCGAGAAGCGTACCAGCGTCGGATGCTGGCGGCGGGGTTGAGCGGTATTAACTTGGAGAAAGACCTTGATACTGCCTTGGATCAGGCTCACGAAGAGATTGAGCGTCTGCTGTTGATGCGTTCCACTAATGAGAAATTGAGCAATCGGTCAATGCGATCGCTGATTGTCTCAATTCTAGAACGCAACCTGGGCGAGGCTGAGCAGAGGGAAGCACTCAACAAACTAGCCAAGGACAGTGGTTGGAACCCGAAGGAATGTCGTGAATTAGTCGAGATAGTTGAGTCAGCGCTTGACGCAGAAGAATCCCGCAGTGAGCGGACACAGGAAATCGAGCAGTTGGAGGAGTATAAGGGGCGGACCTTAACTCTATCCAAGTATCTTCCTAGTTCTTATGCCAATCCCATGCAGAAGGTAGCAGAGTGGCTGGGAGTTCCCAGTGCTGCCCTGCTACTAGAGATCTTGGTAGGTGCTGCCAGCTGCGCTCACCCAGAGACACGCATAGTTGTGAAGGAATCCATTGGGTTTATCGAGCCACTAATTATCTACGGTGGCTTAGTGACTGAGAGTGGTCAGCGGAAATCTCCAACTGTAAATGCTGTATTCGACGCGATCAAACAGCTTCAAGCTGAAGAGGAAGAACGGTTTAGGCTGGATTCCCAGGAATACGAGCTTGAACAGAAAGAGTGGGCAGACAACTGTCCGGGCAAGGACAGCCCTGATTTTCGCGCCTGGCAGGATGAACAACCAACTCCACCCCCTCCCCTGCGGGAGCTTTATCTTGACATTGCCACTGTCGAGGCAATTGACAAACTCAAGGGACAGCAGCCCGATACGGCTTTCGTGTTGCTCAAAGATGAATTGAGCGGGTTATTCGGTTCTTACGGCGCTTACAAAAACGGCAAAGGTGAGGATAGAGAGGCGATATTGTCCGGTTGGAATGGTCGGGGTCGGAAGAAAAACCTGAAGGGTGGTGAGCGAGTATCGACCTTATACGATGCTATGAGCATCTTCGGTGCAATCCAAGACTCTAAACTTCAGCAGATGATGGGTTCTTTTGATGATGACCAGGGGGATTGGGGGCGCTTCCTCTGGGCGCTGATTCCCCTTAAAGCCCTACGATTACCCGAAAGCGATACCACATTCCAACTTGCTTTTCTCAAATCTCTATTTGAGCGTGTGCGATCGCTCTCGCCCCAAAAATATCGCTTTGCCTTTGATGCCCAGCGGCTGTATGAGGATTTTCATTGGAAGCTAGAGCAGCGACGTGTGGCGCATCCGCAACGAGGCATGCGGGCAGCGATCGCGAAGATGGAGGGTTATTGCGCTCGGCTTGCTCTGGCATTACACCTGATTTGGGAAGTGGAAGCTGGGCAGGGGAGCGCGCCCTACATTCCCAAAGAGCGGGTACAGCAGGCCATAAGGTTAACTGAGTTCTTCTTCTCGCAAGTCACTCTAATTCACAGCGAGGGAGCTGCCGCCCTGGGCGAGGGAGGACTGACACCCCGCCTCAGCGCGATTTTGGGGAAACTCAAGCAGTTTGGGGAAATCACCGCTCGAAAACTTCAAGCGTCGGTCAGCTGGCTAAGGAAAGTTACACCGGATAAGTTGAGGCAGGATTTAATTGAATTGGCAAAGCTGGGGTATGGCACCATTCAGGGTAAAGGCAACCGGCTCAAGTTGGTTTGCGATCAAACTGCTGATACTGCTGATAGAAGTGCTGACAAAACTGCTGATACTGAAGATAGTCTTAAACCCCTCAATTTAAGGGAGTTTCAGGAATTAAATCAACTTACTGCTGATACTGCTGATATTGATTCGATTGACTCTTCTTCATCTATTGGTTCATCTAATCAAGGAGACTCGAACCACTCTAATCTCAATCAGCAGTATCAGCAGATCAGCAGTCCCCATTTAAATCAAGATTCATCAAGTCTTTCACTTGCTGATATTAAATCAGCAGGTATATCAGCAGATGGCTCAACATCAGCGCATAATCCCAATGACGATCCGCCGCCCGATGATTCCGATAACTGCCGCCAGCATGATGGCGGGACAGTACCACCCGCTATCATATTTGATGAACCGGCATCCCATGCCGGAATGGATGACAATGGCGATGCCTCAGACTCGGGCTCCCCACTGGGGAGCCCTGTGACTCCGGCGTATTCTCCAAGCGTTCGGGGAGAAAGTACTCTCTCCCCGGAACACTCGTCTCAAGGCGACGGCGGTTGGGGCTTTGAGGTGATAGCTGAATCAGTGATCGCCAACGCTGCAGCAACTGAGCCAGCTGGTAACGTTGGTGGGGTCCCGCTCACCACGCTTGAAATAGCTCAGTGGCATGACCGGATGAATGCCTGTCAAACATTGGATGATGCAACAGATTTTTATATGGCGCTTGAGACCCTGCCTCTGTTACAGCGAAATCAGTTTGAATCGAGTGTGTCGGATAAGCGCTGGACATGGTTGTTCAATTTGCCAGAGGTGCTAGAGCTGAAGTCATCAGAGCCAGAGCCGGTGAGTGAGGTGAAGCATCCAGAGTTTCTAGATCTATTGGTGGCCAGCGAACAGGGAGAGGTGGAACCAGAGCCACAGTCAACCCTGGAGGAACTCAAAGCCATGCTATTGGCATGTAATACTTTAACGGCGCTCAATCAAATAAAGCGTATGCACAAGAAAACGATTGGTAAAGCTTACCGCTCCATGACCGAAAAAGAGCAGAGTCAGATTGATGCGATCGCGGCGCTGGCGGTGCCTCAAAAGGTGTATAAGTATGTGGGTGATGAGATCAGGCAAGGAACCGAGCGATTGATGCCGGGGACGCTAGTGTATTTAGATCCGCACACCCCAGTGAGGGCTTCGGATCAAAGTGCGCCGGTGTGGGCGCTCAATGGCATGGCAAATGGTTGGACTCGACCGATTGACGTAAGCTTCAGCATGTTGAAGGAGATTGCAAAGGCTTTCCTGCCCAGTAATAATAGTGAACAGCAGCAGATGGGTCTGCTTTGAGCACGGTCTTTCAGCCCAAGTCTGCATCATATTGACTCATCAGGAAATGGCAGAGGCGATAAATGTGACACGGGTGGCTGTAACACAGCTGCTCCAGCAATTTGAGTTGAATGGTAGACTATGACGGCATCATCGGCAGTTTGTTCTTTCTCAAATAGTGACTGTGAAACCTGGCTTGAACTCAACCACAAGATAGCCCGACTACATCAATACGTCGAGAATGTCAGAAAAGATTAGCATTTCAAAGTAGCTCATCATTTATACGATCGCGTCTAGATGATAAATGCCCTCGAACTCGAACCTAAGAGCGGTGTCTAGGGAGATGCTGCACTAGCACACATTGTCTACCGTATTTGAATAATTCTTCAGCATTTTGCAATGAGATTTTGGCAGCGAGATGTCTCATAGAAGTAGTGAATGCGAGCACTTCACCTTGAGCTGTGACTGCCATTGTATTAGTAGCTAACACAACAAAAAGATAGTATGAACAGCACGTTTTATAAGAAGTTGAGGTGTAAAGCAAGGTTGAGTCAAAATGCTGCTGCAACTTGTCTGGTTAGAAAATATCATTTGCCTATATTTTTGTTTGTAGGTTTTTGCTAAAGCTTGCTAGATTCTGATAAGATAAACTCAAGTATTTTCCTTGAGGACAAAAATCTACAGTTAAGGTTTTTTGTATTCTCATAACTCTACTTTGGTTATGGTGGAGCATCGCGGTCAAAAAATTGCTCCAAGTTGGTGTTGCTCAAAAAACAGTAAATCTAGCTACAAAAACTTCGATTACTGTAGACAGTCCT
>JAABUQ010010070.1_pt1 | contig 12520 bp, 15 predicted proteins | sample 5560001 | NCBI WGS metagenome assembly JAABUQ01 (sample SAMN10711888, study PRJNA513371) | rock metagenome | isolation source: Antarctica rocks | place: Antarctica: Victoria Land, Finger Mt nord | collected 2015-12-18 | reverse complement strand
GCTGGGTGGTTTCGTCTTAGCCACGATTGCCCTTTTGTCCGTCAAACGCTATCGAGGCTGCGCAAGCGCGCCCGCAATGATGTGGGCGTCGAAATCGACTTGTAGGGAAGCTGATGTTCAAGAAACCGGCTAATTTCAAGCGCGCGCCCATACTGAAGCAGGGTCTGAAGCAGCTTTTGGGAGCCACCGCGGTCGCCGCCGTGACCCTGCTGGCCGGTCAGGCCGTGACTACCCCGGCGCGCGCCGCCGACAGCGTCGAGGTGCTGCACTGGTGGACCTCCGGCGGCGAGGCGGCGGGCCTCAGCGTGCTGAAGAAGAAGCTGGAAGGCGAGGGCGTCACCTGGCACGACGCGCCGGTCGCCGGCGGCGGCGGCTCGGCGGCGATGACCACGCTGAAGGCCCGCCTGACCGCCAACAACCCGCCCACCGCTTCGCAGATGCTCGGCTACACCATCACCGACTTCGCCCAGCAGGGCGTGCTGGCCGACCTGTCCGATGTCGCCGCCAAGAACAACTGGAACGCCGCCGTCCCCAAGGCGCTGCAGGCGTTCTCGGTCTACCAGGGCAAATGGGTCGCGGCCCCGGTCAACGTCCACTCGACCAACTGGATCTGGGTCAACAAGGCGGTCATGGACAAGCTCGGCGCCACCGCCCCGACCAATTGGGACGAGCTGGTGGCGCTGCTCGACAAGGCCAAGGCGGCCGGCGTGGTGCCGCTCGCGCAAGGCGGCCAGGCCTGGCAGGAGAACACCATGTTCGAGAGCGTGGTGCTGACCACCGGCGGGCCTGACTTCTACAAGAAGGCGTTCCTCGACCTCGACCCCGCCGCGCTGTCCTCGCCCACCATGAAGACGGCGTTCGAGCGGATGGCCAAGCTGCGCACCTACGTCGATCCGAACTTCCCCGGCCGCGACTGGAACCTCGCCACCGCCATGGTCATCAAGGGCGACGCGCTGATGCAGGTCATGGGCGACTGGGCCAAGGGCGAGTTCGTCAACGCGCACAAGCAGCCGGGCGCCGACTTCCTGTGCTTCCGCTTCCCCGGCACGCAGGGCACCGTCACCTTCAACGCCGACCAGTTCGTGTTCTTCAAGCACGGCGACACGCTGCAGCCGGCGCAGGTCGAGATGGCGAGTGCCATCGAGGACCCCGCCTTCCAGTCGGCGTTCAACGTCATCAAGGGCTCGGTGCCGGCGCGCACCGACGTGTCGGATGCGGCGTTCGACGCCTGCGGCAAGAAGGGCATTGCCGACCTCAAGCAGGCGATTGCCTCCAATCAGCTGTTCGGCTCCGAGGCGCAGGGCTACGGCGTGCCCGACGCGGTGCAGAACGCGATCTCCGACGTGGTGACGCGGCTGTTCAACGGCCAGATCACCAGCGACCAGGCGGCGACGCAGCTGCCGACGGCGATCAACGCGGCGAAGTAGCCCGAAGCGGCGCGGCCGGGGCAACCCCGGCCGCGTCACTGCCTTGTTGCACGAAGGGATTCCCCCGCATGTCGACCACCACGATCAATCCAGGGGCGATCCCGCGCGAACGCAGCCGCCCGCTCGACGTGCTGCAGGACTGGCTGCCGCGCCTGGTGCTGGCGCCGTCGTTCGTCGTGGTGCTGCTGTTCGTCTACGGCTTCATCCTGTGGACGGTGTACCTGTCGTTTACCGGCAGCCGCATGATGCCGATGTATGCGCTGACCGGCTGGGGCAGCTATCGCCGGCTGTTCCTGCAGCCGAGCTGGCACATGGCGCTGCACAACATCGCCGTGTTCGGCATCCTCTACATCCTGATCTGCATCGGCCTCGGCCTGCTGCTGGCGATCCTGCTCGACCAGCGCATCCGGGCCGAGGGCGCGTTGCGCACCATCTATCTGTATCCCATGGCGATCTCGTTCATCGTCACCGGCACCGCCTGGAAGTGGTTCCTCAACCCGGGCCTCGGCATCGAGCGGACGATGCACCTCTGGGGCTGGACCAGCTTTCATTTCGACTGGCTGGTGAACCCGGACATGGCGATCTACACCGTGGTCATCGCCGGGGCCTGGCAGGCGACCGGCTTCTGCATGGCGATGTTCCTGGCCGGCCTGCGCGGCATCGACGGCGAGATCCTGAAGGCGGCGCAGATCGACGGCGCGTCGGGCCTCGCCACCTACCGCCGCATCGTCATCCCGATGCTGCGCCCGGTGTTCCTGTCGGCGTTCATCGTGCTGGCGCACATGGCGATCAAGTCGTACGACCTGGTGATCGCGCTCACCGGCGGCGGCCCCGGCAACGCCACGGAGCTGCCGTCCACCTTCATGTATTCCTACACCTTCACCCGCAACCAGATGTCGGTGGGGGCGGCGAGCGCCGTGTTCATGCTGATGACGATTGCCGCCATCATCGTGCCGTACCTGTATTCCGAGCTGCGGGAGCGCAACTGATGGCCGAGGCGCTCGCGGCGCCGCGCCCGCTCGGCGGCGGGCGCATCGTCGGCATCGTCATCTATGCGCTGCTGCTGTTCTTCGCCGTCGTCTTCCTGCTGCCGTTGTTCGTCATGGTGGTGACCTCGCTGAAGTCGCTCGACGAGATCCGCGACGGCAACGTGCTGGCGCTGCCGCTCGCTCCCACCATCGCGCCCTGGCTCGCCGCCTGGGGCAGCGCCTGCATCGGACTCACCTGCAACGGCATCAAGGGCTACTTCGGCAACTCCATCGCCATGGTGGTGCCGGCGGTGGCGGTCTCCACCGTGCTGGGCGCGCTAAACGGCTACGTGCTGACGAAGTGGCGCTTTCCCGGCCACAAGATCGTGTTCGCCCTGATCCTGTTCGCCTGCTTCATCCCGTTCCAGGCGGTGCTGATCCCGGTGGCGCGCGTGCTGGGCATCGTCGGCCTCGGCAACTCGATCCTCGGCCTCATCCTGGTGCATGTCATCTACGGCCTGGGCTTCACCACGCTGTTCTTCCGCAACTACTACGAGGCGTTTCCGACCGAGCTGGTGCGGGCGGCGCAGATCGACGGCGCCGGGTTCTTCCAGATTTTCCGCCGCATCCTGCTGCCGATGTCGGGGCCGATCATCATCGTCACCGTGATCTTCCAGTTCACCAACATCTGGAACGACTTCCTGTTCGGCGCCAGCTTCACCTCCGGCGACGGGGTGCCGATGACGGTGGCGCTGAACAACCTGGTCAACACCTCGACCGGGGTGAAGGAATACAACGTGGACATGGCGGCGGCGATCATCGCCGCGTTCCCCACCCTGTTCGTCTACGTCGTCGCCGGCCGCTACTTCGTGCGCGGGCTGATGGCGGGCGCCGTGAAAGGATGACCGCCATCATGCCGTTCCTCGAAATCAAGGGCCTGAAGAAACGCTACGGCAGCCTCGACGTGCTGAAGGGGATCGACCTCGACCTCGACCGCGGCGGTTTCCTGGTGCTGGTCGGCCCGTCCGGCTGCGGCAAGTCCACGCTGCTCAACGCCATCGCCGGGCTGGAGACGATCAGCGGCGGCGACATCCGCATCGACGGCCACTCGGTCGCCGAGCTGCGCCCCTCGCAGCGCAACATCGCCATGGTGTTCCAGTCCTACGCGCTCTACCCGAACATGACGGTGGCGCAGAACATCGCGTTCGGCATGGAGATGCGCGGCGTGGCCAAGCCGGAGCGCGACGCCGCCGTGCAGCGGATCGCCGCGATGCTGCAGATCACGCATCTGCTGGCGCGCCGCCCGGCCCAGCTCTCGGGCGGCCAGCGGCAGCGCGTGGCGATGGGGCGGGCGTTGGTGCGCGACCCGCAGGTGTTCCTGTTCGACGAGCCGCTGTCCAACCTCGACGCCAAGCTGCGCGTGGACATGCGCACCGAGATCAAGAAGCTGCACCAGGCCACCGGCAAGACCATCGTCTATGTCACCCACGATCAGATCGAGGCGATGACGCTGGCCACCAAGATCGCGGTGCTGCGCGACGGCGCGCTGCAGCAGGTCGGCAGCCCCGCCGAGATCTACAACAGCCCCGACAACCTGTTCGTGGCCGACTTCATGGGCTCGCCGGCGATGAACCTGCTGCCGGCACTGGTCGAGTCGGAGAATGGCGTGGCCCGGCTGTCGCTGGCGCGCGACGGCGAGGGGCCGATCAGCCTGCGCATTCCGCCGACGGTGCGCCGGACCAGCCTGCAGCCGGGGCAGCAGGTCATCGTCGGCATCCGGCCGGAAGCGATCACCGACCTCGACGGCGCCGACCGCAACTCGGCGCTGGTCGAGCAGGTCGAGGCGAGGGTGGACGTGGTCGAGCCGGCCGGCGCGGACACCTACGTCGTGACCCACGCCGGCGGCAAGGAAGTCATGGCGAGGATGCGCAGCGACGCCGACGTGCGCCCGGGCAGCCGCATCCCGTTCGCCTTCGACCTCGCCCGCGCGGTGCTGTTCGATCCCACCAGCGGACTGCGCCTGGCGTGACCTCAAGCCTGGCATGACCCCCGACCAGCATCGCCAGCGCGCCGCCGAGATCGCCGTGGAGGAGGTGGCGCTGGGCTTCCGCAACTTCGATTTCGAGCAGGCCTGGAAGATCGGCCATCGCCTGGTGGAGGTTGCCGGCGACCGCCCGCTGGCGATCCGCATCGTGCTGGCCGGGCGCACGCTGTTCTCGGCGGCACTGGACGGGACCTCGGACGACAACCGGCTGTGGCTCGACCGCAAGCTGGCGACGGTGGCGCGGTTCGGCCATTCCTCGCTGTGGCTGCACCACAATCTGCGCGCCCGCGGCCGCAGCCTGGCGGATGTGTCGGGCATCGGGCCGAATGGCGGACCGACTGGCGGGCTCGATGTCGCCGACCACGGCGGCGGCGTGCCGATCCGCATTGGCGCCCAGGTGGTGGGCGCGGTGGCGGTGTCGGGCCTGGCGCATGAGGAGGATCACCGGATTACCATGGAGGCGATGCGAGCATGATCGACCATGTCGTTTTGTTGCGTTGGCAGCCGGGCGCCAGCGAGGCGGCGAAGGATGCTGCCGCGACGGCGCTTGCAGCATTGCCCTCGAAGGTGCCGGGGATCGTGCGCTACACCGCCGGCGTGCAGAACAGCCCTGAGGGAAAAGGTCATGGCTACGACTGGGGTTTGTGATGACCTTCACTGATGCCGCGGCGCGCGACGCCTATTTGCCACATCCCGAGCACCAGCGTGTCGTGGCTGAAATGCTGGCGCCCATCGTCGCGGATGTCCTGGCGTTCGACCTTGCCCATGGTAACTGACTGCCGTAACGAACAGCTTGCCATTAAATAACTTTGATGTGAGGAAAGCCGGCTTTCGGCAACCCCCGCCATTCCGTTCGCGCTTTCCGGCCTTATAAAAAAGGGACGGCGATGAACGCGCAATTCTGGTTGTGGCTCGATACGATTGCGATGCTGGTTGGCGGTTTGGTCATCCTGGCCATCGGCAAGCGGCGCAACGGACACGAGCAGGCGCACACGATATACCACGGCGTCGTCCCGATCATCGCCGCCTGCTCGTATTTCGCCATGGCGGTCGACCAGGGCAGCGTGACCTTGCCGTTGGGCGCTCCCGACGGCACCGGGCGGCTGTTCTACTACGCGCGCTACATCGATTGGACCTTCACCACGCCACTGCTGCTGTTGTCGCTGTCGTACACCGCGATGCACTCCAGCCTGCGGCGCGGCGGGATGGTGGCCGGCCTGCTGCTCGCCGACGTCATCATGATCCTGACCGCGTTATTCTTCGGCCTGTCCGAGGTCGCGTGGATCAAATGGACTTGGTTCCTGGTCTCCTGCGTGGCGTTCTTGGCCGTCTACTACGTGATCTGGGTGCCGCTGGCCGAGCAGAACCGGGCGGAGTCTGCCGAGGTGCAGTCGATCTTCCGCCGTAACGCCAGTATCCTCACGGTGGTATGGCTGATCTATCCGCTGATCCTCGCGGTCAGCCCGGATGGCCTGGGCGTCATCAGCAGCGCGTTGGGCGTGGCACTGATCGCCATCGTCGACCTGATTGCCAAGGTCGTCTACGGCCTGATGAGCACGATGAGCAACTCCAAGCTGGTCGACAAGGAGGAAGCGGCCCCGGTTAGCCGGGTGTCGCAGCGGATGGCGGCCTGATGGCGACGGGCGACGGGCGGATCCTCCCGGCGCCCACCCCGCGGGCTTTCGCGACACGCGCCTTTGGTTGCCCGCCCTTGCTATTTCCGGTGCTTGGCTTGCTGGCCGCAACGGCTTGGCTGGACCGCGACGCGCAATGGACCGTGGTGCTTGCGGCCGTAGTGCTGCTCGGTGTGCCGCACGGCGCGCTGGACGGCGAAATCGCCCGCCCGCTGTTGCGGCCGCGTTTCGGCTGGGCCTGGTTCGGCGTGTTCGCGCTGCCGTACCTGGGATTGTCGGCGTGCGTGCTGGCGGCATGGCGCATTGCCCCAATGGCCACCCTGGGCGCGTTCCTGGCCGGCTCGGCCTGGCACTTCGGCCGCGAGGAGGATGCGGGGCTGAACCCGTTGGAGGCATTGGCGAGGGGCGGGCTGCCAATCGCGTTGCCGGTGCTGCTGCATCCCGCGGCAACCGCCGAGGTGCTCGGAACGGTCGCGCTGACGCCATTGACGCGGCTGCCGGAGTGGCTGTTCGCCGGGGCGGCCTTGTGGTGCGTCGCCGCCCTGTGGTGGACGGCGCGGATGGTTGCGGCGGGCCGCTGGCAGGCGCTCACCGAGCCTGGCCTGCTTGCCATGCTGTTCGTGGCGCTGCCGCCGTTGCCGGCATTCGCGATCTATTTCGTCTGCATCCACGCGCCGCGCCACACGGCGGCCTTGCTGGACGACCCGCGCGCGCCGCGGGTGGTCGACATGCGCGCGGCCATCTTGCGTTCGCTGCCGACCACCGCACTCACGATCGCCATCGGCGCGGCATTGTGGCGCTGGTTTCCGGGCACGCCATCCGAGCGGCTGCTGGCGCTGACGATCCAGGGCCTCGCCGCCCTGACCCTGCCGCACGTCATCCTCGACCAACTCGCCGCGAGCCGATGGCATTCACGGCAGCAATGAAGTCACCATAGGACAAGCTCCGGTAATGGACGCCAATTAACCTGCAGCGAGACAAGGCCCATACCATGTATCGAGTCTAGTAGACAGCCAAGCAGGAGAGAGTTTCATGCGAGTTTCTGATGTATTGCTGCATAAAGGTTCCGCCGTCACCACCGTTCGCGACAGCGATGACCTTGCCGCCGTCGTACAGCTTCTTGCTGCCAAGCGAATCGGCGCCGTGGTGGTGCAGGACCGCTGGATGAAGCTGGCCGGCATCTTCTCTGAGCACGACTTGGTGCGCGTGTTGGCGGCGCACCATCTCGACGCCCTCACCCTGCAGGTTGGCACTGTCATGACGCACTCCGTCATCACCTGCAGCCCGTCCGACCGGGTCGACACGGCCCTGGCCCGCATGACGATGAACCGCATCCGTCACCTGCCGGTGATCGACAACGGGCAGCTCGCCGGCATGATTAGCATCGGCGACCTGGTGCATCACCGGCTTGACGAGAAGGAGCTGGAGGCCGGGGTGCTGCTGGACATCGCCCGAATGCACGCTTAGGGCAAGCACCGGTTAAGCCGGGATCGAGGGCGCCAGCTCCCACGGCAGGTAGTTGGGCGCCGCGCCCGGCGAGCACAGCATCGGCACCGCGTTGGCGGCCTTGACGTTCGCTTCCAGCCCCATCTCCGCCCGCAACGCGCGAAAAAGCGCCCCATGCGCCACCACCAGCACCGGGAACGGCTGCCGCAGCGCGCGGTTGATCGCGGCCACGGCGCGGGCGCGCAGTTCCGTGAAGGTCTCGGCGCCCTCCGGCGTCCTGGTGCCGGCAACCCATTCCTTGAACCACTCGCCAGCCATCGGTTGCGCTTCCTGGGCGCCGAACGAGACCTCGTGCAGGTCGTGTTCGATCGCCACCGGCAGCCCGAGCGCCTCGCCCACCATGTTCGCGGTGTCGCGGGCGCGCGACAGCGGCGAGGACACGATGCTGGCGACCCCTTTCCCGCGCATGAGCAGCGCCGCCGCGCGCGCCTGCGCCACGCCGGTCTCGTTCAGCGGGATGTCGACGTTGCCCTGCGACAGGCCGCGCGCGTTCCAGTCGGTCTCGCCATGGCGCAGGAACCAGAACGCGGTCGGCTGCAGGCTCTCGGTCATCGGCTGAACCCCCTCAATCGAACAGCGAGCTGACGGAACTCTCGTCGCTGATGCGGCGGATCGCCTCGGCCAGCAGGTCGGCGATGCTGGCCTGGCGGATGTTGTTGGCGGTGCGCACCGCCTCGGTCGCCAGGATGCTGTCGGTTACCGTCAGCGTCTCGATCGGCGAGGCGGCGATGCGCGCCACCGCGCCCCCGGACAGCACGCCATGCGTGACGTAGACGCTGGCCGAGCTGGCGCCGTGGCCGATGAGTGCGGTGGCGGCGTTGCACAGCGTGCCGCCGCTGTCGACGATGTCGTCGACCAGGATGCAGTGCCGCCCGGAAACGTCGCCGATGACGTTCATCACCTCCGACACGCCGGCCCGGTCGCGCCGCTTGTCGATGATGGCGAGGTCGCAGTTGAGCCGTGTCGCCACCGCGCGAGCGCGCACCACGCCGCCCACGTCCGGCGAAACGATCATCAGGTCGCGGCCGGCGTAGCGCTCCTGGATGTCGCGGGTGAACAGGGGGGCTGCGAACATGTTGTCCACCGGGATGTCGAAGAAGCCCTGGATCTGCCCGGCGTGCAGATCCATCGTCAGCACGCGGTGGGCGCCCGCCTCGGTAATCAGGTTGGCCACCAGCTTGGCGCTGATCGGCGTGCGCGGGCCGGATTTGCGGTCCTGCCGGGCGTAGCCGAAATACGGGATCACCGCCGTCACCCGCCGGGCCGAGGCGCGGCGCAGCGCGTCCAGCGTGATGAGCAGCTCCATCAGGTTGTCGTTGGCGGGGTAGCTGGTGCTCTGCACCACGAACACGTCCTCGCCGCGGATATTCTCGTGGATCTCCACGAACACCTCCATGTCGGCGAAGCGGCGCACCGAGGCGCGGGTCAGCGGCAGCTTCAGGTTGGCCGCCACGGCCTCGGCCAGCGGGCGGTTGCTGTTGCAGGCGACAATCTTCATGGCATGAGCTTCCCGAATTGCACCGGCGGCGGCGACCGCGTTCTACCAACGCCTCGACGGCAGCGATAGATGACACTTTCGCATCGAACGGCCGCTTGCCCTCACGAGGCCGGCGGCGCGGCCAGGACATCCGCCGCGGCCGGTGCTGTGGCGGCCGGCGCCGGTGGCGTCACGGGCGTCACGGGCGTCGTGGCGGCGGTGGGCGGGGGGCGTTTCATCAGCTGGTTGGAAATGACTTCGTGCACGCCGCCCGCAGCCTCGGTGCACACCGCGGTGGCGAGCTCGCCCCAGTAGCCGCCGATCAATGCCAGCTTCTCGTCATGCACCTGCGCCACTACTCCGGCCTGCTTGCCGCGGGCGTCGTTGACGACCCAGGTAATTTCCACGGTGCCGTCGTCGGGGCCGGTTGGCGTCACCTTGACGTGGCCCGCGACTGTGAAATCGGCCCCGGCAGCGTCGTCCTGCACGATCTCGCCATGTCCGGGCAGCTGGTCGTGCATCTTGCGCTGCAGCGCGTGGTCGCCGTCGCCGGGCGCGCCGGTGACACTCAGCACCGCCACGCGCGCAGGGCGGTTGAGCAGGCTGTTGGGGTCGCTCATCTGCCGCCTGGCCTCGATGCTGGTCAGCAGCGTGGAGACCGGGACGGCGGCGGCGGCGGCCACCTGCCGCAGCGTGGCGGGACTGCCGGCGCTCCATTGCTCGGGATCGACCGGCGCGCCGTCGATGCTGCCGCGCGACTTGCCAACCGGGTCGATCACGGTGAAATGCGGCACCACCTGACCGGCGTGCAGGTCGGCCCCGAGCGCCAGCCGCCAGTCGCCGCGTTGCGCCGGCGCATCGACCGCCGGCACGTCGCCATCCGAAAGCACGCTCGCCACGTCGTTGCGGAACAGTGCCACGGCGGCGTCGGGCAGCAGCGCCCCGTCGGGAACGCCGACCGCCAGGCGGGCTGGCGGCGGCATCGCCAGCAGGCGCCCCATGCGGCCGGGATTGCCCTCGAACGGACGCGGCAGCTCGCCGCAGCCGGCCAGCAGCGCGGCCAACCCGAGCAGCATGGCAAACCCTTTACGAAACGACACAGGACATCAGCCCGATCAGCATGAATAGCACGAAGAGCAGCAGGAAGTAGGGGTGCATCATGGCAGCCGGATGACCGAGATCTGGTGCCCGATCGGGCCGCCGCCCGCCAACGTGCGGCGGCGATGGCTGAAGAAGCGGTCCGGTTCGGCGGCGGTGTCGGCGGCGATGCGCTCGACCTCCCGCACCCCGGCGCGCGCCAGCCTCGCCGCGCAGAAGCCGGACAGGTCGAATTGCCAGTGCCCCCCGGCGCGGCGGCCGGCGGCAAGGAACTCGTAGGATGCCGGGTCGGCGTCCAGCGCCCTGGTCATGTCGGTGGCCACCTCGTACGAGGCCTGGGCGATGCAAGGACCGATAGCGGCGCTGATCCGGCCAGGACGCGCGCCGAGCGCCACCATCGCCGTGATCGTCGCCTCCAATATGCCGGCAACCGCGCCGCGCCATCCGGCATGGGCCGCGCCGACCACGCCGGCTTGATGATCGACGAACAGCACCGGCGCACAGTCGGCGGTGACGATCCCCAGCGCCAGGCCAGGGCGCCCGGTCACCATGGCGTCGGCGCGAGGACCCTCGCCGGCGTGCCAGGCGTCGGTGACGGTGGCGACCTCGATGCCGTGGACCTGCGACAAGCCGAGCAGCCGCTCTCGCGCCAATCCCAGCGCGGTTGCCACGCGGGCGCGGTTCTCGGCCACGCAAGCGGGATCGTCCTGGCCTGATACGCTGCAGTTGAGGCTGGCGTAGGGACCCTGCGACACGCCGCCCCGGCGGGTGAAGAAGCCGTGCGGGACGGCGATGCCGGGAGCGGTGATGCAGTCGGGCGTCATTCGGCAAATCCGGGCGGGGTCGGCAGGCGAGGGTCGCAGATGGCGAGCGCCTTGAACAGCCGCCCCATCCGCTCCGGGGTCGCCAGCCGCTGCGCCGCGTCGATCAGCGCCGCCGCCTGCCGCGCCGGCTGGTTGCGCGCCAACGCCTGGCTGCGCGGGAACAGGCCGAGCCGGGACAGGAACGCGCCCTGCGGCACCGGCCCATGCACCGCGGCCCCCGCCTGCCGCGCGACGCGGGCCAGCGCCGCGAAATCGACATGCGCGGTGAGGTCGGCGTCTCCGGCATCGGCCAGCGGGTCCGCCGGCCGGCCGCCGCGCAGCGCCTGCAGGCTGTGGCCCGGCGCCGAATGCTCCGGTCCGTAGTCCAGGAACAACGCGGCGCCGCCCTGCGCCACCACCCTCGCGGCCAATGTCGCGACCAGTGCCTGCGCCGCCTCGCCCCATTCCACGATCTCACCCTCGAGAGCTTCATCGGCAGCGCCAGGAGGCGGCGCGCAGGGGACCGGCACGAAGCGGCCGTCCCGCACGTGGCGCTCCGCCCAGCCGTCGCTCATCCGCTCGAACTGGCGGATCGGCAGCGCGTCGAGGAACTCGTTGCCCAGCAGCAGCAGCGACCCCGGCGGCAACCCGCTCATCTCGTCGTGCCAGGTGGCGTCGGGCAGGCGCTCGGCCTGAACGGCGCGCAGGCTGGGCGAGGTCTCGATCAGGTGCAGGCGCAGCGCGGCCCGGAACGGCGGCACCATCCCGGCCGCCCGCAGCGCATCGGCCATCAGCGTGCCGCGCCCCGGCCCAGCCTCCGCCAGGATCACCGGGTCCGGCTCGCCCATGCCCTGCCACGTCACCGCCGCCCACAGGCCGAGCAACTCGCCGAACACCTGGCTGATCTCGGGCGCCGTGGTGAAGTCGGCGAACGGGTCGTGCGTCGCATAGTAGGCGGCGTTGGCGCGGGCCATGAAGCGGTCGAGTCGTTCCACGGCTTGTTAAGCCGCCACCGCCACCGGCGCTGCCCGCGCGCGCAGCATCAGCGCCAGGCCCGCCGCCAGCATCGGCAGCGACAGCAGCTGGCCCATGCTGAGGCCGCCCCACAGGAAGCCGAGGAAGGCGTCCGGCTCGCGGAAGAACTCGCCGACGATGCGGGCGCAGGCGTAGCCGGCCAGGAACGCCCCGGTCAGCCAGCCATAGCGCGCCCGCAGCGACTCGCGGCGCGCCAGCAGCAGCATCACGGCGAACAGCAGCAGGCCCTCCAGCAACGCCTGGTAGATCTGGCTGGGATGGCGGGGGAGCTGCCAGGGATCGCTGGGGAAGATCATCCGCCACGGCAGCCAGTCGGGCGCCGGACGGCCCCACAGCTCGCCGTTGATGAAGTTGGCGATGCGGCCAAAGCCGAGGCCGATCGGCGCGGCCACGGCGATGCGGTCGGCAAAGCCCAGGATCGGGATGCGCTGTTGCCGGCAATAGATGATGATCGCCACCGCGACCCCCAACATGCCGCCATGGAACGACATGCCGCCGCCCCACACCGCGACGATCCGCAGCGGGTGC
>JAABUQ010010068.1_pt1 | contig 12523 bp, 12 predicted proteins | sample 5560001 | NCBI WGS metagenome assembly JAABUQ01 (sample SAMN10711888, study PRJNA513371) | rock metagenome | isolation source: Antarctica rocks | place: Antarctica: Victoria Land, Finger Mt nord | collected 2015-12-18 | reverse complement strand
ACGGCGGATGTTCGGTGAGTCCCGGGACCACAACAGCGATCCCCTACACCTGCGGCGGCTTTTCAGTTGCTAATCCAAACCTGCCGTTCATCATGATTCCCGACCAATTCACCGGACATTTCGACAATCTCGGTGAGTTTAAGGAGCCCGCGCGGTTCACCATGAATATGGCGATTGGGTACGAGTTCTCCAAGCGCGTTAAGACGACTCTGATACTCAACTCGCTGGTCGACAAATGCTACCAGGGCGGCTATGCTTGGGACAACCCTCACATCTGTTCGTATTCGCAGTTGCCCTCGGGCGGTGCGGGTCTGGGCCCTTCCGGTAACTTTATACCCGTAGCGCAGACGCCGATTCCATTCCGTTACCCGTACGGCGTCTTTAACAACAACTTGAATACGGGATTCCTAGGCACAACAATGCCCTTTCAGGCAACGCTCAACTTCGAGATTAGAATGTGAGACGGGGTGCGGCTAAGTTCCGAAAGTAATAGTGTAGTTGCTTAGCGGCTTTTGACAATCGTGGTACTTAATAGGTTGCGTTTGCCCTGCGACGCTCACGCTGGTGCTGAAACAGTACTGATTTGCGGTGTTCGCGGGGGGGGTGAAGCTCGCTACGCCGTTGGCATCCGTATCTACCGAGGTAATAACGCCAATCGGGGTTTCACTAGTACTGTTGTAGTCGCTTGACTCCACCACGGTCAGATTGCTCTGAGGGCTCCGGCCTTGCAGAACGGTAACCGTGATGGCGTTGGGAATCGAGGTGGGACTAGGAGTCGGCGTTTCCGGGACGGCCGCAGGCGACCCCCGGCCCTTGCACCCTCCAAGCAGCAATACCAAGCAGCAAACCAAAGTGATGGAACGTTTCATCGTGTTATCCGCCAGTCCTAATTGCGCCGAAATGCAGAGGTGCCATGCAGTTCGCTTGGCTTCTGCAATGCGGGCCCAATACTCTTCCGATTATGCCCGCAAGGCAGCCGGTTTAGCGTGGCTGAACGAAAAGGTGCAATGAGAAGAAACGCAGCGGTGCTCCTTGCGCTCGTGGGCTTTTTGCCGGTAGCTGCAGTAGCGCATGAAAAGTGGTTTATCGACAGCAGTCGCTACCCGTTGGCTTCGGATTCCTTCGTTGGGAGCGGGGCACTGTGGTGGGTTCTAACGACCGTCGCAGTCTTTGGTGCGCTCGCGGTACTATGGCAGATGCGCGGACATCGCGACTTGCTTCCGCCCCCGGAACGCTTTGGCGCCACGCAAGCTGGGCGGCACGTTGTTTACGCGCTGTTGCCTTTGATTATTGGAATCCACGTCGCGGTGGCACTGATTTACGACGGCATCCATTTGCAGGGAGCGCCCGCGTACCTTTGCGGCATCGTCGAAATTTGGGTCGGTTTGTCGTTTTTCTACGGAGGCCTAACGCGCTTGGCTGCGGTCGGGTTAGCCTTGCTGTGGTTCGGTGGTCTCTTCATCGCCGGCATACAACCAATGCTGGAAAACGCGGTCTATTTGGGAATAGCAGCGTTCTTTTTCTTAGCCGGCCGGGGCCCAATAGCGATTGACCGGTTTATGTTTCCCGCGCTCGAGCCCAGTGAATCACTGGCGCGTCATGCCGTGACTGCACTGCGAGTAGGGCTTGGCGCGAGTTTCGTTTTTGTCGCGTTTACCGAGAAACTGGCGAATCTGCCACTAGCGCTTGCTTTTTTGCAACGCAATCCGCTTAATTTTACCAGCTACGTGGGAGTCCCATTGTCCGATCACACGTTTGTGTTGGCTGCGGGCTGTGTTGAGCTGCTGGTGGGTCTCTGTCTGCTATTCGGCGTTTTCAGCAGAGAAATCATCCTAGTCGCCTGGCTTCCAATTAACTTAACGTTGACGTATTTCAATGCCACCGAATTGGTGGGACATTTGCCGATCTATGGAATCATGGCGCTCTTGCTGATTTGGATTCCCGGAGAAGAGAACCGCAAACAATGGCTAGCCGCAATGCGTTATCGGTGGCTGCAGTCATAATGACGCCATCCTAGGCGTCCGCTAAGGCGATACGACCGCTGCGCCGCTTACTGCAGGGATTGCGGAATCGAGGGTTACTTCTATGCCGCCCGTCCAACGGGCCACGAGATTATAGAAGAACGCCGTAATGAGTCCGCCGATAAAGCCCAAAACTGCATAGACAATCGGGAATAGAATGAGCGTGACCATGCTGAAACCCGCGGCAGCGCGCGGCGTACCGGGCGGCATGAGTGCGGTCGTAATGCTCATGATTGGTGCGAAGAAAAGGGCAAATATCACTCCTAACAACGCATAAAGTACTCCAGAAACGAGCGCGCACTGGATCGGGTTAATGTTCCGCAACCGAGTAACCACAGTTTCTCCTTTACTGCCTTGCGGCAACGTAGCTCAACTTTTGGTCCAAGTGCTGCCGTCAGCGAAGTGGACCCAGTCGATCGAACACTGGTTGTTTGCAGAGGAGTACGAATAGAACCCAAAACCTACTGAGCGCCCAACGCGCCGCTTTACATCGTTTTTGGAGTCGAAGGCACCTTTCAGATCAAAGTTGAGCAATTTGTTGCGGCGCGTACGGATGGTGAGACGGATTTCATCTGCGGAAACGTTGCGCGTGTTGCGAAGCGTTACGTCGTAAGCCGCAACCTCCACCAGTTCAATGCTCGCGATGCCGCCTCGGCAATCGGTGATGAGGACGGGGGTTTCCGTTTGCGTGATGGTCTGTTGCGCCCGTGCGGACGGCTGCGAGACGCTCAGCGCAGCCGCGAAGAGCGCCGCCATCACCGTCGGGCGGTGCGCGCCAGGTTTCCTTCCACTCCTAGGAATTATCATGGCGGCGAGTCACGATGTTTTCCGCACTGTGAACGCCGGTTACCACGGCGGTTTCAGTTCTGGTGAAAAGGCCGGCGATGAAGCGGATGGTCGCCAGAATCCCGATTACGGCAAACAGGAAAACGAAGCCAAAGAGCCAGGCTGCCGCGTGGACGAGATGCAGAACGAAATTTTCCATTGAGCTTTCCTCTCGGCGGCGTGTTGCTGTTACTTACCCAGCTGTGCGCCGGTCTGCACCATTGGTCCAACTGAGCTTTTGAACGAATTGCGGTTTCGTGGTGGGAGCGGTGCTGCCGCCCTCGGGTTCGACGCTCACGGCTACTGCGGCCAGCCTGGAACCCGGCTCCGGCAAGGAAATAACCGCAACGCCGCTGGCGTCGGGCGAGAAGGTAAGACTCGGAGTCATCGATTTTGCGCCGCGCGATAATGTCCAGGCTTGATAGACATGACCCTTGGGCAGCGGCGGCATTGAGCCCATGGCCAAATACAAACGGTCGCCGCGGCGCACGACCTCGCCCCCAGCAACGGCGTAGCGCTTGGCGTCCTTAGCCATGAGATCCGTTAGCATGAGCCGGTCTGAAGCGAGGACACGGGACTGCGAGGCAACGCGGCGTTCGCTTTCAGCCGCGCTTTTGCGAACTTGTGACAGGTCATTGCGCAGGCCCGCATTCGATATGGTGGTAACGAGCGCAAGCACCAAGCATGCAGCGGCCACAAGGTACGCCGGCCAAACGATTGGACGGGATTTGCTGGTCCCTGAAACGTGCGTGGTTGGGCGAATCGCTTTCATAATGCGCGCTTTGAGCAATGCGCCCGGTTCGGCTTGGGCGGAGATCGCCAGTGAATCCACGGCCGGACGCAGGAAGGTATACTCGCGTTGGCACTCGGCGCACGATTGCAGATGCCCCCGAACGTTCCGAGCTTCTTGCGCAGGCAACGCGCCTAACGCATAGACCGCAACCGAGTCCAACAGATCGAGGTGCTCGTTCATACCGCGACAGCTCCCTCGAGCACGGCGCGCAAGCGCCGCAATCCAGCGCGGATTCGGGTTTTGACTGTACCCAACGGCGTCCGCGTCTGTCGAGCTATCTCTTCGTGAGTTACCCCACCGAAAAAGCCCATTTCAATGAAACCGCGCTGTTCTTCAGGCAGCTTAGAAAGCGCCGAACGCACTAGTTCCCCGTTGACGTTTGCGAAAACGGTATCTTCCAACGCTTCGTCCGTGGATAGCGCCTCAGGCATCTCTTCTTGCGGCCGCGCGGCTTTCGTTCGCAACATATCCAGCGAGCGATTACGACTGACCCGAGCGATCCAAGCGCCGAAATTTCCGCTCTGGAAACTATCCGCTTGGCTCCACAACTTCAAAAACACGGATTGCGTCACGTCTTCGGCCGCTGCGATGTCGCCGAGCATCCGCAAGGCAATTCCGTAGACGAGACGGTGGTATCCGTCGTATAGTTGTTCAAAAGCCGCAGCGTCACGATCACGCACGCGCATCATGAGCATGCTTGGGTCTTCCACAGTGGTGCTGTTCGCCTTTGATGCATAGTGCCCTCGAAAGGGTAACGAGTCCCTGCGGCCGGCAGATGTTAAGATCGCTAAAAGGGTAGCGGACTAGGTTACTACTTCCAAGTGGGCGGCTGAAGAGTGTTGCTCGCTAAGGCGTAAATGTTCGCGCATGTACATGGGCCGATGACACGTCGGACACAAGCTCAAGGTGGATAATTTGTCTAGGTAGGCCAAGAAAGCGGTAACGTATTCCGCATGGCTCCAGGTCAAGGGCGAGACGGACAGTGGTGAATCGGTAAAGGGGTGCACCTGCTCGGCCAGCACGCCGCTTGGCAACGCTCGCTCTTGCACCCAACGCAATAGAGGGAGCGCTCCTTGAAGGTCTTGCGGGGATTTCGCGCGGGCAATGATGTAACGGGCTCGCCACAATGTGCAGATGAACCACGGGTTTCCCGGAACCGTTGCGATGTCTTGCGAAGTTTGAAAATAGTAATCGTTTTCATATCGCGCGCATCCGCCAACCTCGGTTTTGACCCAGAGCCGCTCAAAGAGGCTGTCCATCACCTCGGCGATCTCGGGTTCGTCCGGTGCGAACATGCCGAACGCAACAATGCCGAAGATTGCCGCGTCCACAGTCCAATCCGCCTCCAACGATCCGTCGTCTCGACGGGTCAGCATTCGTGCGAAGCGGTTTGCTTGTGCATCCAAGAACAGTTTTCTAACTGCATTCTTCAAACGCAAAGCTGCGTCTGCGAAGCGATCTGCGTCGCGCAGTTCTCCGAATGCCCGTGCGAAGTTGGCTGCAGCCATAAGGCCGCCGTACACGGCTCCGACGGTAAATGCGTGTACTCCCCAGCGTTCTTCCCAGAGATCGTACGAAGGCTTGCAAAGCCCACTCTCATCCACGTATTCGGTCAAGAACCCTCCTGCGGCGATTATCAGTGATGAATACATGTGCCCAACCGATTCGATGGAGCGCGTTATGTCAAAGTGATGCCACAAGCTCCAAAGCACCAGCGCCGTTTCATCTTCCTGAATGGGTAAACGCGCCTTGCCATCGACGAAGTACGGATGCCAAGACGATGCAACGGTTCCGTCGGCATTGTACTTATGTAAGAAATAACCGTCTTCGTAAATGTGGCGGCAACAAAAGTTAAAAAAACGGTTGGCCAACTCGTGGCGGCCTGCTTCATCGAGTGCGAAAGCGACCAGCGCACCGTCGCGAGGCCACACGTATGAATACGTGTCGCCGGCGAATGCCTGAATGTCTGAATCATTCGCCGCAAGTATTCCGCCGCCGTCATCGATCTGCGTACGGATCGTCAACAAGCTGCGCTTGTATTGTTCAACTAGTTCGGGGGGCATTGGCCCAAAGTCGGTATTTTCTTTATTGACCCAGAGATGCCAATAGTTGCGCGTGCGATTGATGAAAAGTTCTGGGTTCTGACGCACCCGATCGTGCAGGGCTTGCACTTCATCGATGTGTTTGCCGACGGCGAGCCAAGAATAGATGATGCGGTCGCTCGCCGGCTCCCCGGCAGCGTGCAAAGCCATAACGGAGTCAACCGAGCCTTGCGCGATGGGATTTCCCGACAGGACGCCGTCTTCGGCGTCCCGCCACGCGCCCTGCTTATGATTGAATTCTTTTTGCCCCACCGCAAACTGGTCCAGGGCGCCATTCGCACCGATTCCGCCAGCTAGGAAATAGCGCGCATCTTTGTAATGGATTAAGGCGCGAATGTCGGGCTTGTATAACGCCGTATCTCCGATGGCGTTGCCGTAAATGTGCAAATCAAAACCCAAAAAAAGTCGGACGTCGGAGCCGCTTCCCGCCTCAACGGTGAATTTGCGTACCAGAAGGTTCACCGCAAAGTCAACCGCATCCGTGATCCTCAGTGACACCTTGGGCGTGGCGTTGCTCAGTCGGACATCGGTGACCAGCGTCTCTTGTTCGTAGCGCAGACTGCGCGTCCATCCGTCGTCGCTCGTCCAAGCAAATGCGCCATCAACCCAGACCCCTAAGCGGCATTGATGTCCAATTACATGGTTCTCTATACCGACGTGCGGGTAAAAAATGTCGCGGATCGTGTACGCCGCATCGAAATTAATTAGGAATTCGCCGTTGCCTAAAGGAAGGTCGCGAGGCATCTATAGGGTGCCCGTCGTAGCTGCGCGCTTATGGATGATCTGCATTACCTCCGCGGCGCGATTCCGGATTTCGCCGGATACGAAGACGAAACGACGCGCCGCCTTTCCGACGAACAAGTGCGCGCCGTTGCTGGTAGTGCACTGGCTCAACTTGGTTCGCCGCATGCTGACTTTTTTAAGGATGGTCTGCAAGAGCAATACCAAGGCCTGCTTTTGAAGTGCGGGTTCGCCAATCAAGCCGCATTTAAGCACATTGCGCACGCGCAGCTTTCCAACGAGCAAATCCAAGCGCTAGAGGCGGCGGATGCACGACTGATACGACTGTTGCAAACGGCCGAGCAAACCGCCGCCGGCAACCTGCAAGCGTACCTCGACAGCGTGCAGGCGGCGCTCAAAGCCCGGGATGACGCCATGATGGGCGTTGCGATGCCGGCCTGACATAGCCTAGCGCGCGGTAAGCCTGTCAGCGCGGACGGTTTCCCAATTGCGACGGTTCATATCCCAAAAATGGCCCCTTGATAAATTGCGCTCACGCCGCGCAACATCGCGCCGGTTTGCCGGCATAGCCCGCTCATTACCAGATTCCACCACAGCCAGTTTCCTGCAACTCCGTACTTACTGACCAAACCTGTAACGGCGAGCGGAGTGTCCGCAGCGAAGGTTGTCGCTACCATCGAAGTGCCTGCCAGCCACCATGGAACTTTGCGCCCGAATAAAAAGAGCTCACTCAAGCTCTTGCTGCCGCGCGGCGCGTAAATACCGATCGCAATATTGATCAGAAAAAATGCTGCAATTACCACATAATCCAGACGGTCAAGCTGCATGCGGGAGCGTTTCAACGTCGTACCTGGGCGCCCTGGTGTAAACGAGAGAGGGAACCGCTTGCCGTACCGGATAAAGCGAGTGCATGCTCCGTGCGGCGATGTCCGTTGCCATCGTTCTCTGGTCGTGCTTGGCACGCAATGCGGCCTATGCGACAAATGCAGTGCAGCTTTTACCGGAGCCTCAAAGCGTAAAAACGGTGTCGTGCGGGCAGCCGTACCACTTGCGAGCGCCGTTGACGTTCGGCGCAAATGCCGACCCTGCGGCGCTCGAGCTCATTGCGGAGCGTTGGAAGGCTCTGGGGATTCCGCTTCCGCGCCGCTCGCATAGTTCCAAGGTGCATTTTATTCGTGGGAAAATGGCGCGACAATCATATGCAATGCGAATCGCTGCCACCGGCGAAGTTAATATCGTTTCGGGAGATCGCGATGGCAGTTTTTATGCGCTCATGACGCTCGCGCAGCTGCCGCAGCATAGCACTTCGGGGTGGGTGCTGCCGTGCGTCGCCGTTACCGATGCGCCCGCGCTCCCATGGCGCGTGCTTTCCGACGACGTTTCGCGCGGGCCCTTGCCGACGATGCATTACTTCAAAGAGCGGATTCGCACGATTGCTGCATTCAAAATGAACGGTTATTCTCCATACATGGAACACGTGTTCAAGGATCCGCGCAATCCGTTGCCGGCACCGCTGGACGGCATTACTCCCCTGCAGTTGCGTGAACTCAATGCTTACGCAACCCGTTACCATGTAACGTTCATTCCCGAACAGCAGACCTTTGCGCACATGCACAATACCTTGCGCTGGGAGCGTTATGCCGGGTCTGCCGAGTTGCCGCACGGATATCTGTTGAGCCCCGCTAACCCATCGAGTTTCACCTACGTGAAAGAATTGATCGAGGACGAACTCTCCGTGATACCTCACCCGCCGTTTTTTCATATTGGCTCCGATGAGCCATCGGATCTGGGGCGCGGCCAAAGCAGGATTCTGGTGGATGCCCAGGGCGACGCAACGGTCTACGCAGCGCATTTGAATCGGGTGGCCGCTCTGTTGTCGAAATCGGGCGCACGCCCCATGACGTGGGACGACGCCATTCAGCGTAATCCCGCGATTCTAGCGCACATTCCCAAATCGTTCGTTATCGTGAACTGGCACTATGGAGCTGAGAAGAGCTTCCTTCCGTATATCGAGCGGATTGCGCGCGGAGGTTTCGATCAAATGGTTGCGCCCGGCGCAAACAACTGGAATGAAATCTATCCCGATCTTCAAACAGCCGTCCCGAACGAGGGCCGTTTCATCAGCGAAGGCAAGGCGGCGCACGTCTTGGGACTGTTTCAAACGGTGTGGCACGACGATGGAGAGACGTTGTACGAGGCAACTTGGTATCCAGTAATTTTTGCGGCAAGCTCGGCTTGGCAGCAGGGTGCGGTTGATTCGGATGGTTTTGCGCGCGACTTCACCCACGTCTTTTTCGGGTCCGACGACCGCCGTTATGGCGGCGACATCGTTACGCTTGGGCGGATCGTCGCGCAACTCAAAGCCGATACTTCGGACGCAACGGACTACTTGTTTTGGAGCGATCCGTTCGAACCGCGCTTACAGCGACGCTTAAGCTCGAAAGTCGATTTGGCGCAGGTTCGCAAGGAGGCCGAAACGGTGCTGGAAGACGTGCATTCACTCCGTCCTCCGCTGCACCAAAATGCGGTCGATGTGATCGCCCTGGCCGCGCGGCGTTTCGACGTCCTCGCGCGGAACTACCAAATTGCGTCCGAAGCGCGGTATTACTACGACGACGCCCGTGCCCATGCGGATGGCAAGCATGACGGCCTGGTATATCGCGGGTTGTTCGTTGCCAAATATTTGTTGTGGGAGATGCGGGATAATATGCTGGAGTTGCAGCCGCTCTACGCTAAAGCCTGGGACTACGAAAACCGCTCATCGCACCGTGCCAGCGTTTTAGAGCGCTATAACCTAGCCGCTCAACGAGCGATCGGCAGAGCAGACAATATCAATACGATGACGTACGAAGGGTATCTGCATACGCACGCCTTTGCGACGTTCGACGAAACGATGGGGTTGCGCGCTCCGTAATGGCGGGAGTGCTCCTTGTCCTGGTGTTTGCGATTTTTGCGGCGCTTATGTATGCGCGAGTGATGCCCGCGCTGCTGGCGCTGCCGCTGATGGCGATAAGTATGGCCGGCGTTGCGCGCGTGCCGCTTCCCGATATCGGTACCGTGGTATCAACCATACCGCCGAACATCGCCGCGTACATATTGATCCTCATTTTCGGTGCCATGCTCGGACGAGTGACGATGCAAACCGGCATCGCGGCGAAGATCATTAACTTCGCGGCGGAGTTCGGGGGCGATCGCCCCGCGCTGCTCGCGATGGTGTTGTGCGCGGCCGTGGCGATTCTGTTTACCTCACTAAGCGGCTTGGGGGCAATCATCATGGTCGGTTCGATCGTCTTGCCGGTGATGATGACTGTGGGTGTACCCCGCAAGGTGGCGGCACCGCTCTTCCTGCTGGCCTTCGCTCTTGGCTTTATCTTCAACATCGTGCAATGGAACTTTTACACCAAGTATTTTGGCGTCACTCAGCAACAGATGCAACACTTTGCGCTTGTGCTGGCCGGCATCGACGTGGTGGCATTGCTGGCGTTCGGCTTCATAGGTTTCCGCGCTAACCGGGACTACGCGACTTGGGCCGTTTCGGCCGCAGAACTCCCGAAGGCGCGAAGCGTTCCTTGGTTCGCACTGCTCACGCCGATCTTACCGATCGTTCTGTACTTCGGTTTGAAGGTCGATGCCATCGTCGCCTTTGCGCTTTCGGCGATCTACGGCGTGGTTTCGACCTCGCCGACGCGTGCGATTCAGACTCTGGTCGCGTGCGCGATACGCGGACTGGAAGACGTCGCTCCGGCGGTTTTGCTCATGATCGGCATCGGCATGTTGCTCACAGCGACGAAAACGCCGCAGGTGAGTGCCGCACTGCGGCCGCTGGTTGCCTCGGATGCTCTACGCAATCCGCTGTTCTACGTATGCGTTTTTGGCGTTTTGAGTCCGTTGGTTCTGTATCGCGGCCCCTTGAATCCGTTCGGCGTTGGGATTGCCGTCTTCACGGTTCTCTTTACGGCGCACGTGCTGCCCCCGGTTATTTTGGTTGCTGCGATCATGGCGGTTGTTCAAGTTCAAAACGTGTGCGATCCTACCAATACTGCCAACGTTTGGATTGCCAATTACACGGGTGTAGCACTCAATGAAATTACCCGGCGAACGCTACCGTACCAAGTGGCCGTTGCCACCGCCGGCTGTCTCGTCGTTATCGCCTTTAGCCGCTTTCTTTTTGGCGCGACACCGTTTTCGCTACCGATAACGGCGGTCTCCGCTGCAGAATCGCTGCGGGGCTTATACGCTCCCGAGCGGTCTGCCCAGACGATTGCGATTGGCACCGATGGCTCCGCCGATGCATCATACGCTGCGAAGGCGGTCATGCACGACCTTAATGGCGGTTGGCACGATTTCCGCGCCATCTCTTCCAGCGAGGATCCCAATGCGGCCGATTGTTCGCAGAAGCCGTATGCGGCGTTCTTGCGCGTTACGTCGTCGCGGTTTCGGCTTGAAAACGGCACCGATCTTGAAGTTGGACTGGAGTTATCCGATTGCGCCGGTTGGGGAGTGGATGAGTGGCACGAACACGTGGTTGTGGCGCATGAGCCGGTCGCCGACGACCTCGAACGTTTGGCTATGTCGGCGCTGGTGCGAGTACGTGTTTGGATGCGCGAAAAACCGCGCCTGGCGTCGAATCTTTTCGGCCGCGGCTTAGCGTTCGATCCGACGCGAGATCACCCGACCTATTTCTATTCATTGTTTAAGACGGTGGATGGATACATGCGCGCGATGGTCCGCCCGGGCGGTCCAGCATACGCCGCGGGGATGCGCACGAACGACATCGTGGATAAGCTCGACGGGAGGTTTTGGTGGGAGTATGGGACCTATCAAACGCAACTTCGCGCTTACGATGGGAAGCCACATACCTTTGACCTCACGCGCGGAGCACTGACGGTGTTCGTCCGGCTCGGCGCTCCATTTCAATAAGGAACACCATGCACGAGCGAGACGGTCCGGCACAGTGGTGCGAGCAACATCAGGAAGAATTTATCCAAGGACTTAAAGGGTTGGTAGCGATTCCATCAATTTCTGCGGACCCTGCGCATACCGCGGACGTACGGCATTGCGCCAGGGCTTTCGTCGAGCGCATGAACGGGATCGGCCTTGCGGCGATCGTGTTGGAGACACAAGGCAACCCTGTTGCCTATGGAGAGTGGCTCGGAGCACCCGGAAAACCAACGATCATCATCTACGGGCACTACGACGTTCAACCGGTCGATCCAATCGGTCTGTGGCTCAGCCCACCGTTCGAAGCGCAAGTTCGTGATGGAAAGATTTATGGGCGCGGGGTTGTGGACGATAAGGGCCAAGTCGTTATGCATCTCGCGGCCATTGAAGCGCACATGAAAACGCGTGGCCGGCTTCCCTTGAATATCAAACTGGTCATTGAAGGCGAAGAGGAAATCGGCTCGCCGAACTTCGATACCTTTTTGCAAAAAGAAAGCAGCCGTTTGCAGTGCGACCTGGCGGTCGTTTCCGATACCGCCGTCTTCGCACAAGATGTTCCGTCGTTAACAACGTCCTTGCGCGGGCTCGTGAATTGGGAGATTGAGGTGCATGGCCCGTCGAGCGACTTGCATTCGGGACAGTACGGCGGCATAATTCGCAATCCAATCGAGGCGCTCGCCACGATGCTTGCAGAAATGAAGGACGCCGACGGACGCATTGCGGTGCCCGGGTTCTACGACGATGTCCGAGAGTTGGAACCGCAGGAACGCGCGGATCTGCGCGCCCTGCCATTCGATCCAAGCTCCGAAGCCCGTTCGCTAGGCGTTTCGGCGTTAGGTGGCGAGAGCGATCGTTTGCCGCTGGAGCGCATGTGGTACCGTCCCACGCTGGAAATCAACGGCATTTGGGGCGGCTATCAAGGCCCCGGCAGCAAAACCATTATCCCCAGTTGGGCCAGGGCGAAAATCTCAGCCCGTTTGGTTGCGAACCAAGATCCTGAAAAGATCAAGCTTTCGGTGCTAAGTTTTTTCCAGCGCGTTGCGCCTGCCGGAGTCGACGTAACGATCGTCAGTGGTGGTAACGTGCGCGCCGTTTCGACT
>JAABUQ010010067.1_pt1 | contig 12524 bp, 13 predicted proteins | sample 5560001 | NCBI WGS metagenome assembly JAABUQ01 (sample SAMN10711888, study PRJNA513371) | rock metagenome | isolation source: Antarctica rocks | place: Antarctica: Victoria Land, Finger Mt nord | collected 2015-12-18 | reverse complement strand
CAACCGAGCCATGTGGGACGAGCGGGTGGCCATCCACGAGCGGTCGGCGTTCTATGACCTCGACGGCTTCCGAGCCGGCCGCTCGAACCTGCAACCGTTCGAGATAGAGGAGGTCGGGGCGGTCGAGGGGCTGCGACTCGCCCACCTCCAGTGCCACTTCGGCATGGACACCCTCGCCTGGGCCCGCCTGGGGGCCACCGTCGTGGGTGTGGACTTCTCCGCCGAAGCGGTGGCCACCGCGCAACGCCTGGCCGACGAGCTCGGCCTCGCCGGCCAGGCCACGTTCGTCGAATCCGACGTGTTCGACGCTCGTGCCGCTCTCGACGGCGAGTTCGACCTCGTCTACGTCACCTGGGGCGCGCTCATCTGGCTGCCCGACATCGCCCGCTGGGCCGCGGTGGTGGCGTCGTTGCTCCGTCCCGGCGGCTTCCTGTACCTGGCCGAGGCCCATCCCTATGCTGGCGCGCTGCACCCTGTCGAGGGCTGCCCACCCAGCCACCTGCACCAGATCGAGCCGTACGGCGGGGGCGCCCAGACCGAGTGGAACGAGCCGGGCACCTACGCCGACCCCGACGCGCCCACGGTCAACAACCAGCAGTACGAGTGGCGCCACGGCCTCGGCGAGATCATCTCCGCCGTTACCCAGGCCGGTCTGCGCGTGGATTGGGTGCATGAGCGCGACGTCCTGGTTTGGCCCATGTGGCCCACCACCGAGCAGGGTGAGGACGGTTTGTGGCGCCAACCCGGTTCCACGTTGCCGCTGAGCTTCAGCTTGCGCGCCACGAAACCTTGATGGACCGCCTCCGGCCCAGTGGTGGTCCGACGCCTCGCCGTGTGTCGGTGGTGGGCAACTCGGGGTCGGGCAAGTCGACGCTAGCCAGGGCCATCGCCGTGCGACTGGGCGTCCCCCACGTCGAGATGGATGCGCTCTTCCACCAACCGGGTTGGCGAGAACTTCCAGCCGAAGAGTTCCGCGCCGTCGTGGCCGCCGCCGCAGCCGAGCCGGCCTGGGTGATCGACGGCAACTACAACGCCGTGCGCGAGGTCATCTGGGAACAGGCCGACACCGTCGTCTGGCTCGACCTCCCCCGGCGGGTGGTGATGCGCCAGGTGACGGGCCGCACGCTGCGCCGCGTCGTGCTGCGCACCGAGCTGTGGAACGGCAACCGGGAGCCGTGGTCGAACGTGTTGTCGCTCGACCCGCAGCGCTCCATCGTGGCCTGGGCGTGGACCAACCACGTCAAGTACCACGACCGTTACCTCGCGGCGACGGCCGACGTGCGCTGGGCCCACCTGCGCTTCGTCCGCCTACGCGGCCGGCACGAAGTCGAGGTGTGGCTCAACGCGCTTGTCGCCTGAGCCTCTCGGGAGCAGCCAACCTGCTTCCGGTGGCGGTCCTGACCATGGGGATCAGTGGCCTGGCGGCCGACCACACCGCCGGGCTCGGTCGCTGGCGCAACTCCTCACCCGCAGTGCCCAACAGATCTCGCCATCGGGGCGCCAAGTTCTTCACCGCTTCGACCAGCGCCGCCTCGTCGTATCGGGCCCCGTCGAACCGGCACGCCGTGCACTCTTCGTGGCTCACGTTCCTCAGGGTACGGCCGTCGACCATGCTCCTGAGGCGGTCGACTGCTCAGCCCGTGAAGGGAGGTTGTGCGGCGACCGGGGTGGCGGCGCCCGTGCCCCCTTGGCCGACACCGGACGGCGACGTGGCTGCCGGCGCCACGGTGGTGCCCGGACTGGTCCCAGCGGTGGTGGTGGGCGACGCAGGGCTGGTGGTCGTGGTGGGCGACGTGGTTGTCGTAGGCGGCGTGCGGGGGTTGATGGGCTGGCGGGGTTGGGGTTGGCAGGCGCTGCCGGCGGCGGGCAGGCCGGGCGCGGGCAGCGTTGGTGGGTCCCGGAAGGCAGCGGCGGTGAAGTCGAAGCAGTCGAGCAGGTTGTCGGCGTTGGCGTCTCGGTAGGTCATGGCGCCGAGGTTGAACTTGGTCTCGATGAACTTCAGGATCGACGTGTGGTCGTGCACCACGTGGGACACGTAGTCCGGCTTGGCGAACGGCGAGATCACCAAGCCCGGGACCCGGATGCCGTACTGGGCGAAGTCGCCGGGTTGGTCGGGCGGAACGGTGATGCGGGGGGCGATGTTGTCGGGCGCCACCGCGGGCGGCGGGGGCACGTGGTCGTAGCCGCCGCCGTGCTCGTCCCAGGTGAACAAGATGGCCGTCTTCTCCCACTGGGGACCGTTCATGATCGACCCAATGATCGAGGCGCTGAACGCTTCGCCGTTCTGCACGTCGCGCGATCCCTCGTCGTACTGTTCGTTAGCGCCCGGAGAGAGGATGCTCACTTGGGGCAGGGTTCCAGCGGCGCAGTCAGCCAAGAAGTCGGGATACAGCTTGCGGTGAGGAGCGGTCTCAGTGAGCAGGGGACCGTTCGGGAACAGCAGCACGTCCCAGATGTCGATGGCGTAGTCGTTCCAGGTGATCCCGTGGGCGTCGAGGCGTTCCCAGATCGTCCCGTTCGGCGCGGTGGGGGTGGCGATGACCTCGTTGGTGTCGGTGGCCACGATGCCGACCGACGTGGCCGCTTGCAGGAAGCGCCGGTTCGGGTAGGTCGGCCCCAGCATCGAGCTGAACCAGCGATCACAGATGGGAAACGTCTCGGCCAAGCCCCGGTAGAAGGGCAGGTTGGTCCCGTCGTAGTAGCCCATGACGTTGTTCCCGCTGACCTTGGCGAACCCGTCCATGGCGCCGTTGTTCCACTCGAGGTGGGTGCCGTTCCAGGAGTGATCACCGCTGATGGCATCACAGGTGCTCGCCTGGTGGAACACCTTCACCGGGTTGCCGTTGGCGTCGAGGTTGACGTTCGTGGGCAGACCGTCGGCACCGATGGTGAAGCCGTCGCCTCGACCGAGGGTGCCGAAGTAGTGGTCGTAGGACTGGTTCTCCTGCATGTAGATCACGACGTTCTCGATCTGGGGCAGCACGTCCACACCCTCGGGCTTGGTGGGGTCAGGTCGCGTCCCCGGCGGCAGGATCACGCCGGCCGCTCTGGCCGGGCCCTGCGTCAACCAGGACGAAACGCCCGAACCGACCGCCGCCACCCCCGCCGTGGCCAGCATGCCGCCCAGCAACCGCCGACGTGAGAGCTCGGCTCTGAGCAGGTGCTCGGCGAAGATCGGACCCTGGGCGCGTCGCGGCATCCTCAGGACGGTAGAGGATGCGGGTGAACCAGATCGGTCCGCGGCGTGAACTCGTCACACGAAGTAGCGGATCTCTCCTTCGGACGCTTCCACCACGGCGAACATGGCTTCGTGGAGGGCGCCGTGCAGGAGCCGGAACCGCACCACCTCGGCGTCGCCATCGCCTGGGCCATCATCGCCGTCCGAGTCTCCTCCCTCGGTCTCAGTCTCGGTCTCAGTCTCGGACTTGGTCTCGGGATGGTCCACCAGATCAGAGAGGGCGGCATCCCAGTCAGTGGTCTCTGCCCGCCGCTTGAGCGCCATGTTGGGTGCCTGCACGAGCGCTCGGTCAAGATCGCTCACGATGGCCACCACCACGTCGGTGCTGGTACGCACGCCGGGAGTGGCCAGCAGATGCAGGGCTTGGAGCTTGCGCATGGCCATCGCCGCGATCATCACCGGATCGCCGAGCTCGAGCACCGCCGAGTCCACCTCGGCCAAGTCGATGGCGACCAGGGGCGGAACGTCGAACCAGCGCCGCAAGGTGGCGAACAGCTCAGCGGTCACATCATGCAAGGCCAGCAGGGCGTCGGGCTTGTCGACCGGCTCAGCGCCTTCCCGCTCGCTCACGGCCGCTCCATGACATCGATCGCCAGACTCACGTCGCAGGCCGCCAACGGCCGCCCGTGAGCGCCGCCGCTTCGCGGCGGAAAGCACCGTGCTCATGGCTCGCTCGCCCTACGGGCTCGCTCACGGGCGCTCCATGACATCGATCGCCAGACTCACGTCGCAGGCCGCCAACGGCCGCCCGTGAGCGCCGCCGCTTCGCGGCGGAAAGCACCGTGCTCATGGCTCGCTCGCCCTTCGGGCTCGCTCACGGGCCCCCGTTGGGCGCGGCGTGGACCACCATGCGCACGACGGTGCCGGCCGCGCTGGGCCGGAACTCCACCTCGTCGGTCAGCAGCCGGATCAAGGGGATCCCGAGCCCGCGCTCATGGTCCAGGCGGGCGGGATCGGTGACGTCGGGGTGGGGCACCAACAGGTTGGGATCAAAGCCCGCCCCCTGGTCGCCCACCTCCACCTCCACCTGACCGCTGTCCACCGTGCAACGGATGGTGACGCCCACGTCGCCGCCGTCGACGCGGTTAGCGCGCCGCTGCTCCTCGATGGCGTTGGTGGCCGCTTCGGAGACGGCCAGGCGCAGATCGTCGATGCGCTCCTCCGAGAACGTGGGCTCGTTGGCGGCAGCAGCCGAGACCACCAGCCGGGCGACGGCGAGAAACTCCGGCCGAGCCGGGATCTCCAGCTCGATCTCCTCGGCCATGGGCAACGACGTCAACCGGCGCCGACGGCCTCGTCCACCGTGGGGTGCATGGTGAACACCTTGGTGAGGCCCGTGATCTCGAACACCTTGAGGACCCTCGGCTCGCTGCACACCAAGGCGAGCTCGCCGTCGTGGGTGCGCACCCGCTTCAGGGCACCGACCAGCACCCCCAAGCCGGTCGAGTCAAGGAAGTCGACCCCGCTCAGATCGACCACCACGTGGTGCCTACCTTGGTTGACCAACTGGATGAGGCGTTCCCGAAGCCGGGGTGCGGTGGCCACGTCAACCTCGCCGTTGACGGCCAAGACCGCCCACTGGTCGCGCTCGGTGACATCGAGACCCAGGTCCATCCGTGCTGTTCCTTCCAAGGTCGGCTCGCTCACGGTACCCAACCCGGGTGCCTCATAAGAAGACGATGCCGTGAACAGACGGCCTTCCGACAGCATCCAGTGCGAACCACAGCTCGGTAATTACGGGGAGGCAACTCTAAGCTGGCGCCTCCACCATGTCGCTCATCACCGCCTCGCCGTTCGAGACGCTCCCCGCTCTCGCCGTGAGAGGCGCCTCGGAGGACCGCTGGCCTGATCAGCCTGAAGCCCTCGTGCACCTCGAGTGCCTCCCGGCCCGACCGGCCCGATATGGCACCCTCGCCTCACCGCTCCCGCGCCCAGTGGCCGCCCGCTTCGGCCCCGACCTCTGGTCCCACCAGGCCGAGGCCATCGACCTGGTCCGGGCCGGCCGGTCCACCGTCATCGCCACCGGCACCGCGTCGGGCAAGTCTCGCTGCTACCAAGCGGTAATCGGTGAGTCGGTGATCGACCCGATCCGGCCCGGCACCGCGCTGTTGTGCTTCCCCACCAAAGCCCTCGCCCAGGATCAGCTCCGCTCCCTGGCTGCGCTCGGGCTCCCCGGGCTGGTGCCGGCCACCTACGACGGGGACACGCCGCCGGAAGCTCGCACCTGGGTGCGACGCCACGCCAACGCCGTGCTCACCAACCCTGAGATGCTGCACTGTGGGATCCTCCCGCACCACGAGCGCTGGGCCACGTTCCTCATGCGGTTGCGCTACGTCGTGCTCGACGAGCTGCACGTGCTGCGCGGCGTGTTCGGCAGCCACGTCGCTCATGTTCTTCGCCGGCTGCGCCGGCTCTGCGCCAGGTACGGCTCGTCGCCCACCTTTGTGTTCACCTCCGCCACCATCGGCAGCCCTGGGCGGCTGGCCTCCACGTTGTGCGGCGTGCCCGTCTCGGAGGTCACCGACGACGGCTCCCCTCGGGGTGAGCGCCTGTTCGCCCTCTGGAATCCGCCGTTGGTCGACGCCCGGCTCGGCACCCGGGCTTCCACCAACAGCCAGGTCGCCTCCCTGGTGGCCGAGCTCGTGCAAGCCCAGCACCGCACCATCGCCTTCTGCCGGAGTCGCAAAGGCACCGAGCTGGTGGCGGCCGAGACCCGCCGGAGGCTTCCCGATCCCCTGGCCGCCTGCGTGCGCCCGTACCGAGCCGGGTACCTGCCCTCGGAGCGACGTCAGATCGAGGCTGAGTTGTTCCACGGCGAGCTGCGGGCGGTGGTGGCCACCACCGCCCTCGAGCTGGGCATCGACATCGGCGACCTCGATGCCTGCGTCCTCAACGGGTTCCCCGGCACCATCGCCTCGCTGTGGCAACAGGCCGGGCGGGCGGGACGGTCCCAGCAGGAGTCGTTGGCCATCCTCGTCGCCGGCGACGATCAGCTCGACCAGTACTTCATGGCCCACCCCCGTGAGGTGTTCACCCGGCCGCCCGAGCCGGCGGTGGTGAACCCAGCCAACCCCTATGTCCTCGATCCCCACCTGGCCTGCGCCGCCTATGAGCAGCCGCTCAGCCACGACGACGAACGCTGGTGGGGTGACGACCTCCACGACGGCGTCCACCGCTTGGTGCTGAGTGACCACCTGAAGCTGCGGACGTTCGGGCCTACGCTCGCAGCGCGCTCGGTGCGCGGTGTGTGGGCAGGCCGGGGATGGCCCACCAGTGGCGTGGGCCTGCGCTCGGGAGGCGGCGCCGAGTACCGCATCGTGCGCCCCGACGGTCAGCTCGTGGGAACCGTGGATGAGGGCCGCGCCTTTGACCTCGTGCACCCGGGCGCGGTGTACCTGCATCAAGGTCAGGCATACCGAGTCGAGCACCTCGACCTGATCGAGCGGGCCGCCATCGTGACCCCCACCGACGGCAACGAGTACACGGTGGCCCGCTCGACGACCGACGTATCGATCCTGGGTGTCGACCGCCACCGCTCGGTGGGGGCGGCCGAGCTGTTCCTCGGTGACGTCGAGATCACCTCTCAGGTCACCGGGTACCAGCGCAAGGACGTCTTCAGCCGAGCAGTGCTGGGCACCGAGGCCATCGACTTGCCGGGTTCGTGCCTGGTGTCACGGGCCTTCTGGTACGTCGTCACCCCCGCCGTGACGGATCGAGCCGCCCTCGACCGGGCCTGTCTCCCCGGCTCGCTGCACGCCGCCGAGCACGCCGCCATCGGCCTGCTCCCGTTGTTCACCATCTGTGACCGCTGGGACGTGGGCGGCGTGTCGTCGGCTTGGCTGCCTGACACGGGGGCGCCCACCATCGCCGTGTACGACGCGTACGCCGGCGGTGCGGGCATCGCCGAGCTCGGCTTTGACGCCGGCGACCGTCACCTCGCCGCCACCCTCGACGCCATCGTGGCGTGCGGCTGCCAGGACGGCTGCCCCTCCTGTGTGCAGTCACCCAAGTGCGGCAACTGGAACGATCCCCTCGACAAGGCCGGCGCCATCCGCCTCCTGCAGACGGTGTTGGACTGACCGCGGCGAAGGGCCTGATCCCGCCCGGCGGTCAGCTCTCCACGCGCATGGTGACATCAGCGTGCAGGTCGACGTCACCGACGAGCGGGCCGACGAGGGGCACGTCGGTGGGGGCGCGGTACGTGACGGTCACGTGGACCCGGCTGCCGAGACCGTCTCGCCCCTGGACAGACACCGAGAGCCGGGCGGGATCGAGTGGCCCGGCCGTCGCCGCAGCGCCGCTCGCCGCGCCGGGACGAGCGTCGACGGCCACGGCGCGAGCCGCTTCCCGGGCGGCGTGCACCACGAGCACCTGATCTCGCACCACCAGTCCCACCTGCAACACGAGCAGCAGGACCAGCACCACGACCGGTAGGGCCAACGCCAGCTCCACCGTGGCCTGACCGGCCTCAGGGTCACCGCCGCGGGACGCGCTGGCTGCGGTCACCGCACCTTGCCGATGAGGTTGTCGACGACGGCGTCGAAGAGTTGGCCGATTTTGCCCGATTGGGCGGCCCAGGCCAGCACGAGCAAGGCGACGGCGGCCACGCCGAGCAGCACCAGGGCGTACTCGGCGGTGGCCTGACCGCGCTGGCCTGCGCGAGACAGTCGGGGAACGCGCCGAGCGGACCGGCCGGTGGCCAGACCCATGGCGGCGCGATGGTGGGCCGCGAGCACGGCCAAGACGATGTGGCGGACGACGTGGGACATGACGATCTCCTGTTGGGTGATGGTTCCGTGAAGCGCCAGCAGCGCGAGAAGGACCCGAAGATCGGGGCGAGAAGCCAGCGAGAAGCAGCGAGAAGCTGGCGAGAAGCTGGCGAGAAGCCAGCGAGGAGCGGCGTCAGAAGCGCAGGGAGCTCAACGTCGAGAGCAAGAGGGGTACCACGGTGAGCAGCGCGAAGGCCGGCAGCGAGCACAACACCAACGGGAAGATGAGCTTCACGGGGGCCCGCCGGGCTCGTTCCTCGGCGCGACGGCGCCGCTGACGGCTCACCTCATCGGCCAACGCTTCCAACGCCGGCACCAAGGCCGTGCCGTAGCGCTCCGACGCCACCAGAGCGTTGACGAGGGGCCGGACCGCCTCGCCCGCCTCGACCGGCACGCGGGCGAGGGCGTCGGCGCCGCGTTCTCCCAATCGCTGCCGGCGAACGGCACCAGCCAGCGCATCACCAATGGGTCCGGGAGTGTGGCGGGCCACGGCTTCGATGCTCAACGGCACGGTGAGACCGGCGCCGGCGGCGAGGGTGAACAGATCGACGACGTCGGGCAAGTCGTCGGCGACCCGTTCGATCCTGCGGCGCGCCGCACGCCGACGTCGAACCGCGGAGGCCGCCCAGGCACCGGCCAGGACCAGCGGTACCAACCACACCGACATGGCCGCCACCAGGACCGCCACGATCACCGTGACCCCGACCCGCCGGTCCGCGGCGCGGTGACCGGAGACCGTCTCGAGGTCACGGGGATGGCGCTCGTGGTGCGCCAGTGATGACGACATGAGCGGGTCAACCCGGCCGCGACCGAGTGGTCGCCGGTGGGCCACCCGCCGAACCGCTCCCCCGAGCCGCTCGACCTTCGAGCGGTGACCGCCCTCGCCCGCTGGCGACGGCACGAGACGGGCGAGCCTGGTGGCCCGCGGCCGACTCCTCCAGGCGCCGGCCAGGACCAGGACGAACCAGGCGCCGGCCAGGGCAACGGGTGATGCGAGCGGGCTCATGAGCCGTCTCCCGTGATGCGCAGCATCCAGACCAGGGCGGCGGCATCGAGGACCAGGCCCAAGGAGAGGCAGGCGAGGCCGGGCGCTCGGTGGAGCAGGAAGTCGGCGGTGCGAGGATCGGTGACGCCGGCCAGCAGAGCGAAGGCCACGGGCGTGACGCCCATGACCAGCGCTGAGGCTCGGGCCTGGGATCCCAACGCGGCCTGCTCTGACCGCACAGCCAACCGGTCCCGGACCGTGGCCGCCACCCGATCGAGGGCCCGGGCCTGCGCCCCACCGGTCTCGGCCGCCAGGGTGAGCGCGGCGACGGCCAGGCGCAGGCTCGGCACGCAACGGCGTTGACCCCAGCCGTCCAGCGCCACCCCGAAGTCCGCTCCCCGGCCCACGTCGGCCATGGTCTGGGTCAGGTCTCGGGCCAGAGGCCCCGAGCCCGCACCCGCCGCCGCGGTGACGGCTTGCCGCAGTGAGGCGCCGGAGCGCAGCGCCCGAGCGATGGCCTCCAAGAGCTCGGCCAGCGAGCGCTCGAGACGGATCGCTCCCCGGCCGCGCAGCGCGGCCAGCAAAAGGACTGGACCACCGCCGCTCACCACCAGGGCCACCAGACCGGCACCGGGACCGGCCAGAAGCACGGCGACAGCGGTGACGAGCAGCACCAGGCACCGCCATGTTCGCCAGCAGCGGGCGGCATCGACCGTCACGCCCGCCGCCTCCAACGCTGAGGTCAACGCGGCGGGGACCTGGTGCCGTGCCGGCGAGTGGGTGGACGCCGGCCACGCCCCCGAAGCCGCCGGCAGCAGGCGGGCACGCAGGTGGGCCCGGCGCCGCTCACGCACCGCCGCCGCAGCCAGGGCACCCAGGCCCAGCACCGAGCCGCCAGCGGCCACGCCCGCCACCGCCATCACAGCGCCCGTCTCCGTGTCTCAGGGCGGGCGTCGGCTGCCGGCGCCAGCCACGCGGAGGAGGGAGGCGGAGCGGCGACCGAGCGGGGCGCCCGCTGGGGCAGGGCGATGACGGCGTCGCCTTGCACGAGGGTTCGGACCCTGCGGGGGCGCGATGAAGGCGACGATCCTTCCAACGGGTCCTCGCCAGCCTCCACCACCTCAGCCACCGAGACCACCCGGCGCCGGCCGTCGGGCCAGCGGGCCAGGTGGACGATCAGGTCGACGGCGGCCTTGAGCTGCTCTCGCACGGCTGACAGCGGGAGATCGACATCGGCCATGAGCGCCAGGGTCTCGAGGCGGTGGACCACGTCGTCGGCGCTGTTGGCGTGACAGGTGGACAGCGAGCCCTCGTGGCCGGTGTTCATGGCCAGCAACATGTCGAGCGCCTCACCGCCGCGGACCTCACCCACCACGATGCGGTCGGGTCGCATGCGCAGCGCGTTGCGGACCAAGTCCCGGATCGTCACCGCGCCGACCCCGTCGGCGTTGGACGGGCGGGCTTCGAGGCGCACCACGTGAGCGCCGGGGAGCCTGAGCTCGGCCGCGTCTTCCACGGTGACCACCCGTTCCCCGCTGGGGATGGCCGACGCCAAGGCGTTGAGCACCGTGGTCTTGCCGGCCCCTGCGCCGCCGGAGATCACCACGTTGGCGCGGGCGGACACGGCCCACCGCAATAGCTCGACCACCGGCGGAGCGGCGATCTCGTCGAGGGTGATGGCCCGAGCCCCGAAGCGGCGGATCGTGAGGCACGGCCCGTCGACGGCGAGGGGCGGCACCACGGCGTTGACCCGGGACCCGTCGGGCAGCCGGGCGTCGACGAGCGGTGAGGTGCGATCGGCCCGGAGACCCAGAGGGGCGACGATCCGCTCGATGAGGTGGGTGACGGTGGCGGCGTCGAGGACCAGATTGGTGCGCTGCAGACAGCCGTGGCGTTCGAGCCACACCGGCCCGTCACCGTTCACCATCACGTCGGTGACGTCGGGGTCGGCCAGGAACGGTTGCAGCGGACCGAGGCCTTCGACCCGGGCCAGCACTCGCGCCACGACGGCGTCGACCTCCACTTGGCTCAGGAGCGGGTCGAGGGCGCGGACCAGATCGGTGACGGTGGCGCCATCGACGGGGGAGCCGGCCCGGGGGCCGACGAGGAGCTGCCGGTGCACCAGCTCGGGGAGAGCCACGCCGGCCTCGGCCCCGATCGAGGGGTTGGTCTCGGGGATCGGGGTGCGCTGGGTCATGCGGCGTGCCGTAGTGCTCGCTCGAGGGCCCTGGGCACCCGGCTGCTCAGAAAGCCGGCGTCGACGGCCCTGGCCACCGCGGGGTCGAGGGCGATCTCGGCCCGTACCGGTGCGCCGATGACATGTTCCACATCGGCTCGGGTCAGCGCCCGGCCCGGCTCGGTGATCAGGACCACCCCGGACGGGCGGATGGGAAGCGACAGGGCCCGCCGCAGACCGAGGTAGCAGGCCCGCGTGACGAGCAGCGATTGGGTGGCGGACCCGGCCAGGACCGTGGCCGTGGGCGACGCTGAGAGCAACCCGCAGTCGGCCACCACTGGCCGAGGATCAGCGGCGAGGGCGGCGGCCAACGCCTCGGCCCGCCGTTCGGAGCCGGCGCTATGCGTGCCGCGGGCCAGCAGGGCGAGCCCGGACCCGAGGTCGAGCTCGAGCCGGTGGAGGGCGTCGGCGGGAACGTCCGCGCCGGCCGCTAACCAATCGCTCAGACCGGCCGTGTCAGGTTCGGCGATGCCGAGGGCGGCCGGTGCGTCACCGGCCAGATCGACCAGCAGGGCTCCCCCGGGTGAGGAGCGGGCAAGGCACGACGCCAGGGCCACAGCCACGACCGTGGTACCGGCACCGCCTTTGACCGACCAACAAGCGACGAACACCGCTGCCTCCCCGGGCGCGTGAGAACAGGACGCAAGGGGGAAGGCGAGCCGTCACCCTCCCACAGCACGAGGGCGGTGGCAAGGGCTGGCCTCGAACGGCGGTCAGAGAACGCCGGTACGAATAGTGACCCTTTCGGGCAAGGTTCCGTACCGGTGATCCGATGAGCTAGATGGCGCGCACCTTCTTGGCGGCCACGCCAGCGAGCACAGCGACGAGCACGAGGATCAGCAGCTTCGTCATGGCCGCGAAGCCTAGGTGGCTGGTGTCGAACGGGGTTCGCTCGACTGGCGGGTCGTTGGGTTGAGGGTCATGGGTGCTCCTGATTCGGTGTCGGGCGTGGTGGCGTGGCTGCGGTTGGTGATGCTTGTGGTCGGGGCGGGTGTCGCGACGTGGGGGAGGCCCTCGACGAGGGCTGTTGGTCGGGTGGTTCATGTGGTGACCGCCCATCCGTTGGCGTTGGAGCGGAGGCCGAGCGCGGCGAGCCGGGCGAGGTTGGTGGCGGCGGCGAGAAGGTTGAAGTCGGCGTCGATCTTGGGTCTTCCCCGGACTCGGGCCCATCGTCCGCCGTGGCGGCGGCGCATGAGGTGGGCGAGCTTGCGTTCGACCTTGGGCCGGTTGGCGCGGTAGTCGCTTTGCCAGTGTGGGTCGGTTTGGCGTTGGCGGGCGTGGGCGAGGGCAGCCTCG
>JAABUQ010010066.1_pt1 | contig 12527 bp, 11 predicted proteins | sample 5560001 | NCBI WGS metagenome assembly JAABUQ01 (sample SAMN10711888, study PRJNA513371) | rock metagenome | isolation source: Antarctica rocks | place: Antarctica: Victoria Land, Finger Mt nord | collected 2015-12-18 | reverse complement strand
ATCAGGAGCTCGTGCAGCAAGATCCGGCCTATCGGCAGCTGCGCGACAAGGTCGCGGCCGACTCCGCACAGCTGGCATTGACCAAAGCGCAGTTCACGAACAACTACCCCGGGCTCCCCGAACTCGAATCGAAACTTCAGATCGAGCAACGAGAACTCGCCAACCTCGAGCGTCAGGCCGCTTCGGCTCCTCGCGCCTCGAGCCAGTCCTACTCTTCGACGATCATCGCATCGCAAAAGAGCGCGGCCGTCGTTGCCGGCGATCGTGCAAAGCTCGATTCGATAAACCAGCAGATCACGGAGATGCAGAGCCACCTCTCCGAACTCCCGCATAGCGGTGTCGAGATCGCGGCGTTGCGATTGGATCGCGACTCGGCGCAGGCAGCTTACCAGGCGTTGACGCAGAAGCTCAACCAGAACCTCTCGAGCCAGGCTGAAGCCGCGTCACTCGGTTCGCTCGTCGTCGTCGACCGCGCAGTTCGTGCTGATACCAAGGGCACGACAAAGATGATCGTGCCGATGGCCGCGTTCACGGTGCTGGTCCTCGCTCTCAGCGTTCCCTTTCTCCTCGAGCTCGTCGACCCGCGTGTCAGCTCGATTCCGGAACTTGAGGCTCTGTATGGTGCTCCCGTGCTAGCGGTGCTGCAAGCATGAAACGCTCGGACGAAGCCCTCGTTTTACAGTTTCGGCTGCTTCGCGCGCAGATCGAAACGCGACTGCCCGCTCCTGCCGCAATTGCGGTTACGTCCGCGAGCGAACACGACGGAAAGACGGCCACGGCGTACGGATTGGCCGAAGCCTTCGTCGCCGCTGGTTACAGTACCGCGATTGTCAACGCGGGCGAAGGAACGTCATCGAACGCTTCGGTTGAGATTCGGAGCATCAGTATCCCGCACGCGGCGGCTGAGATTCCGTTAAAGCTGGGCGTCGCGAATCGAACCGACCGTCTCGACGAAATCATCATGCCGACGCGAGCGACGGGGTTCTTCTCGCGCGACGTGATTCAAATGATCGTCAACGAACTTCGCGAGAACTACGACTACACGGTCATCGATACCACGCGCCTGCTCAAGAGTGACCTGGCTCTTCTGCTCACCGGCGCGGCATCGGCCACGCTCATCGCCGCACGGCTTGGGCGCCCTCGTGCAGCCGAAGACCGGCGCATGATGGCCGCACTTGAATCGGTCGACGCAAACGTTCTCGGCGTGGTCGCCGTCTCAGAGAAAACGATCGCGAACTTCGTTCGCAGCGAGTCTTCCGCTCGCAAGGCGTTGCCGGAGGCCGGCCGTCAGCAAACGCGGTTACAGAGTGCATCGGTTGCCGACGCTCCGCACCCGGGGATCGCAGGTTCGCGAGGGTGATCGCCCAGCACAACCCTGGGCGTTCGCTCCGGGTCGTTGCCGCCCTGACCGTTCCTTGCCTCCTCAGCGCTGTTACGGCGTTCACTGCGGTTACGGGCAGTTTCGTCGGCGTGGCCGCAGGCGCTGCGGCCACCTTTTTTATGTGGTGCGCAGTTCGGTGGCGCTTCGGCGTCGCGGCGGTGATCCTTGCCGGCTGTACCGACGGCTTCATCAAGCTCATGCGTGGCTCGACACCGACCTACTTCTTCAAAGATATTACGTTACTGTTTGCGGTCGCAGGGCTAATCGGCGCGCTTGCGCTGCATACCGAGCCGTTCCCCAAGCGCGTTCCGTGGAAGCGCCTGGTCCCATGGGCGATGCTCGCGTTTTTCATCATTGCGCTGGTGTTTTTGCCAGGAGCGAGCGTCGCGTCCAATCTTGCGGGAGCGCACAACCGCCTCTTCTTTTCCCTCCTGATGCTCGTCGCACCGTTTTATTTCGACTCGTTCACCCGTCTTCGAAACTTGCTCGTCGTCGGCATCGCTGGGATCACGTTCGCAGCGCTGGCCGGCGTCTCTCAATCAATCGTTCCAGACGCGTGGGCATCGATTTCAACCGGGCACGCGTCACAAATGCGCTTTTGGTACTTCGGTGTCGGTGCCGATGGACCCGAGTTCGCCCACCGCGTTTACGGAACGCTCGTCGACCCCGGTGCGTTGGGACTAGCGTGCGCCTTCGGATTTATCTTAGCCCTCGTATTGCAAACGACGTGGAAAACCGGGCGCGCTAAGTTCTTCGGGGTTGTCGCGATGGTAAGCATGGCTGCGGGCCTGATCTTCTCCGGCGCGCGCGCCGGATTCATTGGCGTACTGGCCGGTGTGTTCGCAATCTGCGTGAGTATGATGTTTTCGCGGAGCACGCGCAAGTTTGGAAGATCGATCCTCTTCCTGGGATTGTTCGCAATCGTTGTTGCATTTGCACTGCGGCCGAGCACGATATCACGATACTTTTCCAGCGAGGGACGGGCGTATGCGACGGAGTCTCGGTATAACGACATTCAGCACGTTATCGACGCGGCACCCACGCACCCGTTGGGTATGGGGTTAAATGCGAGCGGCGGAGCGGGCAACACCATACAAACGAGCGACCAAGCGATGCAAGTAGATAATCTCTACTTCGCATACCTCTACACGTTGGGGTGGGCCGGCATTCCGTTACTTCTGGGGATGCACTTGTTTATTCTCAGTTGTACACTCAAAGTCTACCGGCGAGCTCGCACGATCGAGCTGCGGCTGATCGCGTTAGGCATCGGCGGCGCGCACATTTCGTTGCTCGTTGCGGGCGCCGCCACACAAGGTGCATTCGACCAAGCTCCCATGGCGCAACTGTTCTGGCTCCTTTCCGGCGCCATGATCTTTCCAGGGCGGATCCTTGAATCCGAACAGATTCTGCAGCAACGTGTTCCCAGGCAAGGAGTAGTAGTTTGATCACGCTCGTCACCGGTGGCGCGGGATTTCTCGGAAGTCACCTCGTCGATGCCCTCATCGCTCGCGGTGACACGGTCATCATTATCGACAACCTCTCGACCGGCAACGTATCGAACCTCGAGCGCTCCATCTCATTGGGCAAAGCGACATTCGTCTATGCCGATGTCGCGGTCGACGCCGCAACGCTGCGAGAAACGATTGAGAAAGCGACGAGCGGCCGCATCGAACGCATCTTTCACCTCGCGTCGCCCGCGAGTCCGGAAGCGTACGGTGCGCATCCCTGGGAAACGCTCGGAACTAACGGCATCGGTACGATGTCATTGATCGAGCTTGCGGAGAAACACGGCGCGCGTTTCATCTTTGCTTCCACGTCCGAGATCTATGGCGATCCGCTGGTTCACCCGCAACCCGAAGACTATTTTGGCAATGTCAATCCGATCGGACCGCGCTCGTGCTACGACGAAGGCAAGCGGTTCGGCGAAGCCGCGGTTGCTGCGGCGATGGCTGCCCGCGGCTTAGATGCGCGCATCGTGCGCTTCTTCAACTGCTACGGCCCGCGGATGCAGCTAGGAGACGGTCGCCTTGTGCCGGCGCTGATGTCGGCGGTGCTTGCGAAACAGCCGCTACCGATTCAAGGCACCGGACAGCAGACACGGTCGATGACCTACGTGCATGATGCGATCGAGTTGTTGCTGCTCGTGAGCGAGCGTTCGTTCGATAAACTCCAACCCGTCAACGTCGGCAACGACGACGAGCGAAGCGTGCTACTGATCTCCGAGGCCTTCGCAAAAGTTGCAAATGTCCCATTCGAACCGGTGTACATGCCGGCACGCGCCGAGGATCCGCAGCGCCGCTGCCCCGATCTGACCGTTGCGCGTAGCATCGGCTGGAGCCCCACTACTTCTCTCGAAGACGGCCTGCGCGAAACGTACGCGTGGTTCACGAAGGAGCGCTTATTATATGCTTGATACCACGTTCGCCAACGCGTCGCAGGTCCGCCAATCGTACCCGGTCGCGGACGTCGAAGTCTCCGTCAAAGCCCCGGCCCCAGTTGCGGCAATCCTGTCGCAGACGCTGAGCCGTACCGGCGTGCATCAGCGTCACTCGAACGCAGCGACCGAGATCACGATCGAACGCGATCATCACGATCATTGGCGTATTCACGGCAACAATCCGGGAAGCGAGCGGCTCGTTGCCGTCGGCAAGCCTGCGGTCGAAGTCGCCGGCGCCGTCGTAAGCACGATGATTGCCGATGCTACGAGCTATTCCTCGATGCGGCTGTTGCGCGCGACGGTGATCTCGCAGAATGACCGGGCTCTCGCGTTGCTCGGCGATGATTGGGATGCAACGATGTTGCTTGCTTCTCACTTGCACGCGCGTGCCTGGAACGTCGTTTCCGGCATCTACTCATTCGTCGACGAAGGCACGTTGCGCGTGGAACCGTTCCACAAGCTGCTCTTCGCAACGTCGGGCTCGCTCTGGCGTCTTCCCCTCGCATATCGTCGTGCTGTCGAGGCATCTCCGTGGTACGTTCGCGATGGTGGAGAACTCGGGTTCTACGCGGTCGATCCAGAGGTCGCGTACGGTCGCGGTTCGTGGTGCTCGAGCGCCTCACTCGCTGCCGCCGTCATCATCGACGGGCGTGGTATACAACGCGATGTGCAAAGCGCACCGACGTCGATCCTCGACGGTTTGGGGAAAATCGCCGATCGTAGCGACATTCGCTGCGGGCGGTTAGCGTTCGGCGATCCACACTTCAGCGCCGACGCGATTGAGCGATGGTTCGCCCAATCCGCGTAGCGTTTATCGGACAAACGGGATCGAGTTCAGGGGGCGCCGAGGAATCCTTGGCGCTCCTCCTCACGCATCTGCCGGCGCATATCAGCGCCTACGTGTTTCTGTTCTCCGATGGGTCGTTCGCTCAACGTTTACGCGAAGCCAGCTTGCCCGTGACGATCGTTCCGGTTTCTGAAGCCGTGAGCAATTCCACGCGGGAGCAGCCGACCGTGAAGGGGGTGTTGGAAGTTCCCACCGTTGCGTGGAAGCTCGCAGCGCTGTTCCGGGAAAACGACATCGACGTCGTCCATGCGCATACGGTTAAAGCGCATTTTATCGGCGGCATCGCGGCTCGATTCGCGGGATTGCCGTTCGTGACGCATTGGCGCGACATCCTCGAGGGCCGGGCGAGGCTTGCGATGCGGCTTCTGAGCCAAGCCTGCGCCACCGAACGGATCGCGCTCTCGCATGCGGTTTCCAACACCTACGACTTACCGCCGACGAACATTATCTACGAACCGATCGATGTCGCCGCCTATCGCGACGTCCCATCGAAGCGTGGGGCGCGCGAGCGGCTCGGCCTTCCACAGGACGCGCAGGTCGTCGGCATCATCGGCCGCATCAACCGTTGGAAAGGTCATGACCGGTTTTTGCGAATCGCGGCGCGGGTCCGGGAGACGGTTTCGGCGCACTTCGCAATCATCGGCGCACCCGTGTTTCGCGACGCCGACTTCGTCGACGAACTGCATCGCATGGTGCGCGAGCTGGGGCTGGAGGGATCCGTCACCTTCATCCCGTGGATGAACGACGTGCTCGACGCCTACGCGTCGATGGACGTTCACTGTAACTGCTCGACCCGTGAACCGTTGGGCCGCACGATCCTGGAGGCCGCCGCGTGCGGCGTTCCGAGCGTGTGTTTCGACGACGGTGGCGCGCCCGAGGCGATCCCGTCGCCCGAGTCCGGCGTCGCGATCCCGCCCGGCGATGAGGCAGCGTTCGCGGGGGCCGTCACGGCGTATTTGACCGATCCGGCCAAATATGCCGCAGCTTCGGCGGCCGGTCTGATCGCGGTCAATGCCTACGATGTCTCGGTCCACGTACAGCAGGTCGCCGATGTCTATCAGCGCGCAACGACGGTATGATCACGCGGCCCGCGCGTGTCGCGATCGTGTCCGATCCCCTCGTTCAGCGCGGCGGTGCCGAACGGTGCGTTGAAGCTCTCGCGGAGGCGTTTCCGGACGCGCCCGTCTTCGCGATTCTCTACTCGCCCGAGCGCGGTCCGGCATCGATCGCGGACCGCGTCATCCCATCGTTCTTGCAGCGAATCCCAAATGCCGCGCACCGCCATCGGGCGTTTCTGCCGCTGTATCCGGCCGCGGTCGAGAGCTTCGATCTGAGCGAGTACGACATCATCATCTCCTCGCACCATACGGTCGCGAAAGGCTTGCTGCGGCGTTCGGATCAGATGCACTTGTGTTATTGCCATACGCCCATGCGTGCGCTGTGGGTGCGTCCGCACGATGAGCTCGAAAAACTCCCCGCCGTCGCGCGTCCGTTTGCGGCCGCCCTCACGGGCCGGATGCGTGTGTGGGATTACGTTACCGCCGCGCGAGTCGACCAATTCATCGCAAACAGCAGCACGACGCAGTCGCGGATTGCGAAACATTACGGCCGTGAGAGCATCATCGTTCCGCCGCCGATCGACGTCGAACGGTTCACACCGGCGGGCGAAGCCTCCGACTACTATCTCATCGCCTCGCGGAACGTCCCCTACAAGCGCTTAGACATCGCCGTCGCGGCCACGGGTCTTCTCGGCCGCCGGTTAGTCATCGTCGGAACCGCCGGCGATGACGAGAGCGCGGATGCGGCGCACGTCGACCGGCGCGGACATGTCAGCGACGAGCAGCTCGTCGACCTCATGCGCGGTGCTCGCGCGCTGCTGTTTCCGCAATACGAAGACTTCGGCATGACGCCCGTGGAGATGATGGCGTGCGGACGCCCCGTTGTGGCGTTTGCCGCGGGGGGCGCGCTCGATACGGTCGTCGACGGCGTGACCGGAATTCTCGTCCCGGAACAGACACCCCAAGCGTTCGCATCGGCGATGCTGCGCTTGGAGCAAACGATGTTCAGTCCGGACCGCCTGCGTCGCCACGCGCTCGGCTTCTCCAAGGCGCGCTTCGTTTCGACGATGCGCAGCATGGTCGAATCGGCGCAAGACGAGACGGCGCCCCGCATCTCGGCGGCGAGCTCTCCGCGATGAACGGTTCGCGTTCCCGAACGCTCCACACCATGATCAACGCCGTCGCGGCCGCGACGTCGCACGTCGGCAGCTCGCTACTGGGGCTGCTCGCTACACCGTTCATCCTGCAAGCGTTGGGCCTCCAAGCGTACGGCCTGTGGGCGTTCGCAATGAGTTTCCGCTACCTGCTCTCGGTGAGCGACCTCGGCCTCGCGCAAACGTATTACCGGTTCGTGCCGTTTTACGCGGCACGCGATGAAAAGCACAAAGTCCGGCAGATCGCGACCTTCGGGATCTTATTTTACATCGGGCTCGGCACGATCATCTCGCCCATCGTTTTGTTGGCCGCGCCGTTTGCGATGAGCGCTCTGCATCTTACCGAGCCACTAAAGTCCGCGGCACCACTTTTTCTCACCGAGTTTACGGCGCTTTTCTTCCTGACGTATGCGTTCCGGACGCTCGGGTGGCTCCTCACCGGAATCGGCGAGCTGAAACTGAGCTCGTTTTACGACGCGATTGGCCAAACGTCGTTCTCTATTTTCGCGGTCATCTTCACGCGGCTATTCCACTTTGGCATGAACGGCATGCTGCTGGCGTTGATCATCCAGCTCGCCATTACCACGGTCCTGACCTACGCGATGGTTCGGCGACGTTTCGGTCCGCTCTACGTTAACCCGTTCCGGCTCGAAGGCTCGGTCATCATGCCGCTCTTCAAGCTCGGCGGTTGGCTGCAGTTAGGAACCCTCGCGTCGCTCCTCAGCGGCGAAAGCGATCAGATCGTCATCGGCGTCCTTTTCGGAATCGATGCGGTCGGGTTGTACGAAGTGGGGGCGAAGATCGCCCGAGCGATTAAAGCGCAAGGCTGGTACGTCTTTAGCGCCTTCGCACCCGCCGTGTCGGCGCTGCAGGCGCAGGAGGGTGACGCCCGCCTCAACGACGGCCTTTTGCGCCTGAACCGCTACGTCGGCATGCTCTCGTTCGGCACGACCGGATTCGCGATCGCATTCGCATCCTACATCCTGGTCGTGTGGCTGGGCCCGACGTACGGGCAGAATCCCGTCATCATCGGGACCGTCGTTATCCTCGGTACCGCGTACGCGTTCGATGTCATGTCCGGCGGCGCAATAACGATCCTAAACGTCATGAATCGGCCGCGTTACCAAGCCTACGCGGCCGGGATCGGCCTCGCCGTGCACGTCATCTTCACGCTCGTCCTTTCACGGTTCTTCGGCGTGCTCGGCGCGATCTCGGGGAATCTGATCGCGTCGATTGTGGTAGGGGTCTACTTCAACCGGATCTTCTACCCCCTCAGAGGGCTGAGTCTAATGCGCGACTTTGGCGCCTTGGTGGGAAAGCTCGTGTTGGCCGTCATCATCAGCGCCGGCTTGTCCGTCGCGCTGACCTCCGGGCTTCCTCATAGCTTTGCGAACGAGCGCCTAAACTCGATTGTTCACCTGATCGTCGGTGGCACGATCTACACTGGTCTCATGCTATGGAGCTTACGCTTGCTATCGGTCCTTCACGTCAACGACATCTCGCTCGTTACCACGCTGTTACCGAAACGCTTGCGGGTTGCACCACGATGAGAAACGCGCTATGGCTGCTTCAGCGTCTGGCATTTTTGCCGCGACTCGCGAAATTCGACGGGCTACGCCTGGGGAAGCGAGACGGCTTTCTGAGCATCGGTCCGAACATCCACTTCTTTCCGGGGATGCGGCTGCACTTCGGCAAACGCGTCACGCTCTCGGGAAACGGAGCGTTCATCGGCGGCGGCGACGTCGAAATCGGGGACCGCACCTACATCGGCCATTTCTTCACGATCAACAGCGGCCAGTCGATTCATGTCGGCAAATACTGCATGATCGCGAACCACGTTTCGCTCGTCGACAACGAGCACGGGATGCGGCGCGATGCGCTCATGCGCGTGCAGCCCGTGTCGAGCCGGCCGATCGTGATCGAAGATAACGTTTGGCTTGCGGAAAAGGTCACCGTCTTAGGCGGCGTGACGATCGGCACAGGCAGCGTTGTGGCTGCCGGCTCGATCGTCAACCACGATGTGCCTCCGAACACGCTCGTCGCCGGCGCTCCGGCACGATTCGTCCGTCGCTTGCAATAAGCGCGATCTCAAACGAGGAAGAGGGAACGCCATGGCGATCGCAGAGTCGACAAGCGCAGATCGAGGGACACCGTCGGAAGAGCGGTATCGCCGGCTGTACTTGATGCGCGCGCTACGCGCCATCGCGATCGGCAGCGCGGCGTACGGAGGTACCCTTGCCCTGTGCGGCGGACGCCGTACGGCCGTATTCCGAATGAACGTAGCGATCGCCGGTTTGAGCGCGGCTGCGAGCGCCGCAATGTACGCGCAACGGCCGCAGGACGCGCTTGCGGTCGACACATTTAACGGTACGCCCTTGAAACGGGCATCAGCCGGGCCGGTCGAGTTCGATTACTCGATCATCATTCCGGTGTACAACCGCCCGCGAGAACTTCGCGAGCTCTTCGAGAAGATCGCCGGATTTCTGCCGGGCTGGTCCGCGTGCGGGAACGCAGAGATCGTCATCGTCGATGACGGCTCGACCGATAACACGCTCGACGTCGCGCGCGAGCTTGCTGCCACGGCTCCGGTTCCGATACGCGTCGTCACGCAAAAGAACGGCGGCGTCGCGGGCGCGCGGAACCGCGGATTTATCGAGTCGCGTGCGCGTCTCGGCATCGTCATCGATTCCGACTGTCTCCCGTATGAGAACTGGATCCCGGGGATGATCGGTGCGCTCGCTTCGAAACCGCGCTCCTTCGTCTTCTCCGAGGTGCGCAGCGACCGGCGTGCGCGTTTCCCGATCGAGATCACGCCCGCCGGCACGTTGTATACGGGCGCGAGCTTCGGCGCCGCGGTCGACGATTATCTCGAGCTCGGCGGCAACTGCGAGCTCTTCAACGGCGCGTACCTCGATGACGTCGACCTCGTGCTCAGCGCGCGTGAGCACGGCTACGAGATCCTCTACGCCGAGGGCGCATCGATTTGGCATCCCATTCGGCATCATGCGCTTGCGCGTGTATGGTTCTCCGGGAAATGTCATCGTTTCGACGCGCTGCTGGCGTTGCGTCACGGGCCTAACGCAACCGTGTATTATGGAAACCGGTATCTCGGCGGCTCGTGGTACGGGAATCTCCCCTCGAGCGTGCTACTGCTCGCCTCCGCGCAAAGCGCCGCTTTCGCGATGGCGTCGGCACTCGTCACGCGCAATCCCAAAGATATCGTCACGGTCGCGAAAGCGACGGCGCTTCTCGGGCTAGGCTTCGTGGCCGGCGCCTCCGCCGTGGGCGTATATTTGAAGAGTGACGTACGCGACGTTCCGAATTATGTCGTCGGCTTAGGGACCTTTGCCGTCGCCGCATCCATTGCAAGAATGCAGGGCAGTGCCAAGCATCGTCTCGCGCTCCTCTAGGCCGGCTAGCCTTTCACCGGCCGGGCCACGTAACCGCAGGCAGTTACAAAGACTTTTGCGCGTCGTTCGACGCGTTTTTTTTGTCGTGGCAGCCTGCATCGCGCTTTACGCGATCTACCATTACGCCGTCGGCGTTCGCGTCTTGGGAGCCGGCGGAAAACTCGGGAGTGAATTCCGGCCACATCCCGACGGCGACACGTTCGACTACGGAGAACGCGTCCGGTTCTCGTTTGATAGCCCGGTGCTGCCGAAATCGTTTCACTATCACATCGATCCGCAGACGCCTTCTTCAGCTCATATCCGCCGGCCGGGTTTCTTGGAGCTGGAGTTTCGCAAGGTTCCCGGTATCCGCTACACGATAACGATCGATTCCGATACCCGTTCGATCGACGGCGCGAACTTGCATACGCCGTACGTGTATCACGTGACGACGATGCCCGATGTCGTCATCCCGGCACCTGCGCGCGTGTTGCCGCGCGAACCGTACCGGTACGGCGTGCTTATGCACCCGTGGATGCATTGGTCCGATCCGGCAGAGTCGGCGCAGATGATCGACCTGCTCGCCCGCGCGCGCATGGACTTCGTTCGGTTCGACTTCGTGGGAACGGCGATCGAGCCGTCGCGAGGTGTCTACGATTTCACCGTGTACGATTCGGTGATCGAGCGCTTGCGCGCGCGGAACATCACGATGCTTCCGGTGGTGCTGCAATACAACGCGCCGACGTGGGCCACGCACGGACGGCCGTACCCGGCGCTTTGGGATTCGCCCCGGGAGTTCGCGCGTTACGCCGCGGCGATTGCGGCGCATCTCCATCTCAAGTATCCGACCATCTCGCGCATCGAGCTCTTCAACGAGCCGAACACGCGCGCGCCGAACTGGTGGAGCGCGTCCGACGACACGTCAGTGACGTCGGACGGCACCGGCACGGCCGCCTACATGAAGGCGGCGTACGCCGCGATCAAAGCCGTGTATCCGAAGGTACGCGTCGTCGGCCCGTCGCTAGCGAGCGGCGGCGATCACACCGATTCGCGTCAATTCCTCACGACGCTGTACCGGGAAGGCTGTCACGCGGGCACGTGCTGGGACATTCTCTCGGTTCATAACTACGATTGGGAAGACCCGACCGTCAACGTAGATGCAAGCATCGATCCGCGGTTCGACGTCTACAAAGATCTGCAAGCGATCGCGCGCGAGAACGGAGATCCGACGCCGCACGTCATGATCACCGAATGGGGCTACTCGACCGCCAATGTCGATGTCGGATTCGATCCGCGCGTGCAAGCGCGGTACATCGCTCTCGGACTCAACCGCGCGCTGGCGGACCCGACGATCGACGGCATCGCCTACGTGAGCCTGCAGTCGTCGTCGGATGCGTTTTGGGACGACACCGGGCTCGTCGCGAAAAGCGGCGAGCCGAAGCCGGGTTTTTACGCCTTCTCGGCGTTCGCGCCGAAATGAACCCGTTAGTTCGGAGCTTCGTCGATGGGCGCGCTTCGCGAAACGATGCGTGCGGGGACGCCGACCGCGAGAGCTCCCGCCGGCACGTCCTTCGTCACGACGGCGTTCGCACCGATGCGAGCTCCGTCACCGATCGTAATCGGTCCGAGAACTTTGGCGCCGGCGAATACCCAGACGTTCTTGCCGAGCGTCGGGAGGACGAGTTGGACGACGTCGCTCTGTCCGATCGTCACGCCATGATAGAACGTGCACCCGCTACCGATGATCGCGCCCCATCCGATCACCAACCCCATGCCGTGAAATATACGCACGCCGGGAGCGATCTGGGCCATGTAATCGAGATCGATACCGTACAAGATCTGCACAATGCGCGTGAGGAACATGGGGATCAACGGTACTTTTCGCAGCGCCAGCGCTCGTGCGATCCGATAACCGATAAGGGCATGGAAGCCGCGATTCATCATGCGCGAACTTTTCGGCCCCTCAAGCACGGCGAGATCGGCGGCTATGTCGGAGAGCAGCGACACGGCACGTATTGGGAAGACGGCGGCAAAACGGTACGGACCTCCAGAGATTTTCGCTTCGATGCTTCGAGCTTCAACACGACGTTCCGTCTCACGAACAAGGAGGAGTTCATGTGTCCGACCGGCGGTCGATAGGCGATAGCCGCATGATGCGCCGCGTTGCGCGCACCAAAGCGCGCGACCTCAACAGTTGGAAACCGGTGCAGGGCTTCCACGTTCGCGGAAGAGAATTGTTCCCGGTGCGCCCACGCGGAGAG
>JAABUQ010010065.1_pt1 | contig 12527 bp, 14 predicted proteins | sample 5560001 | NCBI WGS metagenome assembly JAABUQ01 (sample SAMN10711888, study PRJNA513371) | rock metagenome | isolation source: Antarctica rocks | place: Antarctica: Victoria Land, Finger Mt nord | collected 2015-12-18 | reverse complement strand
CGGCGGGTGGAACTGCTACTACAAGCCACCCGGACCCAAAACCATGCGCGCCGGTTGGGGACAGTTCGCCGCCATGGCCGCCGGCTTCACCCTCGCTGCCCAGTCAAATGTGTGAACCCCGTAGGCCTCCGGACTGGTGGCCACCATGCTTTCGGACCACTCGATAGAGCCATCGCTCAATGCCACCGGTCAGGCTGAAGTACTCACGATCGATCGCAAGTGTCAGCCGGTCCGTCAGGATGCCCTCATAGAGCCAGTCGGAAATGGTAAACTCAATGCCGGCTGGGCGTCCCTGATCGTCGGTCGGCGCGGCGTAACGTTCAATCCAGTGGAAACCTTCGGGCTTCTTGCGCTTGCCCTGGCGGATGTTCGTGCGGATGAGGGTGCCACTGAGGCGCTCAAACGCCTCCACGATCCGCTGATACTCGTCACCCCCCGTCCGGCGATCAATGCCACGCAGCAACTCGTAGAGTGACACCTTGAACGTTGGAGAAAGTTCGATCCCACGCGCCTTCGCCTCACGTAGTTGGGATGCCGCCCAAATCAGGATATCGGCGTCCCAGATCGTCGCAAGCCCAATTTCCATTGGCGCGGTCACGTTGACGCTGATCGTGGTCGAGCCGTTCTGGACCTGGTAGTCGATAGGCTCCGTCCGTCGCTGCTTGGAGAGGCTGAAGAAAGGCCTCTCCATCATGTCCTGCTGGTCGTGTGTTGGGATGTCACCGGGTAGCGCGACCAGAAGGTCTAATTGGCCTTCGCCTATGCCCCGTGCGGATCGCCTAACCCTACGAACCATATAAATCCCTCTCCTCAGAACCTTCTTAGGTTCTCTCATCTGAAGGTCAGTTTATCGAGAGCGGGCGCCGCTGGGACGTCCGCTTGGCACATTCGCGCTCACAGGCTTTAGCGGCGGAAGACCACGCTTCTGCAACAGGAGATTCCAGGCCTCATGACCGAGCTTTTGCAGACTGAGGTTTGCATCCAGACTAAGTTGCCGAAGGCGGCGTCGGTCCTCGGGTGTGACAAGAACATTAACGGGCACAATGGTTTGCCCTGAGATCTGACCCGCGCTATTCGAGGCTGGCAATGCCGCTGGCGGTAAAAGGGCGTCAGGCGCATGGACAGCGGCATCGTCGTCTATTGGTGACATGACTTCTGCGAGGGATCGTCCGCGTTTACTGCTGCTCATGGGTCATCTCCTGAATCCAGGTCCAGACGGCGTGTAATTCGGAGTGAGCGTCTCTCGCAGCTGCGCCGCGCATTTCGCCAATCCCGCGACCTTCCAGGGCTGCATCAAGGTAAACGGCGCGGTCGCCGATGTGGGTTGGGCAAACGGGTACTGGGTAGCGGGACAGCGCTGCGCGCGCATCTCGTGCGCGCATCTCGTTCTTTGCGGCGTTGACGATCACAACGGCCCGCTTATCCAAGCGGCGAAGGATTTTCAGTGTTTCTCCCACGGCTTCGAGGTCGTCTGATGAGGGCCGCACTGGCACAATAACCAAATCTGCTACACGCGCAGCCTCTGCCTCAGGCTCTGCGACTGCCGGCCGCGTATCCACGAACACGACGCCAGACCGTTTGGCCAACGCCTTGGTCGCGGCACTTAGGTCTGATCCATTCAAGTCAAGCAAGTCGGGCCGCTCCGGAAGGGGCTGTAAACCCTGACGGCGCTGCCACCACTTGGTCGATGTCTCTTGGGGGTCACGGTCGATGAGGACGCTGGCGCCGGATTCACCGGCCAGCACTGCCAGTTGACGGGCTAAAGTGCTTTTGCCCGCGCCGCCCTTCTGGCTGATAAGCGAGAAGATTTGCACCTCTGATCCTCTGAACGACTCTAGTCTAACCACTATGAAGGTGTTGACCTACATAGTCCAGTTCCTTCTAATTTCTGTAAAGTGGGCCGCGAAGCGGCCGCCGCATTTTCGGAGCGTTATTTCACATCCGACTTGTCCGGAAGCACCGAGGCGGCTCGTACCGCCCCGGCATTGCTCAAGCAGCTCGGGGTTGCCGGAGTGTCGTCTCTTGGGCTCCAGTCTCCTGCTGCGCGTGCATCCAGTCCGCCGCAGCCTGCGCCTTGGCCGCTGCGGTGAAGATCGCCCGCTTGTCGCCCCGCAGCACCTTCAGCCATGACGCGACATAGGCAGCGTGATCCGGACGCGGCTCTGGGGCCAGCGCCAGGTCGGCGCACAGGAAGGCTGCCCCAAGCTCGGCCACCAACTCCTCGGCCGCATACGCCTCCTCGCCAAACCGGCCTTTGAGGTCGCGCGCGCACCGGCTCGGGTGCCCCGTGGCGTGGGTCGCCTCGTGCGCCAGGATGGCATAGTAGGCCACGGCATCTCGGAACACCTCGAACGGCGGCATCTGCACGCGGTCCTCGCCCGGCCGGTAGTAGGCCCGGTTGCCACCGTGCCGCACGTCGATCCCGGTCGCGGCAAAGAACGCCTCGGCGTGGTCAATGCGCTCGGTCTCGGGCAGCACGGGCAGGGCAGGGGCCGCATACCCGTCCACCTGGGCCGCGTTGAAGACTGCGTAGCCCCGCGCGAACACGCGGGACGGGCGGCCATCCTCTGCCCTGTCGTCGGCGTCGTCCTGCTCCTCCGTGTCGCTGATCTTCCAGAATACCACGGGGCTCGACGTCTCGCCCTTGCGGACCTGTGCGCCAAGCTCGGCCCATTGCCGGTAGGTCGCCCAAACCGCGCTCGGGTAGCCCTCCGCCTGCGCCGTTGCCCACAGGACGATGGTGTTCACGCCCCGGTATGGCTTGCCCGTCGCCGCGTTGACCGGCAGCACGGGGGCCGCCCCGCCCCCGCCGGGATGCCAGGGCATCCGCCACTCGCCCGCGCCTGCCTCGATGGCAGCGGCGATCCGGTCAGTGATGCGCTGGTAGATGTCGGCCCGCTCGATCGTGTCGGCCTGCCGGGTGGTGGTGGTGCCCATCTCGCTGTCCCCTTCGTTGATGCGAAGCAGCGCCTCGCTGCTTCCCGGGGCCGCGCGAGCGGTGGGGCTGGAGGGGGAAAAGAGGCTTCGCAGGGACCCGGCTGGCAGCCCGCCCTCTTTCTTTGGCGGGCGAAGCTGGGTGGAAGCCTCTTTGGGGGCGAGAAGGGGCAAAGCCCCTCGGCCCCACTCTACGCCGTGTCTGCGGCGATGACCCGCGTCAGCGATGAGCGCCCGGCAGGGCCGAGACGGCGCCTATCAGCCGGCTCGGGGCGAAGCCCGCCAGCGCGGCCCCGACAGAGGAGACGCCCAACTCCGACGCTTGCGCGCATATTCCCATTTGGGTATAAAGCGACGGTGACGGACACCCCATCCCTAAAGCCGCTCGTATGGGTTGCGGGCAGCAAGCGGGATCTGATGGCGATGCCGGACGAGGTGCAGGACGTGTTCGGCTATGCGCTGCACCTGGCGCAGTCCGGCGGCAAGCACGACCAGGCCAAGCCGCTGCGCGGGCAGGGGTCGGCCGGGGTGTTGGAGGTGGTCGAGGATTGGCACGGCGACACGTATCGCGCCGTGTACACGGTGAAGCTCGGGGCGGCAGTGTATGTGCTGCACTGCTTTCAGAAGAAGGCCACCAAGGGCATCGCGACGCCGAAGCCGGAGCTGGACCTGATCGCGACCCGGCTCAAGGCGGCCGACGCGCACGCGAGAGGAGCAACGCCGTGACGGATGAGGTAGTGATGGAGATCGAGGAGGGCAGCACCAACGTCTATGCCGACCTGGGGTGGCCGGATGCGGACGAGATGCTGGTCAAGGCGCAGCTTGCCAGCCGGATCGGCGAGATCATCAAACGCCGAAAGCTGACGCAGGCGGCGGCGGCCGAGATCACCGGCCTGCCACAGCCGAAATTGTCGGGCCTATTGCGTGGTCAGTTCCGGGGAGTGAGTGAGGCGAAGATGCTGCATTGCCTGACGCGGCTGGGTAGGGATGTGCGGATCGTGGTCGGCCCCGCGCGCCGGCGGGCCGGCGCCGGGCGCATCGAGGTGATGTCTGGCTAGGGCGCCGCGCCGGCGCAGTCCGCGGCGGACGCAGCCTGACCCGATCTGGGCGGGGGCTGACGGCTCGTTCTACCTGACCCGGATGGAGCAGGGCACGCCGATGTTTCTGTATGGCTGGGACGACACCCAATCGGCCTGGGGTCCCGCCCGCATGAAAGCGCACCGCTTTGCATCCGTTCCGCTGGCGATGGACATGGCCGTGCGCTGCGGCGGTCCGAATGAGGGAGCGTCTCCGATCACGATTGCCGAAAACTGATGGCTGCCGATTGACCGGAACGATGCTGTGCGGCGCTCCTGCGCCGCCGTTCATGGTTGCGCCGGCCGGCTTTGGGCTGGCCGGCGCGCGATTTTGCCGCCGAACGGGGCATGTCGGGCGGTGTCCGCGCAACGAAAAGGGCCGCCCCCGGAAGGGACGGCCCAAGTCGGCAGGAGAGAGTGAGGGCTACTCGGCCGCCATCGGCATCGGCTCGATTGCCACACCCTCGGCGTCACCAGAGTCCACGGGATATGTCGCACCCGGAACGTGAAGCACTGCCGGAAGCCAGCCGGTTCCGGCCAGCACCTGCTCCGCGTGCGCCACCATGACCTCCTTCTTGCTCCCGGCGATCCGGTTGGCGACGCCCGCCCCGGCACTCTCGCGCACCGCGTCCAGAATCATCGCCTTGGGCACCCGGCCAAGGTAGCTGTCTTTGGTTGCCGTCCAGTTCGCCCGCATGTCCAGCCCAGCCGCCGTCGCGACCTGGGCGGCGATGCACTGCCCGCTTGCCGGGGTGGTCCAGGTGCGGCTGCCCGCATTCACGGTGCGCGCCACGCACACCGCCAACAGGTCCAGCAGCGTCGTCGCGTCCTGGTCCTGCAGCCATTCCCACAACGCCCCGTGCTCGCGCGGCAGGTGGCTGCGCCATGCGTCCTCGGCCTTGCTCATGGCCTGCCGTGCCGGGCTGTCGGCAATGCCGGGGCAGGCGGAAGCAAGGGCAGGGGGGTAGGTATGCAGGCACGCGACCGTCTCGCCGTGGCGGCTATAGAAGGCGTCCGTCGCCAAGGCATGCAACAGCACCCGCACCGCAAGCTCGGACTGCCCGGCGATGGCGGCTTGCAACCCCGCCGTCCGGTGCGCCTCCAACTCGGCCTGCAACGTGGCGGAGAGGGCAGGGGCCTTGTCCTCCGGCTCGGCCGCGCCCCGGATTGGGGTCACGGTTCCACCGCCGATCGGCGTCTCGCCCGCGTCGTCACCCGTTCCCGTTCCCCCGTCCTCGTCACTGCCGTCCCCGTCTGGCGTGCCTGGCTCGGGCTGCGGCTCGTCCTCCGCCCGCACGTAGCCGCGCTCGGCCCGCAAGCTGCCGTCCGCCACCAAGGCCAGCACCACCCCGGCAACCGCCACGTCCTCGGGTTGCCAGACTTCCTCCTTGGCTTCCAACGCCGCCAACTCGGCCTCAATCCGCTCCAACTCCGCCGCCACGTCGTCGGGCAGGTCCTCGCCGTTCCCGTTGTGCGCCTCTGCAAGCTCGTCGTAGCGGTCGGCCAACTCGCTGCGTCGTGCCTCGTCCGCCCCGGACAGCGTCACCTTGGTCGGCCACACCCGCCGGCAGTTCCATGCTGCGGATTGGGCATCTGGCCCGATGGCAACCCAACGCCAGCCCTCGGCCCGGATCGCCTCGGCCTCCCGCTCCATGCGTTTCGCCACCAGCCGCTCAAGCAAGGCTGCATCCGTGATCCAGCCGCCGCGGTCCTCGCTGAACAGGTCGCGCTGCACCGTGCCGCCCGCTGCCGTGTAGGCGTCCAGCCCGGCAAAGATCACCTTGCGGTCGCTCGTCGGGATCAGCGTATGGGTCAGCAAGCGCCGGATGGTGTCAGGGGTGCGCTGCCAGTCCTGCAACTGCCCGAACACTCGCTCCTGCGCCTCCCGGTCCTCTGTCACCGCAAAGGCAGTCAGGTGGTCCAGGGTCAGCGTCTCGTCCCGGTATGCCTGGATCAGCGCCGGGGAGAGACACGCCAGCCGCAACCGCTGCCGGACGGTATGGGCGGATACCCCGAACCGGGCCGCGATGTCCTCGATGCCGGTGCCGGCCCCGTGCAAGCCCTGGAACGCCTCGAACTGGTCGGCCGGGTGCATGTCCTGGCGCACCACGTTCTCGGCCAAGCTCGCCTCCGCCCCGTCCACGCCCTCGCCGTCCAGCACGCGGCAAGGAATGGTGGTGGCCTTGCCCACCCTCTTCTGCTTGGCCAAGAGTTTCAGCGCGGCCAGCCTGCGCCCGCCCGCCACGACTTCGAAGCGGCCCGTGGCCTCCCCGCTACCGTCCAGCTTGGGCCGGACTACAAGGGATTGCAGCAGCCCGTGTGCCTCGATGGACGCGGCCAGGGCCTCGATGCCCGCCCCGGCCCCGGTGCGCCGGGTGTTGACAGGCGAGGGGACCAGCTTGGCCAGGCTGATCTCGGTGGTGGTGATGGTGGTAACGGTGGTGGTCATCGTCTTTCCCCTTCGTTGATGCGAAGCAGCGCCTCGCTGCTTCCCGGGGCCGCGCGAGCGGTGGGGTTGGAGGGGGAAAAGAGGCTTCGCAGGGACCCGGCTGGCAGCCCGCCCTCTTCCTTTGGCGGGCGAAGCTGGGTGGAAGCCTCTTTGGGGGAGAGAAGGGGCAAAGCCCCTCGGCCCCCCTCTATGCCGCGTCTGCGGCAATACGCGCGTCAGCGATGAGCGCCCGACAGGGACGAGACGGCGCCTATCAGCCGGCTCGGGGCAAAGCCCGCCAGCGCGGCCCCGACAGGGGAGACGCCCACACCGTCCTTGCCCCGATAATCTTGCTTTTGCGGCTCTGAAAGACTATGTGTCTAGTGTCGTCCGGGGCCGGTAGCGCCGTAAACTCTCGGGGGGTGCAGGTCTGTGGTATGCGCGCGTCACTTGCCGCACCAGCATGAGGGTTCCCTAGGACGACGTTGTTGCCTTCGCACGTCGCTTCATCATGGTCTTGAACGCGACTTGCTTGGCCGATCGCCGGACTTCGGCAAAAACCTCGTAATCTAGCATTCCGATCCGTTTGAGCAGGCGAACCTGCGCCGCACCCTGCTTCGTGGGATCTGCTGGTTCGACTGCATCGAACTCGCATAACAGTTGCGATACGCGCGCCAAATCCTCCTCGGTTACGCCAACCTGGCCACGCTTGGCCTCGATCGCATCGTTGCCATGGTGACGCAGCGTATGCCGGGCGGTGCCGTTCTCGATCACGACGGTGAAACCTGTGACCGGGAATCCGACGGCGCGAGAAATGGCCGCGGCGTTCCGGACCGGCCCGATGACATGGACCTCGATGGTGGCCGTGGTTGGCGAAGTGCTCCGCAGAAACTGCTTGATGGCCCGGGCAGCGTCGGCATTACGCCGGTCTGATCCGGCTCCCGTTCCACGCCCCTCGGTCATCAGTGGCTGATCGTCATGCCTGGCGGCAATGGCGTGTCGAGAGCCGGGTGAGGCGTGGGTTGAACTGCCCTGGCGTGAGCCGCTGGACCGGCTTGCGCGTGGGCCAGACCTGCACGATGTCGGCGGGATCGTTCGGCCCGGGGCCGACGGCGGGTCCGATGATCCAGGTTGGCAGGTCGCGGCGCGAGTACTCGGGGTACATCAGCCGCGCGTAGTCCTCCAAGCGCCCTGCATCGGTCGCACCCGGCGCGAACACCAGCATGGCGACGAAGGCGTCGCATGTGCGGCACTGCATTAGCTTGCTCTCGACCACCTCGGTCGGCTCGATGGGCGGCCCCGGCGGAACAAAAGGCCGTGCGCCCGCGGACGGGCCTTCGGCTTGCTCCATTTGTCGCGTGATTTCCAGCCCGATCGGCTCGAACACGGCAAGCCGTTCGGCCGTGCGCGGGTCGGCCGGGTCGCCGGCCACCTCGCAAGAGATATGGGTGCCGGGCTTGCCGGGCAGGTCCCGAAGCAGGATGCGCCCGAGCGCGCCCAGCGCGCGATGGCGGAAGTCGTACGACCAGCCGCCCCCAGGAAGGCCGTTTCTCGAAGCTGATCTCGGGTGGCAGGTCGATCATGAAGCACCGTATTCGGGTTACGACGTGCCGGTCCCCGCACGGCCGCGCAGATGATTCTGAACCGCTCTGGCGAGAGTGACTTGGAGGGCGTCCAAGACCGGCTCCCAAAAGGCGGAAGCCTTGAACGCCATGCCCGCTCGGTTACAGAAGCGACGTATCCCCCGGGGCCGCCTCTGCCACAAGGCATGCGCCTGGGGGGCAAGCATTTCTGGGCCCCCTATTTGGTCGCGTCCCGCTGCGCATCTTCGGAAAAGCGGGCCTCGATGTCGCGAGCCAGCTTGCGAAGGTGGTCCGGGTCGAGAAGGTCCGGCTCATCCTCCTCGTCAAACCCGCCGATCAGATTGAGCGGCTCGCCGCGCTTCAGGGGCTGCCGCTGAGCGACGAACGCCTCGATGTAAGGCTTCGCCTCAGGGGTCTTCACCCAACGCCAGAACGGCTCCCCTCGGCCGAACCAGCCGGACTCGAACATGGCGATTTCGATGGCATCGCTCATGGCGCACCTCGCCGCGCCAGCTCGCGTAGTGCCAGTTCGCGGTCGATTAGCAGCGGCGGCGGCTTCAATCGCCAAAGTAGCCGCTCCCCAAGTGAGGGCGTCCGGGCCTGGCGCCAGCGATGCGTGCCACCCCATTTCTCGATCCAGTAAACCCCTTCGGTATCCAGGTAGTCCTGGACCTTCTCCCGAGGCATGAAGATGATGCCCTGCTCGGCCAGTCGGCGCCGCGCGGCGCGCAGCCAGGTGGATCGCTCCAGCCGCTCGGCTTCTGGCTCGATAGCGATGCCGTACAATCCATCGTAGGCCCCAAGAACCCAGCCGTCAGTCTCATACTCGCCGTAGAAGCCGTAGATAGACGCAGCGCAGCCGGCGCCGTGCCGGGACGGCAGGAAGTCGATCGCGGTCATCTGGATGCCGATGTCGTCGTTGGCAAAATGCTGGTCGGCGCCGACGCGCAGCAGCTCGTCGCTGAACACCAAGCGTGCAACCTCCTTGCCCTGAGGCAGGCGTCCCACAGCGATCTTCGGCCAGCACTCCCGCGTGCGGTCCAACAGCGACGGGTTCGGGCGCAGGTCCGCGCGCATGAGGTCCAGCACGTCGAGCATGACCTCCGCGGTGAAGCCGAGCGGGTGCCCATACTCCGGCTGTTCGTCGAAGCGGGCGGCGGCTCCATGCAGCAGCGCTTCGGCCAGCTCCTCATAAGGCGGCCGGAAACGGGGCCGCCCCGCGTCGGGGTCGAGCTTCATGTCTGCGCATAGCTCGCGGAAGCTCGGCGTGTCCCAATGGTAGGGACCGAGGGTAGTGATCTGGTCGAGCAGCGGGTGCGCCTCGGCCAGCTCGCGGAAGTTGGTGTCCGCGGTCATGATCTGGGTGACCATGACGGGCAGCGTCCGGAACGCGACGACCTTGACGCCGATGGACTTACGCTGCTCGTCCCGCTCGGTCTCGAACAGCGCCACTTTGCCATTGACAGCCATGAAGGAGTCAACGAGCGCCTGGCGCGAGCGGTCCACCAGCCCGGCAATGTAGTGATCTGCCGTCTCCAATCGGTCCGCCTTGGCACCGGCGCTTGCCTGAGCGATCATCCAGCCTTCGGTTTCAGAAACCCACACCGCGACTTGGCGCAAGCCGACCTCTTTGAGCCGTTGGGTGTGCTCCGCCTGATATTGCCGTCCGCTTTTCATATATCTCCACCCTCACTAGTGAGAATTTTGAGGATGGTAGGGCGGGCGTAATCGGCAATGCAAGCAGGTTTTTCGGGTCGACCGTTTAGGGATCAGCGGTGTCGATACGGCCTGCTGAAGATCGCCAGCGCCAGGTGCAGCCGGTAAAGGTGGCCGCTCAAGAGATTCCTATTGCGAATCGGTCGGCGCCACCTCTACAGGAGCTGCTTGCTCTCTGGCGTTTGGCGCCACGAGTGTCGGCTTGGCCGGCGCGACGTGGACCGGATGCAGCGGCACGGCGACGGCCTCTCTTGTCACCGGGCACGTTCGGATTGGACCGTTAGGCACCTCCGCGGGGAACAGACCTGATCCGTCCGACGAACGGCGCGCCATAACTCTCGACTTTTCGGGTTCCTGTTGGGTGGCTAGTCGCATTTTGTTATCGGACGGGGCGGGGACGGCGAGGCACGTGCCCAGCCGCTTGCGACGCGAGGCAAAAAGGCTAGCCTGAGCGGCGGAGGCGACTGATGCAGGTGACATGCAAAAACGTGCCAACTCGGCACGCCCTAATCGGTGGCGTTCACGGCGAACGCTTCTGACGGGACTGGCTCTGGCGTTTGGCGCCACGAGTGTCGGCTTGGCCGGCGCGACGTGGACCGGATGCAGCGGCACGGCGACGGCCTCTCTTGTCACCGGGCACGTTCGGATTGGACCGTTAGGCACCTCCGCGGGGAACAGACAGCGTCGGCGGGTGGGGTTAACCAACAGGACCCAGAAGACGCGTGACTACTGTTCTGATGAAGCAAACCCGCAGCCTTCGATCATTGGAAGCCGCATGGCGCAACGTGCGTTCCAACGGCTTCAATTCGAAGTCACCGATTGTGCAGAAGGAAATCCGTCAATTCGACGACGACGCTTATGGCAAGCTGCGCTCCTTGCAGGCGCGCCTAGTCCACGGCAGCTTTGTATTTCCGCCAGCGCGAGGGGTGCCGATCCCGAAAAGCAACAAGAAAGACATCCGGCCGCTGGTCGTCGCTAGCGTCGAAACGCGCATCGTTCAACGCGCGATACTTGACACCATGCAAGGCGTCGCCCCGCTTCAGGGGCACTTTCGGAACCCTTATAGCTTTGGTGGTATTAAACGCGGCGAGGACGCCGAACTGGCTGCTGTTCCTGCGGCGATCCAGGCCGTTCTCGACGCCATCGGTGCCGGCGGCGCTTACGTCGTGTGCGCGGATATCACGGCGTTCTTTACACGTATTTCGAAAAGCGCGGTGGCAGACATCGTCGCCAGCGTCATTGATGATGCTGAATTCATGTCTCTTTTCCGCAGATCAATCCATGTCGAATTGGAGAACCTAGCCGCTCTCCGGGAACACGCCGACCGCTTCCCGACCGAGGATATCGGCGTAGCGCAGGGAAGCGCCCTCAACCCTCCCACAATCTTGCCAAAAACTGTTTTGGCCCGGGCTGGTTGGATCGGTTGTGGGGAGTGTGCCATCGACGCGGAACACGACATTGATGTCGTGCTGGTTGATCTCGACCCGCTTGACCAAGGTGCGGATCAGGTCGCGCTGCATGAACCAGTCGACCTCGCACATGCGGTCGCGGACCCGTTTGGCGAAGTCCTCGAGCCGTCCGATCACGAGTGACAGCGTCGATTGCAGCGCCGCCTCGTCCCGCATGGCCTTGAGCTGCGCCTCCCATCCTTGGATCCGTTGCCGGAAGCCTGCAATGCGCGGCTCGAACTCCGACCGCTCGATCAGGCCTTCGGCATAGCTGTCGATCAGCCGGCCCATGCCCCGGCGCAGCTTGGCCAACTGCGCCCCGGCCGCAGCAAGGTCAGGGCCATCCGTTCCGCGCCGCCGCGCGTCATCGAGGCGACGCTCGTATTCCGTGGCGATCCGGGCCGGGTCGTGCAGCAGCCGCTCGACCTCGCGCCAGACCGCCTCGTCCAGCCGGTCGGTGCGGACCTGGCCGTTCGAGCACACGCGCTGGCCGCCAAAGCGGTAGGCGTCGCTGCCGCAGCACCGGTAGTAGGCGTAGTCGCGCCGCTTGCCTTTCGCAGCACGCAAGCTGATCGCCTTGCCGTAATAGGCGTACCCGCAAGCGTGGCACACCAGAAGGCCCTGCAGGAGGTAGCGTGCGCCCCGGGCGCTCTGCCGGCTCCGGCGGCGGTTCTCGGCGAGCTGTTCGCGCACCGCGTCGAACAGCGCCGGCTCCACCAGTTGCGGCACGGGAATGCTGATCCGGTCCTCCACAGGCGTGTCATACAGGCCGTAGGCGCGACGCGGCTGCTCGCTGCCGCCGCGCACCGGCCGCAGCCGGGCGGGCAGAGGTCCGACGCGCGTTTTGCCGAAGGCGGCCTCGCCCTTGTAGGCCGGGTTCCTGAGCATGGCCCATACCGTCGTTCGGTCCCAGGCCGTCTTGCCGCTGCGGGTCGGACAGCCCTGCCGGCGCAGGCGCCGGCACACCTCGCCGATGCTGGCGCGGTCGCGTCCGACCCACTCGAAGACTTGCCGGACCACGCGCGCCTGCTCCTCGACGATCTCGTAGCGCGCAACCCCGCCGCCGTCGTGCTTGCCCAGGTAGCGGTAGCCATACGGCGCGCCTGCGAGCACGTTGACCGAGCCCCGCCGGGCCGCATGCCGCTTGCCACGACGGCTGCGCTCCAAGATCTTTGCGCGCTCGTATTCCGCCACCATGCCCTGCACCTGCAGCAGCAGGCTACGGGGTTCACACATTTGACTGGGCAGCGAGGGTGAAGCCGGCGGCCATGGCGGCGAACTGTCCCCAACCGGCGCGCATGGTTTTGGGTCCGGGTGGCTTGTAGTAGCAGTTCCACCCGCC
>JAABUQ010010063.1_pt1 | contig 12528 bp, 13 predicted proteins | sample 5560001 | NCBI WGS metagenome assembly JAABUQ01 (sample SAMN10711888, study PRJNA513371) | rock metagenome | isolation source: Antarctica rocks | place: Antarctica: Victoria Land, Finger Mt nord | collected 2015-12-18 | reverse complement strand
TTGCCCGATTCGCCGAAGCCGTGCATGCCTACGAAACGGCCTTGGAAGCCGAGGTAGCGCTCCCAGCCCAGTTCCACTGCGGCCTCCACGGCCACCCGGGCGCTGGTTTCGCCCATGACGGCACGTTTGTAGGCAGCGTCCTGCTCCTCAAAGAGGAGGCGGCACGGCATGGAGACGACCGCCGTGGGGACGCCCTCGTCCTGCAGCAGCTTCCGCGCCTGCACGGCGAGGTGCAGCTCGGAGCCCGTCGCCATCAAGGTGAGCTTGCGCGCTCCGCCTTCAGCCTCCAGCAGGACATAGGCCCCCTTGGCCGACTTGTTCTCCGTGCCGGGCTCCCGCCGCAACAGCGGCATCGGCTGCCGGGACAAGGCAAGGAGTGCGGGGGAGTGTCAAAAACCTGGGGCGCTATGCCGCGAACTGGATTGCCGGGTGGCCAAACCGCCCGTCCAGCACCGCGGCCCTGACCTGAAGCACGCGATGGGCGCCGCAAGGTGACCAGCGCATCTGCTTGCGCTTGTTCATGCGGGCACTCACCAGCTGATTGACGGTGCCCTCGGCCCGTGAGGTCGAGATCGGTTTGCCAGCTCGATACCGCTGGCCGTAGTCGATCAACGCATCTTCGTTGTTGTCGACGTAGGTTTGCAGTTCCGTGCAACGTGCGACCAGGCGTTTCGTCCTTGCTTCCATTGCGGGATCATTCAGCACCGTGACGTCCTTGGCCCAGCTCGTGATGCGGACCAGAGCGTCGCATGCCTTAATATGATAGCCGTTCCAGAGCAGGTGCCGCAGTCGCTCGACATCGATCTGCACGTGGTCGAGCGAGGCGAGTGGTGGCGGTGGCTCGAGGGCGCATAGGCCGCCCATGACCTGCTCGACATGGTGCACACGCATGGAGAGATGGAACCAATCCAAGATGTGTTCCACTGGGCCGCCCGTGGCCGAGCGCACCAGCGCCGGCAGGGCGGGGTCGCCGTCGCTGATCGCAGTGACCGCCTCGCCCTCCCGCCAGCCCTGCCCCTGCAACGCCGCACGCAGCAGGGCGTGCGGCTGCTCGGCCACGCTGCGCACCAGGGCAAAGCGCCGGGTGGAATGACCCTCTCGCTCCACCTTGCCGCAGATCGCCTCGAAGTTGCGAACCTGATGACCGGGCACCGCACGTATGTAGGCGCCATCGAGCATGACGACGGGCCGGTGTTCATCCGCCGCTGCGGCCTCGTCCCGCTCGTCTCGGACAGCCATGACCTCTGCCGCTGCTTGCCGGTGGGCCGTCTCGAGCCGCAGGGCGACGGCATGGGTGCGGGCGCGCAGGCTCTCATGGTTTGCCGGCGAGACGGGCAGCAAAGCTTCCAGAATGCGCGCACCATCCCGGAACGAGGTGCGTGCGCCCAGCTCGGCCTGCACTTGCTCCAGCTCCGGTGTGCAGCGGGCGGCCAGCAGCGCGCAGACCGGCGAGACCGTCATTGCCGCCATGGGTGTCGTCAGGCGGCAGCGGCACAGCTTGAACCGCGGCGCCTCGACCTCGACCGTGCCGAACAGGGTCTGCAGCCGGCGCAGGCGCCGGTCCTTGAAGGACTGCAGCACCCCGCATGCCGCACAGGCCCGGTGATGGGCCGCATACGCCGCCACCTGGCCGCACAGCATGCTCGCCTGCAGCTTGGCCAGCAGCGTCTTGGTCTCGGCCAACACAAGGCCGATCTCCGCGAGCGTGCTGACCACCCCCGGCCGGCTGAACGTCGCCAGCTCCGTCGTCGTCACCTCGCCCGCGCTTGTCCTCGCCTCCAGCCGCACCGTCCACTGCATCACGCCCGCCGCCCTCGTGGTCAGGCATCAGACAGGCCGATCAGACCCAGACGAGCAAGCCACCTGCCCCAGGTTTTTGACACTCCCGTCGGCTTGCTCATGCGAGCTGGTTCGGAAGCCGGGCAGGTCGGCTTGCTGTCTCGCTGCCCGACGGCGCGACCTCCTTGCGGACGGCCTCCTCGCCGGTTTGCAGCACGTCGTGGACCACCGCCTTGGCATTGCCGGCCAGATCGCCGCTGAGCGCCGCATCGAGGAGTTCGCCGGCGCTCTTGCCGCCTGCGAGGCCGTGGGCATCCGCGCTGGCGCGGCCCTTGTCCGCCACGGCCTGCGCGACGGTCTTGCCCCGCTCCAACCCCTCCTTGGCGAGGCTGGCGGCGGTGTCGCGCGCCTGGCCGGCGATGCCGCCCAGTGCCGCCTCTTCCTGCTCGGACACCGGCAGCAGCGCACCCAGCAGGGCGCCCGCCGCGAGGCCGAGAGCTCCGAGCAGCACCGGGCTTTCGGCGAACGCCGTCGCCAGGCTGCCGCCGGCCTTGCCGCCCTGGGACAGCGCGCCAAGAGCGGATTGCATGGCGCCTTGCGCAGCGTTCTGGGCCGACGCGCCCAGGGTTCCGGCCGCGTTCCCGGCGGCGCCCATGGCGCTCCCGACCTGCTCGCGCAAGCCCTGCGCGGTTCCCGCGACAGCCCGCTCCGCCGCGGCGAGCGCATCCCGGACCCGTTCACCGAACGACTCCGTGGTCTCCTGGGCGTGACGGGCCAAGCCGATCGCCTGCCCCCGCACCTCGTCCAGCCGTGCCGAATAGGCGTGCTCGGCCTCGTCGGAGTATCGGGCGACGCCCCGTTCGGCGTCGCGCACCCGCACGATGGCCGCGCCGTAGTCCTCGCGCCCATACAGGTGCGGACCCGCCGGCTGCATCGCCGACATGCCGAACTTCTCCCAGCCGGTCGCGTCGGAGGCCTGGCCCGCAGTCCGCGCGCCCGGCTTGGAGGCCATCAGCCAGGCCAGGCCGATCGCCGTGATGGCGGCAGGCATCGGGTTGCCCCGCACGTTGTCCAGCAGGCTGCGGCCGAACTCGGCGCCCTCGCTGCCGCGGAAGTATCCCATCAGGTCGTCGAGCACCTGGCCAGGGGAGAGCCTGTCCTGCAACTCGCTCAGGTGGCTGCCGAGGCGGGACCGCGCCTGGTCCAGGTCGCGCTCGATGAGGGTGGGATCGGAAGCGTTCTCGGCCATCAGATATGCTCCTTCACGATGTTGACGTCCTTTTGCAGGCTGGACGCCATCCGATTGGGGATGAGGGTCTTCAGCGACAGCATCGACAGGCCGGAGCGGGCGAGGAGGGCGCCCACGGCGACGATCAGCACGCCGACGATCATGGACGCGGCCCAGGTCGGCAGCACCAGCGCGAGGGCGGCCGCCACGCCCTGAAGGATGACCACGAGGCCCGCAAACGCGACCAGGGCGCCGCCCAGCAGCCATATCGCGGCCATGATGACCCGATCGAGCTTCTGATCCAGCTCGAACCGGGCCAGCCGGACCTCGCCGCGCACCAGATCCTGGATGTCGGCCGCGACGCTGCCGAGAAGTTTGCCCAGGCTGTGCGGACTGTCCGGCCTACTGCTGCTCACGGACGATCTCCAGCGCGCCGCCGGGTTCGGTGGCGGGGATAATCCGCGTGGCGGAATGCGGCGGCGGGGCCGGGGACGGGGTGGGCTTGGCAACGGGGGCTGGCGCGGAAACGGCAAGCCGCCCGACGCGTGTCAGGGCGAATCCGGCCGCCATGGACGCACCGACGAACAGCGCCGGCTGGCGGCGGGCGAGGCTGCCGAGTTCGCCGAGCAGGCCCTGCAGGTCGTTCTTCCGCAGCGTCGTCGCCATTGAGCTCAGTTCGGCAGCGCCACGCTCCACGAGATGGGCAACCCAATCCTGGTGCCCCTCCAGCTGCTCGCCAGACCGGTGCACGGCCTTGGCGACATCCTCCAGCTTGTCAGCCAACTCGCTTTTCTGAGCCTCGGCTGCCGAGGACGCCTTTTCCCCGATCGCGCTCGCGACGGAGCCGGCTCGGGCCTTGGCGTCATGCGCGACGTCCTTTGCCTGGTCCACTGCGTCCGCTCCGGCCTGCATGGCTTGTCCACCGACCTGGCGTGCGGCGTCGCCCACCCCCTTCAGGTCTTCCAGGGTCTTGCCGACAGCGTCCGACCTGCCTGTGTCACTCATATGCGCCTCCATGGATGGTGTAAGCCTGGCCGCCGGCACCCTGGACGGCCCAAGTGCGGCTGGGCATGGCCTCCGTGCTCAACGCCGCCGCCCAGAGATCCAACCGCGTCCGAAGCTTAGTTTTGCGGCACGCCTTGGGTGAAGCTTGGGCTTTGCTGGGTCGTCCGCCCGCCGTAGGTCTGGCCAGGCGAGCCTGGGGCATAGCCCTGGCTCTGCGAAGCGCCTGGGCCATAGCTGCCTGGAGCCGGCACGGCCCCCGAGGTGTAACCCTGGTTTCCGTTCTGCAGGTTCTGCTGCTCCAACTGCTTCTGGCGTGCCGAGCGGTTAGCGATGCCACGCCCGGCGAAGCAGCCCCCGGCAGCGCCGAGAACCCCGTGCCCGACCACGTGGCCGGCCAGCCCGCCTGCAATTGCGCCCTTGATACAGCCTGCGGCCTGCGCCGGCCCGGTCGGCGTGCCGGCTGCCAAGGCGGCGATCAGGGCGGCTGGAAGAAGCATGGTTCGCATGGTGGTGTCCTTACTGATTGGGTTCGCGTCGTTTGAGTTCGGGCCGGCCGGACGAACGCGGGCCGCTGACCAAGAGGTCATCCAGCTCGCGCTAATGTGTCCGGGCTTGTCGCGTCGGAAACTCCAGGAACAGGGAACGCCCGAAGCGAGCCTGGCCGCGCTGCTTCGACGGCGGGCTTCAGCGGAAAGGCTGAAGGCTGACCCGCCCGCAGCGCCAAGCGGCATCTGCGGACCGGCCAGGTGTCGCGCTACTGCCTGGCTGGGGGAGTTCCCGTAACGGCATTGTTGGGCAGAGCCGTCGCGGGAGGCTGTGTGAATGCCGTGTCGCCGACAGTGGAGCCCGGCTGCTGTGTTGGTTTCTCCGTGCCTGCGGCCTTCGGCAGGCTGTTGGCCGTGTTCGGCGTCGACTCGCTGGAGCCTCCTGCGGGAGGGAATTGGGTGGTAGTCAGGGGATTTTGCGCAAACGCCGGGGCGGCACCCAGGACAGCGATTGCGACGATCAAGGTTCTCATGGTTGGTGTTCCTCCGATGTTGGAAAGACCTGTTGGGAGAGGCTTGCAGGGCAGCGTGGCGGCGATGGCCTCCCCGTCCATCGCTGCTTTGGACCATGCTGCAGGCGTTGCGGCCATGGAGCCAGGGGGCTCTCGGCCTGATGGCGAACCCGGCTCAGACCGACATCGTGCCTTCGTCCGGCAGGCGGCCGTTCGGCGTCATGCCGTGCACGGCGTCCGGCAGGTGCTGGCTGAGCTGGGACAGGAAGTCGTTCGGCTGCATGCCGGCCTGGCCTGCCATGCTCTGGACCTGGTCGGCGCCGAGCACGCCATGCAGCTGCTCCGGAGAGACCGCCTGGTTCGGCCCGTTGCCGACCCAGGATTGGGCGATGTGGCCCAGCCCGCCTTGCTGGAACTGCGACATGAGCCCGCCGAGCCCACCACCACCCATGCCGGCTCCCATGCCGCCGGACTGCCCGCCGCCCAGCAGGCTGCCGAGGACGCCGCCCATCGGGGATGAGGCGCCTGCGCTGCCGCCCATCAAGCCGCCGAGGACTGAATCAAGAAGGCCCATGGTCTGTTCTCCTGTTGTGGCCCAATCGGAGCCATTGGTTACAGCGTGAAGCGCCGGCCGCTATTGCTGGAGAGAATGGCGGCCGGGCTGGCATCGGATCAGCGCACGACGCGCTGCTGGGTCATCACCGTGCGGCGTTGCACGGCAGTCCGCCCGCCGAGCGCTGCGGCAAGAGCGCCCAATGCCAGCACCGCGAACGCCAGGAACGAGCCTTTCGAAGCCGCACCCGCACTCGCGTCGGCCGTGTTCTTGGCCGTCTGCACTGCTTGGTCTTTGGTCTGCGTGAAGCGTGCCTGGGCGTCGTCGAAGCGCTTGGTCGCTTCGTCGCGGCTGATGTGGCCCTGCGCCGCCGTGATGGCGATGATCCTCTCTTTGGCCGCTGCCGCATCCGGGCCGCCGGAGGCGAGCTTCGGCAGCGCGGCGACGATCGCCTTCTGCGCGTCCTGCGGGGTCATGCTGGCCGGGTCCGGATTGGCCGGCTGCAGGAAGGCCTGCGCCTGCTGCTGCAGCAGGTCCGGGGTGACGCCGGCGGCCTCTGCCACTTTGGGCGCCACGGACGCGACGCCGGAGCCGGCCGACGACAGGCCGCTGCCGACTACCGAAAAGGCGCCGCCGATCAGCCCGCCGACCGCGGAGGTCAGGAGGTAGAAGGTCAGCAGCGTCGCGATCGCCCAGGTCATCACCCCGTGCAGCAGGCCGTCGAACCGGGTTGTCAGGCCGGCAAGCCAGGCCGCCACATACCCGCCCAGCGCGAGGGCGACGAGGCTGCTGACCAGCCACCACAGCCCGGCGCCGATGCCGAAGCTGCTGGCCTCCGGCGTGCCGTTGGTGTTGGGGCTGACCAGGCCAAGGCCGACGCCGAGGCCCAGCATGCTCAGCAGCATCTGCACCGCGACGACCAGGATAACGCCGGCGATGATGGCCGCCCAAGAGATGCGGGTGTGCGTATGCTCGCCCTCATGGGTTGCAGTGGTGACGGTCTCGACGACGGCGGACCTGGGCTGGCCAGGGTTGGGAATGCTGGTGGTAGTACTCATGGCGTCCTCCTGGACGTGGTCCGGGATGCGCAGGGGCATCCCGGACGGTTGCGGCGGACGCTCAGCGCTTCGGGTTGACCGGGGCGGCCGGCAGCGGCGGGGCGGCTGCGAGCTTGGTCGCTGCCGTCTTGGTGGTCGTGGTCGTCTCGACGGCTGGCACCTGCTCGACGTCGACCTTGGTGCTGCGCACGGTGTCGCGCACCGTCTCGACGTGGTCGCTGGCCTCCTTGCGCAGCGAGATCTCCTCGACGACGCGGGCCTCCTTGCCCACGACCGCCTCCTCGCTGCTCGACCGCATCTCGACCGACCGCTCGCCGAAGTCGGCGTCGGTCACGAGGCGGCCGTCCGTCACGGGACGGCGCTCGACGTGCACGGTCTCGCTATGCAGGGAGACCTGCTCCTCCACCGGCGTCTCGACCACGTAGCTGCGCACACGCGCGCCGCCATTGTTCACCGCACGCTTGCCGACCACCAGGCGCTCTTCCATGACCTTGATGGTGTCGTCGCCGGCCGCTGCGGCGATTGGTTTGGCGGTTGCGGTCACTGCAGCCTTGGGCAGTGGGGCTTTCGCGACCGGAGCCAGGATCGGGGGTGCAGCCGTGGTGGTGGTCGTGGTCGTCTGCATGGTGCCGTAGCTGGCGGCGCGGTCGTCGAAGTCGATGGGGTTGTGCCGTTCCAGGATCTCGACGACCCGGCTCTTGTGCTGCTCGGGCACCTTGACCGTGACCACGGTCGAGCCGCTCGCGACGCTGCGGTCATAGGTCGCAGAGTCCGTCGTCTCGCCGCCGAACAGGTTGGCCCAGAAGCCCGGCTCGCGAGCGGGCGCGGCCGTCGTCCCGCCGGCCGTGCCGCCTTGGGCATGGCTGCTGATCGCGTTGGGCGGCACGTTGGCCGCCTTGAGGTCGCGGACGGCGGCCTCGGCGTGGCCGGCCGTGTCGTACATGGCGACGATGGTTTCTTCGGTCATGGGTTTAGCTCCTGGGTAAGATTGCGCTCAGTCCCGAGCGGCTGGCGGACGTCGCCGGCCGGTTGCGGCCCCCCCTCGGTGCGGGTGATCACGGCGTCCTGCATCTGCAGCGTCACCACCTCCTGGTGCCGTTCCGTGCTGCGCAGACGCCGTATGCGGACCTCTTCCTTGAGGACCAGCCGCCGCTCGACCACGACGACCTCCTCCACCACGGGGAGGATCGTGGTGCCGCCTTCCTCCCGGATGGGCGGCACGGCCTCGACGGTGCGGCCGATCAGCACACGCTCGATCTCGACCCGCTTATGCGCCAACGCCTCGTCGACGAGCTGCTTGTGCTCCTGCGTGACAGTGGCGACCCGAACCGTCCTGTGCGTCCTGCGCCGGGCGACCACGAGCGCCTCGGCATACAGCGGCAACGTCAGTGTTCTTGGATCGGGGTCCGTGTCCGTCATGGATGGCATGGGCTCCGTCTGTTCCGGTTGCGGGGGTGGGCTTCTGGGCTGAGACACGGCACGGGATATCCGGCGGTCGGCGGGCTGGCGCCGGGAAGCCTTGTCCCCGGGCACTAGCGGTTGTCCGCCCCAGGAGCCTTGCCCTCGGGGTGGTCTTTGTTGCCGGGAGGATCATCCAGAGCCGGCCGGGGCGTGCGCCCGGCATCGCTGTTGCCAAGCCGATCGACCCTGTTGGCGGCCTCTCTGATCGTCGTCCTGACCTGTGCCGCAGCAGCCTTGATCCAGCCCGTGTCCAATCGATCCCTTCAGCCCCCAAAAAGCACGAGACGCAGCGGCGAGGACCAAGGGAATGCGGGAGAGCTTGGAGATGACCGTCACATCGAGAGCCATATCGTAGGCTCAATGCCGTCCCGGCGCGCAGATGCAGCCGTACTAGCCGCACTGGTCCTTTGCTAAGGAAACAACGCTATCACGCGAACGTCATAGGCTGGATGGCCGCCCCGTAGGTCCGGTGAAGCCCCGCTCCCGCGCCCAGATGATGGCGTCGCTGCGGCCATGCGCGCCGACCTTTCCGTAAAGCGTCGCGAGGTGGTTGCGGACGGTGTTGCGGGACAGGGCTAAAGCCCTGGCGATGCCGTCCCCGTTCATGCCCTGGCATAGCAATCCCAGTACGTCCCGCTCCCGTGGGGTGAGGTCTGCCAGTTCGGTTCGCGCCGCTTCCGTGCGCTCGGGGTGGCGAAGATGCGCCAGCTTCTCGATGATCGTGCGGCTGAACCAGGACGTGTCCTGCATCACCGCCTCGATCGCCTCGAACAGCTCGGCCTCCGAGCGCTTGCGTTCCGTGATGTCCTGCAGGACGGACAGGACGCACCGCTCCTCCGCGATGGTGACGATCTCGGCCGAGGCAAGGCAGTCCAGCAGCCACCCGGTCTTCGTCAGCAGCCTGACGTCGTGGTTTCGAACACGGCCGGTTGCCTGCAAGGCCTCTTCGAAGCGTCGGCGCGCCGCCGACGTGCCCCAAAGCTCCAAGTCATCGGCGGTGCGGCCGATCGTGTCCGCGGCGGCGTAGCCGAGGGTTGCGGCAAACGCCTCGTTCACGTCAAGGATGCGGAAACCGTCCACCAAGCTGACCATCATCGGCACAGGGGCCAGACGGAATGCGGCGGCGAACCGCGCCTCGCTCTGCTCCCGTTCCTCGACCTCCCGCGTCACCTGCCTGTTGGCGTCCGCCAAGGCGCGGGTCCGCTCGCCGACTTGCACCTCAAGCCCCTCGTAGTGGGTGCGCAGGAGCTGCTGCGCCTGCCGGTTCGCGGTTACGTCCCGGACGACGCTGACCATGCGAACGGGCACCGGGTCTTTGCTCGCGGGGTGGGCGGCGAAGTCGGTCCGCCCCTTGACGGCGATCCAGCGCACCGCACCGTCGGCACGGGTGATCCGGCACTCGAACGTCAGGTCGCCCGTGGTCATGGCGTCGAGGAAGGCCGCCTCGGCGGTCGGGCGGTCCTCCGCGAGCACGTGGTCCAGGAAGGTCGCGAGGTTCCACTCGGACAGCGGATCGGGGTAGCCGAAAATCCGGTCGTGCTGGGGCGAACGGCGTGCGCTGCCGTGCATCAGATCCAGGTCCCACGATCCCATCTCCGCGGCATCGAGGGCGAGACGGAGCCGCGCCTCCCCGTCGCGCACCTCCCCGATCACGCGCAGGCGGTCCACGGCTGCCGCGAGCAGGTTGGCGTAGCTGCGCAGGAAAGCGATGTCGGTGCCGGTGAACGGGCGGGGTGTGCGGCTGTCGACTTGCAGGACGCCGAACGGCGGCCTGCCCTGGCCGCCAATGATGACGACGTTGGCCACTGCCCGAACGCCGTTCTCGATCAGGTATGGTGGATACGTGAACCGGGTTTCCGTCGCGATGTCCGGAGAGATCATCGGCTCTCCCGTCTTCAGGGCATGACCCTCGGAGCTGTCGTCCGTTACCTTGAGAGTCACCTCACCGACCACGCCGGGCTTCCAGCCTATACCCGCGCGCACCAACAACGAGGTTCCGTCCTCTTGCAGCTCCATAACCTTGGCGGGGTCCGTGCCTAATGCAACTCCGACCAAGCGGCAGGCCTCAGCCAGGATCTCGTCCAGATTGTCGGACCGCAGCGCAAGCTCCCCGAACTTCGCCAGAACGGTCTGCTGCCGCAGCGACGCCAAGTGGCCGCTCTTCTCCGGCTCATTCAACAGACATGCTCCGTATTGATCGCCTGGCGCGCTTTGGCCAGTTGGTTTTCCTGCCAGAGTGTCAGGAGAATACTTGTTCAAGCATATCTTTGTTGCCGACCCGTGCAAGTGGCCGTTCAGCCCACCTCAACGGGCAGGCGCATTCAGTTCTGCTGGAGCGGCCTGAGCTGCCTACCCGGGTGCGGGTGCCGGCGAGGTGAAGCAACGGCTGCATGGAAGCGACTATCCCGCTTTGTGGAGGTAGCCCTGGTGCCATTCGCTTTCCTGCTTGCCGCACTTGCCGAGGTGCCCGGCGGGTCGCTTGCTCCAGGGCGCAAGTACGGAAGAACGAGCGGCGGCGGAGCTGGCAAGATGACTGGTCAACAAAAGCGAGTACTGCACCGGCTCGCGGAGCAGGGCCTGACCGGCCCGATGCTCACGAGGAAGCAGGCAGCGACGGTGTGCCAAGCCAACGAGCGGTGGTGCGGAAAGGGCGAGTCGGGCCGACTCAGGAAAACCCAACCCAGCCGAGCACGCTGCGGGGCTTTGTGGTGACACCGATGTTCCTGATGATGATCGCGCCCGCTTTCCGGGATTGGGTCAGCAGTGCCCGCGCAGGATGGGCCGAGCTGTATCAGGCGGCCGACTTCGTGCGGTCAGGTCTCGGCATCTCCCCTTACGCGTGGGGACAAGCCTGCATCATGCTGGGACGACAGGAGGCGACCGCGGCACTAGCATTACAGTTGCATACCTCGTTTCATATGTGAGCGTTGAGCGGCAGCTTGGTGTGCTCGTCGCCAGAGCGACCAGGCGATGATGTGAGCCGGTCGAATATGTTGTTGCGCAAGGCGGGTGGCGACGCGACGGATTTCCTGGAGCGACCAACGAATAAGGCTTGGTGCACATGAGTCGAGCGGCGCGCAGTTTGCGAAGGAGCCGGCCGGTTCGCGTGGTGGCGGATGGTTGCCAACATGGCGAACGCCAGCATCACCAGCGAGACGTGGCGGTGCCAGCCGTGCCAAGAGCGGCTTTCGTTGTGATCGAGGCCGAACTCGGTCTTGGCGGTTTCGAAGCTGTCCTCGATTGCCCAGCGCTGACCTTCGACGGCGACCAGTGTGTCGATGCCCGTGCCAGCCGGGCACCACGTGGCGAAGAACGCGCACACGCCATCGGCAATGCTGCGACGTGCCAGCAAGCCGCGGGTCCACAGGCCATGGCTGCCAACGTAGCCCTGGGCCTGGGCGTCAAGGTCGGCAAGCTCCACATACGCCCAGTCATAGACGCGCGGTCCTTTGGTGCCCGCGCCGGCCGAAAGCCGCCGCCAAGCGGCCGGCTCGAGTGTGGCCGCGACACCTTCGGCCGTGCCGGCGATATCAAGACGCGTCCCCGACGACCACACCCCTTGGGTCCTGGGCATGCCGAGCACGTAGCCCTTGCCCGCATGCCGCAGCGCCATCTCGAGCTCGCTCACCCCGTAGACCGTGTCAGCGGTGACCCAAGCGAACGGCACTCCGCTCGCCATGGCGCGCTCGACCATGCGCCGGGCCAGCTGCGGCTTGGTGGCAAAGCCGATGTCGGACGGCACATGCGCTGCGGCCAGGCGGGCCGGGTCGTCCGTCCAAGCCTTCGGCAGGTAGAGCGCCCGGTCGACAAAGGCATGGCCGTGCCGGGACACATAAGCCGCAAACACCCCGATCTGGCAGTTGGTGATCTTGCCGGCCGATCCCGTGTATTGCCGCCCCACCCCGCAGGACGACTTGCCCTGTTTCAGGAAGCCGGTCTCGTCGATCACCAACACTGCATCCGGGTCGGCCAGCGTTTCCATGGCGTAGTCGCGCACCACGTCTCGCAACGCATCCGCCTCCCACCGGCCGCGACCAAGGATCGCTTGTTGACGCCACGGGCCGGGGTCGCCCGCCGCCTCGGCTCGCATCCACCCGGTTTTGCGCCGCTCCGGCCCGAGCAGGCCATCCAGGAACAAGCCAGCCGACGCCGCAACGCGTGCTTGCGTGAACAACGGGCGTATGCGGGCTTTCACATCACGCAGCGACGACGCCCAAAGCTCCAGCATCGTCTCCATCGAGGCAGTCATCATCCATACACTCCTGCCGCACAGGAATAGCAGCACTACTCCACTGATCGTGCAACTGTAATGCTAGGGCTTGTTAGCATTTGATCCAGTCGATGGCTGCGGCGAGGCAGAGGACGCCCATGAAGGAGTTGGCGGTCTTCTCGTAGCGTGTGGCGACGGCGCGCCACTCCTTGAGCCTGGCCCAGAGGCGCTCGACTT
>JAABUQ010010062.1_pt1 | contig 12530 bp, 11 predicted proteins | sample 5560001 | NCBI WGS metagenome assembly JAABUQ01 (sample SAMN10711888, study PRJNA513371) | rock metagenome | isolation source: Antarctica rocks | place: Antarctica: Victoria Land, Finger Mt nord | collected 2015-12-18 | reverse complement strand
TTGGCCAGGCACCGAGGCATACGATCAAGCGCCGGCTAGGTGATTCGATAACGAACTCCGCAGCTGCGTGACCCGCAACTCAATGGCGACTGAAATGCAGTTTCGGTTCCGCTGCTACCGGACCCCCGAGACGCGGGCGTAGCCGAGCTTCACGGTTGGCGCTCGGCAGGCGTGCGAAACTTATCGCATAAAGCTGCTATTCCGCATGGGATATTTGCAGCATGTAAGTGGCTGATCTTTGGTCCACGCCCGGACTGACGTACAAGTCCGGAGTTTCGCACGCCATGCCGAGCCGCTTCCTGTCCGACGAACAGCTTGCCCGATACGGCCGCTACGCCGGCGATCCCAATGAAGAGCAGCTCGCTCGCCACTTCCACCTCGATACCGCCGACCGCGAGCTGGTGGGCCGGATGCGTGGTGCGCATAACCGGCTTGGCTTCGCGGTCCAACTCGGGACGGCGCGCTTTCTCGGCGCCTTCCTCGACGATCCGACCCAGACGCCGTCTGCCGTGATCACGGCCATGGCGCGCCAACTCGGGGAGGCGGAGCCGCCGTGCCTGGAAAGCTATCGCGATGGCCGGCAGCGATGGCGGCACACCGCGACCATTCGCGAGCAGTATGGGTTCCGCGACCTTGAGGAGGATCCTGCTGCCGGGTTCCGGCTGACCCGGTGGCTCTATGTCCTGTGCTGGACCGGTGATGATCGGCCGGGTCTGCTGTTCGACCGGGCAACCACCTGGCTGCTGGCGCACAAGGTGCTGCTGCCCGGCGTGTCCACGCTGGAGCGCTTGATCAGCCGCGTGCGCCATCGCGCCACCCTGCGCCTTTGGCAACGCCTGACCCGCGCCCTGACCGCCGAGCAGCAGCAAAAGCTGGTGGCCTTGGTCAGCTCCGACGACGCGGCGCTCGCCACGCTCGATGATCTCCGTACCGAGCCGAGGCGGCGCACGCCCGGCGAACTGCTGCAGCATTTGGAGCGCATCGACACCATCCGCAGCCACGGCCTGACCCTGGCGCCCGCCGCGGATTTGCCTGCAGCGCCTTTGGGACGGCTGGCGCGCAGCGCCCGCACGGCCAAGCCGGCGAACCTGGCAGCCCTCCAGGAGCCACGGCGCACGGCCACCCTGGCAGCCTTGTTCCAAACGCTGGAAGCCACCGCGCTCGACGATGCGGTCGAACTGTTCGACGCCTTGGCCACCGACATCTTCAGCCAGGCCGAGGAGGCGCACAGCAAATTGAGGCTGCGCTCGCTGCGCGACCTCGATGCCGCTGCCATCATGCTGCGCGACGTCGGCCAGCATGTCGTGGCCGACGAGGAGGGGGATCTGCCCCTGGCCGAATGGAAGGCCGCCCTGTTCGAGCAGATCGCCCGGATCGACATCCAGACCGCCATGGCCAGCATCGACAGCCTGGTCACCAAGCCTGATGACCGGCGCTACCAGGAACTGCGGCCGCATTGGCGGCGGGTGCACACGCTGTTCTCCGGCTTGCTGCATCGGACCGAGTTTGCATCGACGCCAAACGCCCAGCCGGTGCTTGCAGCTCTCGACTACCTCCGTGGCGTCAAAGACTGGAACAAGGCCCGCATGACCAACGCGCCGCCTCAGTTCATGGGAGCGGCCTGGAAGCGCCATGCCCTCGACCCTGCCGGCCGCGTGGCCGACAGCCGCGCCTATGTGTTCGCCGCTCTCGATGCCTTTCGGGCCGGGCTCAAGCGGCGCGACGTGTTCGTTCCGGCCGGCATCCGCTACGCCGACCCGCGGCAGGGTTTGCTGAGTGGCGAGGCCTGGAACGCCGCACGCCTGACCGTGTGCCGCTCCTTGGACCGTTCGCTCGATGCCGAAACGGAGATCGGCGACCTGGCCGCCCGACTGGACCGCGGCTGGCGCCAGGTTGCCGCCAACCTGCCCAACAACCCGGCCGCCCGGATCGAACGCCGCAACGACCGCGATGAGCTGGTGCTCAGCCCGCTCGACAAGCTCGAACGGCCACCCAGCCTCGTCGCCCTGCAATCGGCTATTTCGGCCCGCATGCCGAAGATCGACCTGCCGGACGTCATGCTGGAGGTCGCCACGCGCTCCGGCTTCGCCGACGCCTTCACCCATGTCAGCGAGCGCCATGCGCGCGTCGATGACTTCACCACCAGCCTGTGCGGCGGCTTGGTCGCATAGGCCTGCAACATCGGCTTCGAGCCCCTGGTGCGCACCGACCAGCCAGCGCTCAGCCGGGCGCGGCTGTCCTGGGTTAGCCAGAACTTCATCCGGCCCGAAACCATCGCCGCCGCCAATGCCCGGATCGTGGCCGCGCAGAACGCTCTGCCGATCGCCCATATCTGGGGCAGCGGCGAGGTAGCCCCGGCCGACGGCATCCGCTTCGTCGCCCCCAGCAGCGCCATCCATGCCGGGCCGAACCCGAAATACTTCGGCGCCGGCCGCGGCATCACCTACTACAACCTCGTCTCCGACCAGTTCACCGGGCTGAACGCCATCGTCGTGCCCGGCACGCTGCGCGACAGCCTGGTCATCATGGGGCTGCTGCTCGGCCAGGAAACGGACCTCGCGCCAACCGAGATCATGACCGACACCGCCGCCTACGCCGACACGGTGTTCGGACTGTTCTGGCTGCTTGGATACCAGCTCAGTCCCAGGCTCGCCGATATCGGCGACGCCCGGTTCTGGCGCATCGACAAGAGCGCCGATTACGGCCTGCTGAACGGGCTCGCGCGCAACCGCATCAACATCGACCTGGTCACCCAGAACTGGGAGGACATGCTGCGCCTGGCCGGATCGCTGAAGCTGGGCCGCATCCATGCCGGCGCCATCATGCGTGTCCTGCAAGTGAAGGACCGGCCGACCACCTTGGCCTGCGCGCTCGCAGAACTCGGCCGCGTTATCAAGACGCTGCACATGCTCGGCTACGTCGACAGCAAGGAAAAGCGCCGCCGCATCCTCACCCAGCTCAACCGCCAGGAGTTCCGGCACCGCCTGGCCCGGCGCGTTTGCCATGGCGAGCGCGGCGAGATCAGGAAAGCCCATCGGCACGAACAAGAGGAGCAGCTTGGCGCTCTCGGCCTGACGCTGAACGCCATCGCTCTGTGGAACTCGACCTACATCCAGGCCGCCATCGACCAACTCACCCATGAGGGCTGGAGCATCAGTGATGCCGATATCGCCCGGGTCTCGCCGCTCCTCTTCAAGCACATCAACTTCCTCGGCCGATACGCCTTCGACCTGCCGCAGGCCATCGCCGAAGGCGCGCTCCGCCCCCTCCGGAACCCTAATTCCGAGTAGGACTTCCGCATAGGCTTATGACAGTACACCGTACCGCTCAGACGCACGGGCCAATACCGCTTCCGTTTGCCCGTCATCGGGTCCGTCCTTCTCGTCAGGCGAACCAAGCTTAACCACCTGTCCGTCATATGTGGACGGCCCCCTCCTTGCAAGGTTTGGCGGTGGTTTGATCAGATCGCTTGCGCTCATATGTCCGGCCTGTTGTCGCGCTCGCACATGAACGCTGGCCAAGATGGTTTCCGCGACAAGAGTTCCTAACAAACGAACGACCTACGATGGCCATGACGGACAACGGAGTGTCTCTTGTCGGGGATCGATCGATCACATCATCTGCCGTTTGCTTGCAAGTTCTGGCATCAGCTCGACACGGTTGTCGTTCAATGGCGGCCGTGCCGGGCTGATCTCTAGGCTGCGGCCGCCAAGGTGGCGGGCGCAGATTTCGCGGCGTAGCTTTGGCCCGTGACCATCAGCTTCCAGGCGATGCGGGCCATCTTGTTGGCCAGCGCCACGGCGACGAGCTTCGGCGGCTTGCGCTTGAGAAGCGCGGCCAACCAGGGCGAGGCTTTGCCACGTCGTTGAGCCTGTTGGATCGCGGCGGTGGCGCCGACCACCAACACGCTGCGCAAGGTCTCGTCACCGGCTCGGGTGATGGCGCCGAGCCTGGCCTTGCCGGCGGTCGAATGGTCCTTTGGCGTCATACCAGTTGCCGTAAGAGCTGACCCCTGCCCTCGGCGTGATGTGCAGGCCAAATTGGGCCGCGAACACCGGCAAAGTCAGGTCGAGACTTATGGCAATTGGTATCAGACCGATCCAAGCGGCGTATTGACGCCCTGATTTGAACAGTTCGGGCGCCGGGGTCTTCATCTTCAGAAGCGCCGCGCCGATCGGGCCGACGCCGGGGATCTTGACGAGCCGCTGGCTGCATTCGTCGGACTTTTGCCAAGCCGCCAGCTTGGCATCGACCTCGTCGATTTGCGCCTGTATCCGCCGATGGCCCTCGGCCTGGATCGCGAACAGCTCTCGCGCCAAGATCGGCAGGCTCTCGTCGGCCTGGATGCGCTCGAGCAGCGGTTCGAGGTGAGCCTTCCCCTTGGCGGCGGTCAGCCCGAATTCCATCGCATAGCCGCGGATGGCGTTCGACAATTGCGTGCGGCTGGCGACCAGCTGTTCGCGCAGGCCCATGAGCATCAGCGCCGCTTGCTGCTCGGCCGTCTTCACCGGCACGAACCGCATCGTTGGCCGGCTCATTGCCTCGCAAAGCGCCTCTGCGTCGGCCGCGTCGTTCTTGCCCCGCTTGACGTACGGCTTGACCAATTGAGGTGCGATCAGCTTCACCTCGTGGCCGAACGACCGCAGAAGCCGAGCCCAATAGTGCGACGCGCCGCACGCCTCGATCGCGATCACAGTCGGCGCAAGCTTCTCGAAGAACGCCACCATCTCCTTGCGCCGCAGCTTTCTACGCAAGACCACCTCGTCGGAGGCGTTCACGCCATGAAGCTGGAAAACGTGTTTCGACGTGTCCATGCCAATGCGGCTAACCTGTTCCACGGACGGTCTCCTCTGTCTGAGATCAGCAACGACCCGCACTTTGGCACATCGATGCCGTCGGGGGCCGTCCACACCAACAATCGGGGACCACCTCATGGCCCGGCTCCGGGGGACGGTGGAGACGGCTGCTCAGCCTCCGCTGAAGCTGCCTGATCCGTAGGCCCCTCTGGCGCTGCCAGGCGGGCCGCCCGTGCCGCTGCCAGCCCGGAGGGGTCCGGCTGACGGGCGGGGAGGTCCGCTTCCGCCAGGAGCGCCCCTGTGAGCCTGCTGGCGTGCCCTTTGGGGATCGGGAGGCCAGCCGCCGCCAGGTCGCGGAACGCCACCGCCAGGCGGCTGAACCGAGAGCGCGACCGGCGCAGGCGGGGCAGCGTCAACCGCAAGCGGACGGTGGCCCGGCTGGGCCGCCTGCACCGGCACGTCGCGGACAGCCACAAGGTCGCGTTCGGTCGCGGCGCCAGCGTCCAGCAGCCGGGCGACGCGGCGCGCTGCGGGTCGCATGGCCTCTCCGATGTCGTTATCGTCCATCAGGCTGCGGTCATTCGGCCCCCTTCGGCGCATCACGTTCTAGCCCTTCCACCGCCCAGGTGGTCAGCAACGCGGCCCGCGACAGGTATCGCCGGGTTGCCTCGGCATCGATCCGCGCGAGCAGTTCGGGCGCGATGCTGAACGTGAATTGCGTCTTCGCCCCCCTCACCCAGCGGCCCGGCTTCGTGTCGGGCGCGCCCCCGATGAAGGCGGCGGCATCCGCTGCCTTAGCCTTGGCGACTGGGCGTGACATGGTTTTGGTTTTAAGTGTCATGCAATGCCTACAACCTTGCGAATTGATGATTTGCGAGTGTCCTGCACGGTTTCAAACAGTGCGGATAGTTCCGCGCACGCCTTCGCGTCACGCGGGGTTAGCTCGTCCACGGCCAGGCCCGCGGAGGTCGCCGTTGAGAAAGCCTTGCGCCTGGTCAACCGCAGGCCGTCGAGCAGCTCGAGTACGGGGTATTCAGCGACAGCAGCCGAGGCGGCGGCGTTGTCGGCAGTCTCGCCAGGGTCCGCGGCATTGAGCAGGGCCACGGCACGCAGCTTCCGGTTGACCGTGCGGGCCTCGTCCACCAACGCGGCCACGTCAGCCAATGCCCAGGCATCGACGCCCGAGGGACGGAACGGAACAACCAGCAGGCTCGACAGCGTCAGGGCGGCCCGGAGGGAGCCGCTGTCCCGGCCTCCCGCATCCACCACCACGAAATTGAATTTCGGCGCCATCCGCCGCACCTGGTTGTGCAGGGCGGGACCATCGGGATAGGCGACGCACGACAGGCCAGGCATCCGCCCAGCCTCCGCACGGACGGCCACGGCGAGAGACGCCGAACCCTGCCGGTCCCCATCCACCAGCAGCACGTCACGGCCCTGGATCGCCCAAGCGAGGGCAAGCTGTAGCGCCACGGTAGTCTTGCCAGTGCCGCCTTTTGTGTTGCCCACGGTGACGATCATTCGGCCATGTTTCTACCCTTGAGAGAAGGGGAGGTTAGGCAGCGTTCCGTGTGCTTCGCAATGCCAGAACAATTGCCGACAACGGTTGCTATCCCGTGTCGTCAGTCAGTTCGTCTCTGGCAATAGCCTGCTCGGCTATGACCTGGCGCACCAGCTCCGTCAGCAACGTCAGGTCGGCAGGCGTGTCGCTCATGCGGGTTCTCCGGTTGCCTTGGCGGCGGCAGAACGCAGCATGTCGTAATCCTCAACAGTCAGCAGGTCGGCAAGCCCACCATAGGCGAGGACGGCTTGCGCGGCAGCCAACAGATCAGGCGCAGCGTCTGCCAATCGGGCATCATCCGCTTTCCAAAGTTGCTGCGCATCGCTGAGGTTATTCTAGAGAAAGATGCAGGATTGCAGTCGCTTGAGGAGCCCTGGGCCGATACCACCACCCCCGCTGGCCGCATGGTCCTGACCATGTTCGCCGGCGTTGCTGAGTTCGAACGCGCCCTAATCCGGCATCGAACCGATGAGGGCCGGGAGGCTGCCAAACGTCGCGGAGTGTCGTTCGAGCGGTCCCAAAAGCTACGCCCAGATCAGAAGGTGCTCGCCCTCTCCTTGGTCCGGGAAGGCCGGTCCATCAGCGAAGTCGCCAGAACCTTCAATGTCCACCCGGCCACCATCCATCGCTGTCTGAACGAGCCTCAGGCCGCCGAAGCCGCCTTATGACAGTACACCGTACCGCTCAGACGCATGGGCCGTATTGGGGGGTGCGGCCAGTGGCGTGTGCGCCCTACCGGGCGCGGACCAAGGGCAAGGACGAGCGCGGTGTCGGCTATGTCAAAGGCAACGCCATTGCCGGCCGGAGCTTTGCCAGCTGGTCGGCGCTGGAGGCGCATTTGGCCTGGTGGATGCGCGAGGTGGCCGACATGCGGGTGCACGGCACCACAGGCGAGGTGCCGGCCGAGCGGTTTGCGCGCGAGGAGCGGCAGGCGCTGCGTCCGTTGGATGATCGTCCTGCGTTCCGGCAGATGCGCGAGTTGACCCGGCGCGTGCAGAACGATGCCTGCGTTGACGTGGACACCAACCACTACAGCGTGCCCTGGCAACTGATCGGCGCCCAGGTCAGCGTCGTCGTCAGCAACGGCGCGGTGCGCGTCCATCACGCGGGCGCCGAGGTCGCCTGCCATCACCAGCGCCGCGGCCGCCGCGAGCGTGCCGTTGATCGCGCCCACCTGCACGGCGTTCTGGCCCGAGGTCCGGACGCACCAGGTCAGCCCGGCCATGCGCCAGCGATGTCGGATGCGGCGCTGCCCGGTACCGATCTGCTCCGGTCCTTGGCCGAATACGAGCAGGTTGCGGGAGGCGGGTGGTGAGCGGCGGGATCGCCGCCGCCCTGCCGGAGATGCTGGGGCGGCTGAAGCTGAACGCGATCCGCGACCGGCTGGACGGACTGCTGGACGAGGCGGCGCGGCGCGACCTCACCCTGCCCGAAACGCTGGTGCTGCTGTGCGGGGCGGAGGTGGCGCACCGCGAGGAGCGGCGCATCCAGATGGGACTGGGCATCGCCAAGTTCCCCTATGTGCGCACCCTGGAGGGCTTCGACTTCTCGGCCCACCCGTCGCTTGATCCCAAGCAGGTGCGCGATCTCGCGGCCTGCCGCTGGGTGGCCAACGGCGACACGCTGCTGATCCAAGGGCCGCCGGGGGTGGGCAAGTCGCATCTTGCCGTGGCGCTCGGGCGTGAGGCGGTGAGCCAAGGCTACTCGGTGCTGTTCACCACGGCGACCGCGCTGGTCACCACGCTGGTGAAGGGGCAAACGGAAGGAAGGCTGGAGCAGCGGCTCGCGCAGCTCAGCAAGCCGAAGCTGCTGATCGTGGACGAGTTCGGCTACCTGCCCCTCGAACCGCAGGCCGCGCACTTGCTGTTCACCTTGGTCGGCCGACGCTACGAACGGGGCAGCATGCTGGTGACCAGCAATCGCAGCGTGAGCGAGTGGGGAAAAGTCCTGAACGACCCCGTGGTCGCGACCGCGATCCTGGACAGGCTTTTGCACCACAGCCACGTTCTGACGGTCCGTGGCGACAGCTACCGGCTGCGCGAGAAGCGCCGCTCGGGGCTGCTCAAATCCACCACCGCACCGGCGCAGGCCGGGGCATTAGCGTGACGAGGGTGGCTGGGTTTTCAATGTCGCCACCGGCTGGGTTCCTGATGTCGCTTGACAGGAGGAAGGACTCTCCTTGAACGAGGGCACATCGGGGGCAGGGTCAGCGGCTACACGGTGGTGAAGGACTTCCTGCGCGAGGTCCTGTCAACGGCGTTCTGACTCTCCTCAAATCGGGCGGAGTAATTTTCCCCAATTCCGTTGCGTTCGGTCACGGCCGTAGCTGCGGGGCGGCTCCGTGCCGGCGAGCATTGTGAGGCCGGGACAGCCCCGATCCCGTTACGTGACGCATTGCAGTGGGTTTGGCAGCGGCAGGCGACGCGCCCCGTGCGGCTATGCTTCGGCAGCCCTGGGCGGGCGGCCGCGGCGGCGCGGCGGCGCGGGATCGGCAAGCCCGGCCGTGGTGCCGGGACGAGGCGTTTGCGGCAGCAGTGCGGCGTGCTGGCGCATCCGGTAGCTGGAGCCCTCGATCTGCACGACGACGGCATGGTGCAAAAGCCTGTCCAGCAGGGCGGTGGCGACCACGGGATCACCGAACACTTCGATCTGCCCCTGACTTCGAGCGGGTCGTCTCAAGCGTCACCGTGACGGACCCGCACCATCCCCTGTTTGGTCGAGAGCTGGAACTGCTGTCGCTCGCCTGTAGCCGGGGACCGGCTTTCATCGCGGTTGCCTTGCCGGACGGGCGTCGGCGGCTGCTGCGGCGCGCGGCGACCGACCTGGAACAGCCGCCGGCGCCGCCAGCGGCGCTGCCGCGCGTCTCGACCCGCGCGTTGCTGCCGCTGGCGCGGCATATCCGGAGCATGCTGGCCGCCTCTAGCGAGGGGGCTTTCCATGCCGACCGACGTCAATCCGACCCGTCCACCTCATCGGCGGCCGGCACCATCTCGCCGCCGCCCGCGGTTGTGGGCCATGTTGCCCTCCTCGGTGCAGACGCAACTGGCACAGCAGCTCGCCTGCCTGCTGCAACGCGTCCGCGACGGGGAGGCAGGCCATGCTGACCGCGCTGAATGAGCCGGCCGAGCGGGTCACCACGGCCCATCGCGCCAAGCTGGCCTACATCTATGTGCGCCAGTCCTCGGCGGGCCAGGTCCGCCAGCACCAGGAGAGCACGGAGCTGCAATACCGGCTGGTTGACCGGGCTGCCGGGCTCGGCTGGCCGCGCGAGCGGATCGCGGTGATCGACGACGACCTGGGCAAGTCGGGGGCGTCGGGCACCGAGCGCCATGGCTTCCAGCGCCTGATCGCCGAGATCGGCTTGGGCAAGGCCGGGCTGGTGCTCAGCCTGGACGCTTCGCGCCTGGCCCGGAACAACCGCGACTGGCACCAGCTGCTGGAATTGTGCTCGATCTTCGGCGTGGTCATCGGCGACGGCGAGCGCCTGTATGACCCCGGGGTTTACCACGACCGGCTGCTCTTGGGATTGTCGGGCATCATGAGCGAGGCGGAGCTGCACCAGATCAGGGTGCGCCTGCACCAGGGCGAGCGGCAAAAGGCCGCGCGCGGTGAGTTGCGCCTGCCCTTGCCGGCGGGGCTCGCCCATGGAGCCGGCGGTGCGGTCGTCCTCAACCCGGACGAGGAGGTGCAGGGGCGGTTGCGGCTGGTGTTCAGCTTGTTCCAGGCGCTGCAGAGCGCCAAGGCGGTGATGCGCGAACTGCGGCGACACGGCCTGCTGCTGCCGGTGCGCCCCCTGCAGGGGCCCGCGCCGCACGCGGTGGCTTGGGTACCGGCCGACAGCGCCCGGGTGCTGCAAGTGCTGCAGAACCCGGCCTATGCCGGCGCCTACGTTTACGGGCGACACCGCCAGGACCCCCTGCGCCGCCGCACCGGCGCGGCCCGCAGTGCTACGGTCAGGGTGCCGGTCGAGCAGTGGCCGGTCTGCCTGCGTGATGCCCACCCGGGCTACGTTGGCTGGGAGGAGTTCATGGCCAACCAGAAACGCCTGGCCGGCAACGTCGCCCGGCCGCGCCTGCTCCAGCCGGGTGCCCCGCGCCGAGGCTGGGCCTTGCTGCAGGGCATCGCGGTGTGCGGCCGGTGCGGCCGACGCATGGCGCTGCACTACTCGGGACCGCGCGGCGACTACCCGGTCTACCAATGCACCGCTGACCAGGACCACGACGGGAGCCCGCGTTGCCAAGAAGTGCGGGCATTCAGGGTGGATGCCACGGTTGAGGACGTGCTGCTGGGTGCCCTCGCCCCCGACCAGATCGCCCTGGCCGTCGCCGCTGTCGGGCAGCTTGAGGAGCAGGCGCGGGTGCTGGAGCGGCAATGGGCGCTCAAGCGCGAGCGTGCGCGCTATGAGGCGGAACGGGCGCGGCGGCAATACGACGCGGTGGAGCCGGAGAACCGCCTCGTGGCGCGTTCGCTTGAGCGGGTCTGGGAGGAGAAGCTGCGCGGGGTCGAGGCGGTCGAGCAGGCCTGCGAGGCCTGGCGCCGCGAGCAGGGCGCCCCCTTGGACGAGGCCAGCCGGGCCGACGTGCTCGCCCTTGCGCAGGACCTGCCGCGCGTGTGGCAAACCGCGACGGCAGAGGAGCGCAAGCGCATCCTGCGCCTGGTGGTGCGCGAGGTCGCCCTCGACCAGAAGCGTGAGCAGGGCGTGGTCTGGCTGCGGATCTCCTGGCAGACCGGAGCAACCAGCGAGCACCGGCTGCAGCGTCACGTGCGCTGCTACGAGGAGTGTTCCAGCAAGGACCTGCTGGAATGCCGCGTGCGGGAGCTGAACGCGGCCGGCATGATGGACGGCGAGATCGCCGCTACCCTGAACGCCGAGGGGATCATGTCGGCGCGCGGCACGCCTTTCCTGCACGGGACCGTGCACCTGCTGCGCAAGCGATGGGATATCCGGACCGTCAAGATCAACGGCGACGCGGCGAACCCGCCGCGCTGGCCGGACGGCAGCTACTCGATCCAGGGCGCCGCCGCAGCACTCGGCATCACGGCCCAGACCGTGTTCGACTGGCTGCGGAACGGTCGCCTGACCGGGCGGCAGCTGGCCAAAGGCCAGCCCTGGCAGATCTCCTTGTCCGCCGATCAGATCAGCGCCTTGCGGGCGCAAGCACGACGCACCATCCAGTCAAAATAAGAGGCATCATGACATCTTCGGCTCGCCGAAAACCTCGCCCCATTCCGAGAAGCCGCGGTTGGAGGTGAGGATCATGGCGCCGCGCTCGTAGCGGGCATTGACCAGTTGGAAGAACAGGTTTCCGGCGGCCGAGCCGACGGAGAGGTAGCCGATCTCGTCGATGATGAGCAGCGAGGCGCGGCAGAGATAGCGGATGCGCTCGCGCAGGCGCCCCTCGCGCTCGGCCTTGGCCAGGCTGTCGAGGATGTCGGCAAGCGGCGAGAAGTAGACGCTGCGCCCGGCGCGGACGGCCTCGACCCCGAGGGCGATGGCGATGGCGAGGTGGGACTTGCCGGTGCCGGACTGGCCGATGAGGTGCACCACCTCGTGGCGGTCAATGAAGTCCAGCGTCGCCAGGGCCATGATGCGGTTGCGGTCGAGCGAGGGCTGGAACGAGAAGTCGAAGCCGGTGATGGTCTTGATGGTGGCGAGCCGGGCCATCTGCAGGGCGGCCTTGATGCGGCGGCCCTCGCGGACGGTGAACTCCTCGGCCAGCAGCGTGTCGATCGCCTCGATGGCGCCGATCTGGCCGCGCTCGAGCTGCTGGACTACGGCATCGAGGGCTTCCAGGGCACGCGGCATGCGCAGGCCGACGAGGTGGTGGCGGATGCGCTCAAGCGGGGCATCCGGCAGGGGTCCGGGCGTCATGCGGCGGTTCCCTTGTTGGCGAGCCGCTTGGCCACGGCGTCGTAGAACGCCAACGGACGCAGTGCGACGACATCGCCGGTCCGGCCGGGCGCCGGGCCGTTGCGCGGCGTTTGGCTGTTGGCCGGAGCGCGCGCCGTGCGGTGCCCCGCAATAATGCGGCGCTGGCCGCGGCCATCGAGAACGGGATGCACCGCGACGACCTGGCCGTCCTCCAGGATGCGCAGCTCATGGGCGGGGCTGTGCACCTCGACCGGGCGCCGGCGCGTGGTGTCGGGCACGCTGTAGAGGTTGCCGTCCACGG
>JAABUQ010010061.1_pt1 | contig 12530 bp, 3 predicted proteins | sample 5560001 | NCBI WGS metagenome assembly JAABUQ01 (sample SAMN10711888, study PRJNA513371) | rock metagenome | isolation source: Antarctica rocks | place: Antarctica: Victoria Land, Finger Mt nord | collected 2015-12-18 | reverse complement strand
GATCAGCCCGGACGCTCAGGCGCCGCCAAACCGCGCTTGCCTGCGTTGGAGGAGCTTGTCTGATGATTGCGTTCCTGATCTACGCCGCAGCGGTCCAAGACTTCATTTTGATCCACACGCGAACAACAGGGATATTGTTTGCGGCGTTTGCCGCCGCCTTTGCTCTGCTTGTCTATGGTTTGGCGCTGGTTCCCTTTCCGCTGTTCGTGAACCGGTTCATGCGCTATTTAGGCATCATCAGTTTCAGCGGCTATATTGATCATTTTTTCGTACTGGATCGAATAGAACCGACTATCAATTACGTTCAACAGCATTTCATGCTTTCACCAGTTGTGGATTTTGTTGTTTTTTGCCTAGCTGGATTGCTGACAACGGTTGGCGTGGCAACAGCCACTTATCACTGGATCGAGAAACCTGGAATAGCGCTTGGTAAAAAATGGATCTCCTATGTGGATGCAAAAACTGCGGCACTTTCTGTGAAACACGCCAGTTGAACAGCTACTAAACGGCCAAACGTCATATTCCCGGCATGAGTTGGTGCTAACGGCGGCAGATTTCTTCTCTGTTTTAGCTTCGCACATGCTCTTCAAAGCGAACAGTGCCTTTAACTCAGGCGGAAACCTGCGGTAAGTATAAATCGAAACGTCCTTTTCCGGCCCAAGCTGGGGCAGGGGACCTGGAGGAGGTTCGCCGGCTCGCCACGCAGAGTTCTAGGGTGCAGAGCTAAAACAGGCGGGTATGGCCGCCCCAGCACAGCCATCACCCGAATACAGCAAGCGCCATGAAGACCGGACCCGCCACAAAAGCCGCCGGTCAACTGGCTGACCCTTAGCTTGCCTGCCTATTGGGTCAAGAGAATATGGGGAGAGAGCGTATCCGAGGGGGGTGTATTGGGAATGACACTTTACATGGATAAAAATAGTTTTCATAAAAGTTTTCGGTTTCCGGCCAAACCCCCTTGACAGCCCCCGGCGACCTGTGTTATGATCTATCGTCCTCTCGCCGGTTGTAATTAGGCTTGCGGATGATGCCCTGGTCTGGTCGCACAGAACGTTCCAGTTGTTGAACAGAGCATATTATCAGGGCATGTTATCCAGCCGGCGTTCTTTGGGACTTCTTCGCTCTTCAGCCCTCCCAATCCACGCTTTTTACAACGCTTTAGCTGTTTTTTACAACGCTTTAGCTGTAATGTCTCAGTAGCCGCGAGGACTCCATTGGTGGGAATCAGCTCCCGCACGGAAAACTTTGCTTCTTGCGTTTGCGATCAATGCAACCCTTGTGGACGCAGCGCTCCCGCATTCCGCCTTCTCGGTGCCTCTCACGCTGCGTTCGGCCGGTGCCGCGCGGGTGGGAAGAGCAGTTCTGGGAAGAGCGGCTCGCGCACCCCCGGCCTGTCCCTGGTTCTGTCTCTCGTCCTGCTGTTGCTCGGGCTGATCAGCGGTCCGGCTGCCTTTGCGGCGCCGGTTCAGGTGTTGGCGGTCAACGCGGGCGGGGGGGCGGCTGGCTCGTTTGCCGCCGATGCGTATGTGCAAGGCGGCACCGCCGCAGATTTCGGCACCGGCGTGGCCGTCGGCACAGCGGGCGTCGCCAGCCCCGCCCCGCAGGGGGTCTACCAGACCGAGCGCTGGGGCGACTCGACCTACACCCTGCCCGGCCTGACCCCCGGCGCGTCTTACACGCTGCGGCTGCACTTCGCCGAACTCTACTTCACGGCCGTGGGCCAGCGCCAGTTCAACGTCTTTGTCAACGGCGCGCAGGTGCTGACGAACTTCGACATCCTCGCTGCGGCGGGCGGCATGAACAAGGCGGTGGTGGAGAGCTTCCCCGTGACTGCCAGCGCCAGCGGCCAGATCGTGGTGCAGTTCACCCACGGGGCGGCAACCGACCCCAAGGTGAGCGGGCTGGAGGTATGGAGCGCGCCGCCGGCAGCGCCAGCTGGCCTGACGGCCACGGCGGGCAACGCCTCGGTAGCTCTGTCCTGGAACGCCGTTGCGGGCGCGACCTCCTACAGCGTCTACCGGGGGACGAGCAGCGGCGGCGAGACGTTGCTGACGAGCGGCCTGACGGCGACCAGCTACACGAACACGGGCCTGACCAACGGGACGACCTACTTCTACCAGGTCACCGCCGTGAGCAGCGCTGGCGAGAGCGCCAAGTCGTCCGAGACCAGTGCCACTCCCGCTGTCCCTACAGCGACGGCCTCTTTCGTGGGGTTTGACGCCGGCACCCAGGGCAACTGGAAGAGCGTCTACGGCGCCGACGGCTACAGCGTCAGCCAGGACGCCAGGACGCCAGCGCGGGCAACCCCAGCCTGCCTGCCTACGCCGCCGTCAGCCTCAGCGGCAGCTCCAACTACGTCTGGGCGTCGTCGTCGTCGGACGCCCGCGCCCTGCTCAAAGCCGCCTCCGGCAGCACCGACCGCCTCGCCGCCTGCTGGTACTCTCCCCAGCAGGCGGGCGGTAGCTTCGACGTGGACGTCAACCTGACCGACGGCCAGGCCCACCGCGTCTCGCTGTACTGCCTGGACTGGGACAACCGCGGCCGCAATGAGGGGATCACCGTCGGGGACGCCGCGACGGGCATTGCGCTGGACACGCAGACGCTCACGGCCTTCAGCGGCGGCACCTACCTGACCTGGGCCATCAAGGGGCATGTGGTTTTCCACATTGTCAGTCCAAACGACTACGCCGTCCTGGGTGCCCTGTTCTTCGGCGTCGGCCAGGGCACCGCCGCGACCGGACCCGGCAAGGTGCGCTTCTACCCGCGCTTCGGCTCGGCGGCCCGGATGGTGGGGGGCAGGTTCCAGGGCAGCAACGACGGTAGCGCCTACACCGACCTCTACACAATCACTGGCCTTCCAGCAGACGGTGCGTACACCGAAGTGCCGCTGACCGTAGACCCTAAGACTTACCGTTACCTGCGCTACCTTTCTCCTGCGGGCAGCTACGGCAACGTGGCGGAGATCGAGTTCTACAGCGGCACGGGTGCCCAGGCGCTTAAACTCAGTGGCAAGGGTTATGGCTCGGCTGGCTCTTTTAACAACAGTGGAGCTACTTTCCAGAGTGCGCTCGACGGCGATACGACCACTTCCTTCGATGGTCCGACGGCCGACGGCAACTTCGTCGGCATTGACCAGCAGGGGCCGCAGATGACGCTGACGCCGGCGGGCGTGGCGGCGGGCTTCACCCTGACGACGTTCGCGACCGGGTTCCCGCAGATGGCGGGCCAGATCGGGCCGTTGGGGATCGCGCTCGCCGGCTCCAGGGTGATGGTGGCGGACGGCCCCGGCAACGTGCGCCTGTTCCCGGCGGACACGGACGGGCAGGTGGCCGGGAACAGCGCGCCCTCGGTGACGCCGGCGTCCAGCTTCGGCCAGCTCAACGCCAATGGGCTGGCCTCGCTTGGCGGCACGCTCTACCTGGCCCAGCAGGGCCTGGGCCGGGTGATCCGCCTGAATGCCAACGGCACGCCCGTCACGGACGCGAACGCCGTCGTAGCCAGCATCGCCCACGCGACCGGCCTGGTCGCCAACCCGGTCTCCGGCCACCTGTTCGTGTCCGTGGGCGGGGGTGCCGGCCAGATCTGGGACGTGGACCCCACCACCAACGCGGCGGCGGTCTGGTCGGTCAGCGTCCCCAACGCCGACGGCCTGGCCGTCAGTGCGGACGGCAAGACGCTGTATGCGGCGCAAGACAGTGACATACTGGGCTTCGACATTGCCAGCCGAACGCAGGTCTGGGACTACAACGCGACCGCCTCCCACACCGCCATCGCCGCCATGGACGGCATCGCGCTGGGGTTCGGTGCCCTGGCGGGGATGATCTACGCCAACACCAACGACGGCACGGTCTGGCAGATCTCGCTGTCGAGCGGGGCCGCCACCGAGATCGCGTCGGGGGGGACGCGTGGGGACTTCGTAGCGCCTGACGCAAGTGGGCAGGGGTCGCTGCTGCTGACGCAGTCGGACCGGATCATGCGCCTGGCCCCGTTCCCGGCGGCGGGGGGTGGGGGACCAGCCCTGTCCTCGCTGGCCGTCAGCCCGGGCGCGGTGACGGGCGGGCAGCCCAGCACGGGGACGGTGACGCTGACCGGGACGGCCCCCGCCGGCGGGATCACCGTCGCGCTCTCAAGCGGGAGCGCCTCGGCATTGGTCCCGGCGAGCGTGCTGGTGGCGGCGGGCCAGGCGACGGCAACGTTCCCGATCACGACGAGTCCGGTCTCGGCCGACACGGCGGTCCTGCTCTCGGCTTCCTATGGGGGCACCACGAAACCTGCGACGCTGACGGTGCTGGCCCCGGTACTTAACCCGAGTTGCTACCTGCGAATTTCTAGTAGCAGAATAGCCCACTAAAATCGGTTTATAGCAAGCGGCCCATCTAAAAACGCTTTGTAGGTAGCAACTCGGGTTACTTACTAGTCTGAGCGTCTCCCCCTCGGGCGTGACGGGCGGCTCGTCCTCGAGTGGGGCGGTGACCTTGAGCGGCGCGGCCCCCTCCGGCGGCCTGAGCGTCGCCCTCTCCAGCAGCAGCCCGAGCGCCGGCGTCCCGGCCAGCGTCCTGGTGCCTGCGGGTGCCAGCAGCGCGGGCTTCACCGTCACGACCCAGTCCGTGGCGAGCGCGACCACGGCGACCCTCTCGGCGGGACTGAACGGGGTGACCAAGACGGCGGCATTGACCGTCAACCCGGCGGTCTCCTGCACGGCGGCGACGCTTTCCTCCCTGACTGTCGGCTATACCTCGGGGCAGGTGACTCTGTCGGGGCCACCGCTCGCGGGCGGGGAGGTTGTCAGCCTGCACTCCGATAACCCCTCGATCCTTGTCCCTCTCTCGGTCCTCGTCCAAGGCCAGGTCCAGGGCCAGACGAACGGGACGTATGGCGCCACCTTCCCGGTCACGGTCGGCAAGTTTGTTTCCCCAGTCACGGTGACGATTACGGCAACTTACCATGGGTCGGCACAAACGGCAATGCTGACCCTCACAGGCAACCCGCAGGTACCCCAGGGCGGCAGCGCGGCGGTCACGTTCCCGGCAAAGGGAACGGACACGACTGCAAACGGCGCTTATGGCGTGGATGTGGTGGATCCCTCCAAACAGGTAGTCGCCTCCAGCACCAGCTCCAGTAGCGCCCTGAACGGGTGGACGATCTCCGCGTCCTCGCCGGGCGGGTCGGGCAGCGGGCAGCAGTTCAGCGTCCAGGCCCCAGCCGCCGCAGTGGTCGCCACGGGATACGAGATCCGCTCCTACGGCTACGGCTACGGCTCCGCTTCGGCCTTCTTCGACGTGACGCCTGCCGGCTCTGCCTCGAGTGCCGGATCAGGCAGCGCGGGCAGTACGACACCGCAAGGCTTCACGGTCACTACTGTGGTTAAGGACATCGCCAACCCCAACGGCATGGTAGTCACGCCTGGCGGGGCCCTGCTGGCCGGCACAGAAGGGAGCGGCTTTTACCGATTCCCTGCGGACACCGATGGACAGAGCATCAGCGACCCCGGCGTGACCAACAATGCCAGTCCCGTGCTGGGCATGGTCACTACTGGAGCCACCATCTACGGCACGACCAATGACGGCCGCGTCGTGACGGTCGATCCGGGAACTGGCGCGGTACTGACGACAGTCGTTTCCTATCCCGGCATCAGCGACGGCATCACCGTCAACCCCGTCACGGGTCATCTGGTCGTCTCCGGCACCGATATTATTGACATAGACCCTTCTCTGGCCAGCCCGGTCGCCACGCCGCTTGTCCGCGGCGTGCGCTGCGATGCCGTGGCCGTGTCGGGGGACGGCAGCATTGTCTTCGCCTGCGGCGGCCAGATCGTGGGCGGCTGGGACATCACGCCCGGCATCGCCGCTGGGGGGTCCGGTGCCCTGCTTTATACCTTCGACAACGATACTGGTGACCCGGACGGGCTGACCGTGGGCTACGGCACGTTGGCAAACAAGCTGTTCGTCAACTACAACGCCGGTTACGTCAAGGAGTTCGACTTCACCGTGCCCAACCCCCAGGGCGTCGTGATCGCCAGCAATGTCGGCACCGGCGGGGACCTGGCGGCGACCGACCCGAACGGCACGCTCCTCATCACGACTGGCAGCAGCATCCAGCGCCTCACCCCGCCGCCCGGCGGGCGCTTCGGTGCCCCGCCCGGTCAGGCCGTCTATACGCGCGACGACCTGCCGCACCCGGACCCAGCTTCGGCCAGCCGCCGCGCGCTGACCCAGGCTTACGCACCGTTCGGCATTACGGCGCCCCAGACGACCGGCTCTGCCGCCATTCCTGCCGCCTTCGACGCCACGGGCATCGCCGGGAATGTGTCTGCCGCCCAGATGCAACGGGCCGGCCAGACCAGTTTCAGCGGAGGGGGGCAGTTCGACGCGCAGTGGGGCGTCAGTTCCCTCGCCTCGGCGGGCCTCTCTTCCTACGGCCCCGTCCTGCCGTCGGCACAGGCAGGCGGCAGCCCTGCGCCTTATCAGGTGGTATGGGCACTGCCGACTGCTTTCCTCGCGGACATCCAGGCGCAGCTCGGCGACGACTACCAAGTCAGCCTCAGCGACCAGCTCAGCAGCCTCTGCGGCCCCATTAACTTCGCCGACGCCCCGCACCAGAACTGGCCGGCGGCCAAGAACACCCTGACGTTCGTGGCTGCACCGACTGCGGGCCTGCAAATCCCACAGGGGCGCTGCCTGGACGTCCTGCTGAACGGGCATGACGCGCCCCTCAACGGCGCCTGGGACGTCACGCAGAACGGTACCGTTATTGCCTCCTCCGGCCAGCCGAATGGCTGGGATGCAGAAGACGATCACACGGTCTACGGCGGCGTCACACTCACCATCCCGGCCAGCGCCGGGACGAACGCTAATTATGAGTTGCGCTTCGTTGGACAAGCCGCCGGTTCTGTTTCCTTTGCTGTCGCTCCGGCGGGGACCATCTCCACCGCCGCCATCCTGCGCCCGCTGACCCTGAGCCAGTCCGCCCTCGTCGGCGGCTCTTCGGCCGCCCTGACGGGAACGGTCAATCTGGACGCCCCTGCGCCGCGCGGCCAAGCACCGGACGCCGCCCATCCCGCCGGCGGCGTCTACGTCACCCTGACCAGCAGCAGTCCCGCCTTGACTGCTCCCGCGTATGTCTTCATCCCGGCGGGCCAGACCGGCGCGACGTTCAGCCTTGGCACGCAGACCGTCTCCACCCCGACCCCCGTTTCCCTGCTGGCCTCCTACAACGGCTACCGGGTCGCCGCCGAAGTCGTGCTCGACGCCACGACCGGCAGCGGGATTGGCACGGGCGGCGGAACAGGCGGGGGCGGCGTCGGACTTGGTGGCGGCCTCATCGTTACCACGAACCTGCTCACGCCCCCGACGAACCTGACCGCGACGGGCGGGGACGGCGTGGTGACGCTGAACTGGACGGCGGCGACCACGACCACCCAGTTGCCGATCACCTACAACGTCGCCCGCGCCCAGACCAAGTCCGGGCCGTTCACCCTGATCTTCCGCGGCCTCAGCCAGACCCAGTTCGTAGACAGGAGCGTCACCAACGGCACCACCTACTACTACTTCGTGAACGCCGCCCTGCCGCTGGGCGAAAGCAACTCGTCCAACGAGGCCGCCGCCACTCCATTGGGCGGCACGGTGGCCACGCCGAGCATCACGCCCAACGGCGGCGCGTTCCAGGACTCGGTCAGTGTCACCCTGGCGGATGCGACCCCTGGCGCGACCATCCGCTACACGCTGGACAGCTCCGCCCCGACCCCGGCCTCGCGCGCCTACAGCACCCCCTTCACGCTGACCGGCAACGCCACGGTGAATGCCTACGCCATGAAGAAGGGGATGTCCCCGAGCGCCGGCGCGGTCGCCGCGTTCACGGTCACGCCGAGCCAGCCCCTGACCTATATGCCCATCGCTTGCGGCCAGACCCTCCCCGGCAACATGACGGCGGGCGCCCCCTACTCGACCTTTCTGGGACAAGGCTACCACGCCGACGGCTACACCTTCCAGGGCACGGCTGGCGAGACCGTCACGCTCTCCATGAACTCGGCTGCATTCGACACCTACCTAGTTCTAAAGGACCCCTCGGGCAACGTGGTAGCCGTCAACGACGACAGCAACGGCACCACCAATGCGCAGATTGTCTACACCCTGCTGACCAGCGGCGCCTACACGGTCGAGGCGACCTCGTTCGTTCAGGGCGCGACGGGCGCCTACACCCTGGGCCTGGCCTGCTCCGGGAATAGCACAGCGGTCCCGCACTTCACGCTCACCTTGGGCGGCGCGAACGTCCCCCAGGGCGCCACGCCGCAGAGCATGCCCGCTCTGGACTACGGCAGTACCTCGGTTGGGGCCGCGATTAACAAGACCTTCACCATTACCAACACGGGGAACGCCGACCTGACCATCAGCCAGGCCAGCATCCCCGGCGGGTTCACGCTCGCCCAGACCATGAGCAGCCCGATCCCCGCTGGAAAGTCCAGCACGTTCGTGCTGCGCTTCGACGCCACCAACCCAAACGGCTACCCGCATCCCCAGACCGGCACGGTGAGCATCGTCAACGGCGACCCGTCGCAGAATCCGTTCACCTTCACGGTCACCGGCACGGCGAGCAGCGGATCGACCAGCAATAACCCCAAGGTGCCCCAGGGCGGATGCAGCACCTTCCCGGCCTACGGCTCTCCCTATCCAAACGGCGCTTATTGGTACGTCTTCAACCCTGCCGGGACCAAGATCGCTTCGGACACGGCGGCGGACGGCCCCGGCCCCGGTGGCTGGGCCGTCAGTTATGCGGCCAACAGCCTCACGGTCTGCGCGCCCGGCACCGCCCCGGTCGCCACCGGCTACCAGGCCCAGATCAGCATCTCCGGCCAAAACCCGTATACCGTCCAGCCGACCTCCTTCGACGTAGTGCCCGCGCCCAACGGCCTCGCCTCGCTGGGCCTTGCGCCGGACCCGGTCGTCGGCGGAACGGCAGCGCAGGGGACGGTGACGCTCGTGAGCGCCGCCCCGGCGGGAGGCGCGGTCGTGACCCTGTCCAGCGCCAACGCGGCCCTCGCTGCCGTCCCGGCCAGCGTCACGGTGGCTGCTGGCGCCACGAGCGCGACCTTCCCGGTCACCACGACCGGCGTCGCCACGGCCACCGACGTGGCGATCTCGGCGACCCTGGGCGGCACAGCCACCGCCACGCTGACCGTCTCGCCCGCGCCGGTCGCCGCTACTCCCGTCATCACGGGCACGAATGCCCAGGGCAACGTCATCCCCAGCGGCGGCCGCTTTAACGGCGCGCTGACTGTGACGATCCAGTCGGCGACGCCCGGCGCGGCGATCTATTATACGCTCGACGGCACCGCGCCCACGGCCTCGTCCGCCGTCTACACCGGCCCGCTGTCGCTGACGGCCACCACGACCGTCAAGGCGTTCGCCGCCCTGACCGGCTACGCCACCAGCGGCGTGGCGACGGCTACTTACACGCACAACGCGCCGCCCACGGTCAGCCTGACCGCGCCTGCGAATGGCGCGGCCTTCCACACCGGCGACAACCTAACCCTGAGCGCCACGGCGAGCGACAGCGACGGTACGGTCACTCAGGTCCAGTTCCTGGCTTCCAGCGGCGGCGGCAGTTATCTTGTCGGACGGAGCAGTTCCAACCCTTACACCATCGTCTGGGCCGGCGTTCCCGCCGGCGCCTACACCCTGACCGCCGTCGCCACCGACAATGACGGCGGCACGGCGACCTCCGCGCCGGTCACGGTGACGGTCAGCAACGGCCTGCGGACGACCCCGATCGCCTGCGGCCAGGGCTTCGCGGGTGCGCTGACGGCGAGCAGCGGCGCCTCCACCTTGCCCGGCTTTGCCGGCCACTACGCCGACCTGTACACGTTCGCGGGCAGCCCGAACTTGAGCGTCACGCTGTCGCTGAACTCGTCCGCCTTCGAGGGCTACCTGACGCTGCGGGACCCGTCCGGCAACGCCGTAGCCCAGAACGACGCCGGGAGCGTCGGCGGGACCGCGCAGGTCACCTACACGCTGCCGGCAAATGCCGCCGGCACCTACACGGTGGAGGTCACGACCTACGCGCCCGGCGTGACCGGGGCATACACGCTGCGACTGGACTGTAGCGGGGCTGGCAGCGTGCCTGGCATCGCGGTTTCGGTCACGAGCGGCGGGGTGACTTCTGCGGTCGCCAACAACGGCACGGTAGACTTCGGGCCGTCGCCCGTGGGGACGCCGGTGACAAAGACGTTCACCGTCACCAACACGGGCGGCGCGGACCTTGCGATCACTTCCTTTTTCGGCAGCAGCGGCCTGTTCGCCGCCACGACCTCGCCGTCCAGCCCGATCCCCGCCGGCCAGTCCACGACGTTCACCGTGCGGTTCACCCCGGACAGCAACGGGGTGAAGACCGGCACGGTCACGCTGGGCAGTAACGTGGCCTCCGCCAACCCCTTCACGATCAACCTGACTGGGACGGGTGGGACCGGCACGGCGCTCGCCGTCACCGGCCTCGCCCTCAGTCCGGCCAGCGTCCCCGGCGGCGCGTCCAGCACCGGCACCGTCACCCTGAGCGGGGCAGCCCCGGCGGGCGGCCAGACGGTCAGCCTGACCAGCAGCGCGGCGGCAGCCTCCGTCCCGGCTTCCGTTGTGGTGGCCCAGGGCAAAACCACGGCCACCTTCACGGTCGCCACCACTGCCGTCGCCGCTCAAGCCACGGCCACGGTCACTGCCGCCCTGGGCACGTCGGGGCAGCCCGGCTTCAGCAGCCAGAGCGCGACGCTGACGATCACCGCCGCGGGGACCGTGCCCACGGTCACTCTTTCGGCCAACCCGACAAGCGCGGCGGCTCCCGCGAACATCACGCTGACGGCCACCCCGACGGCTACGACGGCGGGGGCCACGGTCGCGAAGGTGGAGTTCTTCCAGGGGACAACGAGAATCGGGCAGGTTAGCGCAAGCCCCTACACGTTCGTCTGGCAGAGTGTGCCGGGCGGCAGCTACAGCCTCTCGGCGAAAGTGACGGACAGCAACGGGCTGTCCGGCACGTCCAGCCCGGCGGTTGCCGTCACCGTGACGACGGCGCCGGCCGCGACCGCGCCGGTCATCAGCCCTGCCGCCGGCGCCTACACCGGACTGGTCCGGGTGACGATCACCGACACGCAGGCCGGGGCCGCCGTCTTCTACACGACGGACGGCAGCGACCCGACCCCGGCTTCGCCGCTGTACCGCCAGCCGCTGCTGCTGACGTCGACGACGACCGTGAAGGCGAAGGCGTTCGCCACCGGCGACAGCGCCAGCACGACGGCCAGCAGCCTCTACACGATCACGGCGGGCGCGGCGACGACGCCGACGGCCGGCATCACGGCACCCGCAGACGGCGCGGAGATCACCGGCCCGACGGCCGTGACGGCCGGCCTGACCAGCAGCGTGGCGATCAGCTGGGAGATGGACTACCAGCGCCAGGGCGATGCCGCCTGGACGCCGTTCGCGTCCGGCACTCAGCCCGGCAGCGGCGCGATTTCGGGACCGCTTGACACGACGCTCCTGCTGAACGGTCAATACCAAATCCGCCTGCTGGCGGTAGACGCGAATGGCCAGCAGGCATTCGACCAGATCATGGTCGTCGTCAAGGGCGACCAGAAGGTGGGCTACTTCACGCTGTCCTACACGGACATGACGGTCCCGCTCGCCGGCATGCCGATTTCGGTCACGCGCACCTACGACAGCCGCAACAAGAGTGCGGGCGATTTCGGGGTGGGGTGGACGCTGAGCACGACCCAGGTCTCGTTCCAGAAGCGTGAAGTGTCCGGCTTCGACTGGGTTCAGGTGGGCTCCAGCTCTTACAAACTACTTGCCGTCCGGCCTCACTTGCTCACCTTCACCCTGCCGAATGGGGACGTGTACAACTTCGCAGAAACGCTGGAGCCGAACCAGCGGTCGTACTACCCGCTGGATTCGACGGACGTCCACTATCAGCAGGTCTCCGGCCGACCCGCGTCGCTCGTCCCCCTCGACCAGAACCCGACGGGGGTGTATGTGGCCTCCATCCGCTCCAACACCGATCCCAACACCAGCGCCAGCGCCATAGAACTCTATGAGGACGCCGACCTGAACGCGATCTACGACCCCCAGCGGTTCCAGCTCACGCTGGCGAACGGCACGAAGGTGGTGGTTGATAAGCTCGGCGGCCTGATCAGCATCACCGACAGGAGCGGGAACGTCGTCAACTTCAGTCCCTCGGACATCCAGAACATCGCCGGAACACAGGACATCAAGATCAGCCGCCTGAACGGACTCATCTCCAGCATCACCGACCTGAACGGGAAACCATTCTCCTACGCCCAAGATGCCAGCGGCAACCTGGGCAGCGCCACGGACCGCAACGGCAACACCACGACCTATGACTATGACGCCCTGCACAACCTGACGGCGATCCACACCCCGGACGGGAATCTGCCCCTCGCGAACTACTACTATCCGGATGGGAGGCTGAACTACAGCCTCGACGCCAACGGGAACCGGGTGAAGTACGATTATTCTTCCACCCTGGAACCC
>JAABUQ010010060.1_pt1 | contig 12530 bp, 20 predicted proteins | sample 5560001 | NCBI WGS metagenome assembly JAABUQ01 (sample SAMN10711888, study PRJNA513371) | rock metagenome | isolation source: Antarctica rocks | place: Antarctica: Victoria Land, Finger Mt nord | collected 2015-12-18 | reverse complement strand
CCCGGGGGCGCACCCAGCAGCCCGGTGGCGCAGCCCTGCAGCGCGAGCGCGGCGCCGGCGGAGGTGGCGGAGTGCATGCAGATGCGCAGCAGCTGCTTCTCGCCGCGGCAGAACGCGTACTGCGGCAGGCTGCAGTCCAGCGGCTCGTCCGGGTGCTCCGTGCTCAGGCTCATGGCCAGGTAGGGCTGCAGCGCCTGCGAGCGCCTCACAGAGTTAAGGTTAGGGCGGCAGGCTGCAGTCCAGCGGCTCGTCCGGATGCTCCGTGCTCGGGCTCATGGCCAGGTAGGGCTGCAGCGCCTGCGGCGCCCCGCCCGGCTCTGCCGCCTTGGCATTTGTGATAATGGCGCCGCTGAGCCGGTCACGACTGTTGGCTGCGCCAAGGACGGCCGCAGCGCCTGCATCATCGACATCTTGCAACCCCAAACGCGCTCAGGCCCGCCGAGTCACTCGTTGATGCGGGAGGTAGGCAGAGCGTGCTCACATGGCAGGCCGGCGCAGGCCTGCCGTGTGAGGTGACGCCGGACCCCGCACCGCGATATCTGGGCGGCGGCTTGCGCCGCAGGAGAGGACGCGACTCGCGCTGGCACACATAGAAGAGGAGGGGTGGCTGCATGTCTGCCACTCATCGTGCACGCTCTCAACGTGCCCGGCAGCCCCGCAACAGAGAGTGAGCGAGCTCGCACCGCATCCCGCGATCCAAGCTCACGGCCGACTGTGCGACCATGTCGCAGGCGGGCCGCGCATATATAGGGATAGGATGAGGGTAGAGGGCATGCGCACCGCGGCGCGCCCCGCGTCGCTGGGCGGCTCGTACTGCGCCAGGTGCCCGAGCGCGATGCCGACCGCCAGCCGGTCCAGCAGCGGCAGCTCGGCCGCGCACAGCTCGGCGAGTGGGCTGTCGCCGCAGCCGCGGTATGCGGCCAGCGTGGCCTCGATGTCGTCCAGGCGGCCCGCGTGCACGTGCAGCACCCACCACATCGCGCTCGAGCGCACCACTGGCGCGCCGGCGCGGCCGCCGCGTCAGGGCGCCCGGCCAGCGGCAGGGGCGGGCGCTTACCGAGGCATGCAGGGCGGCCAGTGCCCCAGCACCCAAAGTGCACACTCACCACAGCAGCACACCGCCGAGGAATGCGCTCCAGCATGCGCTCGCTGCTCGCAGCATCTGTCTGGTAGAGAAGCAGCGTATGGTGTGCCCTACGTTCGGCTGCCATAAGGTGTTTAAATCTGCCGCCCATGGTGTGCAGGCCCGACGGCTCACCGGCCACGCCGAAGAAGAGCGCCGACGCGATCCAGACCAGGTCCGGCCACTTGGCCGCCGCCTCCAGCGTCGTCACCGTGCTGACGGCCAGGCTCGCGATGACCAGCTGCTGGAACACCAGCCCCAGCCGGTTGATGCCCTGCCGCCCGCGCGCGCGCCCAGCTCAGATGCCGGGCACGCAGGGTGGCAGGCAGGTCGGTTGATGCCCTGCGGCTCACACGCGCGCCCGGCTTGGCGCCGGCGACGCAGGGCGGCAGGCAGAACGGCAGCGCGCACAGCCCGGTGGAGCACAACGTCTGGGCATGCGCGCTTGTGGTTATAGCGCTTGACCCTATCCTAAACCTAACCCTACCCTAAGAAGGGAGCGGCGGCGGGGGGCGGCGCGCCCGGAAGACGTAGGCGAGCTGGCGCGAGGACGAGGTGGCGACGCGGCCGAACGGCCGCGCGCAGTAGAGGATGAGGCACGCCATCAGCAGCGTGTCCACCGGGCGCGCCACGCCGCCGACCGTCAGCTCGCGGAAGAAGGCCGCCGCGCCGCCGGCGGCCGCCTCGTGGTGCCCCTCGCCCGCATCCTGCGCGGCGCGCGCGCGTCTGTCACGGCGCCGTTCAGCGGCAGCTTTCTGAGCGTGTGCTGCCACACGGCTGCCAACTCACGGTGGCATGCAGTGCCCCGCCTGCACGTACAGGCTCTTTCCCTCAGCGCTCCGCTGCGGACCAACAGCGGTTCACTCCAGGCTGTCAGGGAGGCCGCTGCGCGGCCTTGTGCGCCAGGCCTGGCGCCAGCCACTGCTGCTCGTGGTATTTTGCAGGCCTCCTGGAGTGAGCAGTCAAAACTACGTTTCAAAGCTTCTGCGCTACACTGGCCCTCAGCATCTCCTTGCAGACAGCGTTCGCTGCACAGCGCCTCACCCGCCGCCCGCCTGGCGCAGCGTGACTCGAGTGTTCAAAGCTCTGCACAACCTGCCAGGTTGCATTTATGAAATGCCCAGGCCGGTGCCCCATCTTGTAGACTAGGGCCAGAATCCCAGCCTGGAAGCGACACCAGTGAGGAGGGCGCACCTTGGCGACCACGCCCAGCACCGTGGCGCCCGCGACGACGATGAAGCTCCAGCCGCACTGCTGCATGGTCGCGTGCAGCGCAGAGAAGCGCTTGATGTGCGCTTCTGTGAAGCTGTACGCCCCCACAAGCTCCTCCTCCAGGAAGATGGAATCCGGCGCATCGGTGCTCGCAAGGGGCGCAGCAGGCCCGCCCGGGGCATCGCCCCTCCGCTCTGTCGTCTGGAGCGCGGAAACCCTGGCGCGCCTGGAGGCGCGCGGCCTGGCCCTGGCTGGCTGCGGCGCGCGCAGCGACCTGCAGCCGCAGCTCACGCTGAAGCGCGCAGGCAGGTTGCAGGCCATGCACCGCACGGTGGTCGGTCAGAGCGCTCTGTGTCAAGGCTGCACTCAGGGGTAGAGGCAGGCAAGGCTAGACAGAGGTTGGTGACACAAGAATCGCCCTCTTGTGCTTCTTTGCTCTGCGGGCAGGTTCAACCTTGGAAACCCCATTTCGGGCCTGGGGTTGAGGCTCAATCTGGGCAAAGGGCCTTCATCGTTCATCATCACTGACCAGCGGATCTTGCCGAGCATGGCACTGCCGGTTGCCTTCTTATCATAACAGCGTGTCACCTGAGCAGCCCTAGCTGGCTGCAACAGGCTTTTAACCTGACACGCCTGGGTGCGCCAGCACTCTGAGAGCCTTTCCTGCCAGTGCTTGACATCGCCTGCATGCCTGAATGCCTGATACACTGTGGCACAGTTTCAGTAATTTTACATGATCGCCTCAAACCTGCCTACACTTCATTGCCACTGCAGAAAGGGCAGAATGGGTTGCACCCATGCATCGGCCACCTGCGGCAGGTCATGGCGAGCAAAGGACTTGGCTGCACGCCCAGCTTGCTTGGCTACCGCTCGGGCAGGATCGGGTTCCCGTAGGCAGCTGTGTCTTGCCTGATACAGCCTGCGACATTCATTTTCGAAAGTCTGTCATCGAAAGGCGCACTCTGCCCCACTCTTGTACGCCTTGAAGCGCATAAACAAGTGGCGCTTCCAGGCGAGTACGCATGCTCGATGGAGGTTTTGACAGACTGTATCAGCCAGCCAGCCAATGCTGCCTAGGGCACCCCGATGCTGCCCGAGCGGCAACCAAGCAAGTTTTAGACAATACCTGGTGGCCCGCGAGCTGCGTGCGCGCGGCAGCCGCCGTTGCCAGCGCGCCGTCCGCCGCCCGCTGCGCAGCGGCCGCGGCGTCGCGCTGGGTGTCCAGCTCACCCTCCGCGCACTGCAGGCGCTCGCCGGCCGCGGCCAGCTGGCGCTCGAGCTGCCTGCATGCGGCAGTCGCGCACGCAGCTGGAGGGCCAGCTGGGCACGCTGCGCGCTGAGGCGGCGGTCGCGCGCACGTAGCTCGAGGGCCAGCTGGCAACGGCCGGCGAGCGCCTGCAGTGCGCGGAGGGCCAGCCGCAGACCCAGCGCGCCGAGGCAGCGGCCGCGCAGCATGCGGCAGAGGGCCAGCTGGCAACGGTGGCCTGGCTGTCCTTATAAAAACCTAGCTGCCATGGTCGCTGGGGCACACAGTGCGCTCTCAGCGGCACATCGGTGCTCTGGTCAGCGGGAGCCAGACAGCTCCGTTGGACCAGCTGGCCTGGGAACAGCGCTGACCCATGGGCAGAAGCGCCGCAGCAAGCCAGCTCGGTGCGCAGCTGCCCATAGAGCGCTTGCTTGACAACCCGGCATGCAGGCGCATAACGGATGAGGCAGCAGGGCTGCAAGTCACAGCTGCGGCGCTGCCAAGGCCCAGCTGCCGCATGCGGGGCGCGCATGCGGGCTCAGCCGCCGAGGCGGGGCGCGTTCAGCGGCCACTGACGCGCGAGCCCGGCATGCGCGGCTGGGCCCTTGCACAGCCAGCTCTGCCGGCCGGCGCCAAGGCCCCGCCCGCGGCGCCTGCTGGCAGGCACATGTCATGTGCCCGCTCCGCCTGGCGCTGGGGCTGGGCGCATCGCAATGCCGTGTCAAACAAAGCAGCAAGTTATCCAGGCCAAACAAGTACGCACGCACCTTGCGCCCAGCTCGTCGCCCGCTTGGCCAGCCAGCGGGGCGCGCGGGCAGGCAGCGGGCCCGAGTGGCCCGGCGCGCACACGGGCAGCCTGCGCCCCGGGGGTCTGGAGCGTTGTGCAGAAGCGCGCGTTGGAGGGGCTGCCGGGCCGGCCTTGTCACTGGTGGATGCCATCATGCGAGCTTGGGCGCCAGGGCGGTCCACAAGTGTTGCAAGCCGCAGCGCAAGGTCCCCTGCCTGGAAAGCTTGGGTCGGCGGCGACCGGCCCGTCCAGGTGCACTCGCACTACCCGGACGCCATCCTGTGGCTAGCAGGCCCCAGGCAGTGCGGGCCGCAGCCCTGCCTGTCTGGGCTGCCGTGCTCGTGCGGTGTGCGGCTACGCGGTATGTAGCCGACCGCACAGCAATCCAAGCACGCGGGCCGAGCAGGCAAGGCTGTAGACCGCACTGCTGGGGCCTGCCAGCCATAGGATGATGTCCGGGTACTGCGGGCGCGCCTGGATGGGCCGATCGCCATGCCAGCTGGCCCCAGGTAGGGGCAGCCGACCTTGTGCTGCGGCCTCCGCTCGCGTGCCGCCCTGGCGCAAAAGGTCGCATGCAGGCATGCCCTGGTGCCCATGGCCTGCGCGACAGCCCTTTCAGCCTGCGCTTCAGCACCAATCTCCAACTCCTGGGGCAAGCACTGCCCTCTGTGTGTGCTGGGCCGCATGGGCGGGCCCCACCGCCTCACGTCTTTGCCGCATGGCCCAGTAGCGCTCGCATGCGTCGCCGGAGCGCTTTGGTGCTTGATGCGCTCATGCTTGCCTTCATGTAGGTTGGCAGCGCGCCTTCTCACCATGAACCATGTGTTAAAAGACACGCAAACAGCTGTTAGGGTGCAATGCTCGCCTCCGCCATTGAGGAACAGCAGGTGGAGGAGGAGGACATGTACGAGGAAAGCTACTTCCGCTCAGCGTCCCTGGCTGCTTTGGCGTCCCTGCAAAGCAACATACCGTGCGGATGCGCACAATAGGTATCCTGCGTTGCAGGGCACGCCTAACTTAGGCGGCCTAAGGCTGCCAGGGACGCCTGAGCGCAAGTTGCTTTCCTTGTACCTGCCCCCATACCAGGAACACCTGTGCCGTGTGCGAGTTGTAGCCCAGTTCGGCAACAAGTGCACCCGGGGTCGCACCGGACAGCCAGTCAGGCGATGCGCCGCAAGTGCGCTCGCGAGCGGGCTTGGTCAAGGTGATGAGCGCCTTGATGACGTTGGCTGTGGACAGCGCCCCATTCCACAGCTGCTGGCGGGGACAGCCCTAATATTCATGCCTGCAGGCACCGCAGCAGAGGGGGTGCTGTGCGGTGCACAGGCATGTGACTGCGCTGCTGGACTGCGCGCGCATGCTCCCTCTTCCAAACAGAGCTTCAGCTGCACCAAACGCAGAGCGCATGCATGGCCCATCCTTGCAGTCGCTAGTATTTAAGCAAGTTTCGTCATTTATCCTGCTACAAGTTAACTTCTTTAGCATACACATACGGCAAATCACATACGGTGCATCCTCTCCACATGGCATGCGAGACACAACCCTCTGGGCAGACCACACCTGCAGCCTGTCACGTTGTATGTCACAAGGCTGCACATGTGTTGCGTGCAAAAGTGCGCTTTTCATGATAAAGAAGTGACCTGAGGACTGGGTGCACTTTCGCTCATTGACTATGTCACAAGGCTGCACAGGTGTTGCATGCACTTTTGCACGCAACACATGTGCAGCCTTGTGACACAGTCAATGTGCAAATGCACACCTCGTCCTCAGGTCGCTTCTTCTTCATTAGATGCGCAAACTTTGCGTACAGGTGCCCGCTCCTGACGTGACGTCACAGATTGTCGCAGGCCAGCCTGTCATCCAGGCCCTTAACAACGACAGACAAGTTTTGAAGCAGGCAGCCAGTGGCCAGTTGTGTGCGACGCAGGAGCAGCATGACAGGCGCCCCCTGCAGCCTGTTACATCATTGCACACATGTCTGACATGTCAGCACCGCAAGCTTGTCCCTTTTCACGCACTGCAGGCCGGGAGCGATGCAGGCTGTGCGCGCCGCTTGACGGTGCTGGGGCCCCCTGCCTAGGAGTCCAAGGTGCCAAGCACGGGTGCGCACTCCAAGCCCACACCGCAAGCCCAGCCTGCTGCCAGCACCTTCATGGTTGTGGGCGGCCCGTATCGGAGGCTCTCAGCAGCTGTCGAGGCGGAGCGCCCTCACACGTGCTGTCGTGCTGGGCGGACTGCAAGCTGCTGCCAGGGAGCGTGCAGGCGTCTAGGGGTTGTCTGCACCTCACCCATGTGAGGGCCAGCAGGACCAGGTGGCAGGCATCGGCGAGTGCATCAAGTTCAGCGGCGCGGAAAATATTGGCATGCTTGGCTAGGCCAAGCATGCCAGACCAAGCACCCTAAACCTTTTACCATGTGGAAGACTGAAGGCTAGCTAACCTGCTTTACAAACAGCTCGTCGGCAGACATCCGCATGTTGGCTGATGCATGCATGTAGATTGTTCTAATAGTGTTTCAGCATTGACTTATCATACTTCAAGTATGTGTCTTAGCCAGCTTTTGCAATACGCCTGCCATCGAGCAAACATTACAGAAAACTCATCAAGCCGCTTCAATGCATGAATGGATCACAGCCGTGCGTCAGCCTTGAAACACGATGACTGCCGAGGAAACCCTCTCATGTGAAGAACAGGACTGCAGAAGAATGCAGAAACCCTGACAACGCACGTTCAACAATGAAGCAGGTCCTGTCCGCTCAGGCATCACAAGCCGTGTGGTCTGCTATGCCTCGCAGGGTCAGCGTGGCGCGTAATTGCAATCCACCAAGCTCCACAGATCCGCAGGCGGCAGGGTCCATATGCAGCCCTTTGGTTGCTGCCACCGCTCACTCCAAGGCCTCCTTCGCGTCCCTTGCCACCGACGCCGCGGCGTCGTTCACTGCCGTGCCGGCAGCCTGCGCAGAGCCACGCGCGCGCTTTAGCGTGCCAGGCACTGCCGCCCTTGCTCTGGTTCACGCAACGGCGCCCGACGGCGGCAGCACCTCATGCATGCCCAAGAGTCACCTGAAATCCGCTGCCCAGCCTCCCTGACCGGCACATCCCACGACCGCACCCGGCATGTGCGGCAGAGCACACTTTTGCGTGCAAGAAGCACTGCGCAGAAAGCACCCTGCTGCCCATGCTGCGCTCAGGAGCCGGTCTGCATGCAGCGCACAGTCACTTGGACCCGGGGGCTGGAATGACGAACATCATGCAGCACACATGTTTAAGCGAGTCCTTAAACCTGGCAGGCCCACCAGCAACACCAGGGCTCCCCGCGCCCCACCGCTCATCAGCTTGGGACCTTCTGCCGCAGGCCGCGCGCCTGCACCACGCCGGCCACGTCGCGCGCGGCGCCCTCCGCGGCGGCCGCCGCGCGGTCGGACATGTGGCCGCGCTTGTGCGGGTTGCGCCGGTAGATGGACGCCGTCAGCGCGGCCGCGTAGGTGGACCACATGTAGTAGGGCACCAGCGCGTAGGCCGCGTTCGGGCTGACCTTGTGGAACTCGACCAGTGTGGCGGTCAGCACGCCCAGCAGCGCTGCGCCGCGCGGGCCCGGCCGGAGCGTCTGGCCCTACCCTACCCTAACCTCGATCAGCGTGGCGGTCAGCACGCCCTGCAGCGCTGCGCCGCGCCGCCGCGCCCGCGCGTCAGGCCGGGTACACTAGGGCTGCACTACACTTCGGGCTCCACTACGGCGACACTTAGGGCTGCAAGAACAGCATCTCTGCCGGGTCCCACGCCGGGCAGCCATGCAGGTGTCAGCCGCTGCCGCTCCGTGCAGCAAGCAACAGTGCTTCATACAATACGGATTAAAACCATGTGGTGCATAGGGGGCGGCTGCGCAGGTGCGGCACCCGTGATATCGGCCAGAGCCAGGCCGATCTCCTTCTTCACGAAGAACAGGGGCGACCAGGCAAAGTTGAGCGCCAGCTGCACCGCGTACAGGCCGAGCGGCAGGCCCCCCAGGCCCGTGTGCTTCCACACCTCCCGGCTCGCCAGCCCCATCACGGTGTACAGCACGGTCCAAACCTGCGCCCCGCGCGAGCAGACTGCAGGAGCCAATTGCTAGGCTAGTGGGGTGCTTGAGAGAGTGGACTTGCTACGAAATTAAAAATGAGGTCGTGCCGCAGGCAAGCGCCGCTCCCATCAGCCGCACAGATCTGCGGTGTGCACTCACCGGGCCAAATACCCAGCCCGGCGGCGTCCAGGACGGCTTGTCCAAGCGCTTGTACCAGCCGTTCACTTCATCCTTCACGCGCAGGCCGGTCGCGAACGAGATGCCCAGCAGGGGGACCACGGCCACCGCCTGCACATTGGCTCAGCAGTTACGCGGTTGTTTTATGCAGAGAGAGCCGCCAAGGACCAACGCCAGCAGACAGCGCACCACAGACAGCCCAGCGCCCATCTTGAAGTGCTTGAACGGCCGTTTGGTGGGAAGGCTGTCTGTGCTGAGCTGTTTTGGCTGGAATGAGGCGTGTGAAGTGCACTACCTGTGCTCTGTGTTTCACAGCTTGCTCTCTACACAGTTGGAAGTGTTGCTGGGTACATTAGAGAACGGCCTCTGTGGTCCTGATGTCACAGCAGAGGGCCACATGTACACAAGTTACAAACGCTTCCTACCTAAGAAGACCATTTGCACTTCAGACAAACCCATGCACATGCCATGCACGCGCCCTAGTTGATGGGGATCAACCGGCCCCTTCCTGCGAGCAGGCCCACAGAAAAGAGCGTCAGCCACCTGGAGGCACAACATGTGGGACTCGAGAAACCGCACATCTGCTGCCACACTCTGCATGCAGGGCAGATAGGGTGTAGTAAAGCCCGCCGGACGCCTAGACGCGCGAGCGCACAGACCGGCTCACAGTCTGGCCGCGCACCTGCTCGTGCAGGGTCGGGGTCGCCCCCCGCGCCGGCCACGCCGTTCGCCGCCGCCGGGCCCGCGCCGCCGCCCGCCCCGCCGCCGCCCAGCCCGCCGCCGCCCGCGCCTACGTCGGCGAAGCCAGGCACAAGCGGCGGCGGCGGCCGCGGCGCCGCCGCGACCGGCCTGATCGAGTCGTCGGCCGGGAACAGCAGCGCGAGCAGCGCGGGCGTGCGCAGCGGCCGCCGGCCCGTGATGCGCGGGTACACGTCCTCCAAAAAGTAGTAGCAGTGCCCTGCAGCGCACAGGATCAGGGTTAGGGCAATGGCTGCCTGTCGGCCATGCCCGCAAGCTCCCTCTGCCAGCCTTGGCCCCGCAGGCCACGGCAAGCCAGTGGCTGCCGATTACACAGAGCTGCTGCGCCAGGCTGGACATCCGCAAAGCGAGACTCGAGTCAGCAGACTTGACCTGCTACGCAAAACCAGCCAATGCCAGCCTCAAAACTGCGCTGCAGCGGCAGTGGCGGCGGCGGGGCGGGGCGGCACCGGCGACCATGCCGAGCAGGTCGACCACGGGGCTGCTGCGCAGCACGACGCTGAACGCGAGCAGCACCCAGGGCAGGTAGGGCGCCGTGAAGTTGAAGATGCCCAGGAAGCTCAGATTGACATACTGGTGCCGCCGGCCCCACACGTACACCTGCGCGCCGGCGCTGCGCTCAGGAGCGCGCCCGCGGCGCCCAGCCAGGGGGCGCCGGGCCTCTTGTCCGCTCCCGCCGGCGGGGCCGCGGCGCGCACCATCATGAACGTCAGCGAGGAGCCCAGGAACTGGATGTTCACAAACGGCGCGATGACCGTGAGCAGCGTCCCGCCTGCGCGCGGCGCACGGCGCGCGTCGGGCGGCGCCGGGCGCGCCTCGCCGCTCGCCTCGCACGGAGCAGGGGCGGGCAGGAGCGCGCGACCGCGGCGCGGGCGCGGGCTGGAGCACAGGGCGGGGGGCGCGCCGAAGATGAGCATATACAGGAAGTCCGCGCTGCGCCCCCGGAAGCAGCCCTCCTCCAGCGCCTTGCTGTACTTAATCAGGAAGAACATGTGGAAGACAAAGTCCAGGCCTGCCGCAGGGGGTCCCCGCCAGCGTCAGGCTCGGGCCGCAGTCGGGCGACCCGGGCAGCAGCAGCGCGTCTGCATCCACTCGGCCCGCGCACGCCGGCAGCAGGCTTAGGCCGCAGCCGGGCGACCCGGGCAGTAGCAGCGCGTCCCCGCCCGCGCGGCCCGCGCACCCAGGCTCCCGAAGAAGAGGAAGTTGGTAAAGAGCCGCCAGACCTCATACTTCTGGAAGATCAGCCGCGCGTTGAAGTACATGCTGAAGGGCGTGATCACCTGCGCGCCGGCCGCGTTCGTCGGGCTGCATGCGGAGCGCCCCGAACAGGCGGCAGCTCTAGAGTCGGAGCCGGCGCTCCCAGGCCACCGACAGGCTGGTCCTGGGGGCGCTCACCTCGAGCGCGCATCCTGCTGTGGTCAGGAAGCACAGCGTGACGTACGTGCGCGTGATCAGCGGCAGCTGCAGCGCTCAGCAAGTCAGTCGGCACGGCCTTGCAAAGTGTTTGCCATAGCGCACGCGACAAGCTCGCAGGCGGAGGTGTGCAACGCACCTGCTTGTACCAGTCCTCCAGTGACTGCCCCCAGACACGCTCAGCTCAGTACTCGGCCACACCCAGCAAGCGCGTGAGCGGGCTTGGGAGCAGCACGCACCATCAGGGCAGGCGCTCAGTTGAGGCACCCTGGCCAGGAGGCGCTGCCAGCGCCGGTCGAGGCGCAGCGACCCTCTGCCTTTGACAGGTCAGTACAAAGCACCCAGCGCTGGCCCGCAGGCAGCTGTCTCCTGGTTTCGTCGGCGTGGAAGCTTGTTTTCGACGAGCAGGTCGGTTGCGTCAGAAGTGCAGTGCCGCAGGCGCCAGGCAAAGCAAGTTGAGTCGCTTTGGCAGCTTCAAAGCCAGGACTCTCCTTGGTCGGTTTCCAGGGTAGATCGGGGAAGAGGGTTCAGCAGCGGCGTAGTAATGGCGGTTGCGCATGAGCATGATGATCAAATGATGCTCCGAGAAGTGCATGTGTGGTGGATGCATGTGCAGAACCGCAGGCGCTCAAATGGCTTGTATCTGTTGCCGCGCACCCGCACGTTTCGGACCAGCGCTGCCCAAATCGCTCGCACGGGGGCAGGCGCGCAGGTGGAGTGCTCCTGAAATTAAAGGACGTCACTTCATCTCTGGCTACCACGCAGGCCGCTGCACAATGTGCCTGATGTGGCTACCCCACCTACCAAAATGCCGGACTCCAGCGAGGCGCGGGTCGGCCCCGGCCAGCGCTGTGCGGCACGTAGACCGCCTGCGGCGGGGCCATGCGCTGGTCCACAAACATGCAGCCATGCAGATCATCGCTCATCGCTGCATCATCACCTCACAACCCAGTCGATTGCCCTCAATTGTACACACGCCAGGCACACAACGCCCGGGTGCCCTCTCCAGCACCCCGAGCTCTACCGGGCGCATGCGCGCGTGAAACGCCAGAGCCGCCCCGCAACACCCTTGGTCGCTCAGAACGCATTACTACTCACACATGCTGCATCCCTGGTCACCACGCTCAACGGGCATGCGTCCAATCCCATGCCTCATGACCCCGCGGCGCCTCGCCGTCGTCGCCACCGCCTCGCCCAGGCATGCGGCCTTTCCGGGACAGCGCGCCTGGCGCTCCGCAAACCGCGCCGGGCAGCACGCGCCCTCTCCGGGGCGGCGCGCCTAGCGCCCCGCGGCCGCGCCGGGGCAGCATGTGCGCCCCCCGGGGCAGCGCGCCCAGCGCAGCGCCTAGCGCCCCGCGGCCGCGCCGGGCAGCACGCGGAAGTCGACCTCGTCCTCGCGGATGTGGTGCTGCCGCAGCCAGCCGCGCAGCAGCTCGCGCGGGTACTGGTGGAACATGACCACACGGTAGCGCGGCGCGCCGCCCGGCAGCGCGCCGCTGGCGCGGCCGGTCGCCGAGCCTGCCCGCGGCCCGAGGCCCAGGCCCGGCGGCGAGCCGCCTGCGGCGGCACCGCGCCGCGCGGCCGCGCCGTCGGGCGACGCGACGAAGCGGGGCGTACCGGCTGCGCCGCCCGCGGTGAGCACCGAGTCCGACGCGCGCAGGCCCTGCTCCTGCAGGCGCCGGCGCGCGCGCGCGGCCGAGCCTGCATGGCGCGCTGGCGTCGCGTCCTGCGCGCGCGGGGCGCGGGGTTTGTGC
>JAABUQ010010059.1_pt1 | contig 12531 bp, 9 predicted proteins | sample 5560001 | NCBI WGS metagenome assembly JAABUQ01 (sample SAMN10711888, study PRJNA513371) | rock metagenome | isolation source: Antarctica rocks | place: Antarctica: Victoria Land, Finger Mt nord | collected 2015-12-18 | reverse complement strand
GATCCACCCAGGCGTCCATGTCGGCGGCCCCGTTCAGGAGCGATGTTGTCGCACAGTCGTTCCTCAGGGCGCGACTTTATCGCGGGGGTCCCGTGCGGGCCACCTGGAGATGTGGGTAATTGAAAGGTCGATCGGACGCTTACGGACGACCCGTCCGGCTCCCGCCGGCGCAGCATCGCCGGCTTGCCCCCGTTCAGCGGATCGGGGCCGCGTCGGCCTCGCGGCGCCAGGCGACGGCCAGGCGGTCGAGGCCGGCGAAGGCGCAGAGGTCGGCCAGGTCGAGGCGGGCCGACGGGTCGTCGGGGCGGGCGAGGTCGGCGGCGAGGCGGGGGACCAGGGCCGACGGGTCGAGCCGCTCGCGGAGGGCGTCGACCCGGGCCGCCTCGCGGGCCGCGAGGTCGGCCCGGCCGAGGGCCCGCTCGGCCCGGGCGAGCAGCGACCGGGCGCGCCAGTCGTGCGGGAGGTCGGCCAGCGCCCGCGCGACGGCGGCGGCGGCGAGGTCGGGGCGGCGGGCCTGGTCGAGCTGCCAGCGGGCGTCGAGGCGGTGATAGCGGCCGTCGCGGTCGGCCTCGGGCCAGGCGTCGAGCGCGGACCGGGCCCGCTCGGGCTCGCCGGCCTCGGTCAGGGCGACGACCAGGGCCTCGCGGGCGGCGGCCCGGCCGGGGTCGCGGCCCAGGAGGCCGTCGAGGGTCGCGATCCAGCCGGCGAGGTCGGCCTCGCCGGGCCGGGGCATCGCGGCGGCCCGGCGACGGCGGGCGACCGCGGCGTCGGCGTCCCCGGGGTCGGCCGCGGCCCAGCGGTCGACCCGGGCGCGGGACCGGTCGTCGGGCAGGTCGTCGAGGGCGTCGCCCGGCAGCAGCAGCGCCAGGGTCAGCTCGCGGAGGATCGGCCGGCGGGCCCCGGGCCCGACGGCCCCGTACGCCTCCCAGCCGACCCGCAGGGCCTCGGTCGTCCGCCCCTCGGTGCGGAGGATGTCGAGGCGGAGCCTCCAGGGCTCGGGGTCGGCGGGGTCGGCCCGGCAGGCCCGCGCTAGCGCGGCCTCGGCCTGGGCCGCGAGGTCGATCGCCAGGCAGGCGCGGGCCTCGGCCAGCCAGGTCCGCCCGCGCGCGGCGGGCGTCCGGTTGAGCGACCGCCAGGCGTCGCGGGCCGACGGCCAGTCCCCCGCCGCCTCGGCCGCCTCGGCCCGGGCGCGGAGCCGGGCCGGGTCGTCGGCCGCGAGCCGCCAGGCCCCGACGCCCAGGCCGACGGCGACCACGGCCGCGACGCCGACGGCCGGCCACCCCGGCCGGCGTGCGGGCCATCGGGCCCCGGGTCGCGCCGCCGGGGCGGGCCGTGACGGTCGTCGGGGGGCGGTGCGGCGGGGCATGGGCGGGCGGCCTCGGGCCGGTCGGTCGGTCGGTCGCGATCGATCCCTAGCCGTCGGCCAGGCCGAACAGGTGGCGGACCGCGCTGACGAGCGGGTGCGGGTGGCCGCCCGGCGGCGGGTCGGCGTCGGCGGCCGAGCGGAGCGCGGCGCGGGGGTGGTGGAGGAACTGGTTCTGGAGCCGTCGCATCGTGTGCTCGATCGCCTCGCGGTCGGCGTCGGTCAGGCCCGGGCACCGGGCGTAGAGCGCCTCCTGCTCGCGGAGGCGGACCGCGTCGGCGTAGTCGCCGAGCTGGCGGAGGATCGCGCCGGCGTGCCGCTGATGACGGAGCGCCGCGAGGCACTCGGCCGTCTCGCGCTCGATGATCGCCAGCGCCGGGTCGACCTTCACCTGGCGGCTCGCCCGGTTCGCCTCGGTCTGCGCCTTGAGGTCGTCGACGTGGTAGAGCATGACCTGCTGGAGGTCGCCGATCCTCGGGTCGAAGTCGCGCGGGACGGCGATGTCGAGGATCAGGGCCAGGCGGTTCCGCCGGGCCCGCTGGACCCTCGTGTACTGGTCGAGGCCGACGATCGGCTCGGAGGCGGCCGTGGTGCTGACGACGACGTCGGCCTCGATCAGCGCCGGGTTCAGCCGGTCGAACGCGATGGCCTCGCCCCCCCACCGCGCCGCGGCGGCCTCGGCCCGGCCGGGGGTCCGGTTCGTCACGAGGACCCGGCCGGGCTTCAGCTCCGCGAGGTGCTGGAGCGTCAGGTCGGCCATCTTCCCCGCGCCGATGACCAGCACGGTCTTGTCGGCGAACGTGTCGAAGACGTCGCGGGCGACGTCGACGGCCACGCTCGCGATCGAGAGCTTGCCGCGGTCCAGCCCGGTCTCGGCCCGGACCCGCTTGCCGACGTGCAGCGCGTGGCGGAAGACGGCGTGGAGGATCGGCCCGGTCGTCTTCCGGCCGGCGGCCGCCGCGTACGCGTCCTTGACCTGGCCGACGATCTGCCCCTCCCCCAGGACGAGGCTCTCCAGGCTCGCGGCGACCCGGAACAGGTGGGCGACCGCCCGGTCGTCCTGGTGCGCGAACAGGTGCCGCGCCAGCGACTCGGCGGGGACGGCGTGGAACCCGGCGACGGCCCCGGTCAGGGCCTCGGCCGAGGGGACGCCCCCGGGCTCGCCCGCGGCATACACCTCGACCCGGTTGCACGTCGAGAGGATCGCGAACTCCGAGCCGGGGAAGGCCCCGGCCAGGGCGTCGAGGCCCTCGCCCAGCCTCGGCCCGTCGAAGGCGATCGACTCGCGGACGTCGGCCGGGGCGTGGCGGTGGTCGGTCCCGAGGGCGAGCAGCCGGAAGCTCATGGGGCCCCCCCCGCCGCCCTGACCCCGCCGTGCGCCGAGGGGATCCCCAGCAGGTCGAGGCCGAACAGCGAGAAGGCCAGGAAGAGGAACGCCACGATGCTCAGGACCATCACCCGACGCCCCCGCATCTCGGGGCGATACCGCGCGTGGAGCAGCGCGGCGAAGGCCAGCCACATGGCGCCCGTGCTGAGGACCTTCGGGTCGGCCCAGCCGATCTTGACCCCCTCGACCCGGTTCAGGGCCACCGTGAGGATCACGCCGATGGTCAGCCCGGCCGTCAGGAGCGGGAAGGCGACGGTGATCGCCGCCCGGTTCAGCCGCTCGGACTGCTCCAGGCTGGGCAGGGCGAACCCGAACCGCGGCGGCCGCTTGTGCTTCAGCCGGCTCGACTGGACCAGGAACATCAGGCCCGCCGCGAACGCGACGCACGAGAACATCGACCCGGCCAGGAGCAGGACCCCGTGCGCCGTGCCCCAGAAGGCGATGATCGGGGTCCCCTGCCCCATCCCGCCGACCCAGCCCGACCGGGGGGCCCCGGTCGCCGCGGCCCCGACCAGGCCGAGGACCACCGGCAGGACGAACATCCCGGCCGCCCCCGTCCTCGGCGAGTGCACGAGCAGGTAGATGTCGATCGCCGCCAGCAGCCACGAGAGGACCAGCAGCGATTCGAACGGCGTCGTCACCGGCAGCGACCGGGCGTGCCAGGTGAGGTTCCCCAGGTAGGCCGTCTGCACGAGCCACCCCAGCGCCGTCAGGCCGACGGTCAGGTACCACCGCGCCGGCCATCGGACGACGAACCGGGCCAGGTCGCAGGCCAGGGCGAGGCCGTACGTCCCGGCGAAGCAGAGGATCGTCAACCGCTCGAGCAGACCCGCCATGCCTCGCGACCGCTCCCGTCCTCGGGCGGATCGAATCGAACCGGATCGGGCCGGGCGCGTCCCGGGCCGGATGCCGGGCCGCGACGACCGCCCCGGGCCATTGTAGCCGGGGTCGGCCCGGCTTCCCAGGGGCCGAGGCCCGCGGGCGCGGGCCGACTCGGCTTTGTCCCCGGGGTCCCCTGTGATACAACCCCGCCGGCCGTCCCCCGTCCGGGCCGGCGTCGATCGATGTCCGTGCGTCCAGGAGGCGGCCGATGTTCGGGCTCAAGGGTCTGGTGCGGCGGGTCCAGGTCATGATCGTCCTGGCGGTGACCGGCGGCGTCGGGATCGGCGGCTACGTCTACCGCGACCACCCGGTCGTCCGGCAGCTCCTCGGGCTCGCCGAGAAGGGGATCGAGGGGATCGACGCCTCGGGCCTCGCGGGGGTCGAGGCCGAGGCGAAGTCCGTCCTCGGCCGGCTGGTCGGGGGGGCCGCGGGCAAGGCCAAGGACGACGGCCACGACGGGAAGCCGGGCCGGTTCGAGGTGACGGTCGCCGATGTCCGCCTCGACGCCGCCGAGTTCCACGCCCGGCACGCGGTCGACCTCGAGGCCCGCGTGATCCGCCACGACGCCGGGGGCGGCGAGGACTCGGTCGTCTGGTCGAGCCGCACCCGGGAGAAGGGGGCCGGGCGCGACCACGCCGGGCCCACCGAGCCCGCCCCGCCGGGGACCGTCGCCGCGGCCTGGCCCGACCGGCCGTTCGAGGTCGACTGGACCCCCGGCGACGAGTACACGATCGAGCTCTGGGACCTCACCAGGCCCGCCCGCCCGGCGAGGTGGTACGCCCTCGAACTCGGCGACGACGGGTCCTTCCCCCTCCGCTCCCGGACCCACACCCTCGAAGCCCACGCCGACGACAAGCCGACCCGCGACCCGTCGGCCAACACCGTCGTCCTCAAGGCCCGCCGGGTCGGCCCGGGCCGGGAGCCGGTCGTGGCCTCGACCGCGACCGGCGCCGAGGCCGGGACCGAACGGCGGAGCACCCGCCGCCGTTGACTCCTGCCGATCGCGGCCCGACCCGGGCGCGGACGGGCCGGCGATCGCGAGCCCCGGGCCCCGCCATCGGGAGGCCGTCCCGGGCCGGATCGAGCCGGCGTCCGACCGGAACGATCGACTCGGACCCGGCCCTCCCGGCCCGCCCGGGTCCGAGTAAAATCCGCGAAGGGGCCTCCTCGTCCCTCATGCCGGGGCCCGGCCGGCGATAGACTTGGGGGGCCCGGGCCTCGCCTCGATCCGACCGGCCCGGCCCAGGACGACGCGGGGGGCTGGATTGCGATGGCGCGGGGGGCTCGATTCTGGAAGGCGGCCCGCGACGGGGGGTTCGCGCTGATCGGCCTGGCGGCCGTCGGCCTCGCGGCCTACGTCGCGCTGCACGAGCCGAAGCCCCGGCCGATCCGGCTGAGGGTGTCCGCCGGGCGGGCGGCGGGGGAGCGCCATCGGATCGCCGACGCGCTGAGACGCGAGGCCGCGCGGCGGGCGATCGCCATCGAGCTGGTCGAGACGGCCGGCTCGGACGAGTCGCTCCGCGAGCTGGACGCCGGCCGGCTCGACGTCGCCTTCGTCCAGGGGGGCCTCGACCTCTCCGGCCGGCCGGACCTCCGCCAGGTCGCGGGCCTGCACGTCGAGCCGCTGCACCTGCTCGTCAAGGAGGAGATCCACGCGCAGGTCTCCGAGCACCTCTCGGCGCTGCGGGGCCGGGTCGTCGGCCTGGGCGAGCGCGGCAGCGGGACCAACGCCCTGGCGACCGAGGTCATGGCATTCGCAGGGCTCCGGCCCGGCGACTTCCGGCCGAGCGAGGCCGGCTACGCCGACCTGAGGCGCGAGCCCGACCGCGCCCGGCTCCCCGACGCCGTGTTCATGGTCTCGACCCTCCCCTCGCCCGTCGCCCGCCACCTGGCGACGTCGCGGGGGTTCCGCCTGGTCGCCCTGCCCTTCTTCGAGGCGTTCACCCTCGGCTCGATCGACGACGAGCCCGCCGGGTCGCGGCCCCCGGGGGGCCCGTCGGCCCGGATCGAGCGGCGGCACGTCTACCCGGCCAAGATCCCGGCCTTCGCCTACGGGGTCGAGCCCGGCGTCCCCCCCCCGCGAGGTCGACACGCTGGGGACCCGGCTCCTGCTGGTCGCCCGCAAGGGCCTGCCGGCCCGGACGGTCGAGCGCCTGCTGGACGTCGCGTTCGCCTCGCCGTTCGCGCAGGCGGTGCAGCCGGCCCCCGACGTCCGGCTGATCGAGCTGCCGCCCGAGCTGCCCTGGCACGACGGGACGACCGCCTTCCTCCGCCGGAACGCCCCGGTGATCGCCGGCGACGTGGTCGACCTGATCGAGAAGGAGGTGAGCATCGCCGCGGCCCTGCTCGGCGGCCTCTTCTTCCTCGGCCAGTACGTCCGCCGCCGCTACCACCGCCGCCGCGACCGCGGTTTCGAGGCCTACATCGTCCGCGTCACGGGGGTCGAGCGGCGGGCGATGGCCCTGGAGCGGGCGGCGACGCTCGACCTGGCGGCCCTGCTCGGGCTCCAGGAAGAACTCGGCCGCCTCAAGGCCGAGGCCCTGGAGGGGTTCGCCGACGGCACGATCGAGGGCGAGGACCTGATGTCGGGCTTCCTGACCCACGTCAGCGACGCCCGCGACTACCTGACCCGGCTGATCCTCCACGTCCGCGACTCGCTGGAGAAGCAGGCCCGCCTCGAAGGCCGGGGCGCCCCCGCCCTCTGGCGCGAGGCCCTCGGCCGCGCCGCCCCCCCCGCCGCCGACAGCCCCCGCCCCTGAGGCCGCCGGCCGGGGTGGAGTTGGCTTCGTTCGGCGCGAGGGCCCCAGGCCGGAATTGGGTTCATTCGGCGCGGGCCGTCCCCCGGGTGATTGGGTTGTTTTGAAAGTCCCCGCTTCGGAGGTAGCATGCACGCACTTTCGTGGGGCCAGGTGTTCCGTCCGAGGTCCAGACGATTCGTTCGGCGCCCCCGGCCGGGTTTGCACCTAAACCCGCCGCCGAATCTTTACTCGGCGGCATGCACTATTATTCCCCGCCGGGGCGGTCGGCGAGCGATCGAAAGCCGCGCAAAACGATCCGTGGTACCAAGCGGCCACACCTGATTTACGGTGCCTCTGGCGCAAACTTGTCCGGATCGCCGAAGTTGCATATAATATTACTACTGGCTAATATGGCTAATTTATGATTTAGTTCTTTAATATTTTTTTGTTTACTCTTGTCTTCGTAATGCTGCCAACTTAACTCCGGGATCACGAGGTGTCCCGGCAGATCACCCTGCTGCTGTGAAACAACGAGAGTAAGGCCGAGACCTACAAGACTCGACGCGGCGATACGAGCCACCACGTAACAGTCAGCCGGCTTACTCGCCGAGTTGGCCAGTTGGATCGGGCTAAGAAATCGCTCGCGATAAAAAGACAGTCCGTCGGAATCCTGTCGATTCGGCCGGAATGATAGCGGGGTCACGGGGATTTGCAACGCGGGATCGTAGTAATCGGGTCTGTTTGGGATTCTTCGTAATATCCACTCCGTTGGGTCGATCGGGGGAAGATCATCGGGCATTTCCGAGTCCCGGCACAGGCTCCGATAAATCCAGTCAACTCGGGCGCCCAATCAGTAGGGGCGTTCCCTCGATCGTCCAATGCGCGGGCATCTCGCCGTCTCCGATCATCATCCATTGTGAGAGTTTGGGCTCGGTGATCTCCACTTCTAGATAGCGATCGGGCAACTGCCACTCGATTCCGATTGTGCCAGCGGGAGTGGCAACCACTCTGGTCGGAACCGGATATTCGGGTATGACCTTAAGCTGGCTCAATAATCCAATTGCACTAGAGATGATATCTCTATCCGGCGACGGACTCCCCATCCCGTCCCAATCCTCGCGGTAAGATAGCATAGCGTACAGAGATTCAACGATTTTCTGCCATTGATGCATTTTCGAATCTAATGCGGCGTTGCGAAAAAGCGAAGCCGCGTCGATCTGCCGGCGAACCGTCTCGGGGATGCGCGTTTCTGCGGCGAGTGCGGCGGTAGTTATGCCGTAGAACATCGACATTTCAGTGAATCCCCCAATAAACGAGGGCCTCCGGAGATGCGATATCGCGGAACATTCTGACGATCGCATCATGGCCGATCGTCAGCCCGGATTCGAGCCCCCATCCCGCCTCATCCTCGCGCACGGAACCGCGAGCTGTGATGTTCAACACGAGGAGTTCCTCGTCTCGCCCATGAGCCTTCGCAAGTTGCACTTGAATTCGCATTCTCCCCCTCTTGGGGGTTATCTCGAATCTCCATTCGCCCCCAAGACCTTCGGACACGATGCCGCCGCTCGGTGATTTCATAATTCCAAGCAGACCCGGGAAGATCGCCGACCAGTCCGAAGGTTGCTCCCAAAGAGTCCCTTTGGGTATGTGGTCGACATAGGTGATTTCCCATAGGTTGTCCGGCGTTGTACCCAATCCGGAATCCCGCAAGAAGCGGCGAAAAATCTCCAAATAGTGGGAGAATGCACGGCGATTCGTTTCAAAAGACGGGTAAGAGTTCAGGTGTTTTTGCCAGTTATAATGAAATCGGTTGTCTTGAACTTGGATCATCCGGTCGCGGCCCGCATCCGAAATCTGGATCCGATTCCCTTGCGGAGCAAACGCCATGGGCCCAATTGCCATGAGTGAGGCGAGATTTGGCAGGGACCAAGCTATCTCCTCGCCGAACCTCTCGGCCTGATCAGGGAGACGCATGGTTTCTTGGACGTTTGTCCAAAAATTCTCTAAGTAAGATTTCCAGAACCATCCGAAATGGGCACTTGTGATGCCCGGAATCGGAGAGAACTGGACCCCAATAACGGTTTCGATAACCGGCGGGCTGTCGAACTTGGGCAGGTTGTCTGGTTGGTCAGCCATGCTACCCGTCCCACTTGGTTCGCTTGCAGAATCCGACCCGAAGGAATTATAGACCAGATAAACGGTCCTAGGGAATCCGAACCCAACACCGGAGCGGTAATTTGGTTCAGTAAATCAGATAAAACCAGTCCGTCGAAATTGCCCAAATGTGCCGGTTGTCGCGATAAGCGGATAGCCCTCGGCTGGAGATTGGCCGATACGCGAATCGGGCTGCCGTCTCGGTCAATCGCCGTCTGCGGTGGCGTCTGGTCGCGTTCACCGCTTCGGGCAGTCCTAATTTGTGCTTCTGCACTTCGGGCACATTCGGGGCTCGTCGCCGCTACGCGTGAGCCACTCGGCCGTCTTGAACTACCCCTCCAGGACCGGACCGAACTAATTTAGGTCGATGAAGTTCCGCATCTCCCGCACGACCGCTTCAACGTCGATGGCGTATCTCCCCCTCCCCCTTCGGCCGGGCGAACTCGGCCTCGGCCGCCTTCCGGAAGGCTCCGAGGCTCTCTTTGCCGTCGCCGGGGAAGCCGGCGTGCTGGACCAGGAAGACCGTGATCAGGCCGCGGCGGGTGTCGACGGTCATGTCGGTCGCGTAGGCCCCGCCGTGGCCGAATCGGCCCGGGCCGACGGAGAAGCCCAGGCCGTAGCCGTCCTGGATCGACGCGGGGGTCTGCTTCCGGGTCATCTCCGCCACCGACGACTCCGAGAGGTAGCGCCGGCCGTCGAGGGCCCCGCCGTTGAGCATCATCCGGCAGAACCGGCCGACGTCCTCGGCCGTCGAGAAGAGGCCACCGGCGGGCATCGGGTGGCGGCGACGGTCGGTCAGCGGGTACCGGAGCTGCCCGACGGTCGTCGCCTCCAGGCCGTCCCCTTTCGCGTTCGGCTTGTAGGACCTCGCCAGCCACGCGAGCTGCTTGTCGTCGGGCCAGAAGGTCGTGTCCTTCATCCCGAGCGGGCCGAAGAGCCGTTTGTCGAGGAACTCCTCGAACGGGATGCCGGAGACGACCTCGACGATCCGACCCGCCGTGTTGATCCCCGCGTTGGAATAGGCATACTTCGTCCCCGGCTCGGACTGGAGCGGGGTCATCGCGTAGCCCCGCGCGGCGTCGCGGAGCGAGAGCCCGTCGAGCGTCGGCACCTCTATCGCGGACCGGAACGGCAGGCCGCTCGTGTGGCTGAGGAGGTCCCGGACCGTGACCGGCCGCGACGGCCGTCGGAGCAGGATGTGGGCGTCGTCACGCTCCGCGGCCGTCCAGACGTCGCGGAACTCGGACAGGTAGTCGGCGACCGGGGCGTCGAGGCGGACCTTCCCCTCGTCGACCAGCATCATCATCGCGGCGGCCGTGATCGGCTTGGACTGCGAGGCGATCCAGAAGAGGGAGTCCGGGCGCATCGGCCGGCCGGCGTCGACGTCGGCGAATCCGACCGCGTCGAGGGCGAGGACCCGGTCCTTGTCGGCGACGAGGGTCACGGCCCCCGCCAGCGCGTGCCGCTCGACGAACGGCCGGAGGGCGTCGACGACGGCCCGGGAGGAGGGCGCGTCGTCGGCCGCCGGGGCCGGGGCGATCGACGTCGCGATCAGGAGCGCGGCGATCCCGGCTCCGCACCTGCACCTGCAACGGGGAATCATGCTGGGGCCTTTCGGGTCGAGGACGCGGCCGGCGCCCTCGCCGCAGATTCCGGGGGGCGACCGGACCAGTTTGCGGCCCCCGGGCCGCGCCGGCAAGTGGCGAGCCGCGGCCCGAAGGGCGTCGCCGATCGGATCGATCCGAGGTCGCGCCGGGCCGGGGTCGGGGACGTGGCCCGGGCTCAGCGATCGCCCTCGCCTCGGGCGTCGGCGAGGATCTTGGCGAGGGCCGGGGCGAGGAGCTCGCGGAGCCTCTTCTCGATCAAGGCGTCGAGGTCGACGGCCGGCGCGGCCGGGGGCGGGTGCGGGGCCGCCGGGGGGGCTTCGAGGAGCGGCAGGGGGTCGGGCTCGGGGCGATGGGCCCGGGGCGGGTCCGCGGGGTCGAGGCCGAGCCGCAGCGCGATCGGCGCCGGGCCGGGCCGGGCGGCCAGGCTCGCGGGCATGGCCCGGTCCCGGATCACCGAGAGGCGCCCCGTCGGGTCGAAGGCGGGCTTGAGGTTGGGCGTGACGAAGGCGCGGTTGACCGGCGAGGCGTCGTCCGCGATCAGCGCGAAGGCCCCGTCGCGCGGGTCGCCCGCGGCGAGGATCAGGCCGCCGGCCGCGGCGATCCGCCGGACTTCCTCGGGGACGAGCACGAGGTCGGGGTCGCCGACGAAGATCCAGTCGGGCCCGGGCCCGGTCGCGCCGTAGGGCCGGGCCAGGGCGGCGGGCCCGGGCCCGTCGGGCCGTCGGTCGACGAGCGGGACGACGACGACCCGGGCCTCCTCGCCGCGGCGGGTCCGGACGCGGAACAGGACCCGGGGCGGGGCGCCGGCCAGGGGCTCGGCGGCGAGCGCCTCCGACTTCCGGACGAGCAGGGCGGTCCGCAGGCCCGAGGCGCACGGCGGTCCGACGGCGAACGCCCGGTAATCGAGGGTGTGCGCGGCCCAGAGCCGCTCGCAAATGGCGTCGAGGCCGGCGGGGTCGGCGTGCGAGAAGCACCAGGCGTCGAGGCCCATGTCGGCGACGACCCGGGCGAGGTCGGCCGCCCCGTCGCGGAGCCCGCCGGGCGAGGCGGCCATCGTCCGGGTGTCCCAGTAGCCCAGGTCGATCACGCCGGGCCGGCCGCGATACGAGTCGGCCACCGCCTCCGTCGCCGGCCGGCCGTGCGCCCAGAGGCCGAGCGCCCCGAAGAAGCCGACCCGGGGGTCGAGCCCGCCGAAGAGGGCCCGGAGCCGCTCCACCCGGTCGTTATGATCCAGGGCCTCGGCCTCGGCCTCGGCCGAGTCGAGCCACTGCGCGATGGCCGAGAGCCGGATCCCCTCGTTGACGTACCGGGCCCGCGTGTGCGCGGCGATCCGGCGGCCCTCGGGGCTGTCCGTCAGGACCGACGCGTGATGGATCGCCACCGGCTTCCATTGGTCGTTGAAGACGGGCGACCCCGACGAGCCCGGCTCGGTGTCGCACGTGTACTGGACGACCACGGCGTCGGCCTGGATCACCCGGTTGTCCCGCAGCGAGATCTCCTTGGGGCGGCCCCTCGGGTGCTGGATGATCGTCACGGTCCCGTCGGTCGCGACGTGCATCCGCTCGCGGTCCAGGGGGATCACGCCGAGGAAGTCGAGCCCGACGACGCCGCAGAAGGTGAAGTCCAGCTCGGCGTTCGTGACGAAGAGCGCCGCCGGGTCGAGCGGGGCGACGGCCTGCCGGCCCGCCGGGTCGTTCGGCGGCGAGACCTCGTAGTTCGCCAGCGCCACGGTCTGCGCGGCGGTCTCGCGGTCGGGCAGGACGTGGTGGTTCGTCAGCAGGATGTCGGGGGCGACGAGGAACCCCGTCCCGGTCGCGCCGTCCTTCCGCTGGAGCTTCAGGACGGCCCGGCCCATCCGGTCGCCGGTCCGGAGGAAGTGGAACGGCAGGAGGTTGCCGGCGTCGTTGACCAGCTCCAGCCGGGGCCAGGGCCCGCCGAGGTCGTCGTCGGCGGGGGAGTCGCCGGCCTGGGACTGGAGGCGGAAGGTGCCGGTCAGGCCGCGGATCGGGTCGATCCGGGTCCAGCCGACCGTCGGCCGGACGAGGAACGTCCCGTTCAGCGCGGACTCGGCGGGGTCGACCGTCGCCGGGAGGTCCGGGCTCTGCTCGTCGGGTCGGTTCATCGGGATGGCCGCGCTCTCGTGCCGGGGGGATTCGACCGGGGCGGACGGATCGGGACGCGAGGGGTGCTCGACCGTCCCGCCCGACGCCCCCGAGAGATCATCGTGCCCGGCGTCGGCCGAGTTCCGGCGTCCTCCGGATGGCCGTTGAGTCGGGTATAGCTCTCGATCCTGGCTGTTCGGCCCGGTCCCTGTTATGACGGGACCATCCCCGATCCTCCAGGAGGCCGAGCCTTGGAACGAACCGTCACGACCCGCACCGAGCTCGAATCGATCCTCGT
>JAABUQ010010058.1_pt1 | contig 12532 bp, 10 predicted proteins | sample 5560001 | NCBI WGS metagenome assembly JAABUQ01 (sample SAMN10711888, study PRJNA513371) | rock metagenome | isolation source: Antarctica rocks | place: Antarctica: Victoria Land, Finger Mt nord | collected 2015-12-18 | reverse complement strand
CCGCAAAGTACTCGCCACCGGAGACGGAAATCGGAATCGACGTACGCCGCGAAGGCAACGCGGTTGAGGTAGCCATCACCGATCGCGGTCGTGGCATGCCATCAGCTGCAGTGCCCTTTCTGTTCGACCCGTTCTATCGGGTGATGGACGCGCAGCCACGCCCCCCTGGCCAGGGCCTGGGCCTGGCAATTGTGAAGGGACTGGTAGAGGCGCACGGTGGGCGAGTCCGCGCCGAAAACCGGCCCGGGGGTGGAGCCCGTTTCGTCTTCACGCTTCCGCTAGACGATGCGCGAGCAGACACTTCGAACGCTCTAGCGATGTCCGCGACGTGAGCCACGGCTCCGGCGCCCGCATCCTGGTTATCGACGACGAGCCCGGGATTCTGCGCGCAGTGCAGACCAACCTCGGCCGCCACGATTTCCGCGTCGATACCGCCGCTTCGGCCAGGGAAGGCCTCGAAGCGTATGCGCATCTTCGGCCCGACCTGGTACTGCTCGATCTAGGGCTGCCTGACACGGACGGGCTCGAAGTGATTCGCGAGATTCGGCAGCGCTCCAGCACGCCCATCGTCGTCCTCTCAGCACGCGAGGCCGAGCGGGCCAAAGTTGCTGCGCTCGATCTCGGGGCTGACGATTACCTGACCAAGCCATTTGGCGTCAACGAGTTGCTGGCGCGCGTTCGTGTCGCCCTCCGCCACGCCGCCAGGCCGAATGCTGGCACCGAGCCGGTCATCCGGCTGGGAGAGCTCGAGGTAGACCTGGAGCGTCGGAAACTTTCGGTGGCTGGGGCTGAAGTGCACCTCACTCCGACCGAATGGGACCTGGTGAAGCTGTTCACTGCCCACCCCGACAAAGTGCTCACCGACCGCATGATCATGGACTCGGTCTGGGGAGCCACCTATCGCGCTCAGGCGCACTCGCTGCACGTCTACGTGGCTCGCTTACGCAAGAAGCTGGAGGCCGACCCGAACGCCCGGCGGCACCTGATCACCGAGACCGGCGTGGGCTACCGCTTCGTCACCGAGACGTAAGAGGTAGCGTTGAGCCTTTTTTGTATGTCGCGGGCCAGTTATTGACCGAGTGTTGAGCAGTCCGGATTCATACTTTGCCATCGTGAACGCGGCACCCGTGGCGAGTGGAGACCTGGAGTCGGCGCGCGTCGCGAACTTCGTCGGCCGTACCTACGCCGTCGACGGGCGCGCTGTCGAGCTGCACATCCGTCCGCTGCATGGCGGGCTCGAGGCAAGTGGCATCGCGCGGGTGGACGCTCACTTTCGAGACAGCCAAGGGCGTGCTCGGGCGTCGACGTTTGTGGTGAAGCAGCTCGACGGTCCCGCGCGACGTGAAGCCGATCTGTACGGGGTGCTCAGCGGCCCTGCCGCCACGCTTGCCCCGCGCCTCCTGGGCGTCGAAGCCGTCAGCCCAGAGCGGGTTTATCTGTATCTGGAATACGTCCGCGCAACCCGCGTGTGGCCATGGCGTCAGCTGGCCCCGACCGGCGACGTGCTCAAGGGACTGGCCGCCGTGCACGCCAACGTGGCGGATGCGGCCACCGGAACACTGCTGATGAGTTGGGACTACGAAGGTGAGCTGCGCCAGCGCGCGCTGTGGACGCTCGCCATGTTCGAACAGGCCTCTGTCACCGCAACGGTCGTCAGCCGCTTGCGGAGCTACGGTGCTGCCTTGCGCCGTCTCGTCCTGGACCTGCCCCGTCTCCGATCCGAGCTTCTTGCCGCGGCGCCGTTCGGGTCGACCGTCCTGCATGGCGACGTTCACTCGCGCAACGTCCTTCTCCGCGTTCGTCAGGGGGCTGAGTCGCCAGTACTGATCGACTGGGGCCGGGCGCGCATCGGTTCACCCCTCGAGGACGTCAGCTCGTGGCTGCATTCACTTGGCTGCTGGGAACCCGAGGTCCGCCGCCGCCATGACACGCTCGTCCAGGCGTATCTTGCGGCCCGAGGCTTCAGCACGACGCTCCTGCCAACCGTTCGTGAGGCATACTGGCTCGCTGCCGCGTCCAACAGCCTCTCGGGCGCACTCGGTTACCAGCTATGGGTCGCCATGGACACCACCGGCCGGTCCGAGCGTGAGCGGCTCGCGGCCGCCGCTGCTGTGCGCCACCACTTGCGCGTCATCCGCCGCGCCGACGCTCTGTGGCGAGCGTAGAGCCGTCAGATGCCGCCGGTCGTTGAAGCAGACCACTGCTCCACGTTCGCCGGTCCACCGAACCTCCGTCACGCTGGCGGTTGCTGGCCGGAAGAGCTCCCAACGCGCCGCTAACTCGCCGACGAGGCTGCCGATCACCTGGCTTATCACCCCGGAGTGGGTGACCACCAGAACGGTGCCGCCAATGTGCGACTGTCTGATCCGCTCGAGGGTTCCCAGTACGCGGGTTCGGAACGTGGCGTAGGATTCTCCGCCCGGCCAGCTGAATGCGTCGTCATCCTGCGCCAGGTTCGCCTGCCACAGTCCAGAGTACTGGCGCTGGACGTCACGCACCAGCACGCCCTCCAGATCGCCGCAGGAGATCTCGCGCAGCGAGCTGAGCGGGCGCGCGGTGACTTCAAGGGCGCGGGCGATCGGCATGGCCGTTTGTACGGCACGTTGCAGCGAGCTGGTGTATAGGGCGGCGACCGGGCCAAGCCCTGCCGCAGCCACCGGCACACACTCGGCTTCCTGCCGACCATGCAGCGTCAGCGGGACATCGAGCCAGCCGCACAGCCGGAGATGTCCATCCTCGTCGCGGTCGGCCGCCTGGGCATGACGTATCAAGACCAGCGTCGTCGTTCCGTCCGGAGTCCGGAGCTGCTGCACAGATGCAGTTATACCTGAGCTACCGGCTTAACCCTCCCATAAGTCGCTGGTGATGGCCAGGAGGCGCTCGTACGCTGCCTGCACGTCACGTCGGTCAGATTCCTCGCTGACGGATTCTTCGCTGGCACGCAGCACGATGCTGGCGTGGTGCAGCACCGCCTCGCGTTGTCCAGGTGTAGAAACCTGGGTCATGACCTTCTGCATGTGTTCGAGCTGGCGAATCAAGATAGCCGGCATCCCGCGGCCGGCCTGGCGGATCTTGTCCGTGGCGCCCTTCAACAGGCGCTCGTGGGTGATCACCGGCTCGATGACCCGCACGTTGCCTTCTGCATCACAGTAAATGCCGCTCGGCAACCGTTGCGCGTACGCGTGACACAGACAGTCGCCGAGCCAATCGATGCAGTTCAGCGCGGTGAACGTATCGTTCACGGCAGGTGAAAGGGCGCGCAGTGCCACCTCGACCAGCTGATCGATGGCGAAGCCTGGATCCTGCGTGAGCGTCCGGTTGGGACCCACCAGATGCGTCCGCACGAGCGCTCGCGAGACGGGGCCGACGGCCTGTCGCGGGATGACCCGGGCGAGTGGCTGACCGGCAACGACGAAATGCCCTGGCCGGTGAAGCAGCCGAATTACCGCATCCGACTCGGTGGCGATGGCCACCAGGCGCTTGTAGCCGACTGCCTGCAGAAACCCGCTCTCCTGGGCCGCGATGGAGTCGCCCAGCTCGGCACTGCGCGTCAGTGCGTCGAAGTCTTCCTCCTCCGCACGAAGGTGCACCAGCTGCCACTCGTCGGCTTGCAGCTGAGCCAGTGTCGTTCGAAAGTCCTGAGCAATGCCCGAGACCACCGACGTCAGCTGGATCGACGATGCCACGTGATCGATGAAGTAAATGAGCACGCCGAGGTCAACCAGGACCAGACCTACTGCGACCGTCGTCGACAGGTGGGGTACGAAGCTTTGAGGCGGGTCGCTCACCGCCTGCAGCGCGAGTATCGAATAGACGAACGTCGCCACGAATGCGCCCAGGCTGATCTGGGTCCCGATGTCGCGGATGAAGTTGCGCAACATGCGTGGACCGAACTGTTGCGACGCGAGTTGAAGAACCAGGATGGTGATCGAGAACAGCACCCCAGCCACGGTGATGACCGCGGCGGCAATCGCGATGAGTATCTGGCGGGCAACATCCGGTCCACCCGAGCTGACCCACAACGGAAGTGCGAGGCGGCCGCCAGCCGCGGCCAGATCAGCATTGAGCGTGACGATGAACATGCCCACGACCAGCACCACCATGAGGCTGGGTAGCGCCCACAGGTTGGTACGGATCGCCTCTTGACTCGATCTGGAGAGTGGCAAGAGCAGAGAGCCGCGCCCGCGTGCCGGCGCCGCGGCGTGCCGCGACGGCTGCGAAGGGTAAACGTTGCCTGATCGAGACTGCATCGAGGTCGGCACCCACCAATTGTGGCACCTCGAGCATTATCACCCGTCGAGGTCATCGAACGGTCAACGAACCCCAGCCCGTGCACTACAGCTGCTCACAGCGACCTCACCGCGAACGCAGGTTGGCGCGTCACTCCTGGAGCCGGTAACCGACCGCGGGCTCGGTCTTAATCAGGTGCGTGCCAAGTTTCTTGCGTAACGACGTGACCACCGGCCGCAGGTAGTTCACCTCGTTCTCGAACTCCGGTCCCCAGACGCGGCTCAGGAGCAGCCGGTGGGTGAGAACGCGTCCGCCTGACAACGCCAGCTGCTTGAAGAGCTCGTACTCGATGGGCGTCAGGTGGACTTCCTCCTCACCCACGGTCACCAGGCGCTTGTCCACGTTCAATCGAACGTCCCCAAATTGCAGGATTGGTTGGGTTCCGGCATGACGCAAGGCCACGCGGATGCGCGCATGCAGTTCCTGGAGTCCAAACGGTTTGGTGAGATAGTCGTCCGCGCCCGCTTCCAGGGCGCGGACCTTGTCGGTTTCTTCACCCATGACCGAAAGCACGATGATCGGGACCTTTGACCCGGCTCGGATGTGCTCGATGGCGCTCAGCCCGCCCATCCTCGGCATGGCCAGGTCCAGCAGGACCACGTCGGGTCGCCAGACGTCGACTTTCGCTACCCCTTCTACGCCATCTTCGGCCACTTCGATCTCGTAGCCCATCAATTCCAGACCCCGACGGACGGCGGTCCGCACCTCGGCCTCGTCGTCGACCACGAGGACTCGCGTGGGCACCTGTTCAGGCCACCGAAGACAGGCGTGGTCCAGTCGAGATCCCCGAGTGCCCACTTCGCTGCGCGGGCGACGGAATCGTAAACGTGAACGCGACGCCACGTTGTCCGACGTTCTCCGCCCAGATACGACCGCCGTGCGCGTCTACGATTCCCCTGGCAATCGACAGCCCGAGGCCGACTCCGCCCGAGGCTGTGCTGAGCCGGTAGAACTTGTCGAACAGCCGCTCTGGCTCAGACGCGGCAATGTGACTGCCCTCGTTGAACACCGTGACGCGCAGCTGCTCGCGTACGACTTCGGCCGAGATCGAGATGGCCGATCCAGGAAGTGAGTGACGAGCGCAATTGTCGAGCAGGTTCGTGAGGACCTGACTGATCTGAACGAAGTCGAGGGGTGTAGGTGGAATCGACTCGGCCAGCTCCACCTCGATCTTCCGCCCTGGCATGAGCGGCTCCATGCGGTCGAGCACGTCGCTGATAACGTCGGCGATGGAGACCAGCTCGAGGTTCGGACGCAGCGCGCCAGCCTCGAGCCGCGACATGTCGAGCAAGTTGCTGACCAAGCGCGTGAGCCGATCGGTCTCGCGGTTGATCGCTTCGGCCAGGTCAGTGTGCATCCCGTCGTGAAGGCTGCTCGTTTCGGCAAGCAACGCGGTTGCCGAGGCCTTTATGGCCGCCAGAGGCGTCTTCAGCTCATGTGACACCGACGAGATGAGCGCCGTCTTCAGCCGATCGCTTTCTTGCAGCGCCAGAGTGAGTGCCTGCTGTTCAGCGATGTTCTGACGCTCCACGGCAACCGCCAGCTGGTTGGCAAAAGCCTCCAGCAGCTGGCGATCTTCGGCGCTCAGCGGGGTCTGGTCCTTCTTCGGTCCGACCACGACTACCCCCTCCACGCGTGCCTCGATGCGCAAGGGCAGATAGATCTGGGTCGGCTCGCGGGCCTCGTCCGCGGACCCGCCCGATGCAGTCAGCGGATCAGCGGTGTTGAACTCGGTGCCGATGCGGACATTGTTCCGCGACTGCACCCAGACCGCGACGAGCCGTCCTTCGTCAACCGCCTGCCGCAACCAGAAGGTTTCGTCGGCGACTTCGGCCAGAATGCCTGAGGAAGCCTCCACACGCAGGCCATCTCCCTCTTTGAGGTACAGCCGGCTCCCGCTCAGACCGAGCGTGTCGTTCAGCCGCCACAACGCCAGGGCGTAGACGGGCGGCATACGCGAGCTCGAGAGAGCGGCGTTGCTCACGTCGTACAACAACTGCGTCTGGCGTTGACGTAGGCGCGCCTCCATGGCTCTATTCCGCGCCACGGCCAGCAGTTGACCGATGATAACGATCGTCACCAGCAGAGTGACCAGCGCCAGGTACTCGCTTGGCTCGTCAACCGTGAACTGGTGCAGCGGTGGGATGAAGAACCAGTCGAACGTGAGAAAGGCCAGGGCGGAGGCCACCAGAGCCGGGTACAACCCGCGGCGGCTGCCCAGAATGGCGATTCCGATGATGTACAGGTTCGAGATGTTGGCCACGTGGCTGACGCTCTCGAACGCGCCGATGACGACTGAGATGCCCGCCACCACTGCCAGCGCCACCAGCGCATCGGCGACCATGGTGCGCCGGTTCACCGCTCGGCCCGCCGCACGATGTGCACGTCCACGTCCTTTGTCCGTCGGAGGACGTTACGCACGATTGAAGGCCCGATCAACCCACGTAACCAGGATGAGGTGCTTTCACCCAGAACAATCTGAGACGCACCGACGTCAGAGGCGAAACCCACAAGCATATCCGACACATTGGTATACGCGATCAGCGTCTGAACCTCCGCGCCCAATGCGCGTGCCAGCTGCAGCGCTCTGGTCGTTTCCTGGTGGCCGCGCGAAGCGTCGGCCTGAAGGCCCCCGCCCGGCTCGCTGATCTGGAGCACGATCAGCCTGCCCTGTACGCTGTCGGCAAGGTGCACTCCCCGCCGAACGAGAGCCTGAGCCTCATCGCCACGCAGCACGCATACGAGCACCGTTTCGTTCGAGGCGCTTGCAGCAGCTGAGAGGCCGTCTAGCTCGCCACTTTCCTGAAGCTTACGCCGGGTGTGCATGGCCTTCTGACGCAGCGTCAGCTCGCGCAACGCCGTCAGCGTGTCGATGCGGAAAAAACCGTCCAGCGCGCGTTCGATCTGCGCCCTGGGTTGCACGTTGCCGCGGCGCACCCGTTTGCGCAGCGCCTCCGGTGTCTGGTCGACCATTTCCAGCTCGTCGGCGGCCTCGAGCACCCAGTCTGGCAAGGTCTCGGTGACGTTGACGCCGGTGAGAAGTTGCACGGTGTCGTGCAGGCTGGCCAGATGCTGGATGTTGACCGTGCTGATGACGTTGATGCCGTGCTCGCACAGATCGAGCACGTCGTGGTAGCGCTTGAGGTGCCTCGAGCCTGGCACGTTGGTGTGGGCCAGCTCGTCGACCAGGGCTACCTGAGGTTGGCGAGCGATGACCGCCTCTACGTCCATCTCGTGCAACACCTGGCCACGGTATTCGACGCCTCGCGGGGGCACGAGCTCCAGCTCGCCGATCGCGTCGATCGTGTGGGGCCGGTCATAGGTCTCCACCCAACCAACCACCACATCGGTGCCGCGGTCTCTGCGCCGACGCGCCTCCTGGAGCATGGCGTACGTTTTGCCAACTCCAGGGGCGTAGCCCAGATACACGCGCAGCCAGGCAGCGCGCAGGTTGCGAACCTGCAACGCCTCAGCCTGGCTCGCCGCCTGTGTCACATCTGCTCAGGATGTTTTCATTGGAGCTAACGCGTCGAGTGCCAGGTTCAGCTTGAGCACGTTGACGCGTGGCTCTCCGAAAACAGCCAGATCGCGTCCCGTGATGTGACCGTTGATCAGGTCACGTACCTGCTGCTCGGGCACCGAGCGGGCCGTCGCCACACGCGGCACCTGGGCCAGGGCCGCAACCGGTGAGATATCCGGGTCGAGTCCCGAAGCCGAGGTTGTCAGTAGGTCCGCCGGCAGGACCGTGAGCGACGGATTCTCTGCCTTCAACGCGGCTGCATCGGTGGTAACTCGATCGATCAGCTTCTGGTTGGTTGGCCCCAGATTGGAGCCACCGGAGCTGGTGGCATCATATCCATCGTTGCCCGCGGCGGAAGGCCGCGGATGGAAATACTCGTCCTTGTCGAAAGCCTGGGCGATCAGCTCCGAGCCAACCGGATTCCCATCTTTACCATTGATGATGCTGCCCTGGGCCTGGTACGGGAAGGCAACCCCACCGACGAGCGTAACGAGCACCGGGTACAACCCGCCGCAGATAAGTAGCAGAACAAGTGAAAGTCGCAATGGAGCCAGCATGACTCTTCCTACAAACCGCCAATGAGCGGGCTAACAATGAGGTCGATAATTTTGATGCCGACAAACGGCGCGATGATACCCCCGATGCCGTAGAGGGAGATGTTTCTCAGCAGCAGCGCGTCCGCACTACTCGGTCGATAATTGACGCCGCGCAGAGCAAGCGGAATGAGTGCCGGGATGATCAGCGCGTTGAAGATCAACGCCGACAGGATGGCGCTCTTCGGTGTCGCCAGCTGCATGATGTTGAGCGCTTCGAGTCCAGCGAACACCGCCACGAACATCGCCGGGATGATGGCAAAGTATTTTGCAACGTCGTTGGCAATGGAGAAGGTCGTGATCGCGCCTCGGGTGATGAGCAGCTGCTTGCCGATCATGACGACGTCGAGCAGCTTGGTCGGGTCGGAGTCGAGGTCGACCATGTTGGCGGCTTCCTTGGCCGCGGTGGTGCCCGAGTTCATGGCCAAAGCCACGTCGGCCTGGGCCAGCGCTGGCGCGTCATTCGTGCCGTCACCCGTCATGGCCACCAGATGCCCGGCTGCCTGCTCGTCACGAATCCGGGCAATCTTGTCCTCAGGCTTCGCATGAGCCATGAAGTCGTCGACGCCAGCTTCCCTGGCGATGGTGGCAGCGGTCAACTGGTTATCGCCAGTCACCATGACCGTTCGAATACCCATGCGCCGGAACTCGTCAAAGCGCTGGTGAATGCCTGGCTTGACCGTGTCCTTCAAATAGACGAGGCCATAGATATCCTTGTCGACGCACACTGCCAGCGGCGTGCCGCCTTCTGAGGAGATCGCATCCGCATGCTTACGGAGCTCAGGTGAGGATCCGCCCGTGAGCGCTTCGATAGCGTCCACAGCGCCCTTCATGGTGCGTCGACCATGGTCGACGATGCCGCTCATCCGCGTCTCGGCGGTGAACGGGATCAGCTCGACGCCGCCGCCATTTGTCGATCCGGATGCGCTAGCGCCTACCAGCACCGGCGTCGGGGACTGGGTCAGCGCTGGAACCGACTCGGCGGACCTGCCATTGCCAGTCCGCTTGATGCCGCGTTGCTCGGCGAGCGAAACAATTGACTTGCCTTCGGTGGTCTCATCGGACAATGACGACAGCAGCGCTGCTTCGGCCAGGTCCTTCTCCGTGTGCCCGTTGACCGGGATGAACTGGTGAGCCAGACGGTTGCCGAACGTGATCGTACCTGTCTTGTCGAGCAACAGCACGTTGATGTCGCCAGCGGCTTCGACCGAACGGCCTGACATAGCCAGCACGTTGAAGCGAGTGACTCGGTCCATGCCGGCGATGCCAATCGCCGACAGCAACGCGCCGATTGTGGTGGGAATCAGACACACCAGCAGCGCGACGACTGTAGCGACGTCGAGGGCCGAGTTGAGGTAGCTGGCGAACGGAACCAGCGTCACGCACACGATCAGGAAGATAATGGTGAAGACCGCCAGCAGTGCGGTCAGCGCGATCTCGTTGGGGGTCTTCTGGCGCTGGGCGCCTTCGACCAGCGAGATCATGCGGTCCAGGAAGGTCTCGCCTGGATTGGCGGTAATCTTAATGCGCAAGCTGTCGCTGGTAATCTGCGTCCCGCCAGTGACCGAGCTGCGCGTGTCGGTGCCAGGCTCCTTGAGCACGGGCGCCGACTCGCCGGTGATAGCGGCCTCGTTCACGTAAGCGATGCCCTGGATGACGTCGCCGTCGCCTGGGATGATGTCGTTGGTCTCGACCGCCACCACGTCGCCCTTGCGCAGGTCGGAAGATGTCACCGTCTCGACGGAGCCGTCCGCCTTCACCCGTCGCGCAGGCGTCTCTTTCTTGGTCTTGCGGAGGGTCGCCGCCTGGGCGCGTCCGCGACCCTCGGCTACTGCCTCGGCATAATTGGCAAAGATCACGGTGAGGATCAGGATGACCGTGACCAGCAGGTTGTAGCCGCTGGTCGCCACCGCTCCGCCGAAGATCGTCGGACTGATGGTCAGCATCAGTGTCAGAACGGCGCCAATCTCGACCACGAACATGACTGGATTCCGCCACATCCAGCGCGGATCCAGCTTGACCACCGATTGCCAGAGAGCCGGGATCAGGATGTCGGAGTTAAAAGTTGCGTTGCGTTGTTGCGAAGTAGTTGTCATGTCAGTGTCCGTCAGGAAAAGGTCTGGCCGGCCCACATCGCGAAGTGCTCCGCAATTGGACCCAGCGCCAGGGCCGGGAAGAAGGTCAACGCACCGATGATCAGCACCGTTCCAGCGAGCACTCCACCGAACAGCCGACCGTCCGTCTTCATCGTGCCGACCGTCATCGGGACCTGCCTCTTGGCAGCCATTGAGCCAGCCAGGGCCAGCATCAAGACGATGGAGACATATCGGCCAAGCGTGAGTACGACCCCCAGACTCCCGTTCCACCAGTTGGTGTTGCCGCTCAGCCCAGCGAATGCGGAGCCGTTGTTAGCCGCGGTCGAGGTGTACGCGTACAGCACCTCACTGAAGCCATGCGAGCTCGGATTCGAGATCGACGCCAGGTCGAGGCCGAATGCCAATGTCGCCGCCATGGAGAACAGGATCAGCATCGGATGCACCAGAAATGCCGAAGCTGCCAGCTTGACTTCGTAGGACTCGATCTTCTTACCCAGGAACTCTGGCGTGCGTCCGACCATCAGACCCGTCAGGAACACGCCCAGGATGGCGAAAATGACGAGGTTGATGAAGCCGACGCCTTTGCCGCCGAAGACCATGTTGAGCAGCATCTGCGACAGCGGGGTGATGCTGGCCAGAGGCGTCAGGCTGTCGTGCATGGCGTTGACCGTGCCCGTCGTAAACGCCGTGGTCGACGTCACGAACAGCGCCGTCAAACCCTGGCCGAATCGCAGCTCATGTCCTTCGAGGTTGCCCTGGGCTGGATTGAGCCCGAGGCCCGTAAGGAGCGGATTACCCTGCGTCTCGCCGACAAAAGCGATCGCCAGGAACACCATGAAAAAGCCGCCCATGACCCAGAAGAAGGTCCAGGCCTGCTTCGCGCGATTGATCATGATGCCCAGCGCGTAGATCACCGCCATCGGCAGCAGCGCCATGAGGATGTTTTCGAGCACGTTGCTGACGGGATTCGGGTTCTCAAATGGGTGAGCCGAGTTGGCGTTGAACCAGCCGCCACCATTGGTGCCCAGGTGTTTGATCGACGTCAGCGCAGCCACCGGGCCGCGAGTGATCACCTGCTGGCCCTGAGACGTTGCCGACGGAGTCGGCACAGGCGTCGGCGCCGAGGCTGCCGCGGCCGCGGGGGCCGGCTGGGGGCTGGTGCCGACTGGCGTAGCTGCTGGAGGAGTCAGCGGCCCGTTCAGCGTGTTGACCGTGAGCGAGCCCTCGAAGGTCGCCGGGACGCCCAGTGCCACAAACGCAAGCGCTGCCACGAACGAGATCGGCAGCATGATGCGCGTGATGCCACGCGTCAGGTCGACGTAGAAATTGCCCAATCCAACACTGCCGCCGAGTCCACGAATGAACGCGATGCCGCAAGCCAGACCAGTGGCAGCCGAGGTGAACTGCGGAAAAATGATCGCGAACATCTGGCTGAAGTACGAAAGCGTGCTCTCGCCGCCGTAGTTCTGCCAGTTGGTATTGGTGATAAAGCTGAGCGAGGTGTTGAACGCCAGCCACGGATCGACGGGACCCTGCCCATCAGGATTCAGCGGCAGGAGTTGCTGTACTTCCAGGATGATGAACAGGATTGCCCACATCACCAGGTTGGTAAGCAGCATCGCCTTGACGTAGGCGGGCCAGCGCTGGTTTTCGTCTGGATTCACGCCGCCGAGCCGATAGATGCCGTTGTCGATCGGATCGAACACGCGATCCAATCCGGACCGTCTGCGGGTAAATACCGCCGCCAGGTACGTCCCAACCGGGCGTACCAGCACGAGCAGAACGGCCAGAACGATCACTATCTGGAGGATGTCTAGAGCCATGTACGAACCTCAGAACTTCTCGGGCCGGAACAGCGCGTAGCCCAGATACACGAATGTCAGCAAAATGACCAGTGCCAGGAAGTAAATGCCCATATCTCTCCTCGAACGCCAGTCGGCATCCAACCCACACACTAGATCGAACGGATTAGAAAACCGTTATGCCCGGGCCCGCTCGGCGCTAGGAATTCGTTAGACTTCTATCGGCAGTCG